>Ga0100394_1000361_pt1 | contig 38075 bp, 39 predicted proteins | sample CryGeymeta201518_FD_81549 | JGI IMG/M metagenome (GOLD analysis project Ga0100394, IMG submission 81549) | Groundwater microbial communities from Crystal Geyser aquifers in Utah, USA - Crystal Geyser metaG 2015-18 | ecosystem: Environmental > Aquatic > Deep subsurface > Groundwater | place: USA... | reverse complement strand
TGTCACGGTCGCTGGCGTTACCCTGCTGTTCATCAGAGGGTCCTTCACCACGTCCGTCTATAGCTTGTTGGGTTTCGGTTTCTTTGCCGTTGGCATCATAAAGTGAAACTGTAGAATTATTTGAACCTGCAACGCGCGCTTTTTCATCGCTAACAACCGGTTTTTCCGCACCGGTCTTTTCTGCCGATTTTACCGGTTCAAATAAATCGCGACGCACAGCATCACGACGCGCCATCTCCGTTGGAGGGTTCGCCGTATTGATACTGACATTGGGATAATTTGACACCAGCATTTTCGTTATACTCTGATATCGATAACCGTGCCTAGCACTTCATCAGCAGTTTGAATACTACGAGTATTGGCCTGGGCATTACGTTCTTCCTGGCCCAGTTGCACCAAACTGTTGATTACCGGCTCTGGCTGAGCAGCATATTGTAAAGGTCTGGAAGCTTGAGGCGCATCAGTTTCACGTATGGCTTGTTCTGTTTCATTTTGTTGTGCAGCCCGGGTTTGACGGTTAATGTCGATGGTGGCGTCGGTTACGCCCGCACTCGCCCGTTGAAAACCTTGTACACCCGAATACAACGCAGATTGAATGTCCATGGTAGAACTCCCGCACATTTAGCAAATAGTGTTTAATTATTAACCAAAACAGCCAAAAAAGAAAGTCTATACCTTCCTAAGACTGGCGGCTAATAGACTATTTCAAGAAAACTTCAACCAAGCCATGATCTTAACCAGATTAAAAAACTATCAGGGTGTGAAATAAAGGGCGCGTGCGAGGCATGCCCGGCAATATCAAACTGTGCTGCTGGCTGTAATTGTTTGAGTTTTTCTACAACGCTTACCGGAACCAGTGCATCAAGCCTACCAAAGTAGCCTGCCACTGGCTGCTTAAGTGCACTAAATTCGGCTCTTAAATCACACTGACTAAGCAGTTGCAACGCGGCTTCTACTGCTTCGGCCTGTGGTGCCGGATAAGCCAAAATAGCCTGCTTTAACTGCTTGGTATCATTACGGGCGCTGGTACTACCCATTGCTTGAATGGCAAGAAAACGGTCAATGGTTTGTGGCAGATTGTTCTTTAACGACAAAGCAAATTGCTGCATGACAGCAGCTGACATGCCGGGCCAATCTTGCTGGGCTAAAAAGCACGGCGACGCGGCAATAAGCGCTAAGCGTTTTACTTTACGCGGATATTTAGCCGCTAATGCGATAGCCAGTAACCCGCCTAATGACCAACCGGCAACATAACTATTATCGGGAATATCTTGCGCCATAAAGTCTAAAACAGCGTCTAAACTGTACGGCGATGGGAAGGCAGTAGCATTCCCAAAACCGGGTAGATCTGGCGTAAGTATTTTTATGGTATCGGGCAACCCGGCAACGATGGTGCGCCAAACGCCCTGGTTAACCCCCCAGCCATGTAGTAAAACCAACACCGGTTTGTCAGAATTCATTTCGCCTGCCATAGTTGCAATATTGTAAATTAAAGTGATGTATTAGTTTGCTAAAACACCTGTTAAGGGCGCTGCACAAGATATGGCATCAACTATTACCGACACCCTGTTTATGGTGTAGTTTACCGGTACACCGTTTTGACTGCCAGCTATGTGATGTCTGTGAAGAGGCTCTACCTAAGCTACCTTATACTTTGTGCCATTATAATTTGCTCTGGTTGCCACATGTCGCCCGAGGCTTGCATAAACCTGCATTTGATACGTTATTAAGCGTGAGCTATTACAAGCTGCCTTATCAGCACTGGTTACAACGCTGGAAATTTTCTCACGATCTAGCTGCAGGTGATCTGTTAACACAGCAGCTGGCAGCACTAGTCGCCCAATATCAGCAACAAGGTGGCAAACTGCCAGATGCTATCCTTTATGTGCCCATGCACCGGGCTAAACAACGCTCTCGTGGCTTTAACCCTGCTGAAATTTTGGCGCAACAGGTAGCAAAACAGCTGAGATTACCGCTGTTAACCGTGCTATATCGACCACATCAGCAACAGGCTCAGGTTGGTTTAAGCCGCAAGCAGCGGCAGCGCAACCTGCGAAAAGCCTTTGCATTATCCAGCCAACAACCGCTACCCGCCAACGTGGCGTTGGTTGATGACGTTGTTACCACCGGCGCCACAGCTAATACATTATGTCAGTTATTACGCCGCCACGGTGTAAAGCATATTAGCCTTTGGACCGTGGCCGTTACCTTGTTTGATTAATCTGCAGAGGTGCTAAACGCCGTACCTAAATACATCGCATTCACTAATAGTCGGCTGGAGCCGAAAAAGTATCCGCGAAATACCGGATTGTCCGTCATAGCAATTACCCGCCCTTTTCCAATATTGTGTGCCAGCAATACGGCACTTTGACTAATGCGTGGCACATACTCTGGCGCTGTGTAACCGGCTAGCTGCGGTGATGTATTGTACAAGGCTACGTTAACAAAAGGCGCCTGACTGGGTTGTAATAACATGGTGCTGTTTTTAAACACTGGCAACGTGGCGTGGGTAAGGCCAAACGTCAGTGGGTGGCTTAAATCCAGATCAGCCTGATAAATTGCACCAGCAATACGCTGTTTACCCGCCAGCATCTCTTTGTCTTGATAACTTAAATTATGCTGTGGAATAAGACTGGTCATTTCTTCGCCCTGCCATACCCCCGCCTTAAGCAAACCCACCTTGGCCAGCCACGCTGCCCCACGCTTATGCCCCCACAGCACACCGCCCTGCTCTGCCCACTGTTTTAGCTGGCTGATTTCCTTGTCTTGCCACGCATTGTAGTTACCATCTGGCAGTACTATATGGCTGTAGCGACTTAAATCTAACTGTCGCAGCCGTTGCGGCTCGACTAACGTAGGGGATATCCCTGCCAAACGTTCCAGGTTATACCAAGCCTCTCCGGCTTCAGTAGAGTTAATGTCGGGGCCGGCCAATAGCAGTATGGTGGGTAATGCTACCGGCACAAATTTTCTGCTACCTAAATCGCTACCACTTGCAGTTAAGCCTGAACTAATCGCATAAACCGGCACGGAAAACTGCTGATTTACGCGTTGTAAGCGGGCAAACCAGTCTGGTTGTTGCTGTAAACCGGCAGGCAAAACCATTGCCCCGGCAGCCAAAGCAATCTCGCTATCGCCACTGGTCGCCGTGACGTTATTCATCGCAGCGCGCAACACTAACTTTTCAGCCAGCAACGCTTGTAATAACAGAGGGGCTTGCTGATCTTGCCAGTTAAAGGCATAGGCATAGGCTCCTGGGGTCAAGGCCGCGCGTTTCGTTGCACTGGCTTGCCAGGACGAGCTAAGCTGTGATTTCGCTGGCTCCCGGCTAACGCCAGCAAACTGAATGTTGTAAGCATAGGGCAGTGTCCAGGCGGAAACATCATAGAAAGTATTATCTGCAAAGTTCTTCTCAGTACTAAACATCGCCTTAATCAAGCGAAATTGCGGTTGCTGCAGTGGGACATAAAAACTCTTTTCAGCAGGGTACGTTATGTCGCCGTCCTGCCAGTCACGGCTGAGTTTAAACACGTCGACATGATGTCGTTGCAGCACGTCAAGCAACCCAGCCAAGCGGGTTGTGTCGTCGGATTCAGTGAAAATATAACCGCGGGTTTTGCTATTTTTAGCCTGTTGCAAGGCCGATTTATAAAACTCTTGCTGATAGCTTAATAGCTCTGCCCGTTTAGCTACAGCACCGCGAATGGTAGAAAGAGAGGCGGTAAGTTGATTTTGGATAGTGGCGCTAAAACTAAGCGGCCCATTGATACTGTCCTGCAAATGACCGCGGCTGCTGGCTTGTTCAAACAAGATACCCACACTGCCTTGAATATCCGGGTAAGTAGAGCCTTTACCTATGTAAAAGTCATCAAAACTTTCTTCGGTAAAATAAAGTTGCTCAGCTTTATCTAACGCTGATGCATGAAACGTGGCCAGTGCCCGTGTCAGTTCAAAATTACGCTTCGGTGTCAGTGGATAGTTACGGCTAGGGATGCCTGGTTGAAAGAAGAATGTACTATCCGTTCCCATTTCATGGTAATCAGCAACAATATTTGGCAACCACTGTTGATATTGTGCAATACGCGCCCGGCTTTCCGGATGCTGCAGCAGTAACCAATCACGATTTAAGTCAAACCAGTAGTGATTCGGCCTGCCATTTGGCCAGGGTTCATTGTGCTCTCTGTGTTGCGGATCAGCGACTGGTGCTGCGCCTTTATGCATATTCGCCCAGTTGGCAAACCGGTCATGCCCGTCTGGATTCATGCTGGGCTGTATAATAATGACGGCGTTATCCAGCCAGTTCTTTACTTCGTTGTTTTCAGCGGTAGCAAGATACTGCGCTACCAATAACGCCGCGTTAGCACCGCTTGGTTCGTTGCCATGTATACTGTAACCCAGCCAAATAATCACCGGGGCATCAGCAGATGCTGTCTCGCCCAAACGTGCAGCAGCAACATGTTGCTGCCTAATTTGCTCAAGCTTGCTGAGGTTGCCAGGTGAAGAAACAACCAGCTGCAATAGCGGCCTTTGTTCATGGCTGTAGCCAATAGTTTCTAAATCAGCGCGTGGTGATGCCTTTGCTAATTGCTCCATATAACGCTGAATTTGATCATGGCGCATATGCCAGTCACCCACCTTAAAACCCAGCACTTGCTCAGGTGTTGGCAGGCTTGTATCTTTAACCGTTGGCACATAAGTTGTAACTGCCTTGCTATAACAACTAAAGGCAAAAAGCGCCACTAAGGTGTAATATTTCATGTTTGATATCCTCTATGCTGCGGCTAAGTTAGCCATATCGGACGCAAAACTCAAGCAGGACTGGCATCACAGAAACAGGAAGAGTATCATAGCGATTAACCTAGTAATTTAGTCAGGTACTCTCTTATGATTACAATTTCTGAACAGGCACAACAACATTTTGCCAAGCTGTTATCCAAACAACCTGCCGGCACCCATATTCGCGTGTTTGTGGTTAACCCAGGCACGGCACAAGCGGAGTGTGGCGTATCTTACTGCCCACCAGATGCGGTAGAGGATTCTGACTTAACAGTAAATTTCACCGGTTTTGATGCCGTTGTTGACAGCGAAAGTAAACCTTTTCTAGTCGATGCTGAAATTGATTTTGTTACCGATCAGATGGGCTCGCAGCTTACATTAAAAGCGCCGAATGCCAAAGTACGCAAGGTGAGTGACGACGCGTCATTAATGGAGCGGGTGCAATATGTTATCGACAGTGAAATTAATCCACAGTTGGCAAACCATGGTGGCCGGGTGTCAGTAATGGAGCTGACCGGCGACGGTGTAGCTGTACTTCAATTTGGCGGTGGCTGTAACGGTTGCTCACAGGTTGATTTAACGCTAAAAGAAGGTATTGAAAAAGAACTGCTAAACCGCTTTAGTGGCGAACTTAATGGTGTACGAGATATTACTGAACACCAACGCGGTGAGCATTCTTACTACTAGAACCCGCCCTGCATTGCTTGACTAAAGCTGCACTGACAACCCGTATGTGCTATAAAGCCGCTGTGCTTTAATCGCCTTACGGGTATGTTATCGATGAAAACCTTAGTATTATGTTTTAGCTTATTTTTCACCGTAATGCTGCCTGCTCAAGCGGCAGTGATGTTAATTTATCATCATGTCGCAACCGACACTCCACGCGTTACCAGTGTTACACCGGCCGAACTGCGCCAGCATTTACAACACCTTAAAGACAACCAATTTCAGGTCATTGGCCTGGATACATTAATTGCACAGTTGAAACAGGGTAAGGCTGTCGCCGACAATGCCGTTGTCATTACTTTTGATGACAGTTATGCCAATAATTTTACGACGGCACACCCGATTTTGCAGGAATTTGGTTACCCCTATACCATTTTTATTAGCCCGGGTAGTATTGATAAAGGCGATGGTCCGTTGCTTAGTTGGCAACAAGTTAAGCAAATGTCTGATGACGGCGTGTTAGTAGCAAACCATGCGATGTGGCATGAACATATGGCGCAGCCCGACGCAGGTGAAAGCAAAACACAATGGCTTGAGCGCATGCGTCAGAGCATACTTAGTGCGGAAGATAAAATTGAACACTACACCGGGCAACGCCACCAGTGGTTAGCCTACCCTTACGGTGAGTACAGTGCAGCGTTAGAGCAGCTGGTTGAGGAACTTGGCTTTATTGGTATTGGCCAACAATCAGGTGCTATTGGTAGTACGACTGTGTTGACACGGATCCCTCGCTATCCCGCAGCAGGGGTTTATGCCGACATAAAAAGTCTTGCTCAGAAACTGCGTACCTTGCCATTTCAGATTACGCACTATCATGGTGCTGACCCGGTGATCACCGCCAATCCGCCAACACTATCACTTACGTTAAAAGCGAATGATTTTGTTCGCAGCCAGCTGCAATGCTTTGCTGGCAGTGAAGTGCTTACGCCAGAGTGGTTAGACGACGATACTTTTACGGTAACGGCAAGCAAAGCGTTAGGCAAAGGCCGGGCGCGATACAATTGCACTGCGCCATCACTCAGTAAAAAAGGCTATTTTTATTGGTATTCCCAGCCCTGGCTTAACCCGCGTTAAGCTTGTTCAGCACTAACGGAAAATCTGCCAACAGCTGCTCAACATTAATCACTGGTAACTCTCCCACTTGCATTGGGGGTTTAAACATGGCAACCAGTTGGCCTTGCGGATTAATCAATACCACAGAGGCACTGTGGTCCACCAGGTAATCCTGCGACGTGCTGCTGCTAAGGGCATACATTAACCCCAATTGCCGAACAAATGGAAACAACTGGTCATGCCCTGCAGTCATCCCAAGCACACTGGCCTGTTCAAAGTAGCTTACATAGCGGTTCAGTTGTTCAATACTGTCGCGGTTCGGGTCAACTGAAATAAACCAGACCTTTAGCGGCTGTGACACCTGTTCAGCCAGCTTTGGTTGTGCACCCGCCAGTTTGGCCAAGGTTAATGGACATATATCCGGGCAAGAAGTATAACCCACAAACGCCAGCGTCCATTGGCCATAAAGTCGTTCACGATTAACCGTTTCGCCGTGATGATCGGTTAAATTAAAATCGGCTAAAGCTCTTGGCTGCGGGTAAACCAAGGCAAGTTTAGGCTCTGCGCTAACCTGCGACAGCTGATACAACATAACGCCGGCAATCAATGCCCCGGCGGCCAACAATAAGTAGGTTAAATTACGAAACATAAATCGGCGACACCTTAAAATAGTGGTCTACAAGCAACAACAAAAATAATACCATCAAGTGTGTTATTGAAAACTTAAAGGTTGCCATTGCAGTACTGTTATCAGCGTCAAATTTAAGCTTCCAGGCATACTGCATAAAACGCAAATTAAGCAAGGCACTACCCACCAGATAAATTGCCCCGCTCATGCCAACTAAATAGGGCATTAAGCACACTAAAAAAAGCAATACGGTATATAAGCAAATTACACTCTTTGTAAATTCGATACCGTGCGTTACCGGTAACATAGGCATATTAACTTTGGCATAGTCATCACGTCGATGAATTGCCAACGCCCAAAAATGGGGTGGTGTCCAGGCGAAAATGATCATCACCAACAGCAGTGCGTGGCCATCAACACTACCGGTTATTGCGGTCCACCCCAGTAGTGGAGGCATGGCCCCTGCCAGGCCGCCAATAACAATATTTTGCGGCGTAGCACGTTTTAAAAACATGGTGTACACCACGGCATAGCCAAACAAACTGGCTAAGGTTAACCATGCGGTAAGTGCGTTAACCGTCAGATAAAGTAACACAAAACCAGTTAGTGCAAGGCTAAAGGCAAAAGTGATTGCCTGACTTGGGCTAATCCGACCTTTAGCAACGGGCCGGCTGTAAGTTCGCGCCATTTGCGCATCGATACGCTGGTCCACAACGTGATTCATTGCAGCCGCGGCGGCTGATAACAAGCCTATACCTATTGTTGCAGCAATTACCGTCAATAAATTAGGTAGTCCCGGCACAGCCAACATCATGCCAACCCATGCAGTGAGAACCAGTAAAGCGACGACTTTAGGCTTGGTCAGTTCAAGGTAATCGTGTAGGCGACTTACACCGGCTTTGCTTTTTATTATGACGGTCATAGCGTTTCCTTGCTTAACAGTGCGTTACTGCGATGTATTTGGACGTAAATTAGTACCAATAGCATAAGTAAATTTGCAGCAATAAAGTTATGCGCTACGGCATTGGCTAAAGGCAAATGTAACACCACATTCAGCACGCCCAAACTAAACTGAACTACCAGCAATGACGCAGCGGCTGCTGTTAACCGTTTCATCGTTGTACTGGTAGCGCGTCGCCAAAGTTTTACTAAAAAAACTGACAACACCAGCACGGTAATGACAGCACCGAGTCGATGAAATACATGCACCGTCTGACGCGCTTCTGCTGACATCACGCCATACTCATAATCATCGTGCCCCAGATGTAAGTCGAATGCCTCACTGACATTGAGCCGATCTATCCAACCGGCTTCGCACACTGGTAAATCAATACAAGCTAATGCAGCATAATTTGCCGCGGTCCAACCACCCAGTGCAATTTGGCCGACCAATACCATCACAGCCAGCGCAGCCAAAGGTTTTAAACTTCGAAGTTCAGGCTCTTGTACCTGATGCTGCGGATGCAATGTTAGCCAGTGCACGGCTAACAAGCAGAGCAATGAAAAACCTCCGAGCAAATGCCCCATTACCACCAAGGGCAATAAGTTTAATGTAACGGTCCACATGCCCAGCGCAGCCTGAAAAACCACTAACGCCAATAGTATACCCGGCAACAGTTTTGGGCTTTGCCGGCGAAACATTGCGCTAAAAAAAATAGCGGCGATTAGCAAGCCCAAACTACCGGCGAAATAACGATGGATCATTTCATTCCAGGCTTTGTGTGGTTCTAGCGGGCGCTCCGGAAACGCTTGCTGCGCCGCTTCTATGTGATGCTCCTGATGCGGTACTTTTAAAAAACCGTAACAACCGGGCCAATCCGGGCAGCCTAAACCCGCATCGGTTAACCGCGTATAAGCGCCCAATAAAATTACACCCATAGTCAGGAAAATGGCGATGGTAGCCAGCCATTGTTGTTTCTTCATACTTTGGTCCGGTCGTAATTAAGCAATTTGAGTAAATCCTGACGTATGGCTTTGGCAGTACTGGCCATATCTGCTTCTTCTGGCATGGCATAACTAAGCAACACCAAGCCTTGCTGGTCAATAAGTAAAATGCGATCTTGCAGTGTGGCAGGTACAGTTTGCGCTGCAGCGAGGAGGGTAAAGCTATTAAATTCTTCCGGCAGCGACGCATCACTTAATAAAACCGGCTGCACATGTTCTTGCTTACGCCCTAAGCCTACATAGAGTTGCTGCACGGTATAAAGTGCTTGCTGACAACGCTCCGAGCATTCGCTGGCTGGCGCTACCGCAAGACGCCAATGCGCTTTTTCCTGGCTTGCAGCGAGTAAAAACACCTCTTCTTGCTGCCACGCCCCTTTACTGGACGACCCTCCGTTATACCAGCCCATCTCGAGCACGAGCTTGGCTGCCAGTAACGGCAAGCCGCAACAAAGTATAAATAACAGCAGAAATTTTTTCTTATTCATTATTTGCTTTCCCATGATGACTGGCAGCAAGTGCGACACCAATAACAGCTACTGCCAGTAAAAACCATTGCAATGCATAGCCTCTATGCTTTTCGGGCGGCAGAACAACGGGTTGATAGTGTGGTAGAAAATCTGAAGTTTGTTGTTGATATAACAAGGCAGGATACAACGCCAGGCCGCTAATGCCCGACAATTCAGCAAAACTAACCTGCTGAATACGCATTGGCCAGGCACCGTCATTTTCAGCATTTTGCCCCAGTAACAGTAAACCGTCGGGCTGAGTGCGTAGCAGGCCATCAAGCTTTAACGACACAGGGATTTGTAAATGCGGTAAAGTATCACGTCGGTCTGTGGCAGGCAGCCATCCCAGATTCACCAGCAGTGGCTGGCTAAGTCCTTCAGCCTGAACCGGCACTACGACATCGTACCCCACTCTGCCATTAACAATTTGGTTATCTAACAACCAAATAAAAGGCGCTAACCAGCGGCCCTGTGCTTGAAATGGTGCACCATCAATATCGATTTCTGAAAGTTGATTTAACTGCGCGCCACGCAATGCTCCGTTACTTTGCAACTGCGCCAGTCTTTGTAACTGCTGCGTTTTTTCTTCGGCGCGGTTTAGCTGCCACCATGACAAGTTGATTAAAATAGCAAAAGCAGTCAAAGTGATTACAACCCAAAGCAGGTTAAAGGCAAAAATCTGCTTAGCCAGCTTAATGCGCATAACACTTATCCCGGAGAGCTCTGTCAATGTGGCTTAAACTTGTCATCATAGCGCTACTACTTTTTATTGTATTTAACCTGATACGTGCAGGAGTGGTGATGTTAAAAGCACCTGATCCCAGCGTAAAAATGTCACAGTTTCTTGGTAGACGGGTATTGTTCTCCGCTATAGTACTGATCATTATTTTTATCGCCTTGGCGCTGGGGCTCATACAACAGAACCCCAGACCGTATTAACGCGTTACAGTACGTAGACAAAAAAGTACAAACATAGCCAAACAACATCAACAAAATGCCAATACCAAGCCGCAGCTTGAAAGGCAAAATGTTTCTCTGGCGTAAAGTGGCCTTTTAACACACGAAAGAACACAAACAGTAAAATTATGGCTCCCAACGTAACATGCATACCGTGAAATCCGGTTAGCAAAAAGAAGGTGTTGCCATAAAAACCCGATGCCAGTGTTAAGCCCAAATCCCGATAGGCATGGATATACTCATACACTTGTAAGCTAAGAAAAGTTGCACCTAACAATAAGGTTACCAGTAACATTAACTTCAGTTGACCACGCTTGTTTTGCTCTAAACCAGTGTGAGCAAAATGCAGTGTAATAGACGAAATGACCAGTATCGCCGTATTAATTAGTGGTAATCCTGTTGCTGGCATCGCTTGCGTCTCAATGCCGCCAGGTGTTTTCAGTAACGGCCACATAGCATCAAAACCAGGCCATAGTAGTTGAAATGTCATGGCGTTATTGCTGCCACCACTTAACCAGTCCAGTGCAATGACACGGCCATAAAACAACGCACCAAAAAACGCCATAAAGAACATCACTTCAGACAAAATAAACCAACTCATGCCTTGGCGAAAAGAGCGGTCCATCTGTGCACTGTATAAGCCACTCATGGATTCATCAATAACGTTTTTAAACCAGCCAAACAGCATAATAATTAATACAACAAAGCCTGCTGCCAGCATGTAGCCGCCAAAACCAGGTTGTTGCTTTGTTACTTCATTGACAAAGTTTCCTGCACCAAAAGCAATTAAAAACAACGCCACGGCACCAACAATAGGCCATGGGCTTTGGGCGGGAACATAATATTTTTCATAGGTTTTATTCATGTTATTCCCCAAGTTGGGTCGACTCAGCGATGCTTTCAGTCCAGCCATTCGTCACGTCATACAAGGTGTACGACAACGTAATAGTAGAAAACTGACTGGGTAGCGCTGGGTCAACATAAAACTGTAACGGCATTAGCATGTTTTTACCGGCATCCAGCTTCTGCTGGGTGAAGCAAAAACACTCAATTTTGTGGAAGTATAATGCAGCCTGACCAGGAGAAACCGATGGCACAGCCTGACCCACAATAAAGCGTCCGGTAGGGTTTTCAGCCAGATAATTCATAATATGAATTTCTCCGGGATGCACCGTCATACGACGCACTTCTGGCTCAAAAATCCACGGCATCTGTTTGTTGGGTCGGGCGATAAACTCAATCACCACTTCGCGGCTAATATCAATCTGCGCAGCGTCAGCGGTGGCCGCAGTTGTCGCGGTTTTACCGTTTAAACCCGTCAGGTCGCAAAACACGTCATACAACGGCACCAAAGCAAAACCAAACCCAAACATGGCCAATGCAATGACGGCTAATTTTACGGTTAAAGGCTGATGTTTCAGTGCCATTGTTTGCTCCTACTTCACGTGTGGCGGCGTCTCAAAAGTATGATATGGCGCCGGTGACGGCACTTCCCATTCCAAACCTTCGGCACCTTCCCAAACTTGCGCTGTCGCTTTCTCTCCACCTCGTGCACATTTCACCACTAGCCAGACAAAAAGCAGCTGTGACGCGCCGAATAGGAAACCACCGATGCTAATAAAGGCGTTAAAGTCAGCAAATTGCAGCGCGTAATCAGGGATCCGGCGCGGCATACCTGCCAACCCAACAAAGTGCATAGGGAAGAACAACAAGTTAACGGAAATCAGCGAGCACCAAAAATGCCACTGGCCCAGCTTTTCATCGTACATAAAGCCGGTCCATTTCGGTAACCAGTAATAGGCCGCCGCAATAATGGAGAACACCGCACCTGTTACTAACACATAGTGGAAATGCGCTACCACGAAGTAAGTATCATGGTATTGGAAGTCGGCCGGTGTTATCGCCAACATCAAGCCAGAAAAGCCACCGATGGTAAACAGCACAATAAAGGCCAGCGCAAACATCATCGGCACCTCAAACGTCATAGCACCGCGCCACATTGTCGCCACCCAGTTAAATACTTTAACCCCGGTCGGCACCGCAATTAACATGGTGCAATACATAAAGAACAAGGCCCCGGCAACGGGCATACCAGTGGTAAACATATGGTGCGCCCATACCAGAAACGACAATATCGCGATACTGGATGTGGCATAAACCATGGAGGCATAACCAAACAGGGGTTTACGCGCAAAGGTGGGGACTATACTCGACACGATGCCGAAGGCAGGCAATATCATGATATACACTTCAGGGTGACCAAAGAACCAGAAAATATGCTGGAACAATACCGGGTCGCCACCACCGGCGGCATCAAAGAAGCTAGTGCCAAAATATTTGTCGGTCAATACCATTGTTACTGCACCGGCTAACACCGGCATAACCATAATCAGCAAAAACGCGGTAATTAACCAAGTCCATACAAACAGTGGCATTTTCATCCAGGTCATGCCTGGCGCACGTAGGTTGAAAATTGTAACGATTACGTTGATCGCTCCCATGATGGACGATATACCCATTATGTGAACTGAGAAAACAAATAATGCGGTACTGTCACCGCTGTAGGTTGTTGATAACGGTGCGTAGAATGTCCAACCGAACGCCGGGCCACCGCCTGGCATAAACAACGAAATTAATAGAATTAAAAACGCAAATGGCAGGATCCAGAAGCTCCAGTTATTCATCCTGGGTAGCGCCATATCCGGCGCGCCAATCATCATCGGTATCATCCAGTTGGCTAAGCCGGTAAAGGCAGGCATTACCGCGCCAAATACCATAATCAGGCCATGCACTGTGGTCATCTGGTTAAAGAAGTTCGGCTCAACGAACTGCATACCCGGCTGGAATAACTCAGCCCGGATCACCATTGCCATGGCGCCACCAATAAAAAACATGATTAGCGCAAACACCAGGTACATGGTACCGATGTCTTTGTGGTTAGTGGTATACAACCAGCGCTTTATGCCGCTGGGTTTATGGTCATGATGCTCGTGATCATGTTCATGATCTTTCACTGCTGCGCTCATCCGTTATTCCCCTTTACCTTGCATGACAGCGTAGACGTCTGCAGCCTGCACTAATTCGCCAGTATTGTTACCCCAGGCATTGCGCTCGTAGGTAATTACCGCGGCAATTTCTTTTAAACTTAATTGCTTGGCGTAAGCTTGCATGGCTGTACCTGTTTTACCGTTCAGCACAATATTAATATGCCCCGGGATATCAGTTAACGCCATGCTACTGCCTTTAAGCGCAGGGAAAATACCCGGTAAACCTTCGCCATTCGGCTGATGGCAGGCGGCACAATATGCAGTGTAGGTGCGCTCACCAACATCCATCAACTCATCCATTCCCATGTTCATGGCAAGCAATTCTTGTTCTTCCGCTTTAGCTTTGGCTATGCGCTCAGCCTCACCATTCACCCAGGTGTCAAAGTCTGCAGGGCTTTTCGCAATAACCACAACTGGCATATAGCCATGGTCTTTGCCACAAAGCTCAGCACACTGGCCGCGATAGATACCGGGTTCATCTACCCGTGTCCATGCTTCATTGATAAAGCCCGGATTAGCATCTTTTTTGACGGCAAAAGCAGGCACCCACCAAGAATGGATAACATCATCAGAGGTCATCAAAAAACGTACTTTTTTACCGGTGGGAATAACGAGCGGACGGTCTACTTCCAGCAAATAATTTTCGCCTTTAGCGAGCTTATTGACAATTTGCTCCTTTGGCGTTGCTAAGAGTGAGTAATATTCGACATCGTGTTCTAAATATTTGTAATGCCATTTCCATTGTGAACCGGTAATAACCACGGTGACGTCTGCTTGCGTAGTGTCTTCCATAGCAATAAGGGTTTTAGTAGCCGGAATGGCCATAATAATTAGAATTAATACCGGTATAGCAGTCCAGAGTATTTCTACTTTGGTGCTTTCGTGGAATTGGGCTGGCTGCACACCTCGCGCTTTTCGATGGCGAACGATAGACCAAAACATGATCCCGAACACCACTGCACCAATAACACAACAAATCAGAAAAATGGTCATGTGCAGGTCGTAAACCTGCCGACTAATTTCTGTTACCCCTTTGGTCATATTAAGGGGCATATCTGTTGCATTAGCTGTTGCAGCTAAAAGCAGGGTTGGCAGCGACCAACGAAGACTACGCGTTTTCGTCACTGGACTTCTCCTCTGTCATTTTGCAAAGCAAACTGCAGAAACTAAGTACACAGTACTACACGGCTCTTACTCACCCACACCGAACCCATGTCTGAAGTTTCATCAGTTTATTATTGTTATTATCGGTTTCGGGGCTAGCGCTGAAACCGGAACTGATTCTATTGTTATTTTTTAATCAGTAACAGCCTAAGAATTATCCAAATCGCGATCAGTGTAAACCCCTAAATAACAAAAGCGCCGGCAAACCTCAGTGGTCGTACCAGCGCTTATGGCAAAATAACTTATTGAGGTTAGTACAAATTACAACCAACTTCCATTACGAATCACGCCTACAGCCAAGCCTTCAATGGCAAAATGCTGCGCGCTGAGATCAACCTTAATCACATCGAAATCTTTATTTTCCGGATGCAACAATATTGTACTGCCGTCTCGCTGAAAACGTTTAACGGTGACATCTTCGTCTACCCGGGCCACAATCACCTGTCCGGGTTCAGCCTGCTGCGTTTTGTGTACCGCGAGTAAATCACCATCCAAGATACCAATATCCTGCATGCTCATGCCCTGCACGCGCAGCAGAAAATCAGCATGCGGTTTAAATAAATGCGCATCCACCTGGTAATGATCCTGTACGTGTTCAGCTGCAAGAATAGGTTGTCCAGCAGCAACCTTACCAATAAGTGGCAGCCCTAGCTGCACGGGTTCGTCCATATCTACCAGCCGGATGCCACGTGAGGTACCTGGCATCATTTCTATAACGCCTTTTTTAGCCAACGCTTTTAGGTGCTCCTCTGCAGCGTTTGCCGATTTAAAACCTAATTGCTGTGCTATTTCTGCTCGTGTAGGTGGCATACCGCTATCTTGCTGGTAATCTTTTATCAATTGCAAAATTTCTGCCTGTCGTGGCGTCAGTGGTCTCATAGTGCTGTTTACCTGTACAGTGAATACTGTGAGTATATACAGGCGTATTACAATTGCAAGTTTCTGTGTTGCGGCACAATTTTCTACTTGGCACGGCCATGTTATGCTATATCACAGTATTTAACTCTGGATGAGATGGCTATGTTCCGGCCGGTAAAATTGTTTGCAGCCTTATTAAAATGGCCGATGTGGCCATTGTTGAAGTATAAAACAGTCCCTGAGCAACCCATTACTGAGCTGGCACTGTCTACAAGCCGCCCTTTGTTTTATGTTTGCACGACCGAATCTGCCGCTGACTTAGCAGCTATCCGCCGTATTTGTCATAAACTGGATCTGCCTGATCCCATCGACGACGTCAGTCTTAATGGCACAAGTCACCCCCGTACCTTATTTTTAGAGAAGCCCCACACCCTAGTGTTTAAACGCGGCAAAACAACCGCCTTGGCACAAGGACAAGCATTACTGCAAGCTCACCTTGATGACCCTGACTTAAACGCACAACTTGTGCCAGTATCGTTGTTGTGGGGCAGAGCACCCGGCAAAGAAAACAGTATCAAATGGTTATTAGGCGAAGCACACGCGCCAAACTGGCTTGCTAAACTGCTGATAGTGTTAATTTCAGGGCGCCACTCGCTGGTGCGTTTTAGCCGAGCAGTATCATTACAGCAGATGGCTGCGCAATATGGGGCTGCAGAGCAAACAGCACATAAACTGTTGCGTATGTCACGTTTCCATTTTTATCGTCAACGCTTAGCGGCTACCGGCCCCAAAATGGTTAACCGTGCGCAGCTATTTAACGCGTTATTGGCCGCCCCCGCGTTAAAAAAAGCGGTTGAAGATGAAGCCAAAGCAAAACGTATTCCACGCTCAGCAGCAAGACAGCAAGCACGTAAACTGTTGTTGGAAATTGCCGCAGATTATCGCGCATCCACACTTCGAGTGGGTGATAGAGTTCTGCGCTGGCTGTGGAACAAGCTCTATACCGGCATCAAAATTAATAATGCCGACATGTTGCGTGATTTAGCCCAGAAGGGACATGAAATTGTTTATGTCCCCTGCCATCGTAGCCACATGGACTATCTGTTACTGAGTTATGTCATTTATCAGCAAGGTCTGGCACCACCGCACATTGCTGCCGGTATCAACCTGAACTTTTGGCCTGCTGGGCCCATTTTTCGCCGTGGTGGCGCGTTTTTTATTCGTCGGAGTTTTAGCGGAAATAAGCTTTATTCAGCGGTATTTCGTGAATATTTGTGCCAATTATTCAGTAAAGGCCACTCAATAAAATATTATACCGAAGGCGGCCGCAGTCGAACTGGGCGATTACTTCAGCCTAAAACTGGCATGCTGGCGATGACGTTACAATCCATGCTGCGTGGTATTGAACGCCCTGTGACGCTTGTCCCCGTTTATCTTGGTTATGAGCATGTAATGGAGGTGAACACTTACTTACGTGAATTAAAAGGTTCGGGTAAGCAAAAAGAGTCCGTTTGGGGCGTCGTTAAAGCCATTCGTAATTTGCGCGATTATGGCTATGGTTATGTCAACTTTGGTGAACCCATCACATTAAATAGTTATCTGACTCAACACGTACCCCATTGGAAGCAGGATGTTCATCCACTGGAAGTACAAAAACCACAGTGGTTGAACCCCACTGTTGCTATCTTGGCCGAAAGCCTGATGCAGCGTATTAACCAGGCTGCAGCACTTAACAGCATTAACCTTATCGCATTATGTTTATTAGCAACGGAGAAACATACGCTAACCCGTGCGGAACTGGCACAACAAATCAAGTACTACTTATCACTGCAACGCGAAGCACCTTATCACCAGCAAATGACATTGCCGGAGGAAAGCGCGGAGCAGTTAATTGATCATGCAATATCACTAGATAAGGTACAGCAACACAACGATAGTTTCGGACAACTGATTAGTTTGACCGATGACAACGCCATTTTAATGAGCTATTACCGTAATAATGTGCTGCATTTGTTTATCTTACCGGCCATTATTGCCAGTGCCGTTTTGCATCGTAGAGAAATAAATCAGCAGCAACTATTATCCATAGTGCAGCAACTGCTACCTTTGCTGCAGCAAGAATTGTTTTTATCCTTAGCAGATGTCGATACCTATTGCAGCGCTGTGTTGCAACATTTGGTTGAAGCTAATCTGGTAGAGCAGCATGCTGAAAGCTATAGGGCCCCAACTCAGCATAGCAACGGCTACTTTATGTTAAGCATGCTTGCACATAATGCTGAGCATACATTGCAACGCTACGCCATGGTACTGCAGCTCATCGAAAGCCAGGGAGCGCAAAGCCGTACAGTATTAGAGAAACACTGTCATGAGTTAGCACAACGTTTACTCAACCTGCACGGCATTACTGCACCGGAATATTACGACAAGCAACTGTTCGCTACCCTGGTAAACGCGTTAAAAGACGGCGGTTTTACCCGTAACGACGAGCAAAACAGGGTTGTTGCTACTGCGCAGTTACCGGCTCTGAATACCACCGTTAGCATGCTGCTACGCAATGATGTGTTGCAGAGTATTCACAGCATCGTCCCTACCAGCGTATCTTAGCGGCTGGTAGGATACGAGCGAATAACCCCTTCCTGAATGGTAGACGCCACTAAGGTGCCGGCCCGGTTGTAAAACTGGCCGCGCACCAACCCCCTACCACCTGAAGCACTGGGGCTGTCTACCGCATAGAGCAACCAATCATCGAAACGAAAATCCTGATGAAACCACATGGCATGATCGATAGTTGCAACCTGCATATTCGGCGCCATAAAAGATTTACCATGTGGCTGCAATGCTGTAGGTAAAAAATTAAAATCAGAGGCATAAGCCAGCAAATATTTATGCACCCGCAAATCATCTGGCATAGCGCCATTGGCTTTAAACCAGACATAACGTTTTGCTGGGCTAATCTGTGCTTTAAACGGGTTTTGAAAATCAACCGGACGCATTTCTATAGGTTTTTCACAAATAAATTTACTGCGTAAACTTTCGGGTATTAGCTGAGCATGCTGTTGATAAAACTCTAGATCGGACACCAGATCTTCCGGTTGTGGTAATTGCGGCATCACATCCTGATGCTCAAAGCCGCTTTCTTCAGCCTGAAACGACGCCGTCAAATAAAAAATGGGCTTACCGTACTGAATGGCACTAACCCGACGCGTACTAAAACTCTTGCCATCACGAATATTTTCGACTTCGTAAACTATGGCCTTTGCCGCATCTCCTGGTCGCAAAAAATAGGAGTGAAAAGAATGCACCTTACGATCTTCAGCCATGGTTTCTTTCGCGGCAGACAGCGCCTGTCCCATAACCTGCCCACCAAAAACCGCTTTAAAACCCAAATCCTGACTTTGGCCACGGTACAACCCTTGCTCAATGGTTTCCAGCTTTAATAATGACAGTAAATTCTGTAATACCTGACTCATTGCCGTCCCTTTGTATTTCGTTTGCTTAAAGTATAGTGATATTCTGCCGCAAACTTGGGAGATCAGCAAAGATGGCTTATTGGTTATTTAAAACAGAACCGTCAGAATGCAGCATTGATGACTTCGTTAAAGCGCCGGATAAACCTATCGTTTGGGAGGGCGTGCGTAACTATCAAGCTCGCAATATGCTGCGTGATAAAGTACAGCACGATGATTTGGTATTCATCTATCACTCAAGCTGCAAAATAATTGGCATCGCAGGTATTGCACGCGTAGTTGCCTCTGCTTATGCTGACCCAAGCCAATTTGATAACACAAGTGTTTATTTTGATGGAAAATCTTCACCTGATGTGCCGCGCTGGGTCGCTGTTGACGTAATCTTTGTTGAAAAATTTCCTCACATCATTTCGCTGGACAAACTAAAAAGCTCAGCTAAGCTGAATGAGCTGCCTGCTGTTCAAAAAGGCAGCAGACTGTCTGTTATGCCGGTAACACCTGAGCAGTGGCAAACGATTTTACAGCTAGGTTAAGCGGTATACCTGATTGAGCCTGAAACATGTAATCCGAGATGGTTGGAGCCAATTATGTCAAACGAAAGGCGCCAGATGGATAAGGATGTACACTTTTTCTGGGACGATCTGAATCTGGCACAAAAATTTTCTGTTGCAGAATTACAGCGCTATGGTTACGACTTGCTGTTTGTAAGACACATTGCTGATTGCAGTGTTGCTGTTCTTGCATCTGGCAATAAAATGGCAGCCATTGATATGGAAGGCCAAATTGATGTTGAGCCAAATATTGTTCTCAGGCATTAATAGCAGCTTCCAGGTTGCTAACTTTTGCCGGAACTTGCTCTAATGCCAGAGAAACAACTACGGAACAAAGCTGTAAGTGTGAGGTCACACTGTTAGTGTTCCATAGTGTTGTTAATCTGGCGTGTTTTTGCATCATATACTCAAGTTGGCTTGCGCTAACAATACTTTGCCGACGTATTTGCGTAGCCATTGCCTGTTGCGGAGTTAAACCTTTACTACAATATTCTTTTACCACTACAGGCAAACTACTACATAGCAATTTGCATACTTGCAGTTCGTGTGCAGACAACATAGAGTTTACGGTGACATGCCCCAGCTTTTGCTCTAACACACTCTTTTGTTGTTCAGCCAGCTGATAGGTAGCCTGCTGCAATTTTAATATCTCTTGCTCACGAGCAGCCAGCTTAGTCTTTAGCCCTCGATTGGTTTTACCGACCTGCTCTACATGCCATAGCAGGTACAACATAACGACCATTATCACACCGAATAATGCCATCCAGATCATACTTCGTCTGTTCCCTGCTTGCTGCTGACTCGGGGCCTATGCCGCCGTATTATTTGTACCGGTATTATTCTACCCGTTGTTGCACAGTAATGTAACGTCTTACTTGCTGTTCCAGTTGAACCAACGGCAAGCTACCATTACTAAGTAATACATCATGAAACTCTCTGATATCGAAGCGGTTGCCCAGAGCCTGTTCGGTTTCTACTCTTAAGCGCTTTATTGTAATTTCGCCCAATTTATATGAAAGCGCCTGCCCTGGCCAGCTGATATAGCGGTCGATTTCAGTGGTCACGTTGTGCATTGACAACGCGGTGTTACTGGCAAGAAAATCTATCGCTTGCTGCCTGCTCCAACCCATACTGTGCATACCCGTGTCTACCACAAGCCTTGCTGCGCGCCACATTTCATACGTCAGCCGACCAAAATTACTGTAAGGGTCTTGGTAAAAGCCCATTTCCATGCCCAAATATTCAGCATATAAGCCCCAACCTTCGCCAAAAGCCGAAGTGTAAAAACTGCGGCGATACTCAGGTAATTCGTTTTGCTCGCGCGCCAGCGCAATCTGTAAATGATGCCCCGGTACAGCTTCATGTAATGTCAGCGCTTCCATTTCATACAGAGGTCGCCGGTCAAGACGGTAAGTGTTGACCCAATAAAACCCGGCCTGATCGTCACGTGATGGCCCAGAGTATCGGCCAGTGGTGTACTTAGGTGCAATTTCTGCAGGAACAGGAACAACACCATAGGGCGTGCGCGGTAAGGTTTTAAATAATTTTGGCAATTCCGCGTCAGCTTTTTTTGCTAAAAAAGCGGCATAACGCATCAGCTCTTCCGGCGTTTTTGCGTAAAACTGCGGGTCGGTACGCAAAAATTGAATAAAGTCGGCAAAACTGCCATTAAATCCCGCTTGCTGAATCACTTGTTGCATCTCTTGTCGAATACGCTTCACTTCATTAAGGCCAATTTCATGGACCTGAGCTGGCGTCAATTGCAACGTGGTGTAATGCTGCAGCCTGTTTTGATAAAAGTCGGCCCCATGGGGCAACGCGCTGGCGGCAATAGTATCGCGCGCGCCTGGCTGATATTCGTTAACCATAAAATGATAGTAAGCTTGATACGCTGGGTTCACTGCGGTACGAATTTGCATTGCCGCTTCATCGGCTAGCTGCTGCCATTCTGTGTCATTGATATAACTGGGCTGTGAACTAAACGGTTGATAAAAAACACTCTCAGTGGGCTCAGCGACAACATAAGACAAAATACTTTTTTCAAATCCGGCTAAAACCGCCTTGGGCTGTGTTATTCCAGTCGCAAGCCCTTGTTTCATCAGGTTGGTTTGCTGTTGCATATATCGGGGGATAGCAGCCAACTTTTGGATATAAGCCTGATAGTCTTTCACGCTGCGAAATACCGTATACTTTGGCATAAACCCCAGGTCGGTATGAAAACCAGACTCAGCTGTCAGCGGCATTAAATGGGCGCCAAAGCGATACTCATCAATTTCATTCGCCAGACGGTAAACTAAAATGGCATGGTTAATCTGGTTTTGTTCCGTTAAAACGCTAACATCAATCTGCTGCAGGCGCTTATACCAGGCGAGGCGTTGCTGTTGTCGCTGTAAAAGTGCCTCGGGCGACATATCAATTAATTGACCCGATTCCGCTTGATTAAGCTGTTTTTCAGCCCGCCAGAGTTGTTCAGTAAACGCAGTAAAACTGGTATCAGTATGCTTTAGGTAACTAGCGCAACCACTAAAAACAAAGCTGCTTATGATGATCAATAACGCTTTTGAACTCAGAGTGGTGTTCATTATAATTATTTCCACGATATAAAGACTGATCGATTGTAACGACTTTGTTTGCAGAATAAAGACCGCTCAGCGGAAAGTTGCCGTCTTTGGTCGAATTAAAACAGCGAAGCCGTTGTCGCTTATAAAGCCAGCAGTTTGTTGCTATTTTCTGCACCTTGATCAACTCTGGATGCGCAGTAGTTGCCAGCAGATTATATTCGCGTACTATTGAGCTGGCTTTTTATTTTTTAACATTTGCCCGACAACATGCCAAATAACACCTCTAACCGGATTTACATGTGATCTTATGAAGTATCAGGATTCACTACAACAAGCCAGCGACAAGGCAGCACAGGTTAAGTTATTTTTACACCGAGCTGGTTTAGCAGCGCACCCGGTAAATTATGCTGTTTGCTATGAATACATTAGTGGCAATAATGCTCAGCTGTGTCAAATAATTGAGCAAAAACTTGCTGCTAAAGCGCCGCTAGATGATTTTGTTATGGCGGATCTGTATAGCCGTTTTATGGCAGAGGATAACGCCCAGCAGCAACTTATGCTGCAGGATGCTGCCGGCATGGTTAGCCGCATAGCGGGATATACAGACGTTGCAGCAGAACAACTTGACGATTACCTGCAACAGCTGGACGACAGTATGCTGCGTCTTGAACAAGTCAGTAATGACAGCGTTGTCCTGACTGTGGTTAATCAGCTACATCAAACAACAGCTGATTTCAAACGCGACCAACAACAATTACACCAACAATTACTGCTTGCCAATCAACAAAGCCATCAATTACGCCATGAACTGGAACAGCTCAAGCAGCAACGCTTGCTTGACCCTCTTACCGGTTTATATAATCGTGCGGCCATGCAGAACCAGCTTGACGTTTGGTTTAGTGAAGAACCCAATCGTCGTATCGCCGCCATCGTTGTTAACCTGGATCATTTCAGTCGTTTTAATCAGCAATATGGCAATACAATTGGTGATGTTATCTTAGCTAAAGTTGCCCGAAAAGTTAGCAGCTATGTGCAAAACAGTGGCCTGCCTGTACGTTCTGGTGGTGAAGAGTTCCTTATTCTTTTGCCTGATGTCGACCTGCGTAGTGCCAGTGAGATTGCTGAACAAGTCCGCCGTGGCGTTGAAAAACTTCGCTTTGTTTCGTCACGCAGCAAACAAACCTTACCGAAAGTAACGATTTCGCTCGGCGTATCTTTATACCAACAATCAGAAAACTGGTACCAGTTTCTTGGCCGCACTGCAGAAGTCCTGCTGCTGGCGAAACAACGTGGCCGTAATCAGGTCGCCAGTGAAGCGATGTTGGCCACTTAACACACACATAAAAGCCAATAGATAAGTTGGACTCTGCGCGGTTATCTTTTACACTAGCCGCATTAATTTGCCGACAGGTTTGCAGCATGACAGATCACAATTCAAATACTACGCACTTTGGCTACAAAACAGTTGCTGCCGAACAAAAAGTGTCTATGGTCGCCGATGTCTTTCATTCCGTTGCCGCCAAGTACGATCTGATGAATGATTTGATGTCACTTGGTATTCACCGCTTATGGAAACGCTTTACTATCGATTGCAGTGGAGTGCGTTCAGGCCAAAAAGTACTTGATCTTGCAGGGGGTACTGGTGACATAACCGCTTTGTTTTCAAAACGGGTTGGAACAACGGGCAAAGTCATACTGGCAGATATTAACGCATCCATGCTCAACGTTGGCCGAGATAAGCTTCGCGATTTAGGCTTGGTTGGTAACATTGAGTATGTTCAAGCCAATGCTGAAGCTCTACCCTTCGCGGACAACAGCTTTGACATTGTCAGTATTGGTTTTGGCTTACGTAACGTCACTGATAAAGATGCCGCATTGCGTTCAATTTTTCGGGTGTTAAAACCAGGTGGCCGACTGCTGGTGTTAGAGTTTTCCAAACCAGAACAAGCATGGTTGAGCAAAGTATACGATTTATATTCTTTTAAACTGTTGCCCGCCATGGGACAGTTGGTTGCCAACGATAAAGAAAGTTACCAGTACCTTGCCGAGTCTATCCGCATGCACCCCAATCAGGAAACGCTGAAGGCTATGATGCAGGAGGCTGGCTTTGCTGAAGTCAGTTATCACAATCTGACCGGTGGCATTGTCGCCTTACATCGGGGTTACAAATTCTAATGCTGCCTTTGCTGCCTCAGCTTGTTTGTGCCTTAGCGGAGAAAGCCATCGTTAAGCTTATTGCTATGGATCCTCAAGCGATGCCCCGGTTGTCTCGTATCGCCGGAAAACAGCTATCATTTCGGTTACGTGAATGGCCCACAACGCTGGTGCTAAGCGCGACAGCCGAGGCTATTTTATTTAACCAGCATGATGAAAGCGTTGATTGCGCTATTCAAACCGATATCGCCAGCTTGCGCTTACTGCGCGATCCAAGCCAGCTTACGCGTTTAATTAAAGCAGACGCCCTACAAATTGATGGCGATATTCAGGTTGCCCAACAATTTAGCAGTTTCTTTGCTCAACTTAATCCAGACTGGCAAGAAGCACTGTCAGGCTATATTGGTGATGGTGCAGCACATAAACTCGCACTGAGCCTGAAACAACTGCAGCATTATATTAGTGCCAAAAGTAGTGCTGTGCAGCAGATGAGTATTGAGTTAGCGCAAGATGAGCTTAAATTAAGCCCGGTACCAGTTGAGATGGCCGAGTTTAGCGACGCAGTGAGTAAACTATCTGCCCGCGTTGACGTACTGCAGCAGCAGTTGCAAAAGTTTCAGGAGTCATAGTGCGTATCGGCCGCTTTTACCACATTCAAAAAACATTGTTACAGTTTGGTCTGGACGAACTTATTCCGTCTCAATGGCAACCCTGGTACGCCAAGTTATTTCGCCGTAGCTTATTCTGGCTGCGAAACCGCTATCCAGAACACCCTGTTGGTGTAAGGTTGCGGCTGGCATTACAAAGCCTCGGCCCGGTCTGGGTTAAATTTGGCCAGATGCTGTCAACACGTCGAGACTTGTTCCCGTCACATTTGGCTGATGAACTCGCAAAGTTACAAGACAAAGTCCCCCCGTTTGATGGTGCGCAAGCACAACGTTTAATCGAACAAGCGCTTGATTTGAAAAACATCTCCGATTTTTTTATCGATTTTGAACAAACCCCGTTGGCTTCGGCCTCCATCGCTCAGGTACACACAGCCAGATTGATGCAAGACGATGGCAGCTTGGCAGATGTTGTTATAAAAGTAATTCGGCCAAATATTAAACAGCAAATTCTTGCTGATTTAGCTCTAATGGACACTTTAGCGGATGCAGCAACCCGGTTCTTACCTGATGGCAAGCGTTTAAGGCCGCGCGAGGTGGTATCCGAATATCGTAGAACCATTCTGGACGAGCTGGATTTAAAGCGCGAAGCGGCCAACGCTATTCAATTACGCCGTAATTTCGACGGTTCTGACTCACTGTATATTCCTTTTGTTTATAGTGATTATAGCCGGGCGAATGTGATGGTTATGGAACGCATCTATGGTATTCCTGTGTCAGATATTGCCGCGTTAGAGGCGCAAGGCACAGATATGGAACTGCTGGCCAAACGCGGTGTTGAAGTGTTTTTTACACAGGTATTTCGTGATAGTTTTTTTCATGCTGACATGCATCCGGGCAATATTTTTGTTTCACGCGAGACGCCAACTAACCCCAAATATATCGGTATTGATTGTGGTATTGTCGGCACGTTAAATGCCGAAGATAAGCGCTACTTAGCTGAGAACTTTGTTGCCTTTTTCAACCGCGACTACAAAAAAGTCGCCCAACTGCACATAGATTCAGGCTGGGTGCCAGCTCATACCAAAGTGGAAGAGTTCGAGAGCGCTATTCGTACCGTGTGCGAACCCATATTCCAAAAACCGCTGGCAGAAATTTCCTTTGGAAACGTACTGCTAAATCTGTTTAACACCGCACGTCGTTTTGATATGCAGGTACAGCCACAATTGGTTCTGCTACAAAAAACCTTACTGTACATTGAAGGCTTAGGCCGTCAGCTATACCCGCAACTGGATTTATGGAAGACGGCAAAACCTTTCCTAGAAAACTGGGTTAAACAGCAAGTTGGTTTGCCTGCCATCTGGCGTCAGGTAAAAGATAACTTACCTTTTTGGGCAGAAAAAATGCCGCAGATGCCAAACCTACTGCACCAGTATCTTGAGCAAGGACCAAAGCAGCAGCATCAACTGTTGCAACAACTGCAACATCTGGCACAACAGCAACATAAGACCAGAACACAAATTGTTGCGGCAACCTTTGCAGCAGCAAGCTTAATAAGTGCTAGTATGTTGCTTTGCTTTGGTCATAATGCTGTTGCGGCCGCATTAGCCTTATTAAGCATCGGGCTCGCATTTAAAGCTTGGCGCTGAACCAGCTGATAATATCACTGTCACAATAACGACATACACTGATGACTCTGAAATCGTGATGTATTATTAAAGAGGATTAACCATGTTCGGCAATATCAGTATTTGGCAATTACTCATTGTATTAGCAATTATCGTGTTGTTATTTGGCACTAAAAAACTGCGTGGCATTGGCACTGATCTTGGCTCTGCAATTAAGGGCTTTCGCAGCTCAATAAAAGATGAGCCGCAGGAAGATGATGAACTCCCCGCTGCACAGTTGTCAGAAAAGGCAAAAGCCGACGCCGAAAAAACCACTGCCAATCAGTCAGCAGCAAAAGACAAAGTGTAAATGGGTTTCTGGGAACTGATTGTTATCGGTGTTGTAGCCCTGTTGGTTCTGGGCCCGGAACGCCTACCCGGCGCTATTCGCTCAGTGCATAAAACCGTGCGTAGTGTTAAACAATTTGGCCAGCAGATGCAGGCAGAACTTAACGCAGATTTACGAGCCCATGAACTTCACCAAAAGCTTAAAGATGCCGAAGCCAAAGGACTGTTAAATCTGACAGATCAAGAACAGGCAGCGTTGACAGAGTTGAAGCAGGCTGCAGCTGACGTCAATACCCCTATTATTAGCAGTGAAAAAAAACATGAGCCAGAACGCTAATCCCGACAGCCTGCTTGGCCACCTTATTGAACTTCGAAACCGGCTACTACGTTGCGTTGTTGCAGTAATTGTGGTGTTTGCCGCGTTGGCGGCTTTTGCTCAGGATATATACCATCTTTTGGCAAAACCTTTAATTGCGGTTCTGCCTGAAAACAGCAGTATGATTGCAACCGACGTTGCAGCGCCGTTTTTTGCTCCCTTTAAACTCACATTTATCGTTGCGATTTGTTTTGCCATTCCCTATATTTTGCTGCAAGTGTGGCAGTTTATTGCGCCCGCTCTTTACAGCAGAGAGAAAAGGTTAATGGCTCCGCTCGTCATTAGCAGCACACTATTGTTTTACAGTGGTATCGCGTTTGCTTATTTTGTCGTGTTTCCAATTATTTTCGGTTTCTTTACCAGTGTCGCGCCCGAGGGCGTTACCGTTGCTACCGATATCAGCAACTACCTTGATTTTGTCCTTAAGCTGTTTTTTGCTTTTGGTTTGTCATTTGAGATACCCGTTGCCATTTTGCTAATGGTATGGACCGGCGTTAGCACACGCGAAGGCTTGGCTGAAAAACGCCCTTATATCGTCGTAGGCGCCTTTATTTTAGGCATGCTGTTAACGCCACCTGATGTCTTGTCACAGACCTTATTGGCCGTGCCCATGTGGTTGCTTTTCGAGCTTGGTCTGGCGCTAAGCCGCTTTTACCAACCCCGTTCTATAGAAGAATCAGAAGATCAGGAACAGAAGCTATGAAACCGTTTTATGCTATTTGCTTTGTTATTTCCAGTCTACAGGTTAGCGCAGCTTCGCCGGTAGAGCAGGCCCTTGAGCTGTGTCGGGCTGAACAAAATTCATTGCGCCGTCTAACATGTTACGACGCGATTAATACCGACATTAACCCAAGCACGTCGACCAGCGCAGTTGTGATATCAAAGCCTGCTGTTCAGGAAGCAATTGCGGTTGAGGAAGTTACAACTGCGGAGGCTTCAGTAGAGAGTAAGTTTGGTTTAGAGCACAAAGTAATTGACGATGAAGTGGCAGACAAACTCAGCGTCACCGTTAGTTCGGTTAGCTACAGCCCACGAAAAGAACTTATTGTAACCTTTGATAATGGTCAGCGCTGGCGCCAAATTGGCACTGAGCATTACAGTATCGCTGTTGGCGAACAGCACTATGTTAAACGCGGTGTTCTCAATTCATTTTTATTAGGCAATAATAACAACAACCGTTCTATAAAAGTCAAACGCGATAAATAATATGCTGACCTGGTGCGATATTGGCGTTAACATTTTTAGTAGTCAGTTCGATACCGATAGACAAGCTGTAATAAAGCGTGCCGCCAATGCAGGTGTTCGCCAGCTGATTCTTATTGGCAGTGATATCGCAGAAAGCCAGCTGAATATCAGCTTTTGTCAGCAAAATACCGGCTGTTATACCACCGCAGGTGTGCACCCACATCAGGCTGCTAATGTGAAAAGCGGTTGGCTTGATGACCTGACACTGATGCTAACTAAGCCAAATGTTATCGCTGTAGGCGAGTGCGGGCTTGATTTTAACCGTGATTTCTCACCACGCCCGGTACAGCAGCAGGTATTTGCCGAGCAGCTACAGCTCGCCGTATGTACCAATAAGCCGGTGTACTTGCATGAGCGCGATGCGTTTGATACCCAACTGGCTATGTTAAAAGAACAGCCGAAAATAACGGGCGTTGCACACTGTTTCACTGGGGACTCGGTCCAATTAAAAGCCTGGCTCGATCTTGGCTTATATATCGGCATTACAGGCTGGTTATGTGATGAACGCCGCGGCGACGTCTTGCGCCACGCATTACAGTATATTCCTTTAGATCGTTTGCTTTTGGAAACGGATGCCCCTTATTTGCTCCCTAGGAATTTGACACCAAAACCAGCCAGCAGATGCAATGAACCGGCTTTTCTTGTGCATATTGCCAACACCGTAGCAACACTGCGCCAACTGGAACTAAGCGATATTGCTAGAATTACAGTGGCTAATAGCAAGGGGTTGTTTAAGCTAAACAACTCGCTATTGGCAGTGGAGGCATAATATGGTCGACTGGCTGCCGTATTTTTTCGCTGGGTTATTAGTCGGTGCAGCTTTGGCCGGTATTGTCGGATATAAAATGTTAGTTCGCTGGCAGCATGCGGCTTCAGATATGGAAACCCAACTGCGTAGCCATAGCTTTGAGCTGCAAGTTACGCTTGATGAACTGGCAGAAAAAAACCAACAATTGGAGCAACAGAGCCAGCGCGATGCTCTATCAGGAATATACAACCGCGCATACTTTGACCGGCAAATGAGTGCGGAAGTAAAACGTAGCAGACGTGAACAACGCTCTTTGGCCATTATCTTATTCGACATTGATCATTTTAAAAAAATCAATGACACCTACGGACATTTGGCCGGTGATCAAGCAATTAAGCAGGTATCTGCTGCCATCTTGCAACAGCTTAAACGGCCCGGTGACAAACTGTGCCGCTATGGCGGTGAAGAATTTGCTTTAATTTTGCCTAATACAACGCTAGCAGGCGCCAGGCAACTCGCTGAACAGATCCGACAGTACATGGCAGACAACAAACTGCTGTTAGCAGAGCAGCACGTCTCACTGACGCTCAGTGCTGGCTGCTATGCTGCCATACCACAACCCGCCACAAACAATGACGAGTATATCGCTTTTGCCGACACCGCACTTTATCGTGCTAAGTCTGCCGGGCGTAATCAAGTGCAAAGTTATCCGCCCATGGCGGCGAGCGACTGCCTTGATATACCAGGAGAAGTTAATGAACACTAACCGTTTTTTCCCTGCCAGCCGTTTACGCCGTATGCGCGAACATGACTTTAGCCGTCGTTTAATGGCAGAGCATCAGCTGACGGTAAACGATCTGATTTATCCTATGTTTATTGTCGAAGGAGAAAATCAGCGTGAGGCTATAGCCTCGATGCCTGGGATTGAACGTCTTAGTCTGGACCTGTTGCTAACTGAAGCTAAGCAACTCGTCGAGTTAGGTATTCCGGCTATTGCGCTGTTCCCGGTTATTGCTAGCGGTAAAAAATCACTGCAAGCAGAAGAAGCCTGGAACCCTGAGGCACTCGCACAACGCGCCGTTCGGTTGCTAAAACAGCATGTGCCAGAACTGGGCATTATTACTGATGTAGCGTTAGATCCCTTCACGACGCATGGTCAGGATGGCATCATCGACGACAACGGCTATGTGATGAATGACATTACCACAGCAGCCTTGGTCAAGCAGGCATTGTCGCATGCTGAAGCGGGGGCAGATGTGGTTGCGCCATCAGATATGATGGATGGTCGTATCGGTGCTATACGAGAAGCGCTAGAAGAGGCAGGTTTTGTTAATACCCGTATTATGGCGTACTCAGCCAAGTACGCATCCAGCTATTACGGCCCGTTTCGCGATGCCGTAGGTTCTGCCGGTAATTTGAAAGGTGGTAATAAGAAAAATTATCAGATGGACCCGGCAAACAGTAATGAAGCCTTGCATGAGGTAGCACAGGATTTAGAAGAAGGCGCCGATATGGTGATGGTAAAACCAGGCATGCCCTATTTGGACATTGTTCGCCGGGTAAAAGACGAATTTGGCGTGCCCACTTTTGCTTATCAGGTTAGTGGCGAATACGCCATGCATATGGCTGCCATTCAAAATGGCTGGCTAGCGGAACAGCCGGTAATTATGGAGTCATTACTGGCGTTTAAACGCGCCGGCGCCGATGGCATTTTGACCTACTTCGCTAAAAAAGTAGCTATTTGGCTACAACAAAAATAGTTAACGCGAGTCTTTGTATGTCCTCTTTTAAACAACAACCCCGTTTGATAATCAGTCATCAACCAACACCGCTTGAGCAGGCGCCGCGCTTGTCTGCCAAGCTGGGAATTAACTTGCTGTTTAAACGCGATGACTGCACCGGCTTAGCCGGCGGAGGCAACAAAACCCGCAAGCTCGAATATCTGCTGGCTGATGCGCAACAGCAAGGTGCAGACACACTGGTTACCATAGGTGGCTTGCAATCTAACCATGCCAGACAAACTGCAGCGGCGGCAGCCAAATTTGGCTTTAACTGCGAATTGGTGCTGCAAGATGTTCCTGGCACGCCCAGAGTAGACTATTTAACTAATGGCAATATGTTTTTACATGAATTATTAGGCGCCACAGTTCATCAGGTGCCGGTAAAAGAAGATTGTCACCAGTATGCCAATTCGCTTGTCGCACGCTTACAACAGCAAGGCAAAAGGCCGTATCTAATACCTATTGGTGGTTCAAACGCCGTTGGGAGTTTGGGTTATGTCCGATGTGCACTAGAGCTGATCGAGCAACTAGATGAGCAGGCTTTAAAAGTCGATCAGCTTGTTGTCGCCACCGGCAGTGCCGGCACACAGGCTGGTTTACTGGCAGGATTGATTATAGCCGGAGTGGATATTCCGGTTCTGGGTATCACAGTAAGCCGTCCCGGGTCAGAGCAAGAACAGCTGGTGTTGACGCTATTGCAGCAAATTCTACAACGGCTAGGCCTTGACCCGGTGTTAGCCAACGGGAAAGTGCATGCAAATGGTGACTATTATGGTGCCAGCTATGGCGTTGTCACGCAGGACTCACTTAATGCAATAACAACGACTGCGCAAACAGAGGGGATATTGCTGGATCCGGTGTACACAGGTAAGGCAATGGCAGGATTAATTGATTTATGCCAGCGTGGTATTATTGCAAAAGGGAGTACGCAGTTGTTTTTACACACCGGCGGTAGCCAGGCTCTTCCGGCGTATATCTCAGCATTTAACTGAGATTAACCGCTGCCATGTTTATTTAAAAGTGAACTCCCAACCTGCCAGCTGCTGATATTGCAGTTCTTGCTCCAGCTCAGCACGCATTAAAGGATGCTGTTCCAGCCAGCCAATTGGCATTTGTAACATGATCGCCTCACCTTTACTGCTGATGTTAACCTGCGGCAGTACTTCATGCCGCCGACGCATAGACAAAATTACTGCTAAGCGCAAAATTCGGGTTAAACGTACAGTCAGTAATACCGAAGTCATGGTTTGGCGGGCAATAACATCCCGGCTAATATCGGCACGATGGTTATGTACCAACGCCATAACTAATTGCTGTTGGGCGCGGGTAAAACCGGGTAAGTCAGAGTGATTAATTATGTAAGCGCCATGGTGATGGTGGTTTTTGTACTCGATGAGTAAACCTAATTCATGTAGCAAGGCACCACAACGTAACATGCTGTGCCCTTCAAACTTATTCAGATCCCAGCGTATTTGCAACTGATTAGCCAATTCCTCGGCCATTTCAGCCACACGCTCTGCATGTTGCTGGTCAATAAAATACCGCACCATCAAACTTTGTACGGTACGATTGCGCACGTCAGCATGCTGCAGTTGCGGCAGCATGCTGTAAAGCACACCTTCGCGCAGGGCGCCTCCAGACAACGTCATACCGCTAATGTTTAAACAACGAAACAACGCGATTAAAATGGCTAACCCAGACGGAAATACCTGCTTTCGCTCTTGTGCCAAACCAACAATGTTCAATTGTTCCATGCGGCCACATGCCAAGGCTTGCTGCATAATGTCTTCTAAACGGCTTAACGTAATGACTTCATCTTTACCCTGAGCGACGAGGCATTCCTGCATGGCCTGCACAGTGCCAGACGCCCCAACAGCTAGCTGCCAGCCGGTTTGCTGATATTGCTGTGCAATAGCCAATGTTTCTTGCTCTGCCGCTGCGATCGCCTGATTAAAATTGTCTTCGCTTAGCTCGTCATCGCTAAAGTATTTTTCTAAATAGGTGACACAGCCCATATTCAGGCTGGATAACAACAGCGGCGCGAAACCGGCACCAATTACTACTTCAGTACTGGCACCGCCAATATCGATGACTAACCGGTTACTGTCACTGTTGGATGTGTGAGCGACACCAAGATAGATAATACGGGCTTCGTCTTCACCGCTGATAACGGTAACTTTTTGCCCCAGGATGGTTTCTGCTTCTTTGAGGAAAGTTTTAACATTCTTAGCGAGTCGCAACGTGGCGGTGCCAACAATACGGATGTTTTCTGGCGGGATATCCTGCAGCCGTTCAGCAAACAATGACAAGCATTCCCAGCCACGCTTCATCGCTTTACGGCTTAAGACCAAATTATCATTTAACCCGGCGGCTAAGCGTACTTTACGTTTCACCCGACCAATAACCTGGACCGATCCACCAACCACTTTAACCATCAGCATATGGAAGCTATTAGAGCCAAGATCAATCACCGCATAGATATCCTGATGCGGTGATTGGCCGGTTGTTAAGGCCGGATTAACGAGGACGGTTGCGAGGAGCTCTTGCGCCATTACTGCTACGTCCACCTGAGCCACTGCGACTACCGGTTCTTGCCTGGCCAGCACGACGACGGACCCGAGGTTTAGGTGTTTTGATATCATCCAGCAAAGCGCTGGCATCATACTGGCTTACCGGTACCGGATGACGAATATAGTCTTCTATCGCGGTAAGATTAAGTGCATAACGTTCACAGGCAAAACTTATCGCTTTACCGCTCTCACCGGCCCGGCCGGTGCGGCCGATACGGTGCACGTAGTCTTCACAATCGTCCGGTAAGTCATAGTTAAAAACATGACTCACTTTGGGTATATGTAAACCACGGGCGGCAACGTCAGTTGCGACCAGAATATCTAACTTACCGCTGGTGAAGTCTTCTAAAATGCGTAACCGTTTCTTCTGGATCACATCACCGGTTAGCAAACCAACACGATGGCCATCCATTTCCAACCAGTTATGTACTTCTTCACACCAGTGTTTAGTATTGGCGAATACAATGGCTTTATCTGGCCATTCTTCTTCCATCAACGTTAATAATAACGGTAGCTTATGCTCATCTGATGGGTAAAACAGTTCTTCACTTATGCGGCTGCCGGTCATTTCTTCCGGCGCAATGTGAATATGTTCTGGTTGATTCATTTTCTCAAACGCCAGTTCCTGCACCTTGTAGGATAACGTAGCGGAGAATAACAGGCTTAAGCGCTCTGTCGCCGGAGGCATACGATTAAACATAAAACGAATATCTTTAATGAAACCTAAATCGAACATACGATCAGCTTCATCCAGCACGACAACCTGAATTTGTGACAAGTCGTACAAGCCCTGCTTTAAATAATCGATTAGCCGGCCAGTAGTACCAATTAAAATATCTACGCCTTTTTCCAGTAACTGCCGTTGAGTATCATAACCTTCGCCCCCATAAATCAAACCAAGGCGTAAGCCTGCCTTTTCGGCAAGCATTTTAGCATCCTGATGGATTTGTACCGCCAGCTCTCGCGTTGGTGCCATAATAATGGCTCGCGGCTGGCCTGAACCTTTTGGTTCGTGGGTCAGTAAATGGTGGAAGGTCGCTGTTAAGAACGCCAATGTTTTGCCTGTGCCCGTTTGGGCCTGCCCAGCAATATCCTTGCCGGCTAACGCCAGCGGTAAACATTGGGCTTGAATAGGCGTACAATAGCCGTAACCTTGCGCGTTAAGAGCGTCAAGAACCTGTGGTGCCAATGCAAAATCGGCGAATTTATGTGATGTTAAGTGTGTTTTATTCATACGGCGCTAAGCATAACCGTTACGCTTGCAATAAGGAACAGCCACGTTTAAATTGATAACACTTTTTTGCAGCGATGCTGCACAGCACTAGCGGAGACACAAATGAGCGAACATATTTTACAGGTTTCTGATGACAGCTTTGAAACCGACGTACTAAAAGCCGAAACCCCGGTTTTAGTCGACTTTTGGGCAGAGTGGTGTGGTCCATGTAAAATGATCGCTCCGATTTTGGATGAAGTTGCACAGGAATACACGGGTAAAGTCGCCGTGGCCAAAGTAAATATTGATCATAATCCGAATACACCGCCAAAATTCGGCATTCGCGGCATTCCAACCTTACTGTTATTTAAAAACGGTGCGGTAGCGGCGACTAAAGTGGGCGCGCTGTCAAAAACGCAGTTAAAAGAGTTTTTAGACAGCAACATCTAAATAAAATGAAAAAAGGCGTATTTTTATACGCCTTTTTTATTTCACCGCTGGACGCACCCATGGCCAGCTGCTATTGTGTAGCAAATAAATTGTGCAAAACCACGCTTGTCTGTCGAAAAAACCACTTCCAAACCTTATTTTATCGAACCGATAAGCATTACCCTGTTTTTATATCAACAAGAAACCCATCAATATGCATTTAACAGAACTTAAACTAAAGCCAATTAGCGAGCTGGTTGAATTGGCTGAGTCTATGGGCCTGGAAAATATGGCCCGCCTGCGTAAACAGGACATTATTTTCGCCATTTTAAAATCACATGCCAAAAACGGCGAAGAAATTTTCGGTGATGGCGTACTGGAAATCCTGCAAGACGGTTTCGGTTTTTTGCGCTCCGGTGATAGTTCTTATCTAGCCGGGCCAGACGATATCTATGTGTCGCCCAGCCAAATCCGCCGCTTTAACTTACGTACTGGCGATAGTATTTCTGGTTTAATCCGTCCGCCAAAAGAAGGCGAACGTTACTTCGCGCTGTTAAAAGTTAACGAAGTGAACTTCGGCAGGCCAGAGCAAGCACGTAACAAAATTTTATTTGAAAACTTAACGCCACTGCATGCCAATTCTCGTATGCGAATGGAGCGTGGTAACGGCAGCCGGGAAGATATCACCGCACGGGTACTGGACTTAGCATCTCCTATCGGTAAAGGACAGCGCGGTTTAATCGTCGCACCGCCAAAAGCCGGTAAAACCATTTTGCTGCAGAATATTGCCCAATCCATTGCCGCTAACCACCCAGACTGCGTGCTGATGGTACTGCTAATTGACGAGCGTCCGGAAGAAGTTACCGAGATGCAACGTCTGGTAAAAGGCGAAGTGATTGCGTCTACGTTTGACGAACCAGCCAGCCGCCACGTTCAAGTAGCCGAGATGGTTATTGAAAAAGCTAAACGTCTGGTTGAGCATAAAAAAGACGTTATTATCCTCTTGGATTCTATTACCCGTTTAGCCCGCGCTTATAACACCGTGATCCCTAGCTCAGGCAAGGTATTAACCGGTGGTGTAGATGCTAACGCTCTGCACAAACCTAAGCGTTTCTTCGGTGCGGCTCGTAACGTTGAAGAAGGTGGTAGCTTAACCATTATCGCTACTGCGCTGGTTGATACCGGCTCGAAAATGGATGAAGTTATCTACGAAGAGTTTAAAGGTACCGGTAACATGGAAATGCACTTGTCGCGTAAAATCGCCGAGCGCCGTGTGTTCCCTGCTATCGACTTTAACCGTTCAGGCACCCGCCGCGAAGAGTTGCTGGCGTCACCGGAAGAACTACAAAAAATGTGGATCCTACGTAAAATTCTCAACCCTATGGATGAGACTGAATGTATGGAGTTCCTGATAGACCGTCTGTTGATGACCAAAACCAACGACGAGTTCTTCGATGCCATGAAACGGCAAAAAAGTTAACTACACAAACCGGCCTTCGCGCCGGTTTTTTCTTGCCCATTTTTAACCGGTAAGACGTTGCACTACTTTATTTTTGACAGAAGGAAGTAGCATATGACACGCCCACGCATACTGATTGTTGGCGGAGGAGCTGGCGGCCTGGAACTGGCAACCCGCTTAGGTAATAAGTTAGGTCGCCGCGGCAAAGCGCATATTACTTTAGTAGACCGTAACCACACTCACATTTGGAAACCCTTACTGCACGAAGTTGCTACAGGTACACTGGACATCGAAATTGATCAGCTCAGTTACCGCGCCCATGCCGCTGCGCACGGTTTTGATTTTCAATTAGGCCGTTTTGACGGCCTGAACCGGCAACAACAAAAAGTCATTCTGGCACCCGTATTTGCGGACGATGGTGAGGAAGTTTTAGCGGCACGTGAACTGGACTATGACTACTTGGTGTTGGCTATTGGCAGTGTGTCAAACCACTTCAACACACCAGGTGTAGCAGAGCATTGCATCTTTTTAGATAGCCCGGCACAGGCACAGCGCTTTCATCGGCATTTGCTTGACGCCTATTTAAAGCTGAACTCTCCGCGTCACCCGAAAGAAACACTCAATATTGCTATAGTTGGTGCCGGCGCTACCGGAGTTGAACTAGCAGCAGAGCTATATCATGCCGCCGCCGAACTCAACTTGTATGGCTTTGCTGACTTACGAAAGGCGCGTTTAAACATCAGTGTGATAGAGGCCGGGCCGCGTATTTTACCTGCGCTACCAGAGCGCATTGCCATTGCTGCGCAAAAAGAACTAGAAAAACTGGGCGTTAAGGTACGTACCAATACTAAAGTCACGGCGGCGAACAGCACTGGGCTGCAGTTAGGAAGTGAACAGTTGGACGCCGAACTGATGGTATGGGCTGCAGGTATTAAAGCGCCAGATTTTTTACATCACCTTGACGGCCTAGAAAACAACCGCATTAATCAGCTACTGGTAAACAGCAAGCTACAAACCACGCTGGACAGCCGCATTTATGCTATTGGTGATTGTGCCGGCTGCCCTTTACCAGACAACAAATGGGTGCCACCACGAGCACAGTCGGCGCATCAAATGGCCAGTTCTGTTGCCGATAATATTTTGGCTGAGTTAAATGGCAAATCGCTACGTGAATTCACCTACAAAGATCATGGATCACTGATTTCGTTAAGCCGCTTTGGTACCGTTGGCAGCCTCATGGGCAACCTGGTTGGTGGCGCCATGATGATTGAAGGCCGCATTGCCAGACTGGCTTATATTTCG
>Ga0100394_1000350_pt1 | contig 38314 bp, 38 predicted proteins | sample CryGeymeta201518_FD_81549 | JGI IMG/M metagenome (GOLD analysis project Ga0100394, IMG submission 81549) | Groundwater microbial communities from Crystal Geyser aquifers in Utah, USA - Crystal Geyser metaG 2015-18 | ecosystem: Environmental > Aquatic > Deep subsurface > Groundwater | place: USA... | reverse complement strand
TGACTTCAATTTCATCAGCATCTTGAATTACATGGTTGTTGGTAACGATATAGCCTTTTTCTGCATCAATAATTACGCCTGAGCCAAGCCCCTTAAACGGGCGCTCCTCCTTGTATTCATTTGATCCACGTTGACCAAAGAAATGGCGAAAAGCTTCAGGTAAGCGTTGTCGAACTTCACGATTGCCGGCAACCGATATATGTACAATTGCCGGTGTAGTTTGCTCCAACATGGGAGCTAAAGTAGGTATTTCCTGTTCACCAGAAAAAAATGGGATTTTTGCTTCTGCCGGAGCGGGGTTTGTCAACAACAAACTGGCGGCTACAGCAGCACCAAGCAATGACAATTTTTTATTCATAGCGTCATAGTCTCCTCTTACAAGTTGCGACTAAGAGCGCTGAAAAATAGAAAAAGTTCAGCCAATAATTTTAGATTGTGTAACAAATTATTCTGTGGTTTTCGTATTCTGTTTAACTTTAATTAAGCCACTAGCTTCACCCGAGTAGTCCCGCGGTTGCTGTTCCGCCGCAGAATAGACACGACGTTTTTCATCAATTTGATGTAGAGATTGGCGAATGTGGGCTGCGGTATCGCCAGACAAATAATTGATTTCTTGGTTTACAGAATCTGTTGGCCGTTCAACCAGTTGCATTTTAGAGTCAGCAATATGCCGTGCAATACGTGCATAATTATCCTGCAGCTGTGTCATTAACTGGTTGGTAGTTTCCAAATGTGTAGACACATCTTGCCGATACTGTGCCAACTGGGCCTGACTTTCATCAAGTTCTGTTTGCAACTTATGCTTATCGAATTGCTTTAAGGTGATCAGCCGGGCGATAATGCCCCCAATAACTAAACCTGCTCCAAGCCATGCTGCGGCGTACATATATTCCATAACAACTCCTGCGGGGGGTAATATCTATAGATAGTGTAACCTAACTTCTTATCCAGAGTGGTAAGGCATGTTACTATTATTGCTGATATTAAAGGCTTAACTCTGTCGCTTTCAAGTAAGATACCCATGACGCCACTACAAAAATACCAGCAAGACTTAACGCGGGATGATTTCCAGCATGACGCTGCACAAGAGTTTGCGGTTTTGCAGCTGCAACGACTGTTTGACGATTATATCAAACAAAAGCCACAGCAACTGTCGTTATGGCAGCGTTTACGCGGCGAAAAGCTCAAGCCTCAGCCATTAATGGGATTGTATTTTTGGGGTGGTGTTGGCCGTGGCAAAACCTATCTGGTAGATACATTTTACGAGTGTCTGCCAGGGGAGCGCAAGTTACGTATTCATTTTCACCGGTTTATGCATCGGGTTCATGAAGAGCTTAAACTACTCAAAGGTGTCAGTTCACCACTGGAAAAAGTGGCTGACATATTTAAACAAGAAACTGACATCCTGTGTTTTGATGAGTTCTTTGTGTCAGATATTACTGATGCCATGATTCTGGGCACCTTGATGCAGGCACTCTTTGCCCGAGGTATGACATTAGTCGCAACGTCGAATATTGAGCCCGATGGTTTATACCGGAATGGTTTGCAGCGAGCGCGCTTTTTGCCTGCCATTGCTGCAATAAAGCAGTATTGTTCAATAGTGAACGTAGATAGTGGTATTGATTACCGATTACGGACACTAGAAAAGGCGGAGATTTATCATTTTCCGCTAGACGAACAAGCAGAAAAAAATTTACTCGAGTATTTTAATGCCTTGTCAGTTGAACCTCGTCAGCAAGATGCCCAAATTGATGTGGTAAATCGTAAGTTGCATGCACGTTTTGAAGCTGACGGTGTTGTATGGTTTGAGTTTACTCAGTTGTGTGAAACAGCCCGTAGTCAATATGATTACATGGAGTTAAGCCGCTGCTACAATACGGTATTGCTATCAGGGGTTAAACTTATGGGACGTCAGAATGACGATGTTGCCCGGCGTTTTATCGCCCTGGTAGATGAATTTTATGAGCGCAATGTTACCTTGATCATCTCAGCCGAAGTTGCCTTAGAGCAGCTTTACTCAGATGGTATTCTGTCATTTGAATTTAAGCGCTGCATTAGTAGACTACAAGAGATGCAATCCCGTGAATACTTGGCTAAGCCGCATATCCCGTAATTTTTTGCAAATTACGTCGAAAATTTACAACAGAATGCTGATTTTTAAAGTTGGTTAATATATAATCCGCGCCCGGCCTACGTTACAGCCTAAATACTGCCGTTAGCCCGGTGGTTTTGTACTCGAAGGGGTACGCTAACGACACATGATGCATCAGCCCTGCACTGTGTCAGGTGTAACTAAGTTATTTTTTTGGATTGAAAGAATGAAAACTTTTACTGCTAAGCCAGAAAGCGTAACACGCGACTGGTTCGTTGTTGATGCGACAGGTAAGACGCTGGGACGTATCTCAACAGAAATTGCTGCCCGTTTACGTGGCAAGCACAAACCAGAGTACACTCCACACGTTGATACCGGTGATTACATCATCGTTATTAATGCTGAAAAAGTGGCTGTAACTGGTAACAAAGCACAGAACAAAATGTATTATTCTCACACTGGCTTCCCTGGCGGCATTAAGGAAATCAGCTTTGAGAAATTGATCGCGAAAAAACCTGAGATGGTTTTGGAACTTGCCATTAAAGGTATGTTACCAAAAGGTCCACTGGGCCGCGCTATGTTCCGTAAGTTGAAAGTTTACGCCGGCGCCGAGCATCAGCATGCTGCTCAGCAACCGCAAGTATTAGATATTTAATCGGAGCATAACATGGCACAGAATCAATATTACGGAACTGGTCGTCGTAAAAGCTCAACGGCCCGCGTTTTCTTAAAAGCAGGTTCAGGTAACATCGTTGTTAATCAGCGCGCGTTAACTGAGTACTTCGGTCGCGAGACTGCCTGTATGATCGTTAAGCAACCATTAGAATTGGTTGATATGGTTGAGAAATTCGACCTGTACATCACTGTTAAAGGTGGTGGTATCAGCGGTCAAGCGGGTGCTATCCGTCACGGTATTACCCGTGCACTGATGGAATTCGATGAGTCATTGCGTCCTGCACTGCGTAAAGCAGGCTTCGTTACTCGTGACGCTCGTCAAGTTGAACGTAAGAAAGTGGGTCTGCGTAAAGCACGTAAACGTCCACAGTACTCAAAACGTTAATCGTTTTATTACAGTACAGAAACCCGACACTCGTTGTCGGGTTTTTTTTTACTTCGACTCTAGCTACTTCATCGAGTCTAGTAGCGGTTTCATTACGTAATTAAAGTGTATGAGATAACTTAATACCGATTCAGTTTGCCTTAATCCTTGTGTAAAGCAGGGCTTTTCATTATGATCGGCGATATTTTTCGATTTATAATAATTGCTGAAATTCAGCCGCTTAAATTATGTTTAAGCGTTAACGTGGAGATGAGTGGATGAGCAATGCGCCTGTAGATCAAGGTCGCCGCCGCTTCCTTACCATTGCAACCTCAGTCGTAGGGGGCGTGGGTGCTGTCGGAGCTGCTGTGCCTTTTGTCGCGTCCTGGATGCCAAGTGAAAAGGCAAAGCAGGCTGGGGCTTCGGTCAGTGCGGATATCAGTAAGCTTGAACCTGGTCAGTTAATCCGGGTTGAGTGGCGTGGCAAGCCGGTATGGATTGTTAAACGACCACAAGCAATGCTGGATGAACTGGCTACGCATGAAGATAAACTGCGTGACCCGGCGTCTGAAATTGAGCAGCAACCTGCGTATGCCCAGAATCGCCATCGTTCTAAAAAGCCTGAGATTTTTGTTGCTGTGGGTATTTGTACTCACCTTGGCTGTTCTCCAACCTATATCGCGGATGACTTTGCGGCTCAGGTTGAAGGCGTCACGTCGGGTTTCTTCTGCCCATGTCACGGTTCTAAGTTTGATATGGCTGGTCGGGTATTTCAAAGTGTACCTGCGCCGAAAAATTTACAGATCCCGCCGTACATGTTTACCGATGACAATACCATATTGATTGGTGATGATGAGGGGACCGTCTGATGTTTAAAAACCTGATGAGCTGGATTGAATACCGCTTACCCTTCATGGAGAAAATGAATCTCCACGTAATGCAGTATCCTGCACCAAAAAACTTTAACTTCTGGTACTTTTTTGGCTCATTGGCCATGTTAGTACTGGTTAACCAAATCCTAACGGGCATTTGGTTAACGATGAACTATGAGCCTTCAGCCGACGGGGCTTTCGCTTCTGTTGAATATATTATGCGTGACGTGGATTATGGCTGGTTGCTGCGTTATATGCACTCCACTGGTGCTTCAGCCTTCTTCGTGGTCGTCTATCTGCATATGCTTCGCGGCATGATGTATGGCTCTTACCAGAAACCACGCGAACTACTGTGGATTTTCGGCATGCTGATTTTCCTGGTGTTAATGGCTGAAGCCTTTATGGGCTACTTGTTACCTTGGGGACAAATGTCGTTCTGGGGTGCTCAAGTTATTATTTCTATATTTGGTGTTATTCCCGGTATTGGTGATGATTTAACACTCTGGATCCGCGGCGACTATGTTATTTCAGGTGCTACATTAAACCGTTTCTTCGCGCTGCATGTTATCGCATTACCATTAGTGCTTGTCGTGCTGGTTTTCCTACACATTATGGCATTGCACGAAGTCGGCTCAAACAACCCTGATGGTATTGACGTAAAACGTGAAAATGATGGTTCGGTAGAGCAAACTGAAGCAGACAAGAAATTCACCTTCCACCAGTACTTTACTAAAGGTGGCAAGAAAATCATTGTTGATGCTATACCCTTTCACCCTTACTACACAGTGAAAGATTTAGTTGGGGTCGCGGGTTTCTTACTTATCTTTGCCTGGGTTATTTTCTTTTTACCAGAAGGCGGCGGATATTTCCTTGAACCACCTAACTTTGAAGCGGCTAACCCGTTAAAAACACCAGCCCATATTGCACCGGTATGGTACTTCACGCCGTTTTACGCCATTTTGCGTGCCGTTCCGGATCAACTGTTTGGCGCGATATTCATGTTCCTGGCTATTTTAGCCTTAGCGCTATTGCCATGGATTGACCGCGGTTCAGTTCGTTCTGTGCGTTATCGTAGTGCGTTGCATACCGCAAACCTGATTAATTTCTGTGTAAGCTTTGTTGCGCTAGGCGTGTTAGGTGTTCTGCCTGCTACAGGTCTTTATACCTTATTGGCACAAATCTTCTCGTTTACATATTTTGGCTTCTTTATTCTGTTGTGGTTCTACAGCAAGAATGAAAAAACTAAACCATTACCAGTAAGGTTAACCTGATGATGAAGAACTTATTTTCAGTAATTGCATTAGTAGCGTCGTCTTGGGTGATGGCTGCTGGTCCTGCTGTCCATCTGGATAAGGCACCGATTGATCTGAAAGACAAAGCCTCTTTGCAAAATGGTGCGCGTATCTTTCAGAACTACTGTTTAGGTTGTCACCAAATGCAGTATCAACGCTATGTACGTACCTTTAGAGACTTAGATATTCCAGAAGATGTTGGTATGGAAAATCTGATGTTTACAGGGGAAAAGGTGGGTGACCATATTAAAAATAATATGGCAACCAAAGATGCCGAAAAATGGTTTGGTGCTGCGCCACCAGACCTGACTAACGTTGCTCGAGTTCGTGGCCCTGATTGGTTATATACCTATATGCGTAGTTTTTATGCTGATCCGTCACGTCCGTTTGGCGTTAACAATGAAGTATTCCCAATGGTTGGTATGCCGCATGTATTGCAAGAACTTCAAGGTACACCTCGGAAGACTTACGAAACGCGCTTAGTTGATGGCGAGTCTAAACAGGTTTATGTTGGTATTAAAGCCGATGGTACCGGTGAACTTAGTGCAGAAGAATATGATCGTACTGTAGCAGATCTGGTAAACTACCTTGAATATGTTGGCGAGCCTACCAAATTAGAATCCCGTGAGTTGGGTGTGAAAGTTATGGTATTCCTGCTTATTTTCTTTGTACTGGCTTATCTGTTGAAGAAAGAATATTGGAAAGATGTACATTAACTAGTTATTTCAACTAGATATGTTTACAGGGGCCTTAGCGCCCCTTTGCCGTTTTTTATTTTACCGGAGGAAGACATGGCGATCACTGCCAATAAACGCCCTGTGATGACACTGTTCTCATCAGCGGATGATATGTTCAGCCATCAGGTACGCATAGTACTGGCTGAAAAAGGCGTAACTGTCGATATTCTTCAGGTCGCACAAGATAATTTGCCGGAGGACCTGTACGAAGTTAACCCGTATGGTAGCCTGCCAACTTTGCTTGATCGTGAACTGGCGTTGTATCAAGCTAATATTATTATGGAATATTTAGACGAACGTTTTCCGCATCCACCGCTGATGCCGGTGTACCCAGTTGCTCGTGGTCAAGCCAGATTAATGATGTATCGCATCGAGAAAGACTGGTATCGTTTGGCTGCATTAGTACTGAACGGTGACGAACAAGCGGCGAGTGCGCGACAAGAACTTAAAGAAGGTTTGTTGTCCATCGCGCCATTGTTTAATGAAGCCCCGTTCTTTATGAGCGAAGAGTTTGGCTTAGTGGATTGTTACATGGCGGCATTATTATGGCGCTTGCCGTTATTAGGTATCGAGTTAATAGGCCCTGGTAGCAAAGAACTTAAGAACTATATGACACGCATTTTCGAACGCGATGCGTTTCAAGCCTCTCTAAGTGATGTAGAACGTGAAATTCGCAGAGGAATGAAGTTGTAATGAAGATGACTGCAAACCGCCCGTATCTGCTTCGGGCGTTTTATGAATGGATTGTTGATAATAGTTGCACCCCTTACCTTGTTGTTGATGCGACTGCTAATGGGGTAAAGGTGCCAACGCAATTTATTCAAAACGGTCAAATTGTACTTAATGTGTTACCTTCCGCGGTTGGAAATTTGCAGTTAGGCAATGATGCTATTACGTTTAATGCACGTTTTGGCGGTCAGCCTTTTGCGTTGTTTATTCCTGTATCTGCTGTGCTGGCGATTTATGCCCGCGAGAATGGCGCAGGCACGGTATTTACGCTGGAAGAGGAAGAGGATGAGGCAGAGTTTTTTAACTCTGAGCTTGCGGAGGATTCAGATTTACCTGAACCACCAAAACCGAAAAAAGCCTCTCACCTTAAAGTCGTTAAGTAAACAAAGTCGTTAATTAATCAATTACCGCCACTGCTATTAATTTTTAGCAGTGGCAACCTGCCAAAATGCCTGAATTAGCGGCTCATGTTGCCGTTTTGCCAGCATGCACACCCCCAAGTCAAATGCTTCAAATCGGTAATCTAATTCAAGCGTACGCACCCGATCCTTTACCGGGCTGTTTATGACCACTGCATCAGCAACCAGCGCAATGCCAGTACCCAGAGCGACCATTGATACCATCGCTTCGTGGCCATCCACTTTTGCCACAACCTGCGGTGAAATGTTCATGTCTTGCAACCAACGATCAAAGCGGCCCCGCGCTGGACCGTGCTCCGGCATGATCATGGGTATTTTATGCCAGGAAATAGGATGTTCTTGTAGTAAGTCATTTACTTTACATGGAATGTTGGGGGCTATCAGCATGACTGGGAGGCTAGCTATACTCCTAAAAGCCAAGTTTGTAGGCAAATGTGCCGGATGAGCAGCCAGCGCAATATCGGCATCACCGAGTCTTACTTTCTCAATTGCAGAAGCTGCGTCACCAGTGGTGAGCTTGATTTCAGCCTTTGGGCACATCAAACGAAACTTATCTAATATAGCTGGTAAATGGCTGTAGCTTGCAGTTACGGTACAGTACAACCTAATTTCGCCAGTTAGCTCTGCACTCGCTAACTGCAAATCAACCTGAAGTTGATGCCACTCATCCAGCCAATGGCGCACAAAACGCTGAAAACGTTGGCCTGCGGCCGTTAATTTAACAGAGCGTTTATCGCGAAAAAACAGTTCAGCACCTAACTCTTGTTCCAACCGTTGAATTACGCGGGTCAGAGTAGGGGCACTGACATACATTTGTTCACTGGTTTTGCTGAAGTTTAAACTGCTGGCTAAATGTTGAAAAAGTTGGGCACTACGAATATCCATAGGTTGCCTTTATGGTTTCATATATTGAAATACAGACTTCTAAATATATCACTTCACGCAATTAAAACCAGCAGCTAATATGACGTTATTAAAGCAGACACCGCGTACTGCTTATGCTCACCAAACGGTTTGAGCAACGAAACTAATTTTAGAGATGTAGCATGGCCAATTACTTTAATACATTAAATTTACGTCAGCAGCTGAGTCAGTTAGCTCAGTGCCGTTTTATGGATAAGTCTGAATTCGCCAACGGTTGTGAATTATTAAAAGACTGGAATATTGTTATTGTCGGTTGTGGCGCTCAAGGTTTAAATCAGGGCCTTAACATGCGCGACTCCGGCCTTAATATCAGTTATGCCCTGCGCGCTGAAGCCATTGCAGAAAAACGTGCTTCATTTGAAAAGGCTAACAGTAATGGCTTTACCGTTGGCACCTATGAGGCGTTAATTCCGACAGCAGATCTGGTATTAAATCTGACTCCAGATAAACAACACAGCAGTGTTGTAGACGCAGTAATGCCATTAATGAAGCAAGGCGCAACTTTGGCTTATTCTCATGGTTTTAATATTGTTGAGGAAGGTAAGCAAATTCGTCCTGATATTACGGTAGTGATGGTGGCGCCTAAGTGCCCAGGCACGGAGGTTCGCGAAGAATACAAAAGAGGATTTGGGGTACCAACATTAATTGCAGTACACCCGGAAAATGATCCCAAAGGACAAGGCTTAGACATCGCCAAAGCATACGCTGCGGCAACGGGGGGAGACAGGGCCGGTGTGTTGCAATCATCATTTGTAGCAGAAGTGAAGTCGGACCTGATGGGGGAGCAAACTATCCTATGTGGTATGTTGCAAACTGGCGCTATTTTAGCATTCGATAAAATGGTTGCAGATGGCCTTGAGTCGGGTTATGCCGCCAAGCTAATTCAGTACGGCTGGGAAACCGTTACTGAAGCGCTTAAGCATGGCGGTATTACCAATATGATGGATCGTTTAAGTAATCCTGCAAAGATCAAAGCCTTTGAGCTTGCAGAGCAGTTGAAAACGACATTGCGGCCATTATTTGAAAAGCATATGGACGACATTATAAGTGGTGAATTTTCCAGTACCATGATGGCGGACTGGGCTAATGACGACAAAAACTTACTGACATGGCGTGAGCAAACTCGCAGTAGCGGTTTTGAACAGGCTCCGGTATCAGATGAAAAAATTACAGAGCAAGATTATTTTGACCGTGGTTTATTGTTAGTTGCTATGGTGAAGGCGGGTGTCGAGTTGGCATTTGAAACCATGGTTGATGCCGGAATTGTTGCTGAATCGGCCTATTATGAGTCATTACATGAAACGCCACTCATTGCTAATACGATAGCACGCAAACGCTTATATGAAATGAATGTGGTGATTTCAGATACGGCAGAATACGGTTGCTACTTGTTCTCTCATGCAGCAGTACCATTGTTAAAAGATTTGGTTAATGGTTTAAGCAGTGAGTGCCTTGGCAAGGGTATCAATGGTAGCAATGGTGTTGATAACCTCAAGCTGATTGCGGTTAACGAAGCTATACGTCAACACCCTGTCGAGACAGTAGGAAAGAAATTACGTGGTTATATGACAGCGATGAAACGTATTGTGGAATCAAATCAGTAACTTGAAAGAATTATGTGGTTAAAGGTAATGTAGAGCGCCAAAAGTGCATATGTTAGCTGACCAATAACGATGTTATACGTGGACCTTGGTTGTTTTGCCCTGCTATGCAGGGCTTTTTTTTCGCGCTAAGCTATGATTTTACAAACTGGAGGCCTAGACGTGAAAACGATTGCATTAGTCGCTCACGATGGTAAAAAGCAAGCTTTGCTAAATTGGGTTGGCCAACACAAAGCGTTCTTTATTAATAAAAATTTAGTTGCCACTGGTACGACAGGCAAAATGGTCGCTGAGGTGCTACAGCAAGAAGTGGTGTGCTTAGCAAGTGGACCGCTAGGAGGCGATCAACAAATTGGCGCTATGATTGCTGAACAAAAAATAGATTGGTTAGTGTTTTTTTGGGATCCATTATCATCACAGCCGCATGACCCGGATGTAAAAGCGCTAATTCGACTTGCTGTGGTATGGAATATACCGGTTGCGTGTAATCAGGCTACGGCGGACTTCATCGTTCATTCCAACTTATACCAGCAAAATTATCAGCGCGAAGTTCCTGATTTTTCTGTTTATCAAAATAGGTTAGAACAAAAATAACCACTTGAAATGGAGATTTTGGGATTGTTGTAAGCGGGAGTAAATTGCTGATTTGTGGAGCAGAAGGTGGGCCGCACACTGCGCGGCCACCTAAGGTCCTGTTTCGTCATCCTGTCGATACTGTCCTTAGCACGTCATCCCTGGCTCCATCCTGGAGTGTTCCAAAAGCGTCCTGCCTGTCCTACTATCCATATGCATTATCATCCGTATAATGCGCTCTCATCCTGAGAGATTCCTAAACCTTCCATGCAAGTTTCAGCGCCTGTGAAGAATCTGAAAAAAGCTTACTCATCCTGAGCGTGTCCAGTTTACATCCTTGTGCTATCCTAGCAAAACGCTGCATCCTGCAGTAACACCCTTAGCATCCTGCTGTGGGGGTCTATCCTTTGACGAGTTAATTATGAACTCTTCGGTGTTAGTGCGGGAGCCATTTTTTTGAATAAGTTCACTGTAATATTATTGTAAAGATGACTATATTCAAAATATAGTCATTAAAATCAGTTAGATACTTATTCTTGGCGTTGCAGAGGTAACGGTAAAATAGCGTTTAAGCGCACTCGAATGTGAGAGATATCTCACAATATCGGCGGCATACTGGATGTCGTTTGTTAAAAAACGAGTAGCCTACAGTTAAAAGGGAATTAATATGGCCAGAGAGCAGTTGGGGATATGTGCAGAAGCAAATTTGCATGCAAGTTATTTGCTGCTAAATGCCCTTGACGGGCAGGAGAAGTTGCTACGTTACAAGCTGCCGCTTATATCGCAATTGCTCGACCGATTATCCGAACATTTTTCAGAAGCCATGCTAACGGGGATTGTTGCTATAGGCTCTAATTTCTGGAGCTCATTATATCCAAACGCCAGGCCCGCAATGCTAGATGCTTTTCCAGATTTAGCCGTTGATGAATTTAATTTATCACCCGTACCAATAGATTTACTCATCGTTGTACGCGCAGATAGGCTGGACGTCATCACTATAGCTTGTCAGCAAATTTTGCAACTGTTCCAAGGACTAGTTGAAGTACAGGAGCAATTGCAGGGCTTTCGCTACCTTGATGGTCGTAATTTTACAGGCTTCATTGATACGCCTTACAATCCAGCTAACAGAATAAAGCGACAAGTCGGCTTAGTCGATGTGGCACAGCAGCCCATATTTTCGGGTGGGAGTTATGTATATTTTCAACATTTAAGTTTTGATCAGGCAGCTTGGCATCGGTTGAGCCAAGCTGAACAAGAAGAAATTATGGGTTATGACAAAGTGTCAGGTAAAGCTTTAGCTAATATACAGCAGTTGCCTTGTAGTCATCTTGCTACAATACAAAATTTAAACGCTGCAGCGACAGTATTGATACAAAGTATGCCGTTTTATCAGTTGCAGCGCCAAGGTGTCATTCAGCTTAATTTTGCCGCTACTTCAGAAGCATTAAAATTGAGATTGCATCAACGTTTGGGACTGTCTGAAAATGCAAAGGGGCCTGACTTACTTCTGAATTATCACCGTGTTGAATTAAGCGCTGCCTTTTTTGCACCGTCGATCAGCTTTCTTGAGCAATCAGCTAAAGACTAAACACATTGGATAACTAAACTTTTTCAAATAGCTCTGTCACTTTCTTCAGCGTGAAATCAATATTTTTGATGCTGATGGGCGCGATAAAAATGGTATCGTCTCCAGCAATGGTACCAAGCACACCTTCTGCTTTCCCAACAGAGTCGAGTAAGCGAGCAATTAACTGCGCCGCGCCAGGGCTAGTGCGGATAATAATCATCACATCGTTGTGTTCAATATCAAGCACTAATTGACGTAGAGGGCTTTTAGTCGTCGGAATACCAAGTTCCGGTGGCAAGGTATAAACCATTTCTTGTCGAGCATTACGGGTACGAACCGCACCATACTTGCTTAACATGCGAGAGACTTTCGACTGACTAATATTATCAAAGCTCTCATTTTTAAGCGCATCGACTATTTCGCCTTGCGAGCCAAAGTTTTCTGTTTTCAATAGGGCTTTAAACGCTTGGATTAATGCTTCTTGTTTCGCTTGTTTGGTCATGCTACGCCTATACCTGTTTATTTAATGCTTCTATTTTAGCAAAGTTCACTGTTCGCTACACTTTGTGAAGTAAACTACACTAAAATTCGCTAAAATGCTTAGACTTTAGGCTTAACCTATTTGTATTTTCTGCGCGGTTTCAGTATTGTTGGCGCGTTTTTCATTCAACCGTTATCGAAGGAAATAATCATGAAAGTTGCCGTTTTAGGTGCCGCCGGTGGTATTGGTCAGGCATTATCGTTATTGCTGAAATTAGACTTACCTGCGGGCACAGATTTAGCGTTATACGATCTGGCGCCTGTCACGCCGGGTGTTGCGGTTGATTTAAGTCATATCCCTACTGCTGTCAAAGTAACCGGCTATGGTAAAGAAGATTTGCATACTGCGCTGGCAGGGGCTGATGTAGTAATGATCCCAGCTGGTATGCCACGTAAGCCGGGTATGGATCGTTCAGATTTATTTAATATCAATGCTGGCGTTGTAAAAACATTAGCAGAAGCCATAGTACAGCAGTGTCCTAAAGCCTTGGTGGGTATTATTACTAACCCGGTAAATACCACAGTAGCCATTGCGGCCGATGTATTCAAAAAAGCCGGTACTTATGATGCACGCCGTTTATTCGGTGTGACCACGCTTGATGTGATCCGCGCTGAAACTTTTGTTGGTGAATTAAAAGGCAAAAACCCAACAGAAGTTGCAGTACCTGTAATTGGCGGTCACAGTGGTACGACAATCCTACCTTTACTTTCTCAAATCGCTGGCGTTAGCTTTAGTGATGAAGAAGTAGCATCGCTGACTCACCGTATTCAGAATGCAGGAACTGAAGTAGTAGAAGCGAAGGCGGGTGGCGGATCTGCAACCTTATCAATGGGACAGGCAGCTGCACGTTTTTGTATATCGTTAATCCGAGGTTTACAGGGCGAAGCAGTTACTGAATATGCTTATGTAGAAGGTGACGGTGAGCATGCACGTTTCTTTGCTCAACCTATTACTTTGGGCAAAAATGGTGTCGAAGCGTTACTGCCCATTGGTACGTTAAGTGCGTTTGAGCAAAAAGCGATGGCTGATATGCTCGACACTTTAAAAGCCGATATCACGTTAGGTGAAGAGTTTGTAAAGAATAACTAAGTTATGCTTTAAATTAAAAAAGGCGCCTAGGCGCCTTTTTTAATTTTGGTAATATACAACAGAGGTTTTAATGATTGCGCGATACCGCGATGTCAGCAAGTGCGAGTAGCGCTTGCTTATATTGTGACTCGGGCAATTCAGATATCGCATTACGTGCTTTTTCAGCTTCGGCTTCTGCCAGTTTACGCGTGTAGCTAAAGGCGTTAGTTTCATGTAATGCGGCCATAATAGCATCAAGATGCTGCATGCCGTTACCTTCTACTATAGCTTCATTAATAAGGGCTTTTTGCGCTGCCGTGCCATGCTTTAAAGCATGTATCAGCGGCAAGGTAGGTTTGCCTTCTGCTAAATCATCGCCGATATTCTTGCCAAGTTCTGCTGCATCAGCTTGATAATCTAATACGTCATCGATTAACTGAAACGCAGTGCCCAGATGCATACCGTATAATTTCATGCTATTCACGATAGCTTCAGGTTGTTGGGTAATAATAGCGGCAAGTTGGGTGGCGGCTTCAAATAGCTTAGCGGTTTTGCAGTAAATAACCTGCATGTAGCTTTGCTCTGTTGTGTCTGGATCATTGACATTCATCAACTGCAGTACTTCACCTTCGGCAATAACATTGGTGGCATCAGCCAAAACGTGCATGATTTGCATATTGTTCAGCGATACCATCATCTGAAAAGAACGGCTATATAGAAAGTCACCTACCAATACACTGGCCTGATTACCAAACACGGCATTGGCTGTTTGCTTACCTCGACGTAAGGTAGACTCATCCACTACGTCGTCATGGAGCAGAGTTGAGGTGTGGATAAACTCAATAATAGCGGCAACGCTAATGTGAGCAATGCCTTCATATCCCAGTGCTCTGGCTGCCAGCACCGCCAGGAGTGGCCGCAAGCGTTTGCCTCCACTGTTAACGATATAGATACCCAACTGATTGATTAGCGCTACGTCAGAGTTCAACTGTGAGAATATATGTTTATTTACCGCAGCCATATCGGCAGAAGATAGCTGCTGAATTTGTTCGAGCGTCATGAAAAACAACTGCTTAAACCTTAGAATGCCGCTAATTCTACACCATCGGTGGGGCACTCCCAAAGTAAAACCGGATCCTTTTATTGCATCAATGATCTTTTTTATATTTCTACTTGCGGGGGTAGGGGAAATTGCGTACAATTTGCGCCCTGTGAATTGAATTAACACGCCCCTTAAAAAGCGTAGGCGTGCTTTGTACGGAGTTAACTATGTACGCGGTTTTCCAAAGTGGTGGCAAACAGCACCGTGTGACGGAAGGTCAAACTCTACGTCTTGAAAAATTAGACTTAGAAACCGGCGCAACAATCGAATTTACACCATTGATGGTCGCTAATGGCGAAGACATCAGTATTGGTGCACCTTTAGTTGAAGGTGGTAAAGTAGTAGCGGAAGTGGTCAATCATGGCCGTGGCGATAAGCTTAAAATCGTTAAATTCCGTCGTCGTAAGCATTCACGTAAGCAGATGGGCCACCGCCAGTGGTTCACTGAAGTGAAAATTACCAGCATCAGCGCGTAACAGGAGTATCGACACATGGCAAGTAAGAAAGGTGTAGGTAGCACTCGTAACGGTCGCGATTCAGAAGCTAAACGCTTAGGTGTTAAGCGTTTTGGTGGCGAATCAGTTTTAGCTGGTAGCATCATCGTGCGTCAGCGTGGTACTAAGTTCCACGCCGGCACTAACGTTGGTATCGGTAAAGACCATACTTTATTCGCTTTAACTGAAGGTAAAGTGAAATTTGAAGTTAAAGGTGAGTACAACCGTAAGTTTGTAAGCATCGTCAGCGAGTAAGCTGAAAAACTTCGAAGAAACCCCGCCTGGTGCGGGGTTTTTTATTAAATAAGGTGTCGTTGACATGTCAAATCTTGATTTTTCAACACCTTTCAGTAACCTAAGTTATACTTATCGCCAGTTAGCTGTTGGCTGGTTTAAACCGTTTAATCAGGACGCACCCCATGAAGTTTGTAGATGAAGCGATAATTCGAGTTGAAGCCGGCGACGGTGGCAATGGTATTATCAGTTTTTTACGGGAAAAATTTGTATCAAAGGGTGGCCCTAACGGCGGCGATGGTGGTGACGGCGGAGACGTTTATTTAGTTGCTGATGAAAACCTGAATACGCTGGTTGATTATCAATTTGAAAAGTTTCATCGCGCAGAGCCTGGTGAAAAAGGTGGCAGTGTGAATTGCACTGGTAAGCGTGGTCAAGATTTGGAACTCCGGGTGCCGGTTGGTAGCCGGGCTGTTGATGTTGATACGGATGAGGTTATTGGCGATTTAACGCGCCATGGCCAGCGTTTGCGCGTGGCAAAAGGCGGTTGGCATGGTTTAGGTAATGCGCGCTTTGCGAGCAGTACAAACCGTGCGCCTCGCAAGAAAACTAACGGTACACCAGGTGAAATCCGTAACCTACGTTTGGAACTGTTATTACTCGCTGATGTTGGATTATTAGGTTTGCCAAATGCGGGGAAGTCTACTCTTATTCGTGCTGTATCAGCGGCTAAACCTAAAGTGGCTGACTACCCATTTACCACACTAGTACCAAATTTGGGTGTGGTTAGGGTTGAATCACATCGCTCTTTTGTTATCGCGGATATTCCAGGTTTAATTGAAGGTGCAGCAGAAGGCGCGGGGCTTGGTATTCAATTTTTGAAGCATCTTGAACGCTGTCGTTTATTGTTACACGTTGTTGATGTTCTGCCTGCTGATGGTTCAGATCCTGCTGAGAACGCTGTCACGATAGTACAAGAGCTTGCTAAGTACAGTACGAAGCTTGCTGGTAAGCCTCGCTGGTTGGTATTTAACAAACTTGATTTGGTTATGGATGATGAATTGCAAGAAGTTATCGAACAGGTAACGTCTGCATTAGACTGGGATGGTCCGGTCTTTAAAATTGCTGCAGCCAGTCGTACCAATACCGACCGTTTGGCGGCTGACGTTTTAAATTATATTGAATTGTTGCCAGCTGACGAACCTGCGGATAAAGTAACAGATCCGGTTAACTTTAAATGGGATGATAGTCCTAACGATGTTCAGCAAGTAGTAGATGACGAAGACGATGATGACGATGATTTCAATGATGATGATTACGACGTAGAAGTCATTTATCAGCGTTAGGATAACTCTTTATGATTATTTCAATGGTTGCCGCGATGGCTGCTAACAGGGTCATTGGCAAAGATAACCAAATGCCTTGGCATTTGCCGGCAGATCTCAAGCATTTTAAGCAAGTGACAATGGGTAAGCCTGTCGTCATGGGGCGAAAAACCTTTGAATCTATCGGTCGTGTTCTACCAGGACGTCGTAATATTGTTATCAGCCGGCAGCAACCGGAGCAAAACCAAGGCGCAGAATGGGTGACGAGTCTCGAGCAAGCATTTGTTTTGTTACAGGAGCAGGCTGAAATCATGATTATTGGTGGTGCGCAGATTTACCATCAATGTTTACCACTGGCGAAGCGTCTGTATCTGACTAAAATTGATCTTGAGACAGATGGCGATGCTTATTTTCCAGATTATCAGGCTGACCATGCTGCCTCTTGGCAGGTAACAGCAGAATCTGAGCATAAGGCTGATACAACGAATCCTTATCACTGTCGCTTTATAACGTTACAACGACTAGACTAATTGCGTCATGAGTTTGCACAGGCAGATACATGTTGATAAGATGATTTAAGTCATATTTAGTGAGGAGTAGTAAATGAGATTATTGCCAACTTTGTTTTGCGGTGCTGCAGTTACATTATCACTATTAACAGCCCCGGTTGCGGTAGCCGATGATCAATTAGCTGCTTCTATATGTGATTATGTTGCGGCAGATGATAAAAGTCGTTTACGTAAGGTACTGAGTGACTATCGTCTTCGTTTACGTAATATTTATGACGGTGTTGTATGCGATGGTGAAAGTATGATTCGCTATGCGTTCAAAAAAGAAGCGGCGGATGTAGGTGAATTTATCGTAAAACAGTTGCCAGGCTCATCTATATCAGGTTCTGGCGATATTGACTGGGCTGAGTCTAATGGATTTTCTGCCTCGCCGTTATTGGCGGTATTAAAAAGTCGCGCCGGTGATGGCGATTAATAACTACTAAAAAAAACCGCCATTTGGCGGTTTTTTTATAAACTCATAGCCAGTTACACTTTAAATTGCTCTACTGATACGCGTAGCTCTTCTGCCAAGCGTGCAACTTCATGGCTTGACTCTGATGTTTGCTCTGCGCCTGAGGCTGTTTCTTCAGCAATAGATACAATAGATTCAAGTAATTTACTAATCTCATGTGATACTTGATTTTGCTCTTTTGCAGCGTCAGAAATCTGTTCACTCATATCATGCGCCAAGTGCACAGCATGCGTAATAGAATCCAGTGCTTTTGTTGCAACTTCAGTTTTCTCTACACAGTTTTCAGCTTGCTTTTTACCTTTATTCATCGCTTCTACTGCAGCGTGAGCACCACTTTGCAGCACTTGGATCATGGCTTGTATTTCTTGAGTTGACGCTTGTGTTTTACTGGCAAGCGAGCGAACTTCATCAGCAACTACCGCGAAACCGCGACCTTGTTCCCCGGCTCTGGCGGCTTCAATCGCAGCGTTTAGTGCCAACAAGTTAGTTTGCTCGGCGATACCGCGGATAACGTCAAGTATACTGCCGATAGAGGCACTGTCTTTGTGCAGTTTGTTGATCACCACCGATGCTTGTTCAACTTCATGTGAAAGCTGAAGGATAATATTTTTATTCTCAACCGAAATACCTTTAACACGCTCAGCTTCATTGTCAGCGTTTTTAATTTCAGCTACAGCATCGTTAGCACTTTGCAATACACCTTGCGCTGTGCTACTCATTTCTGTAGTGGCAGTAGCGGCTTGAGTTACTTGAGATTTTTGCTCACGGATAGCTTGAGTAGTTTGCACTGTAATTGCTGAGGTTTGTTCAGAAGCTGCCGCTAATTGAGTAGAGCGCGAAATGATACCCTGAATTAGCTGTTGTAAGTTCGCAATAACTTTATTGCAGTTACGGGCCAAATCACCAAACTCATCCTGTGCGCTGTCATCAAGTTTCTGTGTCATGTCACCCGATGCAACAACACCAAGTATCTGATTCACTTTCGCCAACGGAATTGAAATGCTGCGCACTGTCACTGTGGCAATAAAAATGGCCAGTAGGATCGATGCTAATACCACAACAAAAATTAAGGTTATTGCATTAGAAACTTGCGACGTTGAATCATTCTGAATAACTTCTGCTGCGTGACTGGCCTGATTTAACAATCCAGCTAAGCTCTTCATCGCACTGGCAGTTTGCTCCTCAGCAGACGCTAGCAAATTGGTTGCATCATCAGTACTTTGTAACCGTTTCTGCTTTAATGCCGGGATACTGTTGTTACCACCTAGCAAACCATTAATCTCAGCTATTTTTTCTTCTAAATCACTTACCAAGTTAACCTGGCCGGAAGTTTCCGTTTGCATAAGGGCAAACTGATCGTTTAAATCTTTCAACCGGAATGCAATTTCATTGCTAATGGTAGTCGCCGTGGAGCGGGACAAGGTTCGATTCAAATCAACGACATTACTTACAAGGGTGTTAATGCCTGTCTCAATACTCGCGGCTGCCTGAAGTGAATCAGGAAAGCGGCGTTTAACATCACGAATGTCGGTAAAATCCAGCACCAGCGATGCCATATCGTCGGCCTGTGTTTCCAACTCTTCCATTTTCTTATCAATGGCGTCGCGCAACCGCAGGTTATTTTCCAGCTGTTCGAACAATTGAGTCGTCACAGGTGTAAAGTTAGCATAGGACTTTTCGACCGAAGCTGCTGCAGATTTTAATGTAGCCTCCTGCTGCACGGCATTCATTAAACGCTCAGATGCATGCTTATACAACTGTTGTTCATCATTAAAGCGCTGCCTAAAAGCAGCAATCTCAGACAACGATGTTGCATTAAATGCCTGCAAGCTAAGCTTGCTCATCACAACAAACTCGCTTTGCATTGCTGCACTATTTTCGAGTGCTGGTATAGACACCTTATTAACTTCAGCAGTGGAACTACTGATATTGTTCAAGCTGACATAAGCTGTGCCGCCGATAATCAGCAGTAGTAACGCGATGATGCCAAAGCCACCAATGACCCGCAATGCAACGGTTAACTTCATAATAACTCCCATATTGTGGTGTTGAATAATGGCCTAGTTCAACTGTCTACACTGAACAAGTTTGGATGATGATGTTAAATATACCGCGTCCGCGCTAAACCTGCCACACTATAACGCTGTTGAGTCTCAATGCAGTATGCAGTAAGTGCATTTCCCCAAATACAGCCAGTATCAAGCGCATGTATATTGATAATAGGACTATACCCGTTTAACGCTGCCCAGTGGCCAAAAAATAGTTCAGCTTGCAGTTTATTGCGCCAAAACTCGTACCAAGGTACGAGTTGCTCCTGGTTACGCGGGTGTCCTTTCTCTTTAAGTTCTAAAGAACCGTCTTGGCGACAGAATCGAATACGTGTACAACTGTTAATTGTGAAGCGCCATCGCAGTTGCTCCGTAGTTGCATCGTGAAAATGTTCCGGTTTATTACCATACATATTTTGTAATATTGGCAACGGATCTGTCTTGAGTTGTGTTTGAACTTCCTGTGTCATTGTTATAGCTTGCTGGAGCGACCATGCAGGCGCAAGCCCAGCATGCACCATCATAAAACGTTGGTCTGCGCTGACATGCAATAACGGTTGCTGGCGCAGCCAATAAACGATACTTTCTAGCTCTGGGCTTTCGAATACTGGCTGTAGTAAGTCCTGCTTTTTTATCTCGCTCACGCCATAGTAGCAGGCTAAAAGGTGCAAATCGTGGTTACCAAGTACTGTAACAGCTGCTTCCCCCAAGCTTTTAACAAACTGTAAGCATTGCAAAGACTGTGGGCCTCTGGCAACCAGATCCCCACAAAACCATAACTTATCATGCTCAGGTTGGTAATTGACATGGCAAAGCAATCGTTGTAACGCGTCATAACAGCCTTGCAGGTCGCCGATTACATAAGTCGCCATCAGTTGAGAATGTTAGGCATAGCCAGTCTAAATAAAGGAATATCCGTTTTAAAACGCTCATGCTGTGAGGTTGCCATTTCATAATGGCCCTGCATTGTGCCAACGGGGGTCTCAAGAACTGCACCGCTGGTGTAGCGGTAGCTGCTACCAGGAGCCAGGTTTGGTTGTTCACCAACAACACCATCGCCTTCAACTTCGGTTTGTTTACCGTTGGCATCAGAAATTAACCAGTAGCGTCGTAACAATTGAACCGACTCTTCACTGAGATTGCGAATAGTAATGGTATAAGCAAAAACATAGCGATCAGACGATGGGTCAGATTGTGCCGCAATATAGAATGTTTCTACTTCAACCGGGACATTAAAATGTGATGTCATACCTCTGATTCCCGTTGATGGAGCCACTGTGCGATGCGAGTAAAGTCATCAACACTAAGTTGCTCCGGACGTGATCCTGGGTTTAACCCGAGCTCGGACAATTGCTCTGCTGTTGCAAAGTTAATAAAACAATTACGAATAGTTTTTCTGCGCTGGTTAAATGCTTCGAGGCAAACCCGATTTAGTACTTCTGCAGGCACTGGCGCACGCTCTGCTATGGCTTTAGGTAATAGTCTTACAACCGCTGAATCTACTTTTGGTGCGGGCTTAAACGCACCAGGCCCTACCTCCACTACCGGCATAGCGTGGCAAAAATACTGTGTCATTACACTTAGGCGCCCAAAAGCTTTGCTGCCGTGGCTGGCAGTCATACGTTGTACGACTTCTTTTTGCAGCATAAAATGCATGTTTTCTATTAAATCAGCATACTGGAAGAGATGAAATAACAAGGGGGTAGAAATGTTGTAAGGCAAATTACCAAACACTTTAATTTTCTGACCTGCTTGTACCAAACTGGTGAAATCAAATTTCATCGCGTCTGCTTGATGTATTGTCAATTTATCCGCCATTTGAGGATGATGGCGTAGTCGTTCAGCTAAATCACGATCCAGCTCTATAACCGTCAGATGCCCTGCAGCTTCTACAACGGGCTCGGTTAATGCGCCTAACCCCGGGCCTATTTCAACTAATACGTCGTTAGGTTTAGGTGCAATAGCTTTTACAATGCGGCCTATCACGTTTGGGTCATGCAGGAAGTTCTGGCCAAAGCGCTTACGGGCCCGGTGGCCCTGATGTACATTATCAGTCATGTTGAGTCATCGTTTTGGTGGCCAATGCTATGGCCTGGTTTACAGCATGAAATAAACTGCCTGCATCTGCTTTACCTGTGCCAGCAAGATCTAACGCGGTGCCATGGTCTACCGATGTTCTGATCAGCGGTAAACCAAGGCTTATATTGACCGAGCGACCAAAACCCATATGCTTTAATACGGGGAGTCCTTGGTCATGATACATGGCCAATACAGCATCGGCGTCGTCCAGATATTTTGGCTGAAACAAGGTGTCTGCCGGCAAAGGGCCTACTAAATCCATACCCTGTGCTCTCAATGTATCCAGTGTTGGGATAATAATATCCAACTCTTCCCGGCCAAGATGTCCATCTTCACCAGCGTGAGGGTTTAAGCCGCAAACATATATTCTGGGTGATGCTATGGCAAATTTTTGTTGTAAGTCAGTATGCAAAATACTAATTACTTTGGTTAGCCGCTCTGTCGTAATCGCTTTAGCGACGTAGGCTAGTGGGATATGGGTTGTCGCTAACGCCACACGCAGGCCCTTTGTCGCCAGCATCATCACTACATAAGGTGTGTTGGACTGCAAAGCAAAAAATTCGGTATGGCCGCTAAATGGAATTCCCGCTTTATTAATAATACCTTTGTGCACAGGCCCCGTAACTATAGCGGCAAACTCACCGTTAATAGACTTTTCACCCGCAAAGCTTAACGTGTCAACGACATACTGACCGTTAGCAGCATTAAGCTCACCTGCTACCACTGGCTCATGCAATACAAAGTCAGCAATCGTCAAGGTTCCTGCCTGTTGCGGTTTAGGGACTGCTGCTGCGTTATATGGCCGTAACTGCAGCGGCAGTTGCAACTGTCGCGCACGCTCAGTAAGTAGTTCGGCATTGGCGCAAACAACAAGCTCTACCGGCCAGTCTTGCTGAGCTAGCTTAATAACCAGATCAGGACCGATACCCGCTGGCTCTCCGGGGGTAACCCCTATACGCAGCGTCATTTAATTCTCCGACATCACTTCGATGTGCGCTTCAGAACGTAATTCACGTAAAAAGTTAGTGCTTTCTTCATTGTAGCGGCGGTTAAATATCATGCGGTACACTTGCTCGCGCTTTTTGTCCGCTGTGGCGTCAACGGTACGCTTATCTAAAACTTGTGCAATGTGCCAACCATGTTCAGTGCGAAATGGTTCACTAATCTCGTCAATTGCGAGTCTATTCAACGTATCGCGGAATGCACCAACAAACACCGTGGGTTCACTCCAGCCTAGCTCACCGCCATTCAATTTTGAACCCGGATCTTCAGAATGTTGCTTGGCAAGCTCGGCAAAGTCGGCATCACCAGCACGAATTTTTTTAACGAATTCTGTAAGCATGGTGCGTGCGCGCTCTTCACTGAGAATAATGGAAGGTTTAATGAGAATATGACGAGATTTAACCTCGTTTATAGCTGCTACGTTTTCGCCACGGATATCAAAAATAGTTAAAATATGAAAGCCTGCTCCAGAGCGCAGAGGACCTACAATATCACTTTTCTTGCGACCACGGATAGCTTCAGAAAACAGCGTTGGCATTTCATTAATATTCATCCACCCCAATTCCCCACCTTCCAAGGCGTTAGAGCCTGACGATGACGCAATTGCGATACGCTTGAAGTCACTGCCAGAGCGCAGTAGCTCCATGACTTTGTCGGCACGATCTTTGGCTGAGCTAATGTCTTCAGTGGTTGCCTGCGCCGGAATCGCAATGAGTATATGGCCTAAATTATATTGCTCGCTGGTTGCGCCTTGTTCTTCCATCAGCTTGATCATGCTTTCTACTTCTTGCGGGCTGATATAGATACGACGTTGTACGTTAGCGCGCAGCACTTCTCCGGTTATCATTTCATCTCGCAAACGTTCACGAAAACGCGCATAGTTGCCTTCTTCTGCAGTCACTTTTTGGCGAAAAGCATCAAGTGATAGTTTTTCTTCTTGAGCAATGTTACGAATAGTGTCGTCTAATTGAGCATCGCTAATCTGCATACCCATACGTTGGGCCATTTGCAATTGCAAACTGGTCAAGATTAAACGCTCGGTCGCTTGTGTGCGCAATGCGGCATCGGATGGCAGAGTTTGACCTTGCGCTTCAGCATTGCGTTTAACCCGTTCAACAATCTCGTCAATGTCGCTGGTTAAAACAACACTGTTATCCACTACAGCGGCAACGCTGTCAATTTCACGTTCTATAGCAAGGCTATTGAAACTGGCACAGCACAGCAGTGCTGTGGTGAATAATTGTGATAACTTCATAAATTCCTACATCAATTAGTTAGTAAGTATGGTCGACGGTAACTGAATATTCCGTTTGACAGCATATCTGTAACGCCAAATCCTGCGCTGTCGCCAAAGCCTTTGAGAACAAACTGTATCCCTATGCTGGTATCTAGCTGACTGGCTTGGGTAAAATTGTCAATGGGTAGCTCAAGGTCTGTCAGCACCTGGCGTTTTGCAATCAAGCGTAAAGCCCAACAGCATGACTCATATTGCGCGCCAAAACTAACATCTATCATACGATGATTTGTTAAATCACGATAGTAACTGGCAACCAATTGCCAGTTTTGAGCCACTTGCGTGGTTCCAACCATACCCAACTGTTGGATTTCCAAGCCTGAGACTGCGCGGCTGTATCTATGGTTCAATTGAAATAAACTTTTGTCACTTGCACGGTAATCAAGAGATGCGCTGGTTTTCATCACTTCATCGCTGTCTACGTCATACTGCACTGCAGTGCTAAAATACCACTTATGGAACCAGTGCCAAATTAACTCTGCTGCGAGCATTGATTCGGTTGAACTCAAATCATCGATTTCGTCAGATGCAATGGTAGGTTCTTCAAGAAAAAATATCTGGCCAAGGCTGAAGCGAAATAGTTCATTGTCGACATTGTCATAAAATCGGCTGGTCCAACCTACAGTAAGTTGATTCGCCTCATTGATCCGGTCGATCCCTGAATAACGATTAATGCGAAACAGGCCATAATAGTCATCCTGAAGCCTGGTCGTATCATAAAGCCCTATATCGCTTTGGTCTCGATAAGGTATGTACAAGTATTGAATTTGCGGCTCAAAGGTTTGCAGCGCAGGCTCACCAAACCAGTCGTATTCTCGTTCAAAGTTTAAACGGGAATGTAGCCTTAATTTGGGCACAGTGCGACTGACCGAGGTTGCGATATCATTGTCAATATTGGCTGCATTTTGCTGATAGTAAGTATAAAGTAAACTCGCTTCTGCGGTAAATTCAACGGCAGGCGTAACAAACGGAAAGGCAATAGACGGCTCTAGGTGCACGCGGTTTGCATAGTTGATATCAGCTTGTTGATTACGAAAATGTGCATATTGCGCTTGCCAGGAAAAATTTACTCCGGGTAATAGCGCCAATGGCTTTGCCGACGACAGCGCTAGTTCAGGTAAGGCGCTATAAGATTTATTATAATTGCCTAAAATCTCAAAGCCTTGCACGCGTAATTGGGAATTTACCTGCTCTCCGTAATAGCTTAACGCTGCTTCGCGCAGTAATTGAGTGTCGCTTTGGTTAGTGTAGTCTGACCCAAGTTCACTAAGGTAAGCATCATCACTAACATCGGTATAATCAACATAGGCACGAAGTTCTGGGGTAAAGTCGCTTAGGTGGCTTAAATGAGCCAAATAACGTGCGCCAAAGTTGTCTGGTTTTTCATTGTCAGAATGCAGGTATTCCAGTTGCAAGTTACCTTGATCCTCTGCTGACAGGTAACGAAATTCTGATTTTAACTGTGCGCCACGTTTACTCATGTAGCGTGGTGTGAGGGTCATGTCATAGTTGGGCGCCAAGTTAAAATAATAAGGTAGCTCGACATCTAAACCTAACTTTTGCGAACTTCCTACTTTGGGCAGAAGTACACCGCTGCGCCGCTGTTCGCTTACCGGAAACGTGATGTAAGGCAAATATAATACCGGCACATCTTTAATTTTAAACACGGCGTGGCGTGCTTCACCCCAACCTTCTTCCGCTTCGATATTAATCTCGCTGGCATGCAGCGCCCAGCTACTGTCATTGTTTGGGCAGGTGGTAAATAATGCTTCGCTTAATAAAACTTGTTGTTCGCTAGCCGTTAGCTGTTTGGCAAAGCCGCGCCCGGCCTGTGTTAAAAACTGATAACTGGCATCATCTAACCTGGCGTTGTTTTGTTGCAGGTTTGCACTGAATCGGCTGCTGCTAACTTGTAATGTGCTGTTAAAATAATCTAACCCACCATCGGCATTCATCGTGTTGGTTGTGCTGCTAAAGTTGGCACGAGGCGCAAGTAAAAGCGTATCCCGATAAGTAATTTCAACGTTGCCATTAAATTGCGCGCGTTGATTCTCACTAAGAGAAACCATATCCGAGGTGATACTGACCGTTGTATCGTTGGCATCTAATCTTGCTAATGCCGGCGGCGGTTGCGCAGGGATATAGCATATCGCCGCTGGCACAGTTTCTGCGTGTACCAGTGAGCTGGTAGCAAAAAAACATAATAAAAAACCCACAGCTAACCCATGCTTCATGCAGTTACTCTTGCCTTACTTAATATGTTAAAAACGTAATGATTGCAGCGGACTGGGTATGATAAATCAATTTTAGTATTCCTGCTAATCCGATATAGTGGTAATGGCTTTATTGCATTCTAGTGTTGTCACACGGCCAGACAGCAATTTAATAGGGAAATGGTAACACTGTGTGGGGTAAAATTCTTGGTGCCTTGTTTGGTTTGGCGCTATTAAAGCTGCCTGGTTTGCTACTAGGGGTACTAATAGGCCATTGGTTTGACCGTGCGTTTAAACAGAAATTTGAGCAAAATGGTGGTTTTTATGGATTGTTTAACGACAATGTAGATGAGCAGGGCGTATTTCGCTATACCACTTTTGCCACTATGGGGCACCTGGCTAAAGCGACAGGTGTTGTCACCTCAGCTCATATTCAACAAGCGTCACTATTTATGGCGCAGTTGGGATTAAGCGCTCAACAGCAAAAAGAAGCCCAGGCTGCATTTCGTGATGGTAAAGCTGTAAACTTCCCGTTGCGCCAACAGTTGCAGCAATTTTATCAGCTATACCGTCGGCGCAAGGATGTCTTGCAGTTGTTTTTGGAAATTCAGCTGAGCATTGCTTGCGTGAATGGGAAATCAACATCAGCACAATATAGTTTATTACAACAAGTTGCTGGTTACCTTAATTTTAGTACCCTGCAACTGGATAAAATGTTGCAGGCCTATCAGGCACAAAATCGTTTTTCATCCCGCGCCGACAGCCGACAGGTGCCTCGTGATACGCTGGCTGACGCTTATCAATTACTGGGAGTAACCCCAGATATAAACGATGCTTTATTGAAAAAGTCTTATAGAAAGCTCATGTCGCAACATCATCCTGATAAGTTGATGGCACAAGGCGTGCCTGCCGAAATGTTGGATGTTGCTAAGCGCAGAACTCAGGATATTCAGGCGGCATATGAATTGATAAAGCAGCAGCGCAGTCGACGTTGAGTTATAAACCCACCGAGCTTAGCCAGCCATAGATTTCTTGCAGCACCCATTGCTGCGAAGTGTCGCTATAGCCGGAGCCATTAATCAGGCGCTGCCGGTAAACCGCTTTCATATGCTTGTTTGCCAGTTGACGACGCAAAGGTAGTTGGCTGGTAACCCAACTGTTATCTTGCTCATGGCTGATATCCAACGTAGGCACATGATGTGTTGCCAATGCTTTGGCCATGTCCTGGTTGAGTTTTTGGTCTGGTAGAAAGGCTCCTAGCATAATGAAGGCAGCAGGTTCTGTCAGTCGCGCTGTGGCAAAGAGTTGATTAAGTATGGCAGCACTGCTGCCTTGTGCAATAACAATGGTAGCACCGCTGTGTTGTTGTGCTTGCTGTTGTGCAGCACTCATTCGTTCGGCAATGATTTGCTGATAATCTGTTAGCGTGTCTTGCTCTAGTGTCAAAGGTAGCGCTGGAGGCATTAATGCAAGGGTATACCAACCGTAATAAGTCAGTTGTTGGCGCAACATATCTATATGTTTAGGGCTTGCGGCATGCTCGCTGGCATCGGGCAGAAAAATTATCGTGCCTTTGGTGTAGCTTGTCATTCTTTCCCGCTGCAATGATATAAAGATTTGTTGCGATGCAGAAAGTTCCAGAATTTCATCACTAGGTAATTGCCGCAGCAAATCAGCAGTGTAATTTTGCTCTGCAGTTGACGCTGCGTATGCGTTGCCATTCGCAATAAAGATAAACACTGCACCAAGCAAGCGATAAAAAATACTATGCGACATAATTACTGCCTCAAACTCCGATGGACTGTTATCGGCAGGCGGATATTTTGCTTTAGTTGTTGTTGACTGCCATGGTGGTTGCAATAACGTATTTGCTAAAGGTAAACAGAATTTGGGACTTATAGTCGAATTTAATATACCCAGTCTGCTGATCCAGCATGGTGACATTGGCGGCATCTGGCAAAATGAAACAATATTTGGTCGCTTTAAACTCGACCAAGGCCCGCGCCATTTCCTGTAACTGTTCATTCTCAGCCAAGCGGGCAATTTCGCTCTCTGCATTGCACACGTGCGAATTGGCACTTAGCGAAACTAAAGTGGTTTGCTGCGCTGACACAGCAAGACTAGAAAACAACAATGCGCCATAAAGCAGATGATGATATTTAAGCACGATAAACCCCAACCGTTCTAGCGCTAACTGCTTTTCCTCAGCTGAATTGCAGAGCAGCCCGACACAACCGATAAACCGCCATCGTCAGACAGCAGCGACTACATATCTACGTTTATGCTAGCACAGCTACTTTACATCTGGTTAGCCAAAATGTTGGCAATTATTAGCAAAAAACAAAAAGCCGCTGATATACAGCGGCTTTTTTACTAAAACGCGTAATTAGCGTAATACGGGTTCTTTAATTTTCGCTGTTACTTTAGCTTCAATGCGCTGGTTAGCTTTATGAGCAGCACGAGTACTACCCTCAACACGAGGACGTGTAACACCGTAACCTACCGCACTGATCCGTGATTCAGCAATGCTGAAGTTTTGCTTCAGCATCTCAGCAACCGCGTTAGCACGACGTTCAGATAAGCGCATGTTGTAAGCGGCATTACCGATATTTGATGCATGACCTTCAATCATTACAGTCGATTCAGGGAAGCGTTGCATAAATGCACCCAAGTTTTCTACATCAGAACGCTGGCTTTCTGTTACAACAGCTGAGTCGAATGGGAAAAGGATTTCGATATCAATATCACCGACAGAAGCCATTTTTTCCTGATAAATAGTACAACCCGTAGCGTCTACTTTGTGGTTGGCTGGCGTGTTTGCACACTTATCCGCGCTATCCATTACGCCGTCTGCATCAGCATCAGTTGGTGCAGCTTTAACTACCGGTGCTACTACTGGCGCAGGCGCAGGTGCCGGAGCCGGTGTAGGCGTTGCGGCAGGTGTACCAAACAGGTATGTCAGGCCTAACTTGAAGCCGGCATCAGCATAAGTTTCATCGATGCCCTGATAACGGTTACCTTCAGCGTACACGGCAAGGTTTTGATTAAAGAAATGCTTGTAACCAATACCAATATTAGCAGCAGTAGTATTTTGCACCGCATCCATACGCATCAAACCGCCCACCAAATAGACTGATGGGTAACGGGTTAAATGAAACATCGCATCAAAACCAATGCGGTTGCCATCAGAGTCTGAGCCGTCTAATTTAGATTGCAAATTCAGTTTGGCAAATTCAGCGCGTAAAGCCCACTGTTCTGTCAGATAATAGCCTACTTCTACGCCATATCCCCAGTCATTATCCATATAGTTCCAAGCAGAAGAAGATGTTTTGTCAACATCTGGCCGGTAGTATTCGGTGAACAATGAGCCGAATACGCGCTCTTTTAATTGAGCGGCGCTAGCAACATCATCGGCTACAACTGCGCCACTAAACAGTGGGAAGGCAGCTGCAACTGCTAAAAACGTTTTATTAAGTTTCATCCATTTCTCCTTAGACTCATACTCGCATTGCAAACACATTATTCAATGTGGCTCCTGCGCTTCATTTTAAATATATAGTAGATTCGAGCATGCTAACAACATATTGCACACATGATACACGAATTACATGAACCTTGCGTTAATATGGGTATGATTTATTTGTGATTAAAATGGGCAGGGTGAAACGCAGACGATGAGCTCTGCGGTACTGGGGTGGCGGAATGTGAGTTTTTCGGCATGCAGTTGCAAGCGTTCCGTTGCAAGATACCCCTCTGAATCGGCATAAAATTTATCGCCCAGGATCGCATGCCCTAACCATTGTAAATGCACACGCAATTGATGAGAACGTCCGGTTACTGGTATCAACATTAAACGACTTGAGGTGGTGTTACGATTTAATACGACATAGTGTGTGAGTGATGCTTTGCCGTATTCATAACATACTTTTTGTTTTGGCCGGTTAGGCCAGTCACATATTAACGGCAAATCAATACTACCGTAATCTGCTGGCACTATCCCTGATACACAGGCGATATAATGTTTTTGCGTTTCACGTTGCTGAAACTGGCGATTTAACTCTCGCTGGCTATCTGGCGTAAGCGCCATCACAACAACACCAGAGGTGGCCATATCCAGTCGGTGTACTATACGAACACCAGGCCAGACCAGACGGGCGCGAAACTCTAAGCTGTCTTTGTGCTCCGGCGCTTTACCCGGAACAGTTAGTAAGCCGCTAGGCTTATTAAACACCACCAAGGCATCATCCTGATACAGGATATCCAGGTAAGGCGACATTGGCGGTGCATAATGCAGCAACATGGTTAGTCGTGGCTCACAACAATAAGGCGAAGGGCGTCAAGTTTCAGTCGAGCCTTAGCAATATAGTGCGTTAGTTGCTGTTGTTGACTCTCTAATACGGTAATTTCATCCTCGCGTACCGACGGATTATATTGGCGCAAGGCGACTAAACGTTGCTGCTGCTCTTGCAGCACCTGCTGCGCCCGCTGATCGGCACTTAACCGTATAGCGTCTACCTGAGCTTCAGCGATACTGGTGGCTTTTGCAATCAGCGGGTGTACCAGAGTCTGCAGAGCTCCCGCCAGCTTGCTAGCCGTTTGTCTACCAATGGGTTTTAATTGTTTATTTAATTGTTCGAAACTAACGTTGCCCGACAAGTTGTTACCATTTTTATCCATTAACAACCGTAATGGTGTTGCAGGTAAGTAGCGGTTAAGTTGTAAAGCCGGCGGTGCACTGGCTTCTACAATGAAATTAAACTCTAACAAATAGCTCCCTACAGGTAAGGCTTTATTGGCCAGGATGGCGACTGAGCTACTGCCATGAGGCTCTGTAGTGAGTATATCTAAGGTGCCGCGTACCATTGGGTGATCCCAGCTTAGCAGCTGCACATCTTCTTCAGCTAGCGCGGTGCTTCGATCGAACGTGACGGTGACGCCATCGTCCCCCAATCCGGGATAGCTGGCGCAGTGCATATGTTCGGAATGGGTTAGTATAATACTGGTATCGCTGCGGTCTTCCTGATTAATACCCAACATATCCCATGCTTTAAACATAAACATTGGCAGCGCGGTATCGTCGTCTTGCGCGGCGAGGCTTTCTGCCAGGGTATGAGCCGCTAAACCGCCGCCGGAGTTGATCTCTAATAACTGATCCCGACCTTGTTCCAACGTCTGTTTTAACGCTAAATTCCATTGTTGCGTTTGGGATATCAGTGCTGTTATTGCAAGGCTATCTACCTTTGGCTCTGCAAGTAATGGTAACAATTGATTGGCAAAATGCTCGAAAGCGCTGCGGCCCGTCTGGCAGGTTTGCTCCAAGGCATTCAGTCCTTGTTGATACCAATCGAGCAGTATTTGTTGGCTATGGTCAGCAAAGAAAGGTAGGTGTAGTTGAATATCCTCGCGTTGACCTATGCGGTCCAACCGGCCGATACGCTGCTCCAATAGATCAGGATTTAGCGGTAAATCAAATAGCACAAGGTGATGCGCAAACTGGAAGTTACGGCCTTCACTACCAATTTCTGAACACAATAATAATTGAGCGCTATATTCTTCTTGTGCAAAATAAGCCGCCGCTTTATCACGTTCCACGATAGTCATACCCTCATGGAATACGGCAGCACGAATACCCTCACGCAATCTAACGGCCTCTTCCAATGCGATAGCGGTTTCGGCGCGGGCACATATTAATAAAAATTTATCGTGTTTGTGTGCTTTTAATAACGCCAGTAATTCGTCCACACGCGGATCAAATTGCCACCACGTACTGCTAGCATCTAATTGTTGCAATACTTGCTCTGGAAATAAGTTGGCTGTTACACGCTCAAGCTCGCTAAGACCCGGGTTAAGGCTAAAATGCACTTTTAAGGCATTTTGATATTGATCAGGTAAAGCAAGCGGTATCATATTCGCACAACGCTGTGGGAAGCCTTTAACGCTGGCGCGACTATTGCGAAACAGAATACGTCCAGTGCCGTGACGATCAAGTAACTGCGAAAGTAATTGCTGGCAGGCTTGAGCATGTTGCTCTGGTTCTGTTTGTGCTTTGGTTACTAACGCCAACAACTGAGAAATATCCGTTTCAGCCAGCACTGAACGAAGCGCCCCGGCTTCTTCTGCAGTGAGGCTACGTTGCTCCAACAGGGGTTTTGCGACCTTAGCAATATGTTGGTAATCTTGCTCTTCTTTCAGGAACACGTCGTAGCTATGAAAACGTGCTGGGTCGAGCAGTTTTAAGCGGGCAAAGTGGCTTTCGTGACCCAGTTGATCCGGTGTCGCGGTTAGTAAAATTAAACCTGCGGTATTCGCTGCTAAAGCGCTCACGCGCTGATACTCTTCGCTTGGTGCCGTTTCGCTCCATTGTAAGTGGTGTGCTTCATCAACAACCAGTAAGTCCCACTGACTTTCAACCGCCATCTGATGCCAGCGAGGCTGGTTTTTCAAAAAGGACAAACTGCATAATATCAGTTGTTCAGTGTCAAAGGGGTTGGGGTTATCCAACAATGATTGTTCACAACGCTCTTGGTCAAATACAGAAAAATGCAAATTAAAGCGTCGCAGCATTTCTACCAGCCACTGATGTTGCAACGAGTCAGGTACAATAATGAGTACCCGACTAGCCAGACCGCTGATCAGTTGCTGGTGAATAATAAAGCCTGCTTCAATGGTTTTACCCAAGCCTACTTCATCTGCCAGCAAAACACGTGGGGCATGCCGTTGCGCTACTTCATTCGCAATGTGTAATTGATGTGGTATTAAACTAACCCGTGGGCCAGAGAGGCCTCGCAGCGGGTTTTGTTGTTGCTGATGCAGGTGCTGCCAAGCTTGATAGCGCAAGGTAAACCAATCAAAGCGGTCAATTTGGCCGGCAAACAGCCTGTCCTGCGGCTGATTGAAGCTGATAAAGTGATCAAGGAAGGTTTCGCGTAGCTCAACATAGCTCTGGTCATCCAACCGGGTACCACAATACACCAGGGTATCGTGCAGCGTTTTAATTGCACTAATTTGCAAGGTAAAACCATCAGCACTGGCAACTTCGTCGCCAATATTAAATTGCACTCGGGTTAATGGTGCTTCTGCCTGAGCGTAAAGGCGCGTTTCGCCACTGGCCGGAAAGAGAAGAGTTAAATGGCGACCTTCCAGCGCAACTATCGTGCCTAAACCTAAATCGGATTCTGTATCGCTAATCCAGCGTTGTCCCAGAGCAAAATTCATTGTGTACCCTATCAGCTAAAACGGGGGCGCTATGGTACTAGGAATCACCGCCGGCTGCATCTCAATTTGCACTTAATCGCAGGCTGGGTTTTGTCATTAAGCTGACATAACTACCAGACACAGTGTGAGTAGCTGAAGTTACAGTGAATTTGACAGTCGACTCAGGCAAATTTGGCTTGTTGCACTATGCTTATGTTACGGCACAGGTACAGTGACCTGCGCCGGGCGAAGAGGAGAGCCGTATGGCACGAAGAAAAATTAAAGACAAGAAAATCTACGTTCTCGACACCAATATCCTGCTACACGAACCTTTTGCCTTTCTCAACTTCCAGGAACATGACGTTGTTATCCCAATGACGGTGTTGGAAGAACTTGATCATATAAAAGATCGCAATAAAGATGTCAGCCGTGATGCCCGAGTTGCTATTCGCGCATTAGAGGATGTGTTGAAAGATGCCTCTCCTGAACAAATGCTGCAAGGCGTTGCCATGCCCAGACAAGGTGAACAGAAGCAAGGTGGACATCTGTTTATTGTTAACGACCACCATATTACCGATGAAATTCCTGGCTTACCCGGTGGCGAAAATGACCATCTTATTATTAATACTGCTCTGTATTTGCAGCGTGAAAAAAGCCCAACCAAGGTTATTTTGGTAACCAAGGACATTAATATGCGCCTTAAAGCCAAAGGCGCAGGGTTAAAACTGGTTGAAGATTACCGCACCGATCAGCTCATTGATGACGTACGGTTTTTATACAAAGGGTACTACAAGTTTCCGGGCGACTTTTGGAGCCAGGTGGGTGAATGCCGCAGTGAAAATGAAAACAGAGAAACCTATCATTACGTCAACCGCAGTGTGCTACCCAACGCTTATATTAATGAATACCTGATAGACGAGATTGAAGGGTTTGCTGGCAAAGTCGTCGCCATTTCTGAAAAAGAAATCAAAATCTTAGATTTTGGCTATGAACGTCTTATGCACCGGCATGCCTGGGGTATCCACCCAAAAAACATTTACCAAGCGATGGCCATGCAAGCATTACTCGACCCCAATATGGATTTAGTTGTACTGACCGGCCCTGCCGGTTGTGGCAAAACACTAATAGCGTTAGCGGCCGCGTTAGAATTGGTGATCGAAAAAGGTATGTACGACAAAGTTATTGTCACCCGAAATACACCTGAGATTGCCGAATCAATTGGTTTTTTACCTGGTACTGAAGAAGAGAAAATGGCGCCATGGCTTGCTGCTATTACAGACTCACTCGAAGTACTACACAAAACAGACGAACATCCGCATGCCAGTGTTAACTACATTATGGAGAAAGCGAATATTCAGTTTAAGTCAGTCAATTTTATGCGCGGGCGCAGTATTCAAAATGCCATAGTGATATTGGATGAGTGTCAAAACTTAAGTGCAGCGCAACTGAAAACCATTATTACCCGTTGTGGTGAAGGTACTAAGCTTATTTGTTCTGGCAACTTGTCACAAATTGACAGTAATTACCTTACGGCATACCCCATTCTTAATTTAATCTTAAAGTTGTTACCCATTTGTTTTTACTGGCCTCAAATAGGGGTAACAAAAAAAATGTCCAAAATTCGTAAAAGCGATAGTGAAATAGGTAACACCTCAAAACGGTTGTTACCTGTACATGCAAATAGATTACCTAATTACATGAAATTAGATGAGGTGGCGTAATGATTGTACGTACCAATATTCCACGTGTTCTAGACACGTCTGCTCTTGTGCATGATCCAAAATCACTTTTATCCTACGAAGACGATATCTATATTTGCCTCACTGTGCTGGAAGAGCTCGACAATTTGAAGGAGCGCCGGGACAAATCTGTAAGTGCTGACGCTCGTGTGTGTATTCGAATGCTTGAAGATCTTGTTAGTGGCCATGATGCAGAGCAATTAGAAAAAGGCATTCCCCTACCATCAAGCGAAACAGGAAAAAGGGGAAAACTTTTCATTGGCATCGACACAAATATAGAAATGGAGCAGTCACTTCGGCATGGAATAGGAAGTGAAGCTGATAATCGCATAATCAATTTCGCTTACCAATTACAAAAGAAACTTGCTCACTCAGTGTCGATAGTTACTCGCGACATTAATATGCGTCTTAAAGCGCGCACCGTTGGTATTAGCGCTGAGGACGTATCTGTCGATAACTCGATTGCTGATATTGACCTGCTATACAGTGGTGTTCAAGTTTTTGATTATGACCTGTTTGCCAAATTGGAAAGTGATGAAGATTTCAAACTTTCGGGAGACGTTTACCGGCTTGAGCGCAGCCTGTTCAGTGACGAGGTCCAGCCAAATATGTATTGGTATGACGAATCAGGGCATATTGGTCTTATATCTGAAGTAAGTGCAGAGCATGTTTACACAAAGTTACTTCCCCGGAAGCACAAAAAAATTTGGGGGGTATTACCAAAAAATGCCAGGCAAGCCATCGCATTACACCAACTAACAGACCCACATTACGACCTAAATATTTTGCTCGGTCCTGCGGGTTCCGGAAAAACCTTTCTTGCTGTTGCTGCTGCATTACACCAGGTACTTGAGGAGAAAAAGTACAAAAAAATTGTTGTTGTAAGGAGTCGAGATTTTATGGACGAAGATCCTGGCTTTCTGCCTGGGGATTTAAAAGAAAAGTCTATGCCCCTTCTCGCCGGTATCACTGATGCCTTAATTTCAATGCACAGTGATGACAGCAACGAACACAACACGTTTTCTACGATTGAGCATATCATTGAAAAAGCAAATATTGAGTTTACATCGATGGCTTATTTTCGTGGGCGCTCGCTTGATGATGCATTTTTGATCATTGACGAAGCCCAAAATATGACTCGTGCTCAGATGAAAGGAATGCTATCGCGAGGAGGTAAGAATTGTCGAACGGTTGTGTTGGCTAACCTTGCGCAGATAGATGATAAGTTTGTCACTGTAGCCTCAAGCGGCGCAAGTGCTGCTGTAAATGTCTATCGAAATTATGAAAAAGGCTCAGTGCTTATTTTTGATGAAGTTGAGCGCAGTTCACTTGCTGAGTTTACAGAGAAAAACTTTTAGTCGAGTTATTATCGCAAAAATAGGAAAGGCATAAACAAAAGATGTGTAAGCGACATTGCAAATACTAGGGCATACACTAACATTAGCGTTATATTTATAACGCTAATGGGTTTTATATGGCTAGACAAATTTCAACAAAAATCGATGTCGCTGATCTAGAGTTTGTTATTGAGTATCTAATCTTGCTTGCGCAGTCTAAGCGTGCTTTTCAGCTGGATATTCCGCTTTATAAGAGTGTAAACAGAGTAAAGCTATATAAAGCTGCTTTATGTGTCGAAACAGCACTGCTTGAAAAACGCGATGAAGACTTTATTGAGACGATTGATAGAGTCTGTGTTGATGTTGAAGGGGTAGTTGCTAACACAATCCCTCGTGACGAAATCCAGAGACTAAAAACGGCCATTAGACAAAAGCGTTATAAAAATAACGATTTCAATCGGCTACTTAATGAGTATATTAACACAATAAAATACATAAAAAGTAGGTGTGAAAAGTAAGAAAGCTAAACACAAGGAGCAGATTTAACAACTTTTCATAGTAATATAACCAAAGTAAAGTTCATATTTTGTAAAAAAATGCTGTCGAATGCGCTTTTGCGGGAGCTCAATGCGTTCGCTAGTAAATTTGGTTAAGTTAAGTAACTGTCTACAACATCCCTCAACACATCACAGATACCTGTCCTGACGAGAGTATAAAAAAATCTGTGTAAGTGGCATTCTATCCATGTATTTGAAAGGAATAAAGAATGCCAGTATCAGACCAGCTTATCGATCAGTTATTAGCTGACTACAAATCCCCTGAAGACCTACTTGGTGAGCAAGGTATCCTCAAGCAGTTAACCAAAAAGCTTGCTGAGCGTGCCCTTGAAGCTGAGATGGAGCAACATCTTGGTTATGCCAAACATGATGCTATCGGTAAAAATACCGGTAACTCACGCAATGGTAAAAGCCGTAAATCTGTACGCAGTATTCATGGCGATATCGAGCTTGAAACACCGCGTGACCGCAACGGCAGCTTTGAGCCTAAGCTCATCAAGAAAGGTGAGAAACAACTCGGTGGCTTTGATGAGCGTATCGTTTCCTTGTATGCCAGAGGTATGTCTACCCGCGATATCCAGGCTCACTTTGAAGAAGCTTACGGAGTTGAAGTCTCGCCGACTTTTATCTCCCAGGTAACGAATGCCGTATTAGACGAAGTGAAAGCCTGGCAACAGCGGCCACTGGCTCCGGTGTATCCGATAGTCTATCTGGACTGTTTAGTCGTGCGTAGCCGTGATTCTGGCAGCATCCAGAATAAGTCTGTATACCTTGCCCTTGGTGTGAACACCGATGGCGAAAAAGAGCTGCTTGGCCTTTGGATAGCGCAGACCGAAGGCGCTAAGTTCTGGCTATCAGTGATGAACGAACTGAAAAACCGGGGTGTGGAAGACATCTTTATCGCCTGTGTTGATGGCCTAAAGGGTTTCCCTGATGCGATAGAAGCGGTTTACCCTAAAACGCAGATACAACTGTGTATCGTGCATCAAATCCGCAACAGCCTGCGCTTCGACAGCTGGAAAGAGCGCAAAGCCGTGGCAGCGGATTTAAAAACCATTTATGGCGCAGCCACCCTGCAACAGGCAGAGCAGGCACTGGAGCAGTTCGCCGAGACTTGGGATAATCTGTACTAGCTCAGACTTGATCTGACAGTTACCAGTTTTTCACGGTGTCTGTCAGATTAGATTTGAGTCAGATTCTTCTGCACCCAAACCTGCTT
>Ga0100394_1000332_pt1 | contig 38964 bp, 20 predicted proteins | sample CryGeymeta201518_FD_81549 | JGI IMG/M metagenome (GOLD analysis project Ga0100394, IMG submission 81549) | Groundwater microbial communities from Crystal Geyser aquifers in Utah, USA - Crystal Geyser metaG 2015-18 | ecosystem: Environmental > Aquatic > Deep subsurface > Groundwater | place: USA... | reverse complement strand
TTAGCTGGAAGGTTGCGTTACTACCACGGAGTATTTCAATGGTGCCCGGCGAGACGATGCCCCCTGTACTGGCTTGAACGGTGATGGTAACGCCATCTGGAATAGGATCTGTACCATCTTGCAGGCCGTCGCCGTCGGTATCGCTGTTAAGCGGGTCCGTGCCCGCCTGCAGCTCGTCACCATCATTAAGTCCGTCATTATCGCTGTCTGCCAGATTAGGGTTTGTACCCATGTCGGTTTCAATATAATCGTTTAACCCATCGTTATCTGTATCGGGTAAGGCTTGCCACTCTTGTGTATGTTTGCTTAGATCGTAGCGTGTAATTACGTTGATACGCGGCGCAATATAATTGCCGCGTTCATTGGGCGTGAAACTGCCATTGCTGTCCAGATCAATATCCCAGTCGGCTTGTTCCAGCACGTAGATGCGGCCCTGATTATCTACTTGAAGCACTTGCCATTGGCGTTGACGTGCACGCCAGTCGTCGGTAAACGTCATGTTTATGCTGTTACCGCTAGCGGTGTATTGCCACTGTTGGCCCATATTTACGCTATTTTCGCTGCTTTGCGTGTCAATGTAGATACCATGGCGCAATGCGTTGCCTGGTGCGAACTGATAGCCATACAGTTGTTCTGGTACCAGCGTATTCTGCTGCCAGGGTAAGTCATATTGCCAGGACGTTGGCGTATAGTTATTAATTGAGGTTAGATAAACCTCGGGCAGTGCTGTATGTAGGTTGTTTAAAAATTCTGCCGTTGTGGCGTTACGTTTTACCAATTGACTACTGTACAGACTGACAAGTTGGTCATTTTGGTAATGTGCAACCTGCACTAAATAAGCATCCCCTTGCTGACGGTAGGGGGTGACTTCATAGCGATGTACATGGTAATTCAGCCGCCATTTGCCATTGAGTGTTTGCCAGTTATAGGTAGACGGATCGTTTTGCATGGTCAACGTATTGTTGGCATTAAAAGTGAGTAAATCGGCAAAGGTGCCATGAACATATTTATCGTCAAGCATCGGGCCGTACTGATGACCACGATAAGTTTGCATCGCCCACTGAGTTGCTGCCAGTGACGATGGCAATGCAATACCAGCAGACGGGCGAATAACCTGCCTGTGCTCTGTGGTCTCATAACGTACTTCTGGCGGTGTAAAGTTGAACCATCGCCAATCTGTGGGCAATTGCAGGGCACGGTAGTTAACTGATGTTAGCTGTATAGTGGTGGCGTCATTGCTAAGCGTAATTTTTTCTATTGTTTGCTGAGCCGGGCCTGACAATTCTGTCAGTTGAAATATTCTTGGTATCTGGCTTTGATCTGCCAGGAAACGCAATTCATGCGCAGTTGCGAAACCATATACCGCCTCAATATCAGCAAAAGGATAACTATAATAACGTTGTGTTTGCACAAATTGTGAAAAGTTTAACGATAATTTGCCGTTTAATAATTGCCAGTTTATGGTTTGGCTAAGGTGCTGCTCGTGCCACTCGCTATTGCCATGGGTTGCCGAACCATCGGCATAAAACATTACACTGTCAGCCTGTCGAGGCAGCCAGCCGTCAATGGTATCTGCGGGCATAAGCAATGGGCTTTGTAGCAACTCTTGCCGGCTAAAGTGCAGTGGCAGTGGTGTTGGTGCAGAACCTGCATCTTGTGGGTTAGTACCGTTATTAACTTCATAGCCATCACTGTAACCATCATTGTCAGTGTCGGCATTGTCGACGCTGGTGCCAATGTCCGTTTCTATAATATCGTTTAAGCCGTCGCTGTCTGTATCGCGGATGTTGTTCCAGACTTGTGTGTCCGCCATCATGTTATAGCGATGCAGTACGTTGATGCGAGGTGGGATAAAGCTGCCGCGTTCATTTTCGTCGATAATACCATTAAAGTCAGCGTCATAGCCTATGACAGACGATTCAAGCACATAGGTACGGCCGCTTTCGTCTGTTCGTAGCAGATGCCAGGTGCGTTCACGTTCCGTAGATGAGCTTCGATAAGACTGCTTTAGCTGGTTATCAATAATCTGGTATTGCCAGGCAGCACCATTTACATAAACCGGTTTATCAGCATCTCTGGGGTCAATATACAAGCCGCGGTTTAGCTCGCCATTTGCTTTAAACTGATAACCAAAAAATTGTTCAGCAGCGATTATATTCTCTTGCCAGGGAGTGGTGTTTTGCCAGGCATGCGGGTAGTAGTTGTTAATGCCTGCGACATAAACCTCAGGTATACGGGTAACAAGATTGTCGATGAGGTTGCTGTTATCGGCCTCAAGTTTAATCATTTGGCTGCTATAAATCTGCGCCAGCTGGCTGTTTTGCCAATATTCGATCTGTGCCAGATAGTTTCCCGCCTGCTGCAACCGGGGCGTAATAATAAACAGGTGTGCGCCGTCAGTCAGCCTTAACTGGCCATTTAATAGCTGCCAGCTGAAGTTGAAGTCTGAGTAGGTTGAACTCACGCTGCCATTTGGCTGCAATGTGAGTAAATCGGCATATGTCCCTGCCAGCAATTGGTTTCTGGCAAATTGTTCCCCGTGCTGATGCTGGCGGTAAGTATGTATAGCCCAGGTGGTATCAATAAGTGCTTCTGCGGTTACTGCATTAAGCAGGCTGTCGCTGTTATAAAAATAATCTGCTTCGCGTTGTTGTTGCGATGCGGTTATGGCTGCCGGGCCTTGCCATTGCCACTCCATGGGAATAGACAACTGGGTTTTTATGTCAAAGGTGTGAGCTACTCGGGCTTTGTTACCGTCGTCGGTTAGTTTGGTCAGTTCATGCCGGACGATGCCGCTGTATTCAGTAATTAATTGCGGATTGGTGATCTGAAAGTTGTCTTTTAATCGAATAAGTTCATCGGCTACGGTTTGGCCGTATTGGCTGGCAATATCGCTATACGGGTAGTAAACCCATCTTTCTTGGGGGGTAAGCGTTGTTTGATTAATGATAATTTTGCCATGTTCAAGCTGCCAGTTAAACGTCTGGCTCTGGTGTCGCTCTAACCAGCTGGCGTTGCTGCTATAGCCGGTGTTGTCGGCTTTAAAATAAAAGTTAAAAGCATCCCGTGCCGGCCACCCTGGCATGGTGTCGTAGGGCAGTATAACTTTGCTATCGTTCACTTCTAATGCTGTAAAGCTAAGTGAAGCTTCGGTGCGCTGTGGCGACTTTGAACCAGAGCTATTTACGTTGTGCTCTGCTGTTAAAACCTGCGGTTCATAAACAAAAGATGAAGCAAAACTGACACTACTGTTTAATACTGAAAATAGTAGTGCAGACGTAATTAAGTTACGCAATTAGGGTCTCCCTGACTCAGGCCTTTGAAAATGCTTGATTTTTATAGTTGATTTTTTATAGATAATTTTGGAGGTTATGTTAATTGGGTTTTAGAAAATTAGCTATATGTTAGGCTAACTTAGTTGATGTGTTGGCTAGCGATTAACGCTATACAGCCCTTAGCTGAGACATACCGATTTTGGACAGGAAGTGTAATCAATCATTCTGAATGAGATTTCAGGCTTAGCGGTATTTTGTTTGACGCAATAGCGCTTTATTCATAAAATCTTCATCTTTTTTCAGGGATATTAGTATGCCATTTTTAACAGCATTACTGCGTTTAGTCGCTGTGTGGCTATTTCTTTTTGCCAGTGTTGTATTTTCGTCTTCTTTTAATTTGAAAGACCAAAATCAGCTCATTCCTGGTGTTGAACATTACAGGCTGTTAGTTAAGTTTCAAGCGGCTGTTGTGCAGGATGTTGCTGCGCAGAAGGTTATGTTTGTAAATAATCCACCACCTGCTGAGGCGTCAGCAATTCTTGCCGCACAGTCGCTTGTGCAGCAGTTTACTTATAGACAAGTCGTACAATTTAATACGGCAGAAAAATTAGCGTTAAAGCATGAACAAATACCGCCTGTTGCACCAGGCCATTTTGACTATTTTGCTTACCGCGGTATGGCTTATGTAGTAGAGGCGGAAACCTTGAATGCGGATGCCGTGCTTGCGTTAGCCAAAAAGTTTGAACAGCTCGAGGTTGTAGAATACGCAGCGCTTGAGCCACTTGAGCCTATGACGCCTCCCTCAGCGACGCCAGATTTGACTACTTATCAGCACTATCGCGCCGCTTTATATACAGCTGGCAGTGATGTGGTGGGGATTAATGCTGAATATGCGTGGCAACAAGGTATTTCAGGACAGGGTGTTCAGGTTGCTGATATTGAATGGGGCTTTAATTATCAGCATGAAGATTTAGCGGGTGATAACTTTCTTGAGCTTATTTCAACGACAAACAATGATTATGATAACCATGGCACCGCTGTAGCAGGGATTATGATAGCCCGTGACAATGGTTATGGTATGAAAGGTATGGTGCATGGCGTAGATAATTTTTTTGGTGTGTCCGAGATTCGTTATGGCCGGGTGGCGGGTATTATGGAGGGGCTGCGGCAGCTCACTGCTGGTGATGTTTTTTTGTATGAAATGCAAACCGGTGGGAGGGATAATCAGTTTGTTCCGGCAGATTTTAACCAGGCTGTTTGGGATGTAACGAAAAGCGCTACCGATGCCGGTGTGATTGTAGTTGCAGCTGCTGGTAATGGCAGTGAAGACCTGGATGATGCTTACTATGAAAGCTATCGGGCCAGAGGTGATAATGGCAGTATTGTTGTTGGCGCGGGAACTAAAGTAGGCCGCAACAGAGCCTCTTTTTCAACTTATGGCAGCCCTGTTCATTTGCAAGGCTGGGGCGACTGGAGTGTTGCGACGACCGGATATGGTAATTTACATAATGGCGGGCCAGATGAGACCTACACCGCCGGATTTTCTGGTACATCAGCAGCTACTCCAATTGTCGCCTCTGCTGTGGTTGCGGTTCAATCCTGGTATAAGCGTGAGTTTAATAACGTTTTAGCACCAAGAGATATGCGTGCTTTATTAATTTCGACAGGTACTTTACAGGGAGCTGGTGGTCATATTGGCCCATTACCTAATATTCAAGCGGCTATTGAGCAACTTCGCGATGAATATAACCAGCGTGTGGTGGTGGCTCCCGTCACGCTAAGTGCTAGTAATGTTATGCAATACAGTTTTAGTTTGAGTTGGCAAAGCGTGCCACAAGCAATAGGGTACAAGGTACGCGTTGCCACTGACAGTGCTTTTTCAAATTTAGTTGCGGGTTACCAAAGTGTTGATGTAGGTAATAACACTTCATTGCAAATAACAAATTTAAACCCTGCCTCCAGCTATTACTTGCAGGTGCAAGCCTACAATGATCAGCATTTCAGTGACTACTCTGAGCCGCTATTGGTAAACACGGCAGCTCTTGAAATGTTTTGGGTTACGGCAAATGCAATGAATGGCGGTGGATTAACGCCACAACAACAGCAGGTTGTTTTCGGTCAGACCGCCACTGTTACTCTAATTGCCGATCAAGGGTATCGTATTGATGAGGTATCAGGCTGCGGAGGAACCTTAAATGATAATATTTATACTACGGCGCCTGTGTCAGGCAATTGCAGCATTACGGCGACGTTTTCGCTGATAAACAATGCAGGCGGTAGCAGGTATACCTATTTAGCGAATGGCAGTATTGTGCATGACGAAGTTACTGGTTTGCAGTGGCAACGATGCAGTGTTGGTCAAAGCTGGACTGGTAGCCAGTGCTTTGGTGTTGCCAGTCGTTTCAGCTGGCAGGAAGCGATGAACCTGGTTGTCCCGGCGGGTTTTAGCGTGCCAGATTTTTCTCAGCTTCGCAGCTTAGTCTACTGTAGTAATTTAGCTGCATACGACTCGGGTGGCAGTAATCAAGCTTGTGGTGTCATTGGCAGTTTCCAAAACCCAACAATTGATTTGCAGGCTTTTCCTAATACGCCTTCTAACGCATATTGGTCGGCTGATACGTTTGAACAAGCAGCGGAACTAGCTTGGTTTGTCGATTTACATGATGGCCATGCCAATAATGGTAGCAAGCTCAATACGATGAGTATTCGTCTTATCAAAACGCCTGGTTTTGTACCACCAAAACGCAGAAAAAGTCGCCTTTTGCTACTAATTATGTCTATGCAAAAAAACTTACCGTAAAAATAGATATGACGCTCGTTTTAGGTAGTTTATTTTATCTAGTGGCTTCAATAATTATAGGTTTATACTAGCCTTAATTACATTTGCATTGGGGCTGCTATGTCGTTGAATCCGCGTATTATTTGTTTGGCGTTACCGCTTTGGTTATTGGGCTGTGGCGGGGGCTCTGGGGATGACGCTGGCACTAAGCCACCAGAAGTGGTTAGCTACACGGTGTCGGCAACAGCTGGCGCTGGCGGCAGTATTACACCGGCTAGTGTTAGTGTACGCAGTGGCCAAACTGCCACGTTAACGCTGCAGGCCGATGCCGGTTTTGTGGTTGCCAGTGCGACGGGATGTAATGGCCAGCTTAATGGTAATAGCTTTACCACCGGTGCTATTAGCGAAAATTGTACGGTTACAGCCAGTTTTGAACGCGCACAAATTAACGTTAGCACCGCTATTGAAGGTAGCGGTTCTATTACCCCACAAAGCCTTACGCTGTTATCAGACCAACAAGCTACGCTAAAAGTTATCCCTGCTGAGGGCTTTGCTACCGCTGCGGTAACCGGTTGTAATGGGGCTTTAACTGATGATCAATACCTTATTGGCCCGCTAAATGCGAATTGTACGGTAACAGCACGGTTTGAGCCTCTGGTGTTTGAGGTTACCAGCCGGGCAGGCACCGGGGGGGCTATTTCTCCGGCTAGCCAGCAGGTGCAATACGGCCAACAAGCGACGTTTTCAATTTTGCCCGATGATGGCTTTGTTATTCAGGGCGTAACTGGTTGTGCAGGTACGCTTGAGGGTAATAGTTTTACCACCACGCCGGTGATGGCCGCCTGTGAAGTTGACGTTAGTTTTGTTGTGGAAACGGTGAGTATTACCGCCGTGGCAGGCGCGGGTGGTTCTGTTTCACCCACTAGCGTTGAAGCAAACTTTGGTGACAAGGTTGTGTTTACCATTACGGCGGATAGCGGCTTTAATGTGCAGCAAGTAGATGGCTGTAATGGCCAGTTTGATGGCGCACAGTTTATTATTCCATCTGTAACTGAAGATTGTCAGCTGCAGGTGCAGTTTAATGATGCTGAGTTTGTGGTGTTTGCCGATGCCAATTTAGACCGTGTAATACGCGAGCATTTAGCGCTTAGCGATACGGCGCCTATTTTAGCGGATACATTGGCGGGGTTAACCGAGCTTAATGCGGATAACCAGCAAATTAGCCGCTTGGATGGTATTCAGTATGCGACCGGTTTACGCCAGTTAGTATTACAAAACAATAGTTTAACCGATGTTGGTCTGTTAGCGGCTTTGGCCGATAACCAAGCCGAAAATCCTCGGCTAAGCACTTTATATTTGGGTTACAACAGCCTGACGCATTTACCAGACCTGTCTGGTTTTAGCCGGCTGGTTAATTTATCCATGCCTTTTACCAAAATAGCCGATTTATCACCCCTGGCAGGCCTAAGTAATCTGGAGCAACTGGATGTATCGGGTAACAACATTAGCGATTTATCACCATTAAGTGCGTTACCGATATTGCGATTAACTATTTACAATAACCCAATAAACACAGACGCGCTGTGGGCATTGCAGGGTATGTCTTTGCAGTATCTCTTTATGGGTGAGACGCAGGTTTACTCGCTGGAGCCGCTGTCGTCTCAAACACAGTTGCGCCTGCTTGGCATAGAATACACCCAAGTGAGTGACTTATCGGTACTGTCGTATTTTCCTGAACTGCGCCAGTTAACCAGTTACGGTACTGCTGTAACAGACTTATCCCCTTTGCTTGACACTAATCTGGGCGAAAGTGGCTACGTGAGTGTGGGCGGCTGCTTAAAACTAAATGGGTTTTCGCGGGCGCAAAGTGTGATTGATGGGCTTAGTGCTAAAGGTGTGGTAGTGCAGGTATACAACTGGGCTAAACCGCGTGATATAGCCTGCCCGAACCAAGACGGCATTGACACCTTAGACGTTAGTGCACAGCTAAGTAACAACGGCTTGCAGCTTGACTGGCAGGTAGCGTCTGATGATGCTGGGCCCTGGCGCTGTGAGCTGCATGTAGATCTGGATTATCAGCTGCCGCGTGCGCCGGTTGCGGTGTTAGATAATTGTCATTTACAGCAGCAATGGCTACTGCCTGATATAACCCAGGCCAGGATAAGGCCGTTTTTTGTGTTAGATACCGGCCTGGCTATAATCCCCAGACAAATAGCGATTGATGAAGTTATTAATACCGATACGCCGCCAACCGGGGTGTCGATAGCGGGCACCGACTGGCTGCAAGGGGTGGTGAAAACTAACCCGTATTTGGTGCCTAATCGCGACGCGGTGCTGCGTGTGCATCTGGTATCCGCTGATGGTGCAACGCCACCTGCACTTAGTGCGGTAGCCAACCGGGCAGGGCAAGCTGTGGCATTGGCTGTGCAGGCGCCTGCCACATTGCCGCTGGCGAAGCAACATGGCGAGCTTAGCAGCAGCTACTTGGTCAGTGTGCCTGCTGCGCAAATGCAACCAGGCACCACCTTTGAGGTGTCGGTTGCTGGTTTAGACAATGTGGTACTTAGCCCCACTTTTGCCTTAGCCAATAGCATTAACCTTACCGTGGTGCCCTTTCAGGTGGGCGATGCGGTTACAACCTTGCCGGATAACAGTTTAATTTCGCGTTCGTTGTTAACCACCTGGCCACTGGCGAGTGTGAATATTACTACACGCGCACCCTATCAGGTGTCGGCCAGTGCAGAAGAAAATAATACCTCTACCATGTTGCAAGAGCTGTTTGACCTGCGGGTAATTGAAGGCGGCGAGGGCTATTATTATGGCTACTTTGAGCAGGCGATGAACACGGATCAATGGGGTGGGCGTGGCTATGTGCCCGGCTTTAGTGCCGTAGGCGTGGTAAACAGTAGTAACCTGGATATGGTGCTAAACCACGAGTTAGGCCACAACTTTGGCAGGCCACATGCCCCTTGTGGTACTGCGGGTAACCCTGACTCAGCCTACCCTTACGCGGGTGGCAGTACCGGTAGTTACGGTGTGCCGTTGGACTTACAAACGCTGTTATCGCCAGATGATTACAACGATTTGATGGGCTATTGCGGTAATCAGCATGTGTCAGATTACAACTTTGAGAACGTGCAGGATTATTTGCAACAAAATCTCGACCACCCGGCGATTGAACTACAGTTGTCTGCCACTATGCAGGCAGCAGGCACTAGCTTAAGTGCTACAGCCACGGGCGAGGCATGGTATCACCGTATGGCGTTAACCGGCGCTGATCAGGTGCAATTACAGCAGCTCATTTTATTGCAGCAGCAGCGGGTGGTGCGGGCTAATTCGCCGTATCAGGTGTCGGCCTGGTATGGTGCGTCAACACCACAACAGCTGGCCGTAGAGCAATTGGTGCCCGGGCATGGTGACGGCCCGGTTGAGCTGTCGTTTATTGTGCCGGTACACTGGCAAAATCAGGCGTTAACTCGTTGGAGCCTGTATCGTGGTGATCAGCTAGTGCATGATTACAGGGTGCCAGCGAACCAACGTATGCCGGCGGCACAGTCGCGTGCGGTTGCGGCATCAGCAGCCAATGGTGTAACACTGCAAGAGATCAATGGTGATATTTGTGTTGATGTTGCCAGCAACACCTTTGATGCCATGAACTTACTGTGGCGCGATGCACAGCAGCAAGTGGTAGTAGCATTAAATGTCACTGAACCGGCATTTTGCCGCAGTGTAGCTGTGCCAGCAGGTGGCACCTGGCAATTGCAACTGCGCCGCGGTGTTAACGTAGAGCTGATAGAACAGGCCCGTTAAGCGCCTGATGTTAACAGCGATAGCTAAGGGCCTCATGCTAAGGGCGCTAGCTAAGCGCTGCTTGCAACGTATGACTGATTTGCGAAGTGTTAGCAATTTGGGTTTTATTTGTTACTATTTGGCTTTGCTTTAGTGTGGAGAGCCGGTATGGAAACCCTTTTTGCGACACCGCAGTTTATTCATCATGGCGCGGTAAACGGTGTAACGGGCTCGTGCCACGAATACCGTTTAGCCAATAATTATGGCGTGCTTATAGATTGCGGGCTGTTTCAGGGGGCCGAGTCATCTGGCGCAGTCGATGGCGCTGGCTCAGCGGGTTCGCCCCAGATTAACTTTGCCCTGCAGCATATTAAAGCGCTTATTGTTACCCATGTGCATATTGACCATGTTGGCCGTATACCGTATTTATTGGCCGCAGGTTTTAACGGGCCGATTTTTTGTACCATAGCGTCAGCAACACTCTTGCCGCTGGTATTAGAAGATGCACTTAAAATTGGCGTCACCAAAGACAGCAAGCTAATAGCGGCATTTTTGGCCAAGGTACAGCGTTTGCTGGTGCCGTGTGAATTTAACTGCTGGACCGCATTGCCTGCCTTAGGCGATGCCGCGCCAATGCTGCGGTTTCAACCTGCGGGCCATATTCTGGGCTCGGCCTACGTTGAACTGCGTCATAACACCGTGGCAAAACAACGTTACAAAACGGTATTCTCCGGTGATTTAGGTGCGCCCTATGCGCCGTTGTTGCCTGCCCCTAAACCGCCTTATGCCGCTGATACAGTTGTAATAGAAAGCACTTATGGCGATCGTTTACACGATAACCGTAGAGAGCGCATAAAACGCTTAGAGCAGGTGTTATTGCATGCGCTGCAGGATAACGGCACTGTGTTGTTTCCGGCATTTAGCATTGGCCGTACCCAGGAGTTATTGTATGAATTAGAGGCCATAGTGCACCGGCTGCGCGGGCAGGCTATTCATAAGGGATTACGCTGGGATGAGTTACAAATTATTGTCGACTCGCCCCTGGCAGCAAAATTTACCCAAGCCTATGACGCACTTAAATCCCGCTGGGATAAAGAAGCTAAACAGCGCGTGCAGCAAGGCCGGCATCCCTTGAGTTTTGAGCAGCTACATACGGTAGATAGCCACGCCCAGCATCTGGCGCTCGTGCGCTATTTGGCCAGTACGCGCCAACCGGCAATTGTTATTGCTGCAAGTGGCATGTGCGAAGGCGGCCGGGTGGTAAATTATTTATCGGCGCTCTTGCCCGACCCAGCGCATCAGGTGGTGTTTGTGGGTTATCAGGCGCGTGGCACCATAGGTGCACAAATTCAGCGCTACGGCCCCAAAGGCGGTTATGTTGATATTGATGGTAGCAGGATACACATTGGGGCTGAAATTATTACCCTGTCTGGCTATTCTGCCCATGCCGATCAGCAAGGGTTGTTGCGTTTTGTACTGGGCATGCGAAAACGGCCACAACAAGTACGCATAGTACACGGTGACAACGAAGCGAAACAGGCGCTGCAACAGGCTTTTCAACAGCATGGTGTTAATGCGGTGATTGCCGGGCAGTAAACGATTAAGCTTAACTGAGCAGCATTAAGCATATTAAGTTCTTTTTTATAATGCTGCCAAGTCAGTCTGCGTGTATTATTTGTCTGTCGAGTAATAGATGAGTCCCCGCAGTATTTATTGATATAAAATCTGGTTGCGGCTGTTTGTGAGTGAAGTGAATGAAAACACATATTCTTAAGTTGTTGGGTTTGATGTTGTTAATGTTAGCCAGTGGCATGGCTGAGACGAATGCAGCAGAGCAACCTGTGACATTGTGGCAGATAGATACTCAGAAAACGCTGTCGGGTTCACCTTCCTCAAACGAGCTGCATGTGCCTGAGCATGTTAATAATCTCATTACTTTGGAACTTGAGTTTCAACAGTTTGCACTGTTAAAACCTAAAAGTTCTGTCGCTTTGTCTGTGCCGCTTTATCAACAACAATTGCAGCTGAATGTAACGAACGTTAAATATCAAAATCAGCAAACTATTGTGCACGCAACGGATGGTTCGCAAAGAATGGTGTTAACTACGGATGGTAATAACACCTTTGCAACAGTAATTACCGAGCGAGGGGTGTGGAGCATTACAGGTAAAGGTAATACCGCCATGATGTATCAAACCCACAATAAACGACACAACCACACTAATATCAAGGACGATTTTCTTATTGCTCCTGAGCAACTGCCAACTAAGAAAAAACCTTCTGCAACGCAGCAAATGGCTAATGATGTAAATAGCGATGATGTGGCTGTAGTTGATGCCTATATTTTATACAATGATGCTGTGGTGCAATTGTATGGTGCGACGGGCGCTTTAACCAGGATTAACCACATCGTTGCAGTAACTAACGATATTTATCAAGCAAGTAATGTAAAGATATCGCTAAATGCGCTAAGAATAGACAAAGTCGATTATCCGCAGATATATGATAGTGAACAAGCGTTAGAGCATGCTACAGGACAAGGTGCAAATCAGGCTTTTTTTGCTGAAGAGCGCCAAATTCGTGATGCCATTGGTGCCGATGCCATGATTCTGTTTCGCCCGGGTGTCAGTGATGGCACTTGCGGCATAGCCTGGGTAAATTCTAGCTTTTACAGTAACACTTATATGGTTTCTCACAGCAGTATTGACTGTGGTGACGATACCAATGCACATGAGCTAGGCCATAATATGGGCCTGTCGCATTCTAGACGACAGGGCAGTACTGGCGGGACTTATCCGTTTGCTTTGGGCTATGGTGTAGATGGTGAGTTTACTACGGTGATGGCTTATGCATCATCCTTTGCATGGGGGACTGACCTTTACAAATTTTCCTCCCCAGATCTTGATTGCAAGGGGCAGCCTTGTGGCATTGATCGCAACGACGCCACAAACGGTGCAGATGCCGTTTATGCCCTTAATCAAAAGCGTTTTGACATTGCGGGTATCGCAACTCGGGGGCCGTCTAGTGGCAGCCTTAATGTCTTGGTATCTGGCGTAGACAGCGCGGTAATAACCAGTACTAGTGGACAAGGTGGCACGGCGCCTTACATGATAAATGACGTTGGGCTGGGCAGCAGAGTTATCCTTAGCGCTCCAGAAAGTGCCAGTGGCGTACCGTTTGCTGCTTGGGTTGGTTGCGACACCGTAACTGAGTTGCAATGTGATGTGGTTATTCGAGGAGATATGCAAGTAACGGCACTATTTAGTGCCGGAGCGGCCAGTTTTGCTGATGCGGTGGATGCCCCGCAGTTAGTTTTTAATAGTAGTGGCGATAGCGATTGGCAAATTGATTTTGCCACTTCAGCTCAAGGTGTTACCTCAATTCGTAGCGGTGTCCTTGCTGACAGTCAGCAAAGCTCAGTTGAAACCACCATTAATGGGGCGGGGACATTACGTTTTAGCTGGAAAGTATCATCCGAGCAAGGGTATGACTTTTTAAGGCTTTACGTTAATGGCCAGCGTTATACCGATATATCAGGCGAAATTAACTGGTATGAAGCTGAAGTTACCTTGCAAGACGGTAGTCATCAAATACGATGGACCTACGTGAAAGACGGTAGCGTTACATCCGGTGCCGATGCTGGCTGGCTGGATAACGTAAGTTGGGATACTGCAGCAGGCTCTCGTCAGTTGACGTTAAATAAAAGCGGTACAGGTGGGGGAACAGTTGTTACCTCACCTATAGTGAGAGTGTGTGATGAAGAGTGCGACGGTTTTGTTTCCCTTGTGGATGCAAACAGCTGGCTGTATTTAACCGCGACTGCGAACTCACAAAGTGAATTTACCGGTTGGACAGGTGCATGCAGTGGGCAGGGGCAGGAATGTCAGTTATTTGTTTCCGCAGATATAACAACAACGGCCATATTCAATTATGGCATAGCCCCTGATAATGATAATTTTGCTTCGGCTGCTGTTATTAGTGGCGGCTCTGGCCAAACTAGTGGCAATAACATTTACGCAACAGCGCAAGACAATGATCCTCAGATAGCTGGATCCAGTGGTAAAACCGTGTGGTGGCGTTGGACCGCGCCATCCAGTGGCATTGCTACTTTTAATACTTTTAATAGTAACTTTAATACTGCATTGGCAGTCTATACAGGCTCGGCGTTAAATGCGTTAACTCAGTTAGCGTTTAATGACAATGCTGGCGCTAACCTAAATAGCCAGTTGAGTTTTAGGGCGAGTGCCGGTGTAGAGTATTACGTGCTAATCGATGGCATGAGTAATGGGGCAGGTGACATTGCCTTGCAATGGGATGTTTTACCTGATGTAGACTTGGAGTTGTTTTTAATTGGGAACGGTGCGGGAGAGGTGCAGCTTACCGGTTTGTCTGATTGTCGCAACTCATCTTGTAATTACACATTATCTAAAGGGCAGCAACTCACCTTAACGGCGACAGCTCAAACTGGCTCAGATTTTGTGGGGTGGTCTGGTGCTTGTGTCGGCGATCAGGTCTGTCAACTAACCTTAAATCAAACCATGTTAGTCAGTGCGTCTTTTGCATTAAAGCAATATACAGTGAGTAGTTCGGTTTCTGCTGGTGGCGAGATTAGCAATGGTGCTGCAGTCGTGTTACATGGTCAGCAAGCGCTGTTTGAATTACTACCAGAAGATGGGTACAAAGTTGTGCGAAAAGTTGGTGGCACCTGCCCACCCGGGCAATGGCTAAATGCAACAACCTATCAGACCGGTGTTGCAACCACTGACTGTAGTGTCAGTTTTACATTTATTGAGCGCAAGCGACGTAGATTGCCATTTTGGTTGTTTGCTTTGCCACAAAACTGAATTAGGTAATTTATATGAAAAGCTGGATTTTTGTCGTTGCGGCGCTATTTAGTGCTGCATTCTGCTGGTTTTGGTTGGCGGAGACTACAGCCACGCGTACTGTAGCTGAGAAGCCAGCAGTAGCGCCTATTGCTACGAATAAAGAACCAAGCAATGCCTCTGCAACGGTTTTAACTGAGCCGCTATTGCAAAAGTCTGAAGCTGTTGTTGTTAATATTGGTGAGTACATCGACCCGCTTGGTGATCCCAATATCGGGCGTTATCCAAGTGAATTGGTTAATATTGGTGACTATTTAGATCCGGATGGTGATCCTAATTTGCAACGCGAGCCTGGTCCGGTTATTGAAATTGGGGAATATATTGACCCTGAAGGAGATCCTAACCTAGGTAGAGACCCCGGTCCAGTAATTGATATTGGCGACTTTATTGACGCACAAGAGTATTTCTTTGGTTCTGACGATAGTGAAAACATAGGAAATCTTGGAGAAGACATTGACCCTGGAGAGGCAATTAACTCGTTCTAGTTACTGATAGATAGTGTAACTGCCTAGTATTAGTGTTTTCTAAGATATTGATTTAAATATAGAAGGAAGTTTAGACTTGTCTGTCGTTTCCAACGAAAAGTATGCAGCGATTACTCTGAAAAACAAAGCTTTATTGATATTGGATATAACACCGAGCTCAGTTATCTCGCTGTCGGCTTTTTGCCAAAATGTCACTGAACAGTTCAAAGATATTGTCGTTGCGGGTTACCTTATTGATGAGTCTATAAAACAGTTCTTAACTGAGTTTGGCTGGCAGGTATTACCCTATAGCGCTGCATTGCAGCCAACAGACATAAGTGAGTTACAACATTACTATCGTTGTGACATGTTTTTCGTCTATACAACGTTATCAAGCCGTAAATATTGGCAAGAATTTAGCAAAAATTTGCCATTCCAGCTACAAATACTAACAGAACAAACCACTCGACTTACTGCGGATGTGCAAGCCGAAAATAACCTGGCTTTGTCTTTGCCCGCTATACCCAAGACACGTAATTTATCGCGCATGTTAAATGAAGAACAGCGCCAACAGCAGTTGTATACAACATCGCAGCAGGCTTTGTTATTGAATTCGGAAGCGGTTTGGTTTGAGATAAAAGTACGGCCAACGGAGGTTTTATCGGTTAAGGCTGCCGTTGAGTATGTTAATACAGGGCTGGAACTCAGTAAAAAAGCGTTACTACTCTTTCGTGGTCAAATGGCAGATGGGCGTCTATTGCCTAAATTTCCTGCGATGAATTACTCTGATCTTTCCGAAGCCAGTTACTGTTATTTACCCAGTACAGAGAACTGTTTAACCCAGATCATGCAGTTAGAAGTTCCTGCAGGTGTGACGACATTACAAATCGGTGTTCAAGGTTTTTTCCTCAGTGCGCAGCAGCAGGTGCGTGTTAGTCAATTGCTGTTGGATACAAATCCACATGAATTAATTAGTCAAGAAGTTGAACGGCGCACCCGCGATTTGTTTTACAACAAGGGTGCCGTTACGGCAGCGTTTGCTAAAGTTGTAGCATTAGTGGATGCAGGAATATCACCGAACACACAACTTAATGAATTTAAAAAGCATATAGCCGGTGTGCTTCGTTTGAAAGCCTACCCAGTGTTGCCACCTAAACAAGGTTGCCCATTATATTTGCCGCAGCACGACCAGGTATTGTATTGCCTGCATCAGGCTCTGCCTTACACCAGTAATGGTTATGCCACCCGCTCACAGGGCATAGCCAAAGGACTATTGCAAGCCGGTTTTAGTATCCGAGTTGTGGCTCGTCCTGGTGTATTATCGCAAATCGAACTTAGCAAAGCAGAAGCGATACGCAGCCATCAAATTGATGGTGTTGATTACCGCTTTTATGCGGGTAGCGAATTAGATAAGGTCGCGTTAGATCACTACTTACACGAAGCTGCAGATGTATTTGTCCGGGAGGCCATAGACTGTAAGGCCAGTGTTATAGTGGCAGCATCAAATCACCTTACAGCCATACCGGCATTAATCGCTGCGAGACGTTTGGGTATTCCTTTTGTCTATGAAGTTAGAGGGTTATGGGAGCTGACAAAGGCTTCAATAAAGCCGTTGTGGCAACATACTGAGCGCTTTGCTATTGACGCAGGTTTGGAACGCTTTGTTGCATGCGAAGCGGATTTAGTTCTCACATTAACTGAAGAACTCAGTACCGAATTACAACGCCGTGGCGTTGCCAAGTCGGCTATTCATCTGGCACCAAATGCCGTCGACACTGGCTTTTTTTCGCCAAGGGCTGCGCCTGAAAAGCTTCAACAGGCACTTAATCTAGACCCAAACATTCCGGTAATTGGCTATGCGGGCAGTGCGGTAGCCTATGAGGGATTATCACTGCTAATGCAGGCATTAGGGTTATTACATCAACGACAACAACCCTTCCAGTTTGTCTTGGTCGGCGATGGCGCAGTGCTTGAGCAAGTTCAGGCTGATGCACAAAAGTTGGGTATTGCATGTTTTTGTCGATTTGCCGGACGCGTGCCATTTGAGCAAGTACCTGACTACATTGCCTGTATGGATATTTTACCCATACCTCGGCTTGGCACTGCGGTAACTGAGCTTGTTTCAGCATTAAAACCGTTGGAGGCAATGGCAATGGCCAAAGCTACGGTACTGTCTAATGTTGCACCGCATTACACTTTTGCTGGGGATCAGCAACGTGCGCTGCTGTTTGAAAAAGACAATGCGTCAGCTTTGGCGGATACGCTACAACGTTTACTGTGCCAACCTGCGCTAAGGTTGCAACTGGGTGAAGCGGCAAGGCAGTGGGTTTGTGAGCACCGCAGCTGGCAAAAAACCACTGCTGATTATGCAATGGCGGTGAAATCGTTATCAGCGCTGCAGCAGGAAACACCTGCTAAACCCTTATCTGACATCAGGTTAGCATTGATTGCCGACACCTTTAGTACGGAAACGTTGCAACAGGAAGTAAAGTGTGAAGTGTTAGGCCGTGAAACCTGGCTGCAGCAAATGATGAAACAGCCTGTAGAAGCGTTGTTAATTGAATCAGCATGGGAAGGAAATGGAGGTGATTGGCATAGAGCCATTGGTTACTATAGTGAAGCTGAATTTGCTGATACGCGAGCACTAGTTGCTTACTGTAAGCAAAAGGCAATACCGGTATTGTTTTGGAATAAAGAAGACCCGGTTCACTTTGAGCGTTTTAAAACCATTGCTGCCTTGGCTGATCACGTTTTTACATCAGATGCAGACTGCATACTGCGCTATTTAGCACAAAGCGATCATCAAAACATCAGTGTAAGTAGTGCTGGTTTTTTTGCTGCGCCTAACATACACAACCCGCTACCTTCCCAACGGCATTGGCAGCACACTATGGCCTACGCCGGCACTTATTATGGTGAGCGTTATGCAGATCGCAGTACCGTGCTCGATATGATGTTTAGCACAGCAGCACCCGCTGGTTTAACTATTTACGATAGACAAGCTAATGTCCCTGCTTCCCCATACACCTTTCCACAAGCGCTGCAGATATTTAGTCAAGGGGCGCTGGATTATAGTACGACAGTAGAAGCCTATAAAAGTCATCCACTCCAACTAAACGTCAACTCAGTTACCGCGTCTGCCACTATGTGTTCTAGGCGCGTAATGGAAATAGCAGCCTGTGGCACGGCATTAATATCTGGCCCAGGTTTGGCAATTAAGCAGCTTTTTGGTGATGCGGTTTATCAGGTTTCTACTGACCAACAAATGTTATCTGCAGCAAATTTACTTCAACAAGATGGCGCTCGTTGGCAGATGGCGTTGTCGGCGCACAGAAAAGTGATGCGCTGTCATACTGCCAGTCAGCGATTAAGTTTAATGTTGCGTACTGCGGGGCTGAACGTTGCACCGAAATTACCTTCACGGCCGGTGTTGGTTGTTTACGATATGACCTGTGATGCTGCGCGCGCTTTGCTTAAGCAGAGCCTGCTACCCGATACCGTTTTAGCATTACACTGGCAGCCAGAAGCCCGACACCAACTTATTGCTGCGGGTATTCGTTGTGATGAGATACCAGAAGGGCCAAAGCAATGGTTATGGGCAATGTCGTCGGCTCAATTGACGCAGATGGCAACAGATGATATTGAAGATTTAGTGCAATGCCGGCTTTATTTCAACGCCGGTAACGTGATGTTTAATCGTGACAGTGCTTATAATGGCGGTAGTCGCGGGCTAGCAGGGTTCGATCTAAAACCAGATTTATCTCTGGTATTACAGTTTGCCAGTTTTAGCAATGAATCTATAGCGTCTATTTACCAGACATTGCGTCAGCAACGTTATATTACACCAGGTCTTCAGCTGCGAAAGGCAAGGTCGAAAGAACCTTTGGTGGCAAGTGAAGGGCCAATACTATTAATCGCTTCACACGACGTTAAGTTTATGCGCATGCTGTGGCCGTCTCTTCGCTTAGCAGGGTATCGCTTATTACTCGACTTTTGGCATGACCACAAAACACATAACGAATCTCGCAGTCAGGCGCTACTTGAACAGGCTCAACTGGTTTTTTGTGAGTGGTTACTCGGTAATGCACGTTGGTACAGTAAACATAAGCGTGCTGACCAATTACTGCTTGGACGGATGCATGCGCAGGAGCTAAACACGGGCTATTTAAATGAAATAAATGCTGATAATTTTGCCGGTGTTATAACTGTGGCAGCTCATATGCAGCAAAAGCTTGCGGAGCTTAGTCCAGCTCTGGCGGCAAAATCGGTTGTGATTTCAAATGCAGTGGATATTGACCGATTTAGTCTGCCGCGTAACAGTGCAAACGGTAAAACGCTCGGTTTAGTTGGTATGGTACCTCGTATGAAACGGTTTGACCGAGCATTAGATTTGCTTGCGAAGCTCAGAGCGCATGACAAAGATTATCAATTGCGCATTAAAGGTAAGCAACCTGCTGACTTTTTCTGGATGAAGCATCGGCCAGACGAATTACGTTGGTACGAACAGCAATATCAACGAATTAAAGACGATCCGTTACTTATCAATGCGGTGCATTTTGATGCACAAGGCGATGATATGCCAAAGTGGTATAACAGTATAGATGTCGTGTTGTCAGTAAGTGAGCATGAGAGTTTTCATTATGCTGTTGCTGAAGGCGTTCTGGCAGGTTGCAAACCGGCAATTTTATCCTGGCAAGGCGCTGAAAAATTGTATCCGCAAAGCTGGATAGGTCATTCTTTAACTGCACTGATAGAACGCATTACGCAGCCAGAATCAGCAGATATTGCTGAAGAAAGACGCAGTTATATAGCAAGGCACTATGCGACTGAAAATATTGCCGTACAATGGCAGCAGTGGCTTGACGAAATTATTACTCAGAATATTAAGACAGCATGACAATATTTGATTTTAGCCGAGCGAGATTGAGCCGGTTGTTTTTTAATCGTCAGCAGCATGGACGGCATATACTGGCTGAACTGTTGCTGTCGGAGGGCGGTTTTAATAATGACTGGTATCTTGCCCAATACCCAGATGTAGCAAACAATAAGCGTTTTCGCACGCAAGCAGTAATGCATTATTTGTATCACGGTGGCTATGAAGGTCGCCAGCCGGTTGCGTGGTTTGATAGCCAGTATTATTTGCAATCCAATGCTGATGTCGCCAAAAGCGGTGCTAATCCGTTTGTGCATTTTTTACAGCATGGCAGGGCTGAAGGGCGCAAACCGAATAATTTTCTATTAATAAATCAGTTGTCTGGCGCTGATGACATGCTCGCGCTAAACGATAAGCAGCAGGTTAGCTTAACGCTGCCGTTATTTAATAAAACATCGCAGTTACAGTTAGCCCTGCGTTTGCACAGCGATGATGACAAAACCTGTGGTTTGCTGCTGGCCGAGCTGGTAGATACCAAAGGCAAGGTGATGACGCTTACACACTGCGGTCCGCTGCGGTTTTCAACTGTTTTTGGTAAGTGGTATCGCTACGTGATGTCAACCAGGCAACAAGATGATGTTTTTGTTATCCCGGTACCGCCTGCGGCCGCGTTGCTGCGTTTAACCCTGCGCCCCTGGCAAGGTAAGCAAGTACGGGTGCGCAACGCTATTATCCCCAGCTGGTTAGCAAACCCCGTGCGACCTTCGCTAAGCGCAGCGACTGAAGTAGTGTCGCAGCTTAAAACGCCAGACCAGTTAAGGGTGGCATTGTTGGCGGATGAGTTTACCTACAACAGTTTTCGCGATGAGTTTAATGCAATTACCTTTACGCCGGATAACTGGCAGCAGGTGTTTGCTGCACAAAAACCAGAGCTCTTTTTCTGTGAATCGGCCTGGTCAGGAACTGATCCGCGTGTACGGCCATGGAAGGGCAAGGTGTATGCCAGTGAGAACTTTAAGCATGAAAACCGTCAGGTACTGTTAGAGATATTGGCTTACTGCAAGCAGCATAATATCCCCACGCTGTTTTGGAACAAAGAAGACCCAACACACTACACTGATCGTAAACACGATTTTGTGAAAACGGCCGTGTTATTTGATTATGTATTTACCTCTGCAGCCGAATGCGTTGAGCACTATAAAACCGATTATGGTGTAAAGCATGCCTTTGCCTTGCCCTTTGCTACCAACCCACGGTTATTTAACCCGTTAACTGAAAGCGCGCGCAGCAATAAAGTGGTGTTTGCCGGTAGCTGGTATGCCAATCACGTAGCGCGCAGCGAAGTGATGGCGAAGGTACTGGACGGATTGATTGCAGAGGGCTTTGAGCCGGAAATTTATGACCGTTATTACGGCGACCCGGATCCGCTGCATAAGTGGCCTGAACAATATTTGCCTTATGTTAAACCGGGGCAGCCGCATGATCAGATGCCGTTGGTGTATAAATCGTCTGCACTGGGCTTAAATTTTAATACGGTTACTGAGTCCAGCACCATGTTTGCCCGCCGGGTGTTTGAGTTGATGTCGTCTAATACCTTGGTGGTGTCTAACTATGCTAAAGGCGTTGCCGACATGTTTGGTGAGCTTGTGGTATTTGCCGATCGTGAACCGAAGCGACTGGGCAGCTTAACCGCAGAGACCATTACGTCGCTACGCCGAAAGGCGCTGGACAACGTATTGGCCAACCATACCTACAGTGTGCGCTGGCGCTATATGCTTAACTGTATTGGTTATGCTACCGCAGCGGATAACACCAGTTTATTGTGGTGCGCGCCAGTTGATAGCCCATCTGAGGCTGAGCAGGCCATTAGTGTATTTGAACAACAGTTTGGCCGCGAACCACAAGCGCGCTTGTTGTTGCTCTGTACTGAAGCTCTTGCGGTGACAGAACTGGCTTCAATGTATCAGCGTTTTAACCGTTTTGGCATTAGTGTTAGCTCGGTACATTTTGCCCGGCACTATGCGCTGGAAGGCCGTTATCAGCCCGCGCAGGCAAGTAGCGTGTTAATAGCAAGACCTAAACAAATACCAACGTTGGACTGGTTAAACATGGCGCGGCATCATTTGGTGTATTTGAATGCGCACTTAGCGACACCGGCCAATAACGATATGGCGTTGCAACATGACACCCTGGCTGCTGATGCTGTACTGCTAATGCAGTCTGCGCAATGGCAAAACTGGCTGGATGCCTGGTTAACCGCACAGCCTGTGGCTGTTTTTAGGCTGTAAGGATTTTTTATGCACATTTCTGTTATCGTGCCTTGCTATAACGCAGTGGGTAAAATTGAGCGCTGTTTAAGCTCGCTGCAGGCAATCGATTTTGCCGCTGAGCAATTTGAAGTGATTTTTGTTGATGACTGTTCCAGTGATGGCACCCTGGCATTGCTAAACCAGCAAGCTAAAACGCAGCCCAACTGGCGGGTGTTTCAACTGGCTAACAACTCAGGTTCACCCTCTGCACCGCGTAATAAAGGCTTGCTTGAGGCACGCGGTGACTATGTGTTTTTTCTCGACAGTGATGATGAAATTTTCCCTGATACGTTAAACAAGCATTATCAGCATGCGCTGCAAACCAATGCCTGTATTGTCCGGGGGTATTTGATAGCCGATACCGGCCGTGAGCAACTGGAGATGAACAAGGTTCATAATTGGCAAGCTGACTTAACCAGACAGCAACGAATTGCCGCCATTATTGCCCATCAAAGCACGATACCCTGTAGCCTGATTAAACGTAGCCTGTTGCAACAGCATACTATTACCTGGCCTGAAGCCCTGCGCATGGGCGAAGACAGTTATTTTCTGGCTCAGGTGTTAAGCGTGGCAGAGCAGGTAGAATACCTGTATCACCCCACTTACATTTACAACCAGCGTCGCTCTTTTGTCGCCTCCAGTACCCAGTCTTACGGCGCTCGTGAACTTAGCAACCATTTGATTGTTTGGCAGGGAGTACAGCAGGCACTGGCTGGGGCAGGGGTAGATTACTTTGCGCTACGATTGCAAAAAGGCTTGCAGGCGGTGCTGGCAAGTTTGATATTTCGTAATCGTTACGACATTGATGAAACCTTGTTTTTACAGTTTGCCGATTTTATTGCGCAAAACTGGCCGCGTATTGCCACCTTTAATTATATTCCGCGTAACAGAGAGTTACTGCAAACGCTGTTAGAGCGAGACTTTTCCGGCTTTTCTGCACTGTGTAAGCCGCGTTTGCTGATTGCAGGATACGATTTAAAGTTTATCCGGCCGGTGCTGCCGGCATTGGCTGAATATTTTACGCTGGATGTGGATGAATGGCCGGGACATAACAGCCATGATGAAACCCTAAGCCGGCAAAAGCTTAGCCAAGCCGATTATATTTGGTGCGAATGGCTGCTGGGTAATGTGGTGTGGTATAGCCAGCATAAAACACCACAGCAAAAGTTAGTTTGCCGAATGCACCGCTTTGAATTAAGCCGGGAATTTGGTGAGCAGCTGAACCTTTCAGGTGTGGATGCGATAACCGCGGTTTCAGTGTTGTTTTTTGAGCGTTTAATGGAGCGCTTCCCTGCCATACCACGGCAAAAAGTGAGGTTGTTACCCAATTTTGTTGATGTTGCAGGCTATGAACAAGTGAGTTTTGCCGACAGCCGGTTTACCCTGGCGATGATTGGCTATGTGCCTGCCAAAAAAGGCCTGTTGCACGCCTTGCAGATTTTGGCAGAACTGCGGCAACAAGATAGCCGTTACCGGTTGAAGCTTTTTGGCAAGGCGCCGGCAGATTTACCCTGGCTAAAAAATCACCCTGACGAACTGGCGTATTTTGCCGATTGTGAACAACATATTCGCGACTTAGGCTTAACTGACGCCGTTGAACATGTTGGCTTTGCCGATATAAAAAAAGCGTTGGCGCAACATCAGGTGGGTTTTGTGCTGTCGGTTAGCGAGTCGATGCGTGAGCTGCCTGGTTTTGAAAGTTTCCACCTGGCAGTAGCCGATGCCTATGCAGCCGGCGCCGTTGGCTTGGTAAAGCATTGGACTGGCAGTGAATATGTCTATCCAGAGGTGCTAATTAGCAAGGATCAACAGGCATTAACACAGCGAGTTTGGCAGCTAAGCCATGATGAAGCCGCATACCGTGAACTGCACCAGCAAGGCGTGAGCTTTATTACAAAACATTACTCTGCCAACCAGTTTGTGACAAAGGTTAGGCAATTATTTGATGAGATTTAATTGATGAGCTCGCCTTTACATCAAGCAATAAAAAGTGGTGCATTAAGAGATGGGGTAACACCTTATTCAAATGTTGAACCTCTTACTGCGGCTAAGCAGGTGTTGGAAAATAAATATGTGTTTCCTTATGTTGGTGAATTACCGGTATGGGCAAATGGCACGCTGCAATGGAAACCAGATTTTGGTAATAATAAGGCAAGCAAAGCGTTGTGGTTTTACTCTTTGGTGTTTATAGATTATCTGGTGAAGGCCGCAGTAGTAGAAAACAATGAACACTGTTGGCAAAAAGCGTTGCAGTTACATAAGTCCTATCAGCAGTGGCGCGAAGACGATCAAACCGCTACTGCATTTTTGTTTAAAGATGAGCATGCTGTGACTAATCGCGCTTGTGTGTTGTCTCAGTTGTTGCATGTTGTAACCCACCGGGTTGAACAAGGCGAGCCACTGCAGTTGTTGCAGCAACAATTACTGCAAGATTTAAGTGAACATGCTAATTGGCTAGAGCAAGACAAGCATTATGTCTTTAATAACCATGGCATTATGATGGACAGAGCGTTGCTAAACCTTGTTGTTCAGTTTAGGCAGCATGCCGTTGAATATTCTCGCTATCAAAGCGAGCAATGGCTAGTAAAAGCGCTGAGTCGCATTAAGATCATGTTAGATAGAACCTTTGATAATGGTGGGTGTTGCACTGAAAATAGCCCGTCTTATCACATGCTTAACCTTTCTTTGTTCGGTGCAATAAATTCATTTATCAAGAAGCATGAATTGGTAGCTAAAGATAATGCTATTACAGAGGTGTTGAAAAAAGCGATAGCCGCGGCAGCATATCAGGTATATGAAGACGGCAGCTTGCCCTTAATTGGTGACTCTGAAACCAACGCCTCGGTTTTTGTCTCGGACACTTATCATAAAAATAAGTTTGGTGTTGGTTACTTCCCCGAAGCAGGTTTCTGTATTGTTAAACAGCCAGGTTTTCATTTTACCTTTAAATGTGGTGGCTCCTCCTTTTCTCATCGTCATAATGATGATACCAGCATTACACTGCGTGTAGATGGGCTCGATTTTATCTGTGATGGTGGCATGTATAGTTATGACAATAGTAATGACATCAGACGTTTCTTAACTTCTTATAAAGCGCATAGCGGTTTTTTTACCGAAAACTGCGCGAATGTAAGATATTCAAATTACGCTGCTGCGGATGAGCTAGCACGAATGAATACTATGGATAATCACGGAAAGATTATTCACATGAGTGGGGATAGCTTTTTGGATCCCAATGTTGGTTTGAAACGCCAAATTACGTTATTAGGTGAGCAGGAAAATCAATTTAACAAAGTGCTGTTGTGCGATAGGTTAAAAGCAGATCAGGCAGCGCAGTGGCGACTTCAGTTTTTATTGCATCCTGATGTCGTCGTAACGCAGGTTGGTGAACAAGTTAAGCTACAACGTCAGCATGTTTACCTGTTGCTTTCTTTTAACTCCACAAGCGCGGTGGCGTTAAATATTGAGCCAGGACACTATTCCGAACGTTATCAGCAAGTACAACCTTGTAAGGTACTTGTACTTACCGGGCTGGATCCAAAGCTGGAAATAAATACCCTGATAACAATACACCAAGGGCCCAAGCATGATTGAACAATGGTTGGGTAATTTGGATAAATTATTGACACACGATGTACCCGTTGGTTTTTCTATTTATCATCACGCCAGAGCTGCTTTCGTTGCTGGGGATATTGAAAAAGCTGAGAAGCTTAAACGACTTAATTATTTATTACATAATTCAGAAGTCCCATATACAGCGCAAATAGGTAAAAACTCTATTCTAGCTTATGGCGGGATTGGTATTATTTTGCACGATCAAACCCGAATTGGCGAACGCTGTAATATCGGCTCTGGAGTTACTATTGGTGGCAGTGCCTCTGGAGTGCCAATTATAGGACATGATGTTTATCTTTCGACGGGATGTAAGATACTCGGAGGTTTAAAGATAGGTGATGGTGCCATTATTGGCGCCAATGCTGTGGTATTGAATGATGTTAAGCCATTCACTGTTGTAGCGGGTTTACCAGCAAAGCCGATATCGGATATTACTCCAGCAAACTTTGACAAGTATGCGGGCTTTTATTGGTGTAAAAATCAGCCAGAGAAAATCTCCTTGTTTATTGACTGGTACTTCACCCAGAAAAGAGCTGAAATGCCCCGGTAAGACATGCGTCTTTGCACAGGAATATAGTAACAACTTGAATTTAGAAAAGTTATTTCAACCAGACTGGTACCTGAAAGCTTACCCCGACGTGGCGGATGCCGGCATTGACCCATTGCAGCACTACCTGAAACATGGCCGGTTTGAAAACCGTTGGCCATGTGATTTGCCGGCACTGCAGTTGGATGTCGCGTTATGGCAAGCCGAAGATGCTACTGCTAGCCTGGAAGCACTTAAGGCTTTGCTTGCGTCGCAGCAACCACTGCATAGCGCGCTTGCAGCCTGGGTGTTGGCACGATGGTATGGCAGTTTAGAGCGCTGGCAAGAGGTTTATCCGTTAATAGACACCATGTTGGATGACGCGGCAGCACTGACAATACTTGCAAACCAAGGTCCGTTTTTATTGGCGTTTTCTGCGGCTATCAACTGCAAGCAACCCGAGCGGGCATTGGCTTTACTTAAGCGTGAAGACTGGCCGCAAACCGCTGATAAAGCCCTTGCAGCGTCTATGTTGCAGCAAGGCGCTGATAAACTGCGCACCTTAAGTCAGGTGTTTGAACAACAGGGATTAATGGGCCTGGCCGATGATAGTGGGGCTTTGCTTAGCACGTTAAAAGCCAGTACGTTAAAAGCCAGTACGTTAAAAGCCAGTACGTTAAAAGCCAGCACGTTGCGGGCTAAAATAAGCGATGTATGGCAACCCTTAGTCAGCGTCATTGTGCCGTGTTATAACGCGGCGGCAACCATTGGCTATGCACTTGACAGTTTGCTTCGGCAAAGCTGGCGCAACCTGCAAATTATTGTGGTTGATGATGCATCGAGCGATAACTCTGCTGACATTGTGCAGCAGTATGCTGCTTTAGATAAGCGGATTACGTTGCTACGCCAGAGCGTGAATCAAGGCGCCTATGCTGTGCGTAATGTTGGTATGGCGGCAGCGAAAGGCCGTTTTATTACCGTGCATGACAGCGATGATTGGTCGCATCCGCAGAAAATTGCCCTGCAGGTAGCGGCGTTACAGGCTAACAGTAATGCCATGGCGTCTATTTCGCATTGGGTTCGGTGTACTGAAACATTACAATTTGGCCACTGGCGTGTAGAGGACAGCTGGACCTACCGTAATACCTCATCCTTGTTATATCGGCGCCAGGTTGTTAAACAGCTGGGTTTTTGGGACAGTGTAAGCGTTGGCGCAGATACGGAATACATGCTGCGTACGTTAAAGCAGTTTGGTCAGCAGGCCGTGGTAGATGTAAAACCGGGCTTGCCGTTATCTTTTGGTTTGGCTGATGTAAAAAGCTTAACCCAAACTAATGCCACTCACTTACGCACCCAGTTTAACGGCTTACGCCGCGATTATCGTGAAGCGGCAGAGAACTGGCATTCTTCTTTAGACTGCTCTCAAGGCAGCTCAGCAGAAAGTTCGACTGGCAGCAGCGCAAACACTTTGTATATGCCTGCCCGGTTAACGCAGCGGCCGTTTGCGGTGCCGCCACGGATGTGTCGTGGTAGTGATAGCGTGCAGCGGCATAACCTGATGTTGTTACTGCAAGCTAAAAAGGTGTTTGATGCCACCTGGTATCTGGCGCAATACCCGGATGTTGCCGCGGCAGGCGTGGATGCGCTGCAGCATTTTGTCAGCCATGGCGCGAGTGAAGGGCGTGACCCTATACCTGGCTTTAGCCTGTCGGCCTATGCACTGGCGCACCAAGTGCCGCTAAGCGAGGTGTTGTCGCACTGGTTAATGCCAACCCAACCGGTTAGCGGGCCAATATGGCTTAAACAGCAGGCAGTCGCTTTTGATAGGCCGCATATGCTGCTGTTAGCCCATGCGGCGGGACTCGAGCTTTATGGTGCTGAGCGCAGCTTTATTGATGTGTTGCATCAGTTAAACCACCTTAACCTGACGCTTACCGTTTTGCTGCCAAGCGCGATAAATGCCGCTTATATTCAGCAACTACTGCCGTTGTGTCAGCAGCTTATTGTATTACCTTATGCCTGGTGGCGCGCGGATAAAGCACCATGCGAGCCAACCATTGCCGCCTTTCGCGCTTTATTGTTACAGTTAAAGCCGGATGTGCTGTACCAAAATACCTGTGTATTGCATGAGCCGGTTGTAGCCGCAAAGCAGCTTGCGCTTCGCACTTTTATTCATGTGCGTGAAGTGGCGGATACCGATGCTGAACTGTGCCGTATATTAGGCGCCACTTCCAGCGAGCTTGCACAGCACGTGCGTGATTACGCTGATGTGATAATTGCCAACTCAGACGCGGTAGCACGCTTTGTGGCCTGCCCGGAACGCACCGTATTGCTGCCTAATGCGCTGTCGCCTACACTGGCTAATTGCCCGCCAAGGCCAAATGGTTCAAGGTTGCAACTGGGTATGATTAGCAGTAACAGTGCTAAAAAAGGCATTGTCGATTTTTTTGCTTTGGCACAACGTGCATCCGATGAAGAGCTGGCAATTGATTTTGTGCTATACGGCCCGGATACACCGCTGTTGCAACAGCTGTTGCAAAGTACAGCTAATATAGTGCAGTACCGTGGTTATGTTGAACACCCTGAGCAAGCGCTGGCGCAATTGGATGCAGTAGTCAATTTGTCGCAGGTGTCGGAGTCGTTTGGCCGAACGGTATTAGAAGCCTTAGCCTGCAAACGTTTGGTGCTGGCGTATCGCCATGGCGCGTTAGCGCATTGGTTGCCGACTACCTGCTGCGTTTTGGCTGAGGTAGGAGATTGGCAAGCGCTGCTGGCGCAACTCAACGTGTTGTTAACTGAGCCTGTGCGACTGCAAAACATGTTAGAAGAAGGCGCCGACTTTGCCTGGCTACACTATGCACATACCAAAACAATCCCTATCTGGCGGCAATTGCTGTCAGCAGTAACACGAGAGCATGATAAATGACTAAGCTGTCCACTATTTCCATTTTTGCCATGTTTGCCATGTTAGCTTTTTTAACCGGCTGTGGTGCTGGCGAGGATGATACTGGCGAGGGTAATACTGTCATGGGCTTGGTATCACAGAATACTCTGGCAGGTTGTGGTGAGATACAATATTTATCTCCAGAGCCAGCCGCTGTATTACCCGATAATTTTCGTACTGTAATTATGGGCTCGTCCTCTGCAGCGGGCGCGGGTGCAAGTTCGCTGTCATTAAGCTGGGCCGGGCAATATGCCGCCTGGCAGCAACAAAGCAACAGAACTACCGTGAACCTTGCTAAAGGGGGACACACCACTTATCATGCGCTCCCTGAGTATTGCCAGCCCGTAGAGTCGCGCAAGCAACCAGATATAGCGCACAATATTAGCCGGGTATTGGCAGAGCAACCAGATTTAGTTTTGATTGCGTATCCCAGTAACGATGCGGCCTTGGGCTGGGCTGCCACAGAAAGTGTTAGCAATATTATGTTACTGCGCACTTTACTTGCAGAGGCGGGTGTTGCCAGTGTGGTGCTGTCGGCCCAGCCGCGTAATATGTCTGCGGCGGCGATTACACGCTTGCAGCAGTTTGATATGTTGCTAAGCCAGGAAGTGAAAGACTGCGTGGTACCGTTATTTGATATTTTACAATTAGACCAGCGTTTAAACCCGGCTCTTGATTCAGGCGACGGTGTGCATGTTAATGACGAAGGCCATGTACTGATTTTTAATGCCTTGCGTGACATGCTGACACAGGGACGCTGTGTAGTGCTACCAGAGTAATAGAATTTGACCAGTTATAATCTTCAAACAAAGCACTTGAGAGCCAGTGCACCGGGTATTTTACGCTGGTGTCTTGATTTTCCCAAGCCTGAAGCTGCAATAAGCCTGCAACAGCTAACTGATGGGCTGTTATTTCAGGGCTGGTTGTTATTGCAAGATGGCGTTAAACAGGCACAAATGTATGTGCGTCATGGCGAGCATTTAGTCACTGCTGAGCTTAATGTGCGCCGCCCGGATGTTATTGAAAAGGTATTGCAACAGCCCTCGGTTGGACACCAGCAGCTGCGATGTGGTTTTAGCCAACGTTTGGCGTTGTGCGCTGATCACGCTGTAGTGGGTTTTATCATTGATGGCCAGCAATTTGACTTTGTTGATATTCGTATTGAAAGTACGATGAAGGTGCTACAAGGCACTTTTCCGTGGTTGTTTCTTGATAATGATACTAACCAAAGCGTGGCACAATTTACCGGTAAGCTCACCCTGTGCGGCCAAACGCTGAATGATTGGAAGCAGTATTTGGATGCGCTAGCAACGTTACAGCAACAGGGGCGCAAGTTGGCTGCCTTGATTGCGCCGACCAAAGAAATGGTTTACCCGCAGTATTATCCGCATACGCCGGCGCAAAATACGCCGGTGCAGCAATTGCGAGAGCATGTGGGGGCCAGCGCCATTTTGTTGTATCCTGCAGCAGAGCTCGCTTGCGCAGACCAGCGCAGTTTTCGTTACACCGATACGCACTGGACCCATCATGCTGCGATGCAGGTGAGTGTATTATTGGCAGTACAATTAGGCTTAGATGTGACTGCGGTTAATGCCTGCTTTGCTAACGATCAATACGTTGAACGCAGTGTCTGTGGTGATTTAGGCAATAAACTGTTCCCGCCACGCGAGGCACCGGAGCAGTTGTTATGCAGCTTTAATTACAAACAATATTTGCGTTATGATAATGGCTTGCCTAATTTTGGCCGGGTGATGTTATATGAAAATGACAATGCATTATCCCCGCAGCATTGCTTAATCTTTGGTGCGTCGTCCTCATACAGTATGTTAAATTATCTTGTTAGGCTATATGCCAAAATTAGCATTGTGCATACTGCGGGTAATGTTGACCCTGATGTAATCGCAGCCATAGTACCTGATAGCATTATTTGTCAGACCAATGAACGTTTTATTGTGCGGGCACCCGTGGCGCATTATTCGCTAGCTAATACCATACAAGAAAAGTTAGCGGATATGACGGCGGCTAGTGCATCCGAGTTGAAACTGGCTTCTGCGTCCAAAAGCGGTGCGACGCACCATAGCTATTTCCACGCATTATTATCAAAGGGATAAACATGACCAAACCCTTATATGTTACCCGGCCAGATCTACCTGAGCTGGAAACGTTTTTGCCTTATTTACAACAAATTTGGCAAAGTGGTGTGTTAACTAATAATGGTCCCTTTCATCAGCAGCTGGAACAGGCACTGCAAGACTATCTGGGTGTTGACTATATCAGTGTGTTTAACAATGGCACCAATGCGTTATTGGTGGCGTTACAGGCACTGGAGTTAAAAGGCGAGGTCATTACCACACCGTTTACGTTTTTGGCGACCACCAGCTCGCTTATTTGGCAGGGTTTAACGCCGGTATTTGTCGACATAGACCCTGTTAGCCTTAATTTAGACCCCAACGCTATAGCGGCAGCCATTACCGATAAGACCTGCGCCATTATGCCGGTGCATTGTTATGGTAATCCGTGCGATACCTCAGCCATTCGAGCGGTAGCACAGCAGCATGGCTTAAAAGTTATTTATGATGCAGCGCATGCCTTTGGCGTAAAACACCAGGGCCAGAGTGTACTGCAAGAGGGCGATTTAGCCGTGTTGAGCTTTCATGCCACTAAGGTATTTAATACCATTGAGGGTGGCGCTGTAATTTGCCACAGTGCGCAGATGAAGCAGAAAATTGATCGGCTGAAAAACTTTGGTATCGTGAACGAATTTAAGGCTGAAGCGGCCGGTATTAACGGCAAAATGAATGAACTTCAGGCCGCGTTTGGCCTGGCTCAGCTGCCGGGTTTAGCGGCTGCGTTGCAGCGGCGCGCTAAGGTGCATCAATATTACTGTGATGCATTAGCACGAATACCTGGCTTGCAGTGTGTGCCACTGTTGGCCGATGGGGCACCAAACTATGCTTACTTTCCAATTTTAGTAACTGATGAATTTGGCATGAGTTGCAAGGCGTTATATGAAGCGTTAAAAGCAAAGAGTATTTTTGCCAGACGATATTTTTACCCGTTAACGCCGGTATTGTTAGATATGGATATTGATGAAAGTTGTTATCCGGTTGCTGCCGACGCTGCAGAGCGCGTGTTGTGTTTACCCATGGCAGCAAGTTTGACCCAAGCGGAGCAAGATTTAGTCATTAACGCCATTATTGAGGTTTGTGGAAAGGATTAATGCATATTTTTTTATCTTGTATTAGGCAATACGGCATAATGGCCCTTAGTGCTATTTTGAATATTCATTCCCAGCGAGTGCAGTTTCACGGCAGTTGGGTAACAATGTTTAATCAAATGCATATTGGTTTGTTACACACAACGTTAACGCAGAGCGAAATTTCATGACTGCTGTTCACTACCTCAGTGAGACGTCGTTGGAAGATGTGTATTTCGAACAGACTCAGCAGCGTTGGTTTCCTAACAACAGCCATATTGCTATTAAGCTACCAATAAACCAGGCTGGCTGGTACAGCCTGGAAGGGCAACTGCAGGTACAAAGCAAACAGCATAGCTTAATGCTGATGACAGACAATGGCGTGTGCATTATGCTGCCACTGACCAGAAAAGGTTTGTTGGTTGATGTGTTTTATTTGCCTGCCAACGTGCAACGTGTCTGGTTACAACTTGAAGGCCAAAAACTAAGCGTGGCGCATTGCACTATAACAGTGTCAGCAATTGGTGCGGTCAAGCGTTTATGGCGTATGGCGCGGCGTGTGGCATTGACGTATGTCAGGCAGCCAGCGGCACAGAGGCGTATCGCTACATTACATTGGTATTCATTGTGTGCGGGGCTGGAGCCTTGTTATCGCAAAGTGTCGCAGTTGCGCCAGTGGAGTGCTGAAATTCCTTACTCCCGCTGGCAAGAGCTGAATGAACACGACACGCCAGCGCAGCATCGACGTGCCCGGCGCTTACTACAAAAGCAGCAGAATATTGTTGTTGTGGTTTACGGCGACAACAGTATTGCACAGTCCTATTGGCAAAGCAGTGTAAACAGCGTGTTTGTACAACAATGGACGTCGGCATCGGTTCAGGTTCTGTTGCCAGTAGGCATAGATGCGCTGGACTCTTTGCCTGAAACGGTGCAAATAACCACTGCCGACAGGCTTAAAAATCTGCCATCGAACACCGCGTTATTATTACTTCGTGCTGGTGCGATATTGCCACCTCGTGCGTTGGCTTGGTGGCGTATTTTGGCCAATAGTGAAACCTTTAGTTATAGCGATCATGATTATTTCACTACTGAACGTTGTTTGCCGCAATTTAAACCGGACTGGTCATTAGAGCTACTGCGTAGTACCCATTACATCGGCGATGTGGTTGGCGTTAGTGCTGGCCTATTGGCTAAGTCTGGCTGGTTGGAGGCAGACTGGCAACAGTGCACTGCAGGGCAGCACCTGGTACTGCGTTTAGCTGAGCAGCTATTGCCAGCACAGCAGCCTGAGCACATTTCGGCAGTGCTGTGGCATGATTTGCTAGCGCCGGGTGGCCCATCGGCAGAGCCGGTGCAACAGCATTTAAACCGATTAAATATTCGTGCTGAAGCCCGAACAGCAAGAGACAACACAGTATGGGTAGACTATGCGCTTAGCGCAACGCCGTTGGTAAGTATTATCATTCCAACCCGCGATATGCTGCACTTATTGGCCCCTTGTGTGAACAGTGTGCTTGAGCAAACCCAGTATCCGGCATTTGAAATTGTTATTGTCGATAACCAGAGTACTTGCCCCGATACGTTAGCCTATATGCAACAACTTAGTACCGACCCCAGAGTGACTATTTTACGTTACGATCAGCCCTTTAACTATGCGGCAATTAACAACTATGCCGTTGAGCAGGCCGCGGGTGAACTGATTTGTTTATTAAATAATGATACTGAGGTGATTACGCCACAGTGGCTGGGGCAGATGGTAGGCGTACAGTTGCAATCGAACGTTGGTGCCGTTGGGGCACGATTACTTTACTCAAACAGAACGGTGCAACATGCCGGTGATGCAGTAGGCCCGGGTGGCTGTGCTGACCATATGCATAGTGGTATTGATGAGCACGATGCAGGCTATATGCGCCGGGCGGTAGCAACCCAAGAGTTGTCTGCGGTAACGGCGGCATGTTTATTGACACCAAAAGCACTGTTTCAGCAACTTAATGGACTTAACGCCCGGCAGCTTGCTGTGGCATTCAACGATGTTGATTATTGCTTGCGTGTAAGAGAAGCTGGCAAACGCGTGGTATATACGCCACATGCACAGTTGTATCACCATGAGTCAGTGTCGCGCGGTAAAGATGATACCGATGAGAAAGTCCGCCGTACCCGCGCTGAAGCCGATTATATGCGCCAACGTTGGGCGCATATAATGCAGCATGACCCTTTTTATAATCCCAATCTGAATTATGCCAGGCCCGATTTTACCCTAGGGCGCGAACAAAGAGTAAAAGCACCATGGCAGCGTTAGGCACACAAGATGTGATTGTGATTGAGGAGCGGCCGAACCCAAGTTCAGATTTTTTTGTGCTGCCGTATTTAACCCTGCACAGCGCCAATGTGCAGCGCTACACCTTTGCGAAATTGGCAGAGCCTGAAGCGTTGGTTGGTAAAACACTGATATTTGTGCGTTATATCCCCGCGCCATGGCGTCAGCTTATAGACACGGTTGCAGATAAAATCGGCCAGATTGTGCTGTTTATCGACGATGATGTACTAGACCCGGCAGCCAGTGTCGGCATGCCGTGGCGATATAGGCTTAAGTTATGGCGTTTAAGTTATAGAGCCGTGCCGTGGTTAAAACACCATGCTGCACAATTATGGGTGGCTAATTCGTATTTAGCGCAAAAGTATCATCACTGGCAGCCACATACTTTGCAAGCGATGCCTTTGGCGTTAGCACCACAGGTGCCTGTGACACTGTTTTATCATGGCTCTTCATCACATCAGGCTGAAGCGCGTTGGTTATTTCCCATTGTGGCTGATGCGTTAAAGGCGGTACCGGCACTTAATTTTGAAATTATTGCAGATAAAAAAATTGCCCGCTTATACCGGGGGCTGCAAAAAACACATGTATTACAGCCTATGTCATGGCCCAGTTATCAGGCGCTGTTGCAGCGACAACGCTATGATATTGGCTTAGCACCGTTATTGCCTTTGCCGTTTAATCAGGCGAGATCGGTAACTAAGTTTTTTGATATTACGCAAGCCGGTGCGGTAGGTATTTATGCCGAAAGCCCTATTTATCAAGCTGTGCAGCAAGATAAAAGTGGCATACGTCTGCCTATGCAGCCGCAGTTGTGGCGCGATACGATAGTGTCGCTGGCCAATGATAATCAGCGTAGGCTGCAATTGCTTGATACAGCCAAACAACAGGTGCGTCAATGGCCCGATGCGGTAGCGCAAGATGACTAATCACTACTTGACGGTGAGCCGGGCATTAGCCAATACACCCGGTTTAGCGGCATTTTTGGGGGCACCTGTACGCTATTTGCCCGCTTGGTGTTGTTGGCCTGTTAACACCAAACAACACACCATGCTGGCATGGGGCCGCAAAGCTTCTGCTGAAAAAGCGGAAAAAGTGGCGCAGCGTTGCAATATAGCCATGTGCTATTTAGAGGACGCGTTTTTACGCTCGGTAGGACAAGGCTTTGATTCCGCTCCCTGTGGCTTGGTCATGGACGATGTGGGTATCTATTACGATGCCAGATTGCCGTCAAAGCTGGAGCAACTGATTGTTGCCGATATCACTGCAACAGAACGCACTGAAGCAGAGACACTGCCAACATTGTGGCAACAGCATCGGGTATCAAAATATAATAACGGCCAGGATTATAAGTTGTTGGTCGAGCAGCCCTATGTATTGTTTATTGATCAAACATTAAATGATGCCTCCGTAGCATGCGGTTTAGCCAGTGCAGAAAGCTTTGCCAATATGTTGCAGTTTGCTAAAGAGAATTTTGCCGGGCACAAGCTGATTGTTAAAACACACCCTGATGTGGTTGCTGGCAAAAAGCGCGGCTATTTAACCGAGTTAGCGCCAGCCGCGCTGGAAGGCGTGCAGCTGGTGTCGGAAAAGCTGCATGTGGTCGCGTTAATAGAGCATGCTAGTGCGGTGTTAACGGTAACGTCTCAGGTTGGCTTTGAGGCGTTAATGTGGCAAAAGCCGGTCTATGTGTTTGGTATGCCATTTTATGCCGGATGGGGGTTAACCCATGACATGCAGCAATCACCACAACGGCGCCAGTTGTTGCGCCAGCAAACCACAGAAGTTGATATTGCGCGTTTGGCTTATGCAGCGCTTATTCGCTATGGTCGCTATATCTTAGTAGAGACTGAGCAAGCCTGTAGTTTTTATCAGCTACTTCAGCTGCTAGGCAAGGGCAGAGCGGATGCTGAACGTCCAACACGCAGACTGTCGACATTACGTTAAACCGCGTACAATTGCCGCTAATTGCGTTACTTTTTCGTTAGGATACTGAAGTTCTATGATTATTAGGTTGTTTGATATTGTGTTGTCGTTAACTGGTTTAATAGTGGCGTCGCCGCTGTTGGTTGTGTTGACCCTTATTGGCTTGTTTGATACGGGGGCACCAATATTTTGCCAACAGCGTGTAGGGCGGAATAAACGCCCTTTTACGTTAGTAAAGTTTCGCACTATGAAAAAAGATACGTCACATGTAGCCAGTCATTTAGCTGATGCGAATGCGATAACGCCTTTTGGTGGTTTTTTGCGTAAAACCAAATTAGACGAGTTGCCGCAGTTATGGAATGTTTTGTGGGGACAAATGAGTTTAGTTGGCCCGCGCCCGTGTTTGTTTAACCAGCAGGAGCTAATTGCTGAGCGTGAGCAGCGCGGCGTGCTGGCGGCGCGTCCTGGCATTACCGGTTTGGCACAGGTTAGCGAAATTGATATGTCTACACCGGTCTTGTTGGCGCAAACAGATGCTGCAATGCTGGTTAACTTAACGTTAAAACATTACTTCAAGTATATTTTGATGACTGTGGCTGGAAAAGGCAGCGGCGACAGGGTTAAACGTTAAGTTCGAACTGCTTTTCTGCTGGTCTGCAGCATAATATACGTTATTGTAAATACTAAACTGAGCTATTAAGCCGTAATTCAGCTATTGGTGATAAAACAGTGCTATGTCGCTGACACAGCAACCGGACGAACGTGTTAATTTGTTTCTGATTTGTGTGCTTAAAACTAAAGCAAACAGCGTTAAGCGGTTTTTTACAACAGGGCATTAATGTTATCATTGCTGCATTATCAGCAATGCCACTCTACCCTGAGACAGTTGTGTTAGTTAACCATGTAGCAGTTTCCGCTTAAGGACATCAGATGAAGGTTACCGTTTTTGGCATAGGATATGTCGGGTTAGTGCAGGCTGCAGTATTAGCTGAAGTGGGCCATCACATTGTATGTGTTGATGTGGACGCTGACAAAGTTACGCAATTGCAACAAGGTGTTGTACCTATATATGAGCCTGGTTTGGCCTCTTTAGTAGAAGCCAATGTAAAGGCTGGCCGGTTAGAATTTACTACGGACGCCGCTGCGGGCGTTGCACATGGTGATGTGCAGTTTATTGCAGTGGGCACTCCGCCTGATGAAGATGGTTCGGCTGATCTAAAATATGTGCTGGCTGTTGCTAATACTATCGCGCAGTTTATTACAACACCTAAGGTGATCATTGATAAGTCGACTGTGCCGGTAGGCACTGCCGATAAAGTAAGGCAAGTCATTATAGACGTGCTGGCGCAGCGCGGACAGCACGTAGAGTTTGACGTAGTGTCAAACCCTGAATTTTTAAAATAAGGCGCCGCAGTTTCTGATTGCATGCGGCCAGATCGTATTATTGTTGGTACCTATGATGAACGGCCTAAAGACGCTATTCGTGAGCTTTATGAACCGTTTAACCGCAATCATGAAAAATTAATTTTTATGGATGTTCGCTCCGCTGAGCTAACCAAGTATGCCGCCAATTGTATGCTGGCGACAAAAATATCCTTTATGAACGACATGGCTAATTTGGCTGAGCTTCTTGGCGCTGATATTGAAGCCGTGCGAAAAGGGATTGGCTCAGATCCTCGAATTGGATATCACTTTATCTACCCGGGCTGTGGCTATGGTGGGTCGTGTTTCCCTAAAGATGTACAAGCGTTAATTCGTACAGCGGAGCAGCAAGGGTATAAACCTGAAATGTTGTACGCGGTAGAAGCGGTAAACCAGCGGCAAAAATTGAAATTAATCCAATTAGTGCAGCGCCATTTTGGTAACGATTTGCAAGGCTACACATTTGCAGTTTGGGGTTTGAGCTTTAAACCTAAAACTGATGATGTGCGCGAAGCAAGCAGCCGGGTATTGCTAGAACATTTATGGCAAGCGGGCGCAACGGTGCAGGCCTATGACCCTGAAGCGATGGAAGAGATACAGCGCATTTATGGCGTGCGGGACGACCTTACGTTAGTTGGCACGAAAGAAG
>Ga0100394_1000311_pt1 | contig 40099 bp, 49 predicted proteins | sample CryGeymeta201518_FD_81549 | JGI IMG/M metagenome (GOLD analysis project Ga0100394, IMG submission 81549) | Groundwater microbial communities from Crystal Geyser aquifers in Utah, USA - Crystal Geyser metaG 2015-18 | ecosystem: Environmental > Aquatic > Deep subsurface > Groundwater | place: USA... | reverse complement strand
TAAAGACTGGCCAACTGATTGACGTTTGGCCAGCTCCTTTTCTTTCTCTAGCCGTTCTCGATGGCTGTGGGCGCGTTGAGCCTGTCGCATCTCGTCGTACTCTTCGGCCAGCTCAGGCTGCTCCTGTCTAAGCTTTCTAGCCGCTAACTCTTCAACCCTTGGGGAGTGGATACCCATACCGTCTTTAAGCTCTCTGACGACTTCCAAGCGGCCCTGTATGCGATTTAAAACAGACTGCTGCTTTGTCACCTGCTCTTGCCAGGCTGCACGACTGCCAGGCATAGCTAAAAAGCCAGGTTTAGCATTTTGAATTTTCTGCAAGCGCGATTGTTGCTGGTCAAGCAGCAATTCTAATTTATCCTCCAACTGCCCCGCCTGCTCCTGCTTTTGCAATATGTATGCTTCCAGCTGCTGGCTATAGGTTTGTTCAACACTGGCTGTTTCTAAAGCGGCCTGCTGCTCTGCAGCCATAACCAAGCTTTCTTGCTCGATAGCAGCGGCTGTATTTACAGATTTATCATCGGCCTTTAAGGAACTATGTATTGGTGATTTCATCATTCCCCCTTTTTTTAGCCGCTAAAATTAGCGGCCTCTGCTGCGTGATTCTGAGGTTGCCATCTTACTTGCACCACGGCCCTCTGAATACGATATTGACACGTTGACGCCGATAGACGGCACTGTTTCAAGGTCAGCAACGTTATGTTTAACAAATTTGTCTTTGCCGGTCATCTGATACAAAGATTTATCATCAGCGTGCAAAACAACCCCTTCTACAGCTTTGGTTTTGTCTGCCTGAGTCGCGTTATAAATATTGTATATGCCAGGTTTCAACCCTTCCGCCGGTTTAACCTCTTTGACTGCCCACTTCGCACCAACCTCCTGTTCCAGTAGGCGACTCCCGTTCATTACAAGGACTCGCTCTTTTGCCATCTAATTCAAAGCCTCAATTATGTTGTTATTTTTGTTTACTAAGTGCCGACAACTGGCCGTTTAACGTTGCAGCCTCCTTCTGTGAGGCTTTTAACTCGGCATTGGTTGCTTTTAATTCTTTACTTAGCTCGTTTGCTCGCGTCATTGCAGCGTCTTTTTCACTAACAAGCGTTGCATTGGTTGCTGTCCGCTCGTCTAACACCTGGCGCAATGTCGATAATTCTGACGCTAGATTGTTGCGGTCTTGTAACAACTGCTCGATCTTAGCCTGAGTAGTAATTAACTGCTCCTGAACAGCTGTAAGTTTAGCATCTTTCTCTTTAACTAAACGATCACTTTGTTCTGAAATTTTTTCAATGGTGCCAGTAAGTTCAGTTTTTTGTTGCTCTAACCGCTCCTTATAATCGGACACCCGTTTTTCAATTTCGCCTATTTTTACTTGTGCTTTATCGGCTTCGGCTTTCAATTCTGAATATTGAGCGGCGTCTTTTTGAGCGTTGCTTGTTAACTCATTTACCTGAGCTGTTAACGTTTTTATTAAGTGGTCGCGCTCAGACAATGAGCTTTTAAGTTGCTCGTTTTCATCAGATAACTGATCAGCCAACTCGATAGCTTCTGCCTGTGACTGTTCCAGTTCTGCACGGGCCTGCTCTAATCCTTCACGTTCAGCGCTTAGCCTGGCATTGGCCAACGATAGGGCGGTAGCCCATATTTCAGCGGCGACAGCGCTTAGCTGCTCGCTTATCGCCTCCGGTGCCGGTTCTTTGATAGGTTGGTTTTTTGCTGCAGCCTGGGCGCGGTACTCTTCCATGTATTTACTCAATGTACTGAAAGAGCCACCGCCAAGCTTATCTCTGACGTTCTGCAGCGTTGCACGCATACCAGATTCAACTAACGCATCAGCCGCTTCAAACACTGAATCTCTGTTAACCATTGCCATTTTGTTCGCCTCGCCTGTTGTAGTATGTTGTAAATTACAATTACATATTACAATTATATACTATTACAACATACCGTCAATTTTTTAGCCGCTAAATTGCTTTTTAAAGGCAAAAAAAAACCGCTTAAAAGCGGCTTTTTTATTCAGGTATTGCTTAACCCTCTATCAGCTCCAATATTTTCAGCTGGGCTAACGGTACTTCGACTTCCTCACCGTCTGTATCTAGCTTTATCCATCCGTTATCGGTCGTTGATGGCCGTTTTTTCAAGTCGAGCTGGCCAGACTGACCCATGTACTCGATAATCACAATGGCTTTTTTAAGCTTGGTAGGGTCGATTTCCTTTTCTTTCTTTTCTTTTTCTTGCTTAGGCTCGTCATCAGCACCGGCGTCATCCCCGCCAGTATCTTCACCGCTTTCATCTTGCCCTTTGCTTTCAATAAATTCAGAAAGAAGTTTTATAGTGCTTCGTGTAATTTCCTGAGTATCATCTTCAAGCCATACAGTTACTTCATCTGGATGCTTTTTGTACAGCCGCAAAAGCTCATTCATAACCGTTACATCATCACAACGATTTCCAGGGCCGAAAACACCACTTAACGCCTCTGGTAAACTAAGCAATGCAACATGCTGAGACACCCAAGCCGGTGAAAACCCTAAACGTTTAGCTATTTCGCCCTTAGAAACACCTTTGTTCAGATTTCGTTTAATGAAACGAGCATTATCTAAGGCAGATTGCTCCTCTCTTAACAGATTTGCTTTCTGTTGGTCGAAGTCATCATAATCATTGTCGATAAAGCCTGGCACAAACAATTTTCCGGCCATGAGGCTACCAGTTACACGCTGATGACCATCGTTAATCATATAATGACCATCTGCCGCCATAGCGGGGTCAGGATGGTTTCTAACTGATATAGGGTCTTTTACGCCGCGCTCTCTAATATCAATAGTCAGTTTTTCTAAAAACGCTTCTGAAATATCAATCCGATTGTCTGGATCTGCGTGCAACTTTTCTATTGGTAATTGCAATGGCTTGCCATCGGATTTTTCCTCAACCTCCTGTTGCTTTGGTTTGAGTAAATTAGACAGATCACCTATATCGGATAATGTTTTTTTCTCTTTGGCAGTCATTGGCCAATCTCCATTTTATTGAATACATAATCAGCGAATGCGCGAATTTCTGCAGCGGCCTCACGCGCAGCTGTCTTACGAACTTTCCATACAGGGATCTGGTAATGTATTGCTTCACCAAACGCATTACGTTCTGCGATAGATACAGGCGCAACTAAGTCTGGATGTTTTGCCTTTAGATTTTTAAAATTCTGAACCTGCAGCGGTTTACGTGAATTATAACGACTTGGAATTAAGCCAAGGTATTGCAGGGTAGGGTTAACAGCTTTCATGTTGTCGATGGTCTTATTCATCAACCCAACGCCCAGGATACTGTAAATCTCCATTTCGATAGGTGAGAAAACAAAACCTGATACGTACAAAGCGGATGCCATACGAACACCCAGCGCGGGGGCCGTGTCAATTAAACAAAGGTCGAACTGACCGCTTAACTTTTCAATGTTGGCCTGGAACATTTCACCAGCTTCGCCAATTGGCATGTTCTCTACGTCAGCTAACTTAGCATCCCCTGAAAGTAAGGTAATACCATCATTAACCGGCAGTTCAACTATGCTAGAAAACAACGTTGACGACACTACACCAGACTCATAAGGCTGCAGAGTATAAGTTGCATTGCCTTGTGTATCTAAGTCTATTACAAGCACTTTTAAGCCACGTTCTGCGGCATCGTGTGCCAGGTGAACAATACAATTGCTTTTACCAACACCGCCTTTTTGCTGTACAGCTGCACATATTTTCATTATTCCCCCAATAGCTTCTTGGCCCTCTTTGCCCACACCTTTACCTGGTACGCTTGATGTTCCGGCAGTAGCGCCGTTACTTCCTCGTACCCTGGCGGCACGCTGGCTTTCTTGTGTGCGTCCCAAACTCGATTGACTGCTTGCGACACTGCGCCTTTCGTTAAGCTGTATAACGTTACAAACTCCGTTTGAGGTAATTGCTCGACCAGTACCCCGTGCGCGATTGTTTTCGTCTGTTCGCTTACTTCCAGTAGTCGTATCGCTGCTTGAAACTCTTGCTCCGTTAGCGATTTCTTCATGCTTCACCATTAAATCCCCCGCACCTAGCTAAGTTAAAAAAAACGGTTGCAGCCGTTCATTAATTAATAGTTTAGCTAAACTATGCAGGTTTTGCAATTAAAATACACTTTAGCGGCTAAAGTTTTTTCATGCCTTTTGGTTGATACCAAGATGGCCAAGCGGTGATAAACGTCAATAGTAAAAACCAGCCAAATGCAACGAATCCGTTGCCATTAAACCAGATAGCTGCACCTGTGGTATAAACCACAATCAGCGCTACAAGCGTTTTAAGTGGGCCGTTAAGTATTAAATTGACGTACCAAACCATATTCACTAAGAAAATAATTACTTTACCTATCCACATCATATAAACTCCCCTAGTCAGGCCGCACCTGGCAATGTTTCTACCTGGTTGCAGCTTGGTGGAACGCGCCCCAGGTAAACACTGGGGCTTATACTAAGTATAGCTAAACAAGTGTGTAAGTACAGCTTATTTTCACTTTAGCCGCTAAAATCCGCCCAAATTTTCCCTAATCCAGCTTCATACGCCATTAAACACCAAACAGCGTAAGGTATATCAGCATCCCCGCCAATCCAACGCCGGACAGTACGTCCACCACCTTTGCCCAGGCCCACAAGCTTAGCCAGTTTACCGCCAGTGAGATCAGGCCCAATCATGTTAATGAGTTCTGAAATTTCATCTGGTGTAGGAACAAGCCACGCATCAGCAGGGGCAAAGCACTCTTTACGGATCATAGATAAAGCCCAAACGTCGAATTCAACATGGCCATACCATAGCAGAAATGAAAAAGCCCGAATACGGGCTTAATCGGTTAGTCAATTGCACACGCTATTTTTGTTTTATAAGGCGTTTGAGAAACGGCGTACCGCAAAACATCATAGTACAGGCTGTTAAGGTTGCGATCAGGCCCATTTGGTGAATCATGCTGGCTGGCCAGCTTCAAATTGACCGCATACAAGAACGCAATCAAGCCAGCTGCTTCTGCATCAACTTCTTCACTAAAATAATTCTGAGGAACCTCAACACGGTAGAATTTGCGGGAGCTTGGGGCCATAAAAAAACCACCGCTACTAAGCTGGTAGTAATTCCAGTTGCCGCCCGTGTAATCCGTTGAAAAACGTCTTAAAAAGTCCTGAGTTCTGGCCTCGATTTCAATGAAATAGGGCTGTAAAAACTTAGGTATGGCGTGGATTTTTTCTGTTTCACTAACTAAAAATTTCTGTACTGGTGCCAATGTTTCATCCATCGGGCGATCTCCGGTTTTGACCTAAGCAATATCGCTTGGCCTCACGATAAATCGTATAAGAAAACACAACATATAGCAACTTATTCACCCGATTATAAGTAAAAACAACAATATCTTATCGTTACTGATTGACTCTTGGGGTGTAACTAAACTTGTTTCTAAAACCCCTTTGATTTTTGGGGTGTAAACACCATTCCCAGGTTAATAATGGCCGGATCTTTTTCTATTTGACCTTTCGGGTGTAACTAAACCAAAAAGCAGCCACTTGATTCAAATCCGATCACTTCCTGGTGTTTCCCAGCGCCGCAGGCACTAACGTACTACCATGCGACGCAATGGCCAACTATGAATTGGTTATTATCTGCCTGACAGATGCGTAGCATCTTGTAAGGGCAGGCATTTTTCTTTGTGGCCGCAGGCCATATCTATCGGCCATGCCGAAGGCATGAAATGCCGATGCACTTTTGGGGGGAGAGTTTGCCAGGGAAAACCGCGTTGCCGCGAAGCGGCTATAGCGGTTGGGCGGGTACGAACCGGCTGAGAGGGGGGCTTGCCCCCCTTTCAAAGAGGTGGAGGACTTTTCTGGCCGCAAAGCGGTCAAAAAGGCCGGTTAATAAAGAAGGTTATTTCTTTTTGGTTAAAAGATCGGTTAAAGATCGGTTAGAGGGGGTCAAAAAGTTGCTTTAAATTGTTGTTTTAAAACGTTTTTATTGCAACCCCCTTACACCCCAAGAGTCAATAGTGTTACACCTCAAGAGTCAATAGTGTTACACCTCAAGAGTCAAAACACGTACACCCCAAGAGTCAAAAGCGTACACCCCAAGAGTCAATTACCCTAACAGGCTTATCCACAGAATCTATGAATAACACCCACAGATTGCGGCGGTGGCCGCAGGTTTTAACGCCAGTAAAGGATTTTTGGCCAGCTGTATTAGCTTAAACAGCCATAAACCCCGCAAAAGCTACACCCCAAGAGTCAAAAACCGCAGTTTTTAGCCTGGTTGAAAGTGACGCTTAAAAGTTATCCACAAAACACAACAAAAACACCTCAAGAGTCAAATAGCAGCACGTCTGCTATCAAAATCGCGATCAATTCCTGGCGTACACCCCTATTAATGATAGCATAAATACGCGACCGGCAGCTGTGACGGCGACAGATTTGCTATCAAAAAGGGCGAAGGATCAGAACGGCGCGAAGCGTCCCGAAGGGATGAGGAACGAAACCGTGGCAGAGCCTGGTTCTGTTAAGAACGCCCCATAGTGGCTTTAAAAGAAGCGTCTAAAGCATCAAGACCTTTATCTATTTCTGCAAGCTCAGTATCGTAAAAATCCATCTGGCCAGCCTTACTTGCATCGCTCGGACTCGGCAACGTGTACGTTTCACTTAAAACTGCATTGTCCTCTACATATTCAGAGTAACGCGATCCCATGACCTTATCAGAGGTGACTTTAGCCCACTTAACAAGCTTAACCCTTACCAACTCTTCGCAAGCCGCTTTTGTCATATCACGCCATTTTCTAGCGTGTGCGCTTTCAGAGCCGCACATTTGCCGAAACGTATCGAGCAAGAGCGGATAGGGTTCGCGATGGCTGGCCAGGTAATCATATAAACGCCTTGCAATTGGCCCTAACGCCCGATATTGCTCCCACTCCATCTTTGTGTACTGATTGCCATTGAACAGCTGCAGAATAACCGGATCGATAGCAACCATAATGTCGCCCCGTCGCCCATTATTCATGTCAATCTTAAACTTGTTCAGTAACGAGAAAGCTTCAAGCTGATGCAGACGGTTGCTGCGAAAATTCAACGAGTTGGCTTTAAGTCGAGATAAGCATTTTTCAATGCGAGTGTAGTATTTAGCATTGACAGACCAGCCTAGATCCTGGCACAGCTGGTAAAAGGTAAAACGAATTTCACTACCAAGCGGGAATTCTTTAGCATAATCAAGCACCTGCTGCCACACTAATTCATCGTCATAGGCGCGTAGCTCGATGCCCGTATATTCAATTGAAACATCATTGTTATAATGGTAAAGCACAACCTTTTCCATTACAGATCGTTTTGTTTGCTTATTTCTTACAGTAAACAGCGCGGAACGGCTAAAGTCGTTTGGCATTACGCGAAAGTTTGATGACCAAAAAGGCAGCTTTAGCTGCTCGGCTTCGGTCACGGCTTTTTTGTTTTTTTCTGCATTATTAGCCATACCAGCCCTTAAAATGAATAAACAAATAATAGATAACAAGATACACTTAGAGCGCACAACGAGCAAACTGCTCATTAGCCATAGTATAGCTAAACAAAAAGAAAGGCAAGATTTTAGCGGCTAAAAAAATTATTTTCGCTAAAAAAAATTTTAGCGGCTAAAAAAACGAATTGAACGATAGGAATTAGACGGCCATGTATGACCGCATTTTTTTTACTAATGTGCTGAGGCTTCTCAAAGAGCGCGGCATTACTAAAGCAGAGCTGCATAGCATGAGTGGGGTATCTGCCTCTATCATATCGGATATTACCCGTGGCCAGGGCAACCCAACACTAGATACCATGACGGCCATAGCTAACGCCCTAGAAACCCCATTACCAGAAATGCTAATGCACGTTGAAAATGATGTGTTGCAACAAATATCAGAGCATGAAAAAAACCCACTAAATGCAGATTTACCAAAAGGTTTTCAGCGCGTTAGTGTTGTTCTACCAGATCACAAAGCATTTATTGTTAACAAATGGTCATCTGACGTACAAAACCTGCTCAGAAAAAACAAGCCCTCCAAGTAACTCGATTAAAAAACATCCCAAAACTATTAACACTGTTCCCCGATAGGGTAACAGTGTTAATTTTATCAGTTTCTGCTTGCAACATTTCAAAATTCGATTTATCGTTAGCCTAAAGTTTAGCTAATTACGGATTATCGGATGCAAGCCAACAATAAAGAACAGGAAAATTCACAATCTCGTCTACGGTTAGTTGAGAAATTGCAACGCAACTTAGGATCAGAGTTTTTGAATGCGTTGCATGATCCGCTAACGGTAGAAATCATGCTTAACGCTGATGGCACCCTATGGCAAGAACGCCTGGGTGAGAAAATGAAAGTCATCGGTAAGATTATTCCGAGCAATGCCGAAGCCGCTATGAGAACCATAGCAGCGGCATTAGGTACAACCATCACCGAAGATAGGCCGATATTGGAAGGTGTTTTACCGTTGGACGGTAGCCGCTTTGCAGGTTGGTTGCCGCCCGTGGTTGCAGCGCCGAGCTTTGCCGTGCGTAAAAAGGCCAGCAGAGTATTTACGCTGAATCAATATGTTGAGTCCAACATAATGAGTCAGGCGCAATGTGACGCCATAAGAAAGGCGGTTTCAGACCATCGTAATATCCTGGTTATTGGTGGTACGGGTTCAGGTAAAACCACACTAACCAATGCCATTATTTACGAAATGGTGGAACAAGATCCCCAGCAACGCATTTTCATCATTGAGGACACCGGCGAAATTCAGTGTTCAGCAAAAAACGCCGTGCAATTTTACACCTCAGAGTCAACCAGCATGACAGCCCTGTTAAAGACCACGTTACGGGGTAGACCAGACCGCATTTTAGTCGGCGAAGTTCGGGGCGCGGAAGCCCTGGACTTGCTAGACGCTTGGAATACAGGCCACGAAGGGGGTATAGCAACGTTACATGCTAACAACGCCCCAGCTGGCCTAGACCGTTTGAAGTCGATGATCACCCGTAATCCATCGGCTCCAAAGGACATTGAACCGCTCATTGGCGAAGCGGTGCATGTAATTGTCCATATCGCCAGAAGTGAAGAGGGTAGCCGCAAAGTCGAAAGCGTACTTTACGTGGACGGCTATAAAAACGGCTCCTTTAAAACCCATGTTATTTAAATCTCTTAAAGGAAATTGAAATGAAAAACCTGCCTATGTTTTTAATGTTCGTTGTTGTCGCCCTGTTTGCCCTGTTATCGCCTGATGCTCAAGCAGCAGCAGGTGCCGGTGGTAACTTGCCGTATGAAGATTGGTTAACCAACCTGCGTAACTCGGTTACTGGCCCTGTTGCGTTTACGTTGTCAATTATCGGTATCGTTGTTGCCGGTGGTGTGCTGATTTTCGGCGGTGATTTAAACGGTTTCTTCCGTACTCTGATGTTCATTGTCCTGGTAATGGCTTTTTTAGTCGGCGCACAGAACGTAATGGCTAACTTCTTCAACCGTGGCGCGGTTATCGGTGAGGAAATCACTTGCGTTGCTCAGTACGTTAACGCTGCTTTGGCAGTTCGGGGGGCGTAATGGCTTTACGCACGATCCCGATTCGCAGAGCAGGCAACCGTGCCAATTTGTTTATGGGCGGTGATCGTGAGCTTGTTATGTTTGCGGGGCTGATGGCTGCAGCGCTGATTTTCTCAGCGCAAGAGCTACGGGCAACGCTGGTAGGCATAGCACTATGGATTGTCAGCCTGTTTATTTTCAGGCTGATGGCCAAGGCCGATCCGATGATGCGCCCTGTTTACCTGCGCCATCGTCGGTACGCTGCTTACTATCCAGCTCGTTCAACCCCGTTCCGAGTCAATACCAGGGAATATAAATAATGGCTATTCAGATAATCACTTATCTGGTTGCTGCATTGGGTCTTGTCTTACTTGGTTTGCTTGCATCTCGCATTATGCAGGCAGACCAGGACAAACGCCTTGATCAGCACCGGAAGAAACAAGCCGGTATGGTGGATTTATTAAACTATGCCGCGCCTGTTGATGATGGCGTTATCGTGTGTAAGAACGGTGCCTTTATGGCAGCGTGGATTTATGCCGGTGATGATAATGCCAGCTCAACTGATGAACAGCGTAATCTGGTATCTGTCCGCATTAACCAAGCCCTAAGCGGCTTGGGTAATGGCTGGATGATACATATTGATGCTATTCGTCGCCATTCGCCAAATTATAGCGATCCCGGTTTTTCACATTTTCCAGATCCCATTACAGCGGCCATTGACGAAGAACGCCGCCGCTTGTTTGAAGGGTTAGGCAACCTGTACGAAGGTCTTTTTGTTTTGACCGTTACGTACTACCCGCCGCTGCTGGCACAGGCAAAATTCGTTGAATTGATGTTTGACGATGATGCAGAAAAACCGAACAACAAAGCCCGTACTATGGGCCTCATTGAGCAGTTCAAACGTGACTGTCAAAACATCGAAGGCCGGTTATCCAGCGCGGTTAAGCTTGAACGCCTCAAAGGCGTTAAAGTCGAAGATGAAGAGGGCAGAATACATACGCAAGACGATTTTTTACGTTTCTTGCAATACTGTGTTACTGGCAAAAATCACCCTGTAAACCTGCCGAACCGTCCAACGTATATTGACCATCTGATCGGTGCCGAAGAGTTACATACGGGTATTGTACCAAAGCTAGGCAAGCACTTTATCCAGGTGGTTGCTGTCGAAGGCTTACCGTTAGAATCCTATCCTGGCATTTTGTCGCGCCTGGCTGAATTACCGTGTGAATACCGCTGGTCTAACCGCTTTATTTTCATGGATCAGCATGAGTCACTTTAACACATGGAAAAATTCCGTAAAAAGTGGCGTCAGAAAGTGCGCGGATTTTTCGATCAGGTGTTTAATACCAACAATGGTGTAGTTGACCAAGATGCGGTTGACATGGTGGCCGATGCAGAGGCGGCTATGGCGGAAATTAATTCCGGCATGGTGTCGATGGGTTATTACACCAGCGTCATTGTACTGATGGGCAAAGATCGTGAGGTCGTAGAAACATCGGCTCAATTCGTTGAAAAGGCCATTAATGACTTAGGCTTTGCTGGCCGGATTGAAACGATTAATACTATGGATGCCTTTTTAGGTAGTCTGCCTGGCCACGGTGTCGAGAACGTGCGCCGTCCATTGATTAATACAATGAACCTGGCTGATTTGTTGCCTACAAGCAGCATTTGGACAGGTTTAAACGAAGCACCTTGCCCGTTCTATCCGCCAATGTCCCCGGCACTAATGCACTGTGTTACTGCAGGCAATAGCCCATTCCGTTTAAACCTGCATGTGCGTGACGTTGGCCATACCATGATGTTCGGCCCAACCGGTGCCGGTAAGTCTACACACCTGGCTATTTTAGCCGCTCAAATGCGCCGTTATCGCGGTATGACAATTTACGCCTTTGATAAAGGCATGTCTATGTACCCACTGGCCAAAGCAAGCGGTGGCCAGCACTTCACTATTGCCGGTGATGATGATGCCCTTAATTTCTGTCCTATGCAGTTCCTGGACGAAAAATCAGATCGCGCCTGGGCAATGGAATGGATAGATACCATGCTGGCCTTAAATGGCGTCAATACAACACCAGAGCAGCGTAACGAGATCGGCAATACCATTATCAGCATGTCCGAGACAGGTAGCCGGACGCTGACGGATTTTGTATCCACGATACAAGATACCGCGATACGGGCCGCACTTCACCAGTACACCATTGAGGGGCTTATGGGCCACTTACTGGATGCTGACAAAGACGGCTTATCAATGACCAATTTCAACGTGTTTGAGATTGAGCAGCTAATGGAGCTGGGCGAGAAATACGCGCTACCTGTGTTGTTGTATTTGTTCCGCCGCATTGAAAAATCACTGAAAGGCCAACCGGCTTGCATCATCTTGGATGAAGCCTGGCTAATGCTTGGCCATAAAGCTTTTAGAGAGAAAATCCGCGAATGGCTGAAAGTATTACGTAAAGCTAACTGTATGGTCATCATGGCCACACAAAGCCTTACCGATGCTGTGAATTCGGGTATTTTGGACGTTATTGTTGAAAGTACCGCTACCAAGATATACCTGCCAAATCCTAACGCCAAAGATGAAGAAACAGCGCTGATTTATAAGCGTATGGGGCTGAATCACCGGCAGATAGACATTCTCGCCCAGGCTGTCCAGAAACGTCAGTACTACTTTGCATCAGAGCAAGGCCGCCGTCTTTATGACTTGGCGCTTGGCCCGATGGCACTGGCGTTTGTAGGGGCTTCATCCAAGGAAGATATTGAACATATCAAAGCCTTGGAAGAGAAGTATGGCGATAAATGGGTTAACGAGTATTTACGCCAAAGAGGTCTGTCTTTAAGTAACTACATCAACCAGAGGGCTGCATAATGGGCTTCAATTGGAAACGATTTTTTTTAAAAGAGTCTGCTATAAAGCCGCAAGTTGCTGTTGAGCCGACTGTAAACACTAACGCTGTTGTAACGGTTGGTTCTGGTGATGCGCTAAGTGCTGCAGCGCCAGAACGCCGCCGCCGTGCAGAAGATAACCTACCTAACCCGTATTTAAACTACCGCCGCCGTTGGAACGATCATACTGGCAGTATTTTAAGCCAGCGCAATATGTGGATGCTGTTTTGTATTGCGTCAATGCTGATCACCCTGGCCGCTGTTGGCGGGATTATGCACATTGGCAGTCAGTCTAAGTTTGTCCCGTACATTGTTGAAGTGGATAAGCTGGGGCAGTCAGTGGCCGCGCATCCAGCGCAGCAAATTACCAACGTTGATAGCCGAGTATTGCAGGCAACAGCAGCTGAGTTTATTAGCAATGCCCGATTAGTAACGCCAGATGTGCAGTTACAACGCAACGCTATATTTAAACTGTATGCCGTCATGGTTGCCGGTGATCCAGCTGCAGCCAAAATGAACGAACACCTTAATGGCGTACCGGAACAAAACCCGTTCCAACGCGCAGCTAAGGAAACGGTATCCGTTGAAATATTAAGTGTCCTGCAGCAGACCGGCCAGACCTGGCAAGTTGATTGGATTGAAACTGTCCGCGACAGAAAAGGCCAATTAGCCAGCGAACCGTTCCGTATGCGCGCCCTGGTTAATGTCACCACTATTCCACCTACACCAGAAACCACCGAGCAGCAGCTTCGCATGAACCCGCTGGGCGTTTATATCGTGGATTACAACTGGTCACGGACTCTTTAAGGATTAACACCATGAAAAAATTATTATTATCTGCCGTTATTTGTGGTTTGGCATTACCTGCAGTGGCCAACACCGATCCAAAATTAGATTCGTTGTTTTTCCCTGGCAAAAACCCTGAACTGACCTATCAGGAAAAGCAGGCCATTGCCATTGCTGAGCGCTGGAAAGATGCCAGCGCTAAAGGATTGAAACCAACCCAAGGGCCGGATGGGTCAATTAATTTCTTATTTGGCGCAAGCCAGCCGTCTATCGTGTGTGCTGTGATGCAAGTGTGTGATGTGCAGTTGCAAGCCGGTGAACGGGTGCAAGGTTTACACCTTGGCGATACGGCCCGTTGGTCAGTTGAACCAGCTATTACGGGTAGCGGTGCAACAGAAGTAATCCACGTAATTTTAAAGCCGCATGATGTGGGTCTTGATACCACTTTAATCATTACGACTGACCGGCGCACCTATCATTTACGCCTTCGCAGTCACCGGACGGACTTCATGCCTAAAGTGACGTTTACCTATCCAGAAGTTGCCCTGGATAAATGGAACACCATTAAACAACGCGAAACGGAACACCGTGTTTCTCACACAATACCGGAAACCAAAGAGTATTTAGGCGATCTGGATTTTGCGTATGAGATTGACGGCAAAGCGAACTGGAAGCCTGTCAGGGTCTACAACGATGGCCGCAAGACCATCATTCAGATGCCAGCCACCATCCAGCAGACGGAAGCCCCAACCTTGTTAGTGGTACGAGAGAATAAAGCCATGTTCAGCAAGGATGAAGAGGTATTAGTTAATTATCGCGTCCAGGGTGATCGCTACATTGTTGACAGTGTTTTTGATCGCGCCATTTTGATTGCCGGTGTAGGTCGCAATCAAACCAGAGTCATCATCCAGCGGAGCAAATAACATGAAAAATCTGATCACCTTGATTTTCGTCGCGTTGTTATCTGCCTGTGCCAGCCAGGCACAGTTTGGCAATTTTACCAAGTCTAACGGGCAGCAACGCGAGTTTAGTACGGTACTAGCCACTGAAAGCGTAGCGCAGTTACACAGTAGCTATGCACCGGCCAGTACAACATTTTCGCTGATTCATCCGGCTAAAGACGAGTATGGCCAGCAACTTATTCAGCAATTACGCGATAAGGGTTTTGCTGTTGCCGAGTTTGGCACCGGCTCTACTGGCCAGCCTTTATCCTATGTTGTCGATTACGTTGGCGATAACGCGATATTGGTAACGTTACGTGTTGGCCAATCTGTAACAGCTCGCATGTTTGACACCAAAAACAACCGGCTGACGGCCACCGGCAGCTGGTCACGTTTGGAGTAATCACTATGACTGATACCACAGTAAACGATCCGAACCTTAACCCTGCAAATACGCCAGGCGCATTAAAGCCAGTAGGCGTAAAGCGGGTTAATAACTGGCCGTTGATTATCATGGGGATAGGCTTAGGGGTATTTTTGCTTATCATCATGTTAGTTGCAGCGGATAGGGCAGAGCAGCAGGAAGCCAGGAACAACGCACCGGCTGAACAACGAGTTGCGCGGGACGCCAGCGCTTTAGCGGTAGAAATATCCAGAGGCTATGAAACGGGTTATATCCCTGCAGCAGAGGTAACACCTGCAGAGTCGCCTTTACCTGAGCTGTTGGAGCAAGAGGCGGCAGATAAAGCACTAAAAGCGCAAACCGAACTTAGCCCCGAAGTCGCGGCCATCATTGATAGCAAACCTGGTAACGCACTGCCTAAGCAGAATTTACCTACTGCAGACAGTGAAGCAGAGCAAGAGTTACGCCGCCGTATCGAGCAAGCCCGTTTACGCAAGCTTGAAGATGCTATAACGGCGCGAACCGGTATTACCATGCAGTCCACATCATCAGGCGGCGGTAGCGGCCTGGCGTTGGCCAATCGTGGCGCAAGTGGTGGCAATGATCGCAATTCGCAGTTAGCACAGCTTGCCGAAGTACAGCGCCAACTGCAAAGCACTACCGCTATGCTGACGTCCCAAGGTGATCCGATGCAGGTTTATCAAGCTCGGTTAGCATCTATTCAGGGCAGTGGTTTAGCCAATACTGCCGGTGGTGGTTCTGGCGCTCCTGCACTGGCCAACCTAAGCACAGGTAGCAACCGCCCTGCAGGTTCTTCGGAGTCAGGTTATAACCAGTTTGAAGGTACTGCAGACCGCTGGACACTTAATTCAACTGTCGATGCACCTCAGACACCGTTTGTATTACGGGCCGGTTTTGTTTTACCTGGCATCATGATCAGCGGTGTTAATAGTGATTTACCTGGCCAGCTTATGGCCCAGGTATCACAGGACGTATACGACACTGCAACGGGTAATCACCTGTTAATTCCGCAAGGTTCCCGCCTCGTTGGCCAATATGCCAGCTCAGTAGCCTATGGCCAAGAGCGGGTTATGGTGGCCTGGCAACGTATCGTATTCCCTGACGGTAAAGCTATGGATATTGGCGCAATGCAAGGCGCTGATGGTTCAGGCTATTCAGGGTTTAAAGACCAAGTTAATCACCATTTCTGGCGTGTTTTTGGCAGTGCGTTTCTTATGTCTGTTGTCACTGCAGGCGTAGAAATGAGCCAGGACAATGGCAACCAAGATTTAACACAAAGCCGCCGTGCCGGTGATGCGTTAAGTGAAGCGTTGGGGCAGCAGTTGGGGCAAGCCACAGCTCAGATGATCATGCGTAATTTAAACATAGCGCCGACAATCGAAATACGTCCAGGCTATCGGTTTAATGTAATGGTGTCTAAAGATATGGTTTTCACCAAGCCTTACCAATCATTTGATTATTAAGGAAAATTGATATGAAAAAGCCTAAGTTAAGAATTTTAGCGGCTAAAATGAGTTTGGTATTTGTGTTGGGTACTGGTGCTGTTGGCACACTCAATCAGCCTGCCCATGCTGGTATTCCAGTTATCGACGCCGTTGGTCTGGTTCAGCATATTATGAATGCCCTGCAAAGCATTCAACAAACCATGCAAATGATTACGTCATACCAGACGCAGTTAATGCAGCTTGAAAACCAGATTAAAAACACGCTGAACCCAGGCGCGTTTTTATGGGATCAAGCCAACTTGACTATAAACGGCCTACTTAATCAGATAGACACCATTAGCCACTTTAAAACGCAATTTGGTTCTATTGATTCTTACCTGGATAAGTTCAAAGACTTTGACCACTACAAAAACGCCCCTTGCTTACGCAACGGGTGTTCTGTTGTTGATATGGAAGCCTTTGTAGCCAACGTGAAGGCTGACGATGAAGTAAAAGCCGAAGCGGTTAAAGCTTCTAATGACGCCATGATTAAAGGGCTTGATGAACAGCAAGAACAGTTACAGCGTGATGCTGATCGGCTACGCGACTTACAAGCCAACGCAATGACGGCAGAAGGCCAATTGGAAGCGATACAACACGCTAACCAGCTGGCCAGTAGCCAGGCAGCGCAACTTTTGCAAATTCGTGGCTTGATGATGTCACAGCAAAGCGCATTAGCGGCAAACAGTCAGAAAACAGAATCTGACGATGCTAAGCGTAAAGCAATTTGGCAAAAAATAATGACCACTGAGCGGACTCCTGCAACTCCTGACCGCGTTACATTTTGAGGTTACGAATGAAGAAATTAACAATCGTTATTATCACACTTCTGATCACTGCTTGCAGTGATCAGCCATCGCCGGACAATAAAGCCGATGTTGAAGCGTTTTTAAAGTCTTTTGATTGCAAACAGGTTAGTACGTTTAAGTTTGATGACGAAGAACTTGCAAGACGCACTCGGATATATTGTGCCATGAAAACGGAACGCACCCCTAGCAAGCCTGAACGCCATACGTTCGGTTAAGGAGTTTATATGTCTGGTGTTTGGAAAATCCTGCTGGGGATACTGCTAGTCACTCTGGCGCTTTATGCGCCAGATGCCTTAGCGGATTTAACAGAGTCTGATCCGGCTGGGAAAGGCATCTTAGACGAAGTGAAAGACCGGTTTTTAAATGCAGCAATGATGTGGCGTGGTGTTATTTTGGACTACGCCACTTGGTTGTTCTGGTTATTGGTAACGATTAATCTGGTTTGGACGTTTGGCATGATGGCTTTGCAAAAAGCCGATCTGCCAGACTTCTTTCGTGAATTTCTAAAGTTCACTATTACTACCGGTTTTTTCTGGTGGGTTTTGCTGAATGGGCCAGTAATGGCAACAGATTTATACGAATCCATGATGAAAATCGGCGCTGATGCAGGCGGATTACCAGAAGGGTTATCACCATCTTCAATCATCGAGATTGGGTTCGATATATCAGCACAAGTGAACAACGTCCTTACGATATGGGACCCGATAGACTCACTGGTTGTAATTTTGGCCGGTGTGGCCATTTTGATTGTCCTGGCGTTAGTCGCCATCAATATGTTGCTACTGTTAATTTCAGCGACAATCCTTGCTTATGCTGGTTTTTTCTTTGTCGCGTTTGGTGGCTCGATGTGGACAAGGGACATGGCTATTAACTTCTTAAAAACCGCCCTGGGCTTAGGTGTTCAGCTCATGGGTATGGTTTTAGTTGTTGGTATTGGTGAAGGGTTTTTACGGTTTTTCGCTGCTCAAATGAGCGGTGAAATTAATTTCAGCGAACTAACGATAATGTTGGTTATTAGCATCGTTTTACTGGTGTTATCTAACAAAGTACCTGCATTACTGGCTGGCATTATTACAGGTGCCAGTGTAGGCGGTCAGGGTATTGGTAGCTTCGGTGCCGGTGCTGCTATCGGCGCGGCGGCTGCCGTTGCAACGATGGGCAGTATGGCCGCTGCAGCTGCCAAAGTTGGCGCAGCCAATGCTGCAGGCGGTGCCTCTGCTATATCTGCAGCATTTAAAGAAGCGCAACAGCACATGCAATCGGGTACAGGTATGTTTGCCGGTGCCGCTTCGGCTATGTCTGGTATGGGGTCTGGTGGTGGTGGCTCAAGCCAGGATTATCAGGGTGGTAATAGTGGCGGTAGCTCAGACACGCCTAAGAGCGCGTTTGCATCGGCTATGTCCTCTGGTATGTCAGCCCTTAAAACCGGCGCGACCTTTGCCGCAGATATGGGCGCTAATTTAGGCCGTGGTGCGATGGGTACGGCAAGGGAAGGCGTAGCCAGTAAGCTTGACCAAGCAAAAGAAGCCATTGGCCAAAGTGCTATGGGTCAAGTTGCTTCTGAGATTAAAAGCCCAGGTGCAGCCCGTGAAGAACGTCACGATAACAAAGCAATTGCCGCTGCAGAAGAAAAGCAGTCTGCTGCAGAGCGTAAAGATAAAGCCGCCGAAGCCAGGGCGTTTTTATCGGGTGACAGTGGCGGTGGTTCCATTGGTGGTGCAGCTGATAGTGGTGATATGGGTTCGGTCACTAGCGGAGCTGGTGAGGCCGATTCTGCAGATAGCGGCAACGTGGATGCAGAGCAGGGTAGTAATAATACCGCTCAGTCATCACAAGCCAGTTCTGCCGCTTCCGGCATGGGTGAACAGCCAAGTACGGATACTGGCAATGTAATGCAGCAACAACCTTTAAATGAAGAAGTTGCGGAATTTATGAATAAACATAATGGAGAGCGGAAAGATGATTAAGCATTTGATTGCCCTGTGTGCAGTAATAGCCATGATAGCCCCCGCACACGGGGCCGGTGTTAACCTAAGCCGTGGTAAGGGCTTAGCCTGTGAGGCCATTCTATGCGCTGTTGGCATAGCTATACCTGAAAGTCACAACGAGTGTCGCCGTGTGTTGTTCGATTGGTCGGTGTACTTGGCCACACTCGGCCCATTTAGAAGTAAACCAAAATGCCCCCGTGTCAACGATGTAGGGGACGTTGTAGAAGAAGTTGAAATGATTTGCGCCACGATTGTCGATCCAGACGCTCGCGCTCAATGTGAGGCCGCTACAGCGCCGCCAGGCGATTATATCTGTGACGAGCTAACGAATCCCGAAGATCGCTTTAATTGTGAAAATCAATGCGATTCAGGCCGCTATAACGGGGATGGCCGTCAAGTATGCCAGATAAGATAAGTAACGGCGCATTAGAAGGGCTAAAGTATTTGGCCCTTCTATTTATGATTGGCGATCACGTTAATAAGTACCTTTTTAACGCCACTTTGCCAGGGCTTTTTGAGTTAGGCCGATTGGCTATGCCGTTGTTTGGCATAGTCATGGCGTACAACTTAGCTCGCCCTGGTATTGCTGATCCGCATATCAAGCGTTTACTTATCCGGTTAGCTGTTTTCGGGGCTGTGAGTACACCATTTTTTATAGCATTGGGAGGCATCAAGTTTGGTTGGTGGCCACTCAATATACTATTCACGCTTTTAATTGCCGCCGTCGTTGTTCGCCTACTGGATTCAGGCAGGCCAGTATACGTAGTTTTGGCGGTGGCAATTTTTTTATTAGCAGGTTCGGCTGTCGAATTTCAATGGTACGGCCTAGCAGTAGTTGTTGCAGCCTGGCTGTACTTTGACAGGGCAACGCCCTGGACGCTGACACTGCTAATACTAAGCTGTGCGTCATTATGGTTTATAAACGGCAATTTCTATGCGTTAGCTGCGTTACCGCTGGTATTTCTAGCAACGCATATCAACATCGAATTACCCCGCCAAAAGTGGCTGTTCTATGGATTTTATCCCGTGCATTTACTCGCATTGTGGTTAATCCGTATTCCAATGGCCAAAGCGGGGTACTTGTTCTTTATGTAGGTGGTTTATGTCTAAACAAGTCATTACCGCTGCTGTGGCTGCAGTTGAGCTTACAAAGTGGTTAGATAAACAAAGTACACTTACAAACGTTTTTCGTGTCCTGGAACGCAAGGACGGTTTGCAGTTGTTTTTATATCTGTACGCCAGTAATGAACTTGTCCAGGTAACAGATGCCTGTTACACGAACTATCAAGACGTTTATAAGGAGATCGGGCGATTGCTTGATTTTGTGATGGAAGAACGTAGGAATATGAAGGCCGCTTAGCGGCCTTCGCTTTATTTACTGCCAGGTATCATTATAAATTGCATCTATGGCCAAGGATGAATAACGGTAATTCCCCAGGGCATGAAATATATCACCACTGGCTGATAGCTCCGCTTCTGAGTCGTAAAACTCCACTGTTTCATATTCCGAAAGGTAGCTTAAAGCGGTAAAGTTGTCCGGCAATTTTCCGCTGTACTGCGTATTAATAAATTCTTGGCAGTAACCATTAACCGCCGCCTGGATCATATCGTAGTGGGTTGGCAATTCCCCGTTTTCTTGCAGCTCCGCATCCTTTGGTGAGTAGCTTAACCAATCTTCTGCATACTTGCGGGTTCGCGCTGTTAGCACAGTCTCATAATCAATAAATGACGATACAATACGGCGAATTTCGCCTGTTTTCGCTGAGGCCGTAAGTTCGGCATGTATTTGCTGATAGTTCATGGTTTTGACTCCAAAATAAAAGTTAGGGCCGGTTGCCCGATACCTATTCTATTGCACAATACAAGCTAACTTTTTTGGTAGAGGGTACTATTTTGGGGGGTCTACCAATTTATTTTGTTCTTTTAGCTCTTTGGCTACACGTTGTATTTCGGTAATTTTGGCCATGAAAGCATCCATGACTTTTGCTAACGCTTTCGCTTCTTGGCGCTGTGGTAAGGTAAGTTCATCAAAGCTTATTAGCTTTCCCTTGTCCCGCAGCTTTTTGTATTCGTGCGGTGCCGCAATCGCTAACTTACCCTGCTGATCAATTTTGTATTGCTGTTCTTCAAGCTGCAGCTGTTTCATTCTCTTATTTTCACTTCCCTGAATCCCACGTTTTTACACGCTGAGTATGCGGCATCGAGGGATTTAAAAATGCGGTGCATTGGCCTGCCGTTCCGGCGTTTGTCCAGCTCCATAACTATCACAACGCCATTGCGGCGTTTAAATTGCGCTATCCAGCGCGGCGCTGGGCCAGGTTCCATGACTGCAGGGCAAACCGTAGCGCTGGTAAGGTCGCCTGCGTCAAAGTGTGTTCTGAGTTGTTCTAAGTTCACTGTTCCACCTTTTCTATCCGTTGCCGCTCGATCAGTTCCATTTTTAAGTGACGCTTATTTTCCCATGTATGGAAAAATTGTCTGGCTTCCTCTGCAGTAGAAAACTCTGCCGCTCGGCCAAAGCCGCACAAGCGTTTTTTGTTTGATAGATATTGGCCATCTTCATAATGACAATGCCAAGGCCACTTATCATCAAGTGTTGGATCATAAACGCCTACTAAAAAGCTGGATACCTTAGCTTCCTTGGGTTTTAAGACGTGGTAGGCAATATTGACGTTACCAACAGCGTGTTGCCATTTGTCCGGCTCGGCCTTTTTGAGCCTTTTGAAAAAGGCCCGTGTACGGTTTGAGTTCAGTAGAATCGCCGTTAGTTCGGCATCGAGATCACTTCTTACTGCCATGTTGTTCGGCCTTTGGTTTACGAGTGATGACGATAAAAAATAGCGCTAACAAACCAAACGCGACAAGCCCAGCTTGCCAGGGAGTGACACCGAATGATTCCAATAGACGTTGTAATGAATGTGGGTGCATAATATTTACCTTTTATTTGATTGCAAAAATAAGTTTTTTACCTGGTTGCGGTCGGTAGTATTGCTATCAAAATAGCGCTGCCGGCGAAAACCCGGGCCGCTAAAAAGATAGCAAAACAACTAACGTTTCCTCGCATAGATTAAGCCAATAACTACAACAAGAACGATGATCCCCATAACTGGCCATACCGAAAAATCTGCCTCACTATCTTTTGGTGGCCAGCTGGGTAACGTGGTTCCTCCGGCGCTGGCTACTATCCAACTTTGCATTGGCGATACTTCCTTTCAATCATGTAAGCGTTAATTCCACATACTATAGAGATAATGGCCAACGCCACAAAGCTCGGTATGGGGTCGTCATATTTACCGCCGCTAATTGCAATCAACACGGGGAACACTGCAGGCATAGCTATACCTGAGCCAAGCACGGCAATATTCATACAGTGCTTGGTAAACCTTTCCGTTCCACCAATGATAAGCAGGCCAAGGCCACCGGCGCAAAGTACCCCGCCGACAATAAATAGTAAAAAAAGAAATGAGTCATTCATATAATCATTGCTCCTAGCCAAAACGCCATATTTCAAAAACACAGCGGCAAAATTAAAAAACACATATTAAATATAGCGGCAAATTTTTAAAACACAGCTATAAATAGGCAGATCGTTTAACATAATCGCTTCTTATCGGCACTTCTAAGCCCGTTGTTTTTCGGCCTCTTCAAGCGCTTTCAAAACAGGTTCGCAATGATCGGCAATGGCCAACATTAAGCGGCGTGTCATGTCACAGTCAGCCAGCGCATTGTGTGCTTGGCCATGCCACGATAACCCCGCTTCACCTGCAGCATTGGCCAGCGATATTGTGCCGTGCAGGTTTGTGGCACCGTAAGCCCGTACCGCTGTCATCATGGCGCATTGCGTAGGCAGCGCGGCAATCCAGTCCACCGGACAATTAAAAGCTGCTGCAGTCTGCTGCAGCATCCTAATATCGAATGCCTGGTTAAATATCACCGCGACTTTTCCCGCCAGGATCTGGCTAACGTGTTCCTGGTACTCTGGCCAACAAGGGCAACCTGCTAAATCAGCGTCTGTTATGTTGTGTACGGCCATTGCATCGGGATGAATCGCTACACTTGGTTTAAAGCGCTGGTTAAACAACGTTGCACCTAAGCTGTCTATAATGGCCAACTCTATGATCTGATCATTATTGGCCAAGCCGGTTGTTTCCGTATCGAGATACACCACCTTACAGGCGTTGTCGGCAAGCCATTGGCGCACCCTTACACTTTCTTTATTAACTGAACTGCGTAGCTTGGCTTTCAAGCTGGCCACCAAACGGCCTAACCGCTGGGCGTTTGTTTGTGGCTTGGCTATCCGCTCCTTTAACGGCTGGCAATCGGCTACAAGGTAGTGCGGATTTTTACCGCGCCCATATTGGTTTTTAACCCAACGCACGGGCGTAGCGCCCTCTTTGGGTTTCATGCGGTACTGCTCGCGCAGTCGGGTTACACCAAAAGAAAGGCCATCTTTAACCGCTTGCTGCCTTAATCGCTCTAGCTCGGCATCTGCTTGCATTGTGCCACCTGTTTAATCTTTTACTGCAGAGTCAATCAGCGCGCCAAATGCCGCCATTGCCTGCGAGTAATTTTTGTAAAATGGCTTGAATGTGTCTGGTACAAGTACCGTTTCTAAATCGGTATAACTCAGTACACCAACAGACACCCCGCCGCTTTCGTTTTTCAGCAATACAGCGCTTTCAATACAGCTTTCCCGCTTGTATTGCCAACAAGCCAGCTCTGCGACCACTTCATCACGGGGAACGATTTTAACGGCCATTACGCACCTTCCTTACTAGCTATCCAACTGGCCAGTTCCTTGTAACAACGTTGCCCAAAGTTAGACATAGACACCCAATCATTGACCGGCTTTGTTTGCCAATCCGCCATTAGCTGATCTAAAGACTCGTACCCTTCGCGGATAAGGCAATTCTTTAGCCTGGTACTCATGCCATATAGCCATTCCATATCAACAGCTGCTTTACCGGCAGTTTTCCAGATTTCACCGTATCCGGCCTGATAAGACATAATGCACCACGCCGCAAACGGCATTGCACTTGTGCCACTTAACCAACGGCGTACAGTGCGATCAGTAACACCTAATACCGTTTCAAGGTTGGCCGCTGACCACTTCAAACGGGCTAACATGGTTTGCAGTTCGTCAGGTTCTGGCGCTGTCCATCCTTCCGCCGCTGGGTAAAAACAGCTTTCACGAATTTCAACCACTGGCTTATTGCTGTAAATTGCTAACGTTTCCATATACACCTCAAGAGTCAAAAGTAAGTAGAAAAAGGGGGCTTATAGCCAGCCCCGCTCCGCAAAAGACACAACGTCTGGATGACCAACTACAAGATGATCCAAAACCCGAATATCCACTAAGGCCAGCGCGTTAACTAAACGCTCGGTAATGGCACGATCTGCACGGCTTGGCTCACCTACCCCTGATGGGTGGTTGTGGGCAAAAATCACCGCTGCAGCGTTGTACTTTAATGCTTGTTGAACCACTACCCTGCTGTATATGGGAGCTGCGTCGATTGTCCCGATGCTCACGGTATCTCGGATGATTAAGCGGTGCTGTGAATCTAGGAACAAGCAAACAAAGTGTTCGCGCTCTAATGTACCCATTGTTAAACGCAGGTAGTTTTTTACCAAAGCTGGTTCAGTAAAAGTGTGTGTTTTTTCGTTGAAATGCTTATCTAAAATATCAATCGCAGCTTGGATAATATTCAGTTCGCTTGCAGTTATAGTCATCGGTTTATCTCCGGTTTTGACCTTAGCAACATCGCTCGGCCTTGATAGATATTATCGGACATTTTGTCCGGCTTGTAAAGCAAAAAGATAGCAAAAATAAAAAATATTTTTGGTCTTGGCACTTAATAAGCAATCATTTTATGGTGTTAAAACCAAAATAAGGCGGTTAAAACCGCCTTATTGATAGCTTTTAGTTGTTTTTTAATAAGAATTTTTTTTCAAACTCTTCAAACCGTCCTGAAAAGTCGTGCTTTAAAGCGATCTTGGCAATCTGGCCAGCCGTCAGATTGTTTTCATCTACAAATTCCCTGCAGTGGCGGCTAATTTCAGATTTCAGCTCTGCAATGGTACTGCCCCAGCAGCTGCCGCAATGTACTAAGCCGTCATGCTCACCGTCAGGCGCCCACATAACCAATAGTTCTGCTTCATAACCACCGCCCTTAGCTACGGAAGCGGTAAACTCAAAGCCTCTAAATACACCACTGGCTGAACCCCACTCGTCAATTTCTGCTTTAGTAATTCTTGATAATGACATTTTAAATTTCCTTCTTAACCGGCTATCGGTAATGGCCACTGCGTTTGCAGCGGCCAGTTAACTTAGTTTGTGTAATCAGCTGTCAAACCTATGTAGCAGTCCTCGCCATGACCTAAGTAATGGCACAAAGCTAATTCCGCAGCTTGCAAAGAAAGGTCTTGATCTAAAATGGTGTCATCTTCTGTGACGATACAGTAAGGGGTTGTATTCATCGGTTTATCTCCGGTTTTGACCTTAGCAACATTGCTCGGCCTTGATAGATATTATCGGACATTTTGTCCGGCTTGTAAAGTAAAAAGATAGCAAAACAAAGATTATTTTTCACATCGAGACAATAAAAAGATTGCAAAAAGCTTGATTTTTATGTTTTCTGGTTAGATAATGCTATCTAAACAGGTTTCGAGGGAGATCACTTTATGGCGTTAACATTACGTCCATCGGACGAACAACAAAAAGCATTAGAGCAATGCCAGGCATTGCTGGGCGAAAACACTATTACAAAGTCTGTTTACCGAACAGCAGAAGAGTATATAAAGCTGCGCCAGAAACATACTCGCCTGGAACAAGATCATGAGACATTGCAGCAGCAGTACAACGAGCTGTTACATAGCACAAAAGCGCTTTATGTGGCCGATGCTAGGTTAAGAGAATTGATAGCAAAGTAAGGTTATCTTGCGTTGCCGGCCGCGCTGTTATGCTATCAATAATGGCACCGCGGCAGCTGGCCAGGCAATGAATATGATAGCAAAAGCCGTTTTAAAACGGCTTTTTTCGGGCTTTTAACAGTTCAGCATATTCACGAACTAAATATTCCCCTTCTGGTAGGATCGATTGGCTGCATACTGGCAAAGTATTAATACGCACAGGTTCACCGGCAATATCCTCTGCAAGTAGCAGCGCCCAGGCACAACGTTCATAAGGTAAAATGTATGTTTGGGTATCACGTAGCGTTTGCATTGCAATTAAGCTACCTTGCGCCGCTTCTGCTCTTAGAGCTTCTAGCTCAACAGCTTCTTGATGAAAGCGAAATACCAATACAGCAATAGCTATCATTAATGCAGATACCAGGTATTCTGTTCTTATTTGCATGATTTTTCTCAGTTAGAAATCTTATCTACTAAGGACTGAGACTTTTAGAAAACTGGACAAAAAAACCGCCTTACGGCGGCTTTTTTTAATTATATTATCGGCCCCTACCCTGGACACGTTTTTGTTCCTGCTCCTGCTCCATTTTTGGCGCAAGTTGCTGCTCTTGTTGTTTGGCCAATACTTGGCGAACAACAGCGTTAACTTGCCTTCCCACAGCTTCACGGCCTAGAACAGACTTTTGTGCCAGGTCGTTAAAGTCCGTCAGTTTTGCGCCCTGCTCACCTTCCTTTTCCCCAGGCGCGAAAATAGGCAATATTGCCTCACCACCAACAGCCTTAGCTGCAGCTTTGGCTTTTTCCTTACCAACATTGATGTAAGGCGGTTTGGACTCCAAGGAATGATCATCATCACCAGCAACTATAATTGGCTTATCGGGGTAACGCTCACGCATGGCCAACGCGACTTTTTCTAAGTTACCTGAGTCAAAGGCCGCGACTGTGGCCATTCCCGCCCCTTCCGACAGACTTTTAGCCGTTGCATAACCTTCACCAATGATAATCACCGGCGCAGCGTCTAGTGCATCCATACCACCAACAGGGAAAAATGCTCCTTCTTTTTTACCACCAGAGGCAAAGCGCTTGCTACCGTTTGCCTGGACTGCTTGCACTTGCCATAGTTGGTTATTTGCGTCCTGAGCTGGTACAAGTAATTCACCGGCAGTAAAAACAATCGCATCAGGGTTGTTTTCGCGTAGCGTTTTAGACTCGCTAAAGTTTTTACCTACCATAATTTGCGGTTCAGTTTGCAAGTCAAATTGCGCCGGTACAACACGTATATCAACAGCTTCAATGCCTTTGTTCTGTAAGTACGTTGCTTGCGGATCTGCAGCCGGTGCATTGTTGTAAAACACAGTCAGCGCAGCGCTTACTTTATCATGCTGGATTGCTTCGGCTTTAGCCCGTTCAGCCAGCTTGGTAGCTGCTTCGGCCTGCATAGCCGCCCGTTCTTCATCTGTTAGGCTGTAACCTTTAGACTTCCACTTTACTTCCTGGCCAGTACGGTTGTTTTTGATATAGCCAGCAGGATGCTGGTCAGCAAAAGCAACATAGAAACCAGATTTTTCAGACGGCTTATCCCCTTCCATTCTGATCCGGTGTTTTTTACCATCCATAATAGGGTGTTCACCTTCAACAATTGCCCCTAGAGTTTTTAGGGCGTCTGACAACTCTTCTCTAGGCGTCAGTGTTGGGCCGGTTTTAGTGTTGTTTTCGATCAGGTACTGCCGAAGTTGTTTAAGGTCAGCATTTTGATCTGCATACCAAGCCGTTGCTTGTTTGTCCCATTTAGCGCCTGCAGCTTTAGCTGCTGCACGTTCTGCATACGGCACAGCGAGATAAACACGCTCTGAATTATTTGCCTGATTAGTTGACTGACTTTGTTCTTTTGCCGGTTCAGTTGTAGCTGTTTGGCTTTGGCCATCAGTCATCCATTTAGCAAATGGTGTAGTATCAACGCCTGCCGGTACAAACCATGATCGTTCTGTGGTATCCCATTTAGCGCCTAAGCTTTTGGCTTCGTTCTTCTCTTTAAACGGCACATTTATTAATGTCCGCTCGTTGTCTTTTTTAAGTGGCGGGTTCATTGGTGGTAATCCCTGTTCAACAGTGCCTATTGTATCTTCTGGCATGGCCTGCCGTGTTTTCTTATCTAAAGCCAGCTCAATGCCTTCTACCTGGTACTTAACAGCTTCTAAACGCATCCTGACAGCATCAAGCTCACCTGGATTCGTAAAATCGGCAACGTGCATTGCCCGGCCATCAATATGGCCAGTGTACAAGCCTAAAAATTGCGCTTCGTTCAATGGCACTTCTTCGATGTATTTCTGGCCTTCATTATCTGTAAACTCGGCAACAGGCCGACTTACTAACCGACCTGTCCAGTTCTCCGGTTCAAACAGCCTGGCATTATGGCCCAGGCTAGATTCGGTAATCTGGTTAAACTCGGCGGTATCCATTACACCTTTTTTCACCATCACAATAGCATTGCTGAGATCAGCAATTTTTTTGGCTTCTGCTTTGGCATCTTCCTCGTTGTGGAATGAACTACTAAGCGCTGTACCGTTTTGGCTCTCTATCAACCAATCCCCAGCTTGTTCATCACCAAAAACGGCTTCTGCAGCGGTCATTTGCCGTAGTTGAGGTTGCAATGTTTCTAGCGTCTGCTCTAACTCTTTACGTTCTCCGGTACGTTCTGATATGGCCTGGCTAACGGCTTTCGCTGATGCAAACGCCTGACCTAATAAGGCGTTTTGAGCGTTTGGCACGATCTCCGTGTCCATGTCCAGCAAATAGCCCTCTTTTTCAAATTTAACGACAAAGCCATTATCATTTTCGGTCAGAATGGCATTAACGCCTTTCTGCTCGGCCATGTCTTTAAGCTCATAATAGAAATTGAGTGCTAACGGGTCATTTGTATTACTCAGTTTTTGTACAGCTTTGGCATGGCCTTCGCGTAAGCCGGTTATCTCTACTAAACGCGCCTCAAGTTCTTGAGCTTGCATCTGTTCAACGGCTCGGTACGTTTCAAAAGCGCTGTCTAATGCTTGTTGCTGCCACTCAGTATCCGAAGTCATACCAGTGCCTTGCACTCGCTCGTCGTACACTAGCGTTACTGCTTTACCATCCCCTAACGCTAATTGTGTTACTACTGGCAGTGTTTTATCGCCGTCTTTATAGATAACGTCTACATCACCGATACCATCATCAACGCCAGGGTATTTCATCATTGCGGTATACCCGTTTTTCTCGGCAACTGCTGCCAAATTTTCCCATGTGTCTAAAGGGCTGTACCCTTCATTGCTGGTTGCATGGTTGGCTATGGCCCTTGCCAATATTTCTTCGTGTTGTTCTTGTTGTGCGGTAGTGATCAGCTGCTCTTTATCCAGCTCTTTAATCCGCTGTTGCTCAAGACCTAAAACAAAGTCCTGTATTTTTTCAGCGTCAGCTGCAGCCCTGAAAATTTCGTTAGGGTCGTCTTTTAACGCCTTAACCCAACTTTTCACGTAGGCGGCATGTTGTTCAGGATCATGGCCTATACCGAGTTCATCACCCAAAATCATTGATGCGATTTCAGCCCGTAACTCTTCTTTGGCATACATTTCTGAGCCAAAGGGATGCCCTAAATCGCGGTCAAGTCGGGTTTGATGCCCTGTCCAGTGTCCCAGCTCATGCAGTGCGGTTGCATAGTAATTATCTGCTGTTGGAAACTGTGACTTATCAGGTAAATGAATGCTGTCAGTTGATGGCCGGTAAAAAGCACGATCTCCCCCGTTGTGTTTGATGGTGGCACCTGATGCCTCCAAAATCATTTCAGCGCGTTCTATCGGCGTCCATTTATTATCTGGTTGCTCTGGTTTGATATAAGCTGGCAAGCCGTCTATCTGCTCGGCATTGAACACCGTAGCGAAAAAGACGCGAGGCCGTTCTAGCTTAACCGTTTCTTTTACCTTTTTGCCTTTGTCATCGAGTACCGGCTTTCCTTGGTCATCCAGCTTGTCTTGTTCTTCTGAGAATTTCCAATACTGGACAGTTGTACCCTTCTCACCTTTCTTAACCTGAGCATCGAGCGAGCTGGCTTGGTTGTATGTCATCCAGCGCGGATCATCATGGCCTTTAGCCATTAAGTGCAGCGCATTAATGCCCTTGTAACGCTTGCCGGTGGTTGGGTTCATCGGCATAAAATTCGATTGGCCTGGTTGCCACGGTTTTTGCCAGGGCGCTGTGCCTGCTTCAAGCTGCTTAATCAGATTTTCCGCAACTTGTTCAGCAAAAGATTTTTTTTGCTTATCCATACCTGAATCCTTAATACGAAATTGAGCATCATCACTGGCAGGGAATGTTTGAAGTTCGCGCTCTCCCCGTTTTATGCCTTCTGCAATAATTTGTGCATCTACCCGCAGTTCGTGCAGGGTAAGGGGGCGGTCTGTCAGTCCTGTTACTCGGAGTGCTTTTTGAAATGACGCACGTACTCGATCCCAGGCACGGGAAAAAAAGGTGCTTTCTTGCTCTGCAACGAAAGCAAATACCTCTTCTGCCCGTTCTAGCGGGGATTTTTCGGCGTAGTGTTTGTTAACCTTGTCCCAAATAGGCTTTAACGTCGGTTCTGTTTGCGATTCCAAAACGCTAGTGAGCAAATCGCGTTTTTGATCCGGCGTGAAAGTGTTAAGGGCATAGTGTCCGAGCAATTCATGTCGGATTGTTCGTCTGGCAGCTTCTTCGTTATCCAGATTGGCGGCGACAAGGGTAATGAATCGCTTGGCGGGGTGGTAGGCTCCTTAGATTGGGAACCCAAGTTTTTCGATGGATGCGTTGGGGCCATAAATTTCTTCCTGTGTTGATTTAATATAGGGCAAAACGTCAAAGTTGCCGTTAAAAGACTGCATAAAGTCATCAAAGACTTTTTGCACTGCTTCTACTGTCAACCCTTGGCTGCTCATTGAGCTGTCCCGTTATCAATCACGCTTTCTTTTGCGTCAGCTTCACTTAACGCATCCTCAGAAAATGCCCCTAATAACTCGGCTTCATCCGGTGAAAATTCCACCTCAAAGCCAGGCACTAAAGCATCATCCAATTTAGCCGCTAAAATATCGTTTGTTGTCGTGGCCGTTACGGTTACTTCTTCTTCCTGGAACGGCACAACGTTGGTTTCGTTAATGTCAGTCATATTGTTAAACCTTTGGTTTGCTATAGTTGGGCTTACCCATTGCATCAGGGTAAGATTGATTGCATTCAGGGTATCCACTACAACCCCAAAAGAACGTTTTAGGTTTTTTACCAGCACGGCGAATAAGCCCTTTACCGCAGGACATACATTTGTGCTTTTGTGAGGGCGTCAGCGCTTCTTTCTTCACAAGAACAGGTTTACCTCCCCTGTCATCAAACGCGCCTTTACAGCCTTCTGTGAAGCCCGTACAGCCCCAAAAAAAGCCTTTACTACCTTTTACGCGCCGAAGTGGTTTGCCACATAGAGGGCAAGGCGTTACCTGTATTTTCATGCCGGTAATGCCGCTTGTATTAACGGTTTCAACTTGCTCAGATATAAACGCCATAAGGGTATTAATAAACCCGAGACAATCTAGCTGACCTTGCTCGATGGCCTGTTGCTGCTCATGCCAAATAGCTGTCATATCGGGGTACTTTGCTACATCAGGTAATACCTGGTAATACTCTCTGGCTATCTGTGTGCTAACAATATTTTTGCCTTGCTCCACTAAAAAGCCGCGCTCAAAGAGGCCCATAACAATACTGTCACGGGTGGCAGGTGTGCCAATACCGCCGTGTTCACCTTCTTTGCCTTTATCTTTTTCAATGAGTAGGGCTTTTAACTTCGGATCACGCACATACTTAGCTACCCGAGTTAAATCACCTAACAAGGTGGCCATTGTGTACCGTGCCGGTGGTTTTGTTTCGCGCTGATCGGCGGTACAGGTTTGGCACTGCCCCTGTTGCCCTTTTGATAAAGCGGCGAGGTCAACGCTTAGTGCATCCTCTTCACCATCCACTTCTTCATTGCCTGCATCGTTTTTATAAAGCAACTTCCAGCCAAGAGAAGTTGAGACATTAGAACGACACGCGAACTGATTACCAGCGCACTCGATCACAACGTCTGTTTGGGTGTATTCATGGTTTGGCCAGAACTGCGCGATATAGGCCCGAGCAATCAACATATAAATTTTTTGTTCAGCATCGGTTAGCCTGGAAAAATCTGCTGTTGCTTCTGTTGGAATAATTGCGTGGTGAGCTGTTACCTTACTGGTGTTAAATGCTTTGCTTTTAATGCTTGGTTTGGCCGCTTTTGCTGCACCGGCTAACATGGTCGCAGTTTGTGCAATCGCAGCTAATACACCTGGCGCATCAGCATGGTGATCATCACTTAAATACTGGCAATCTGAGCGGTTATAGGTGATCAGCTTGTGCTTTTCACGCAAGGCTTGCGTTATATCTTTGACCTGATCAGGTTTATAGCCAAATTTTCTACTGGCATCCGTTTGCAGTTTTAGTAAGTTGTATGGAAGCGGCGGGGTTTGCTGCTTTTTACTTGATTTTACGCTGCTAAGCGTTGCAGCCGCACCCTGGCATGTATTTGCAAGGCTGGTTGCAAAAGTTTGGTCTACAATCCGATTTTTATCATCAATGGGATCACTGTCTTTTACTTGGTATCGTGCGGGGAACTGCTGGCCACCTACATCAAATTGACCGGTAACAGTATAGTAATAACTCTTACTATGGGATTCGTGTTCTAAATCCCGCCGTACCACTAAACCTAATACTGGTGTTTGCACTCGACCAACAGACAACACACCCTGATAGCCAGCTTGTCTAGCTGCTAACGTATAGGCCCGAGTCATGTTGTAGCCATACAGCTGATCGCCTACGCTTCTTGCTACTTCCGTTTGGTATAAAGTGTAAAACTCTTTGTTCGGCTTTAAGTTTGCTAAAGCCCTTTGCACAGGCTTGATATTGTTATCGTTTATTAGTACCCGATAAACGGGTTTGTTATATCCAACATACTCTAAAATTTCATCACAGATCGCTTGCCCAGCTCCATCAACATCACAAGAATTGACGCATGAAGTGCTTTTTTTAAGTAAATCAGTAATAACCTTTAATTGAGTCTTTTTATCTTCTCCTGGTTTATACTCCCAGGGAATAAATGACATGGGTAAATGCTCCATTGACCAGCGGCTATATTGCTCGTCGTAGTCCTCTGGATCTTTGAGTGCCAGCATGTGGCCATAACACCATGTAACAACATCACTACCACAGTCATAATAACCATCTAATCGTTTACCACCGCCAAGGCCATCAACGATAGCTTTTGCCAGTTCTGGTTTTTCAGCGATAAATACGCGCATACCGTTCACCTATTGGGTTAAAAGAGGTTTAACAACATGGCGTACTTGCTTCATTGACAGTGCGCCGTAGTAACGGGCATCAAAAGACACGCCGCTATAGTCAGACATTAATAAGATTTCATCCCCCTGCAGCTCGTAGTCGCGCAAGCGTAGGTAAGGCATGGTTCGACCATCAGAATCAGCCAGGAATGGTTTTGATACCGGCAACAGAACGCCGTTAATTTCAACGCCCTGTTCGGTAATGCTGATAACGTCCCCTTTAGCGGCTAAAATGCGTTTCATCAGCTCGCCATAACCACCATCACAGTAACCAGCGGTAATATAAAAGCGCTCTTTAGCCAATTGGAAAACGCCGTTATCAACCGGACAAAATGTCACTAAATCGCCCTTTTCTGGCGTTTTATCGACTACCCAATACAGGCCAACGGGATAGCTTGGGGTGCTATTGACGCGAAGCCCTGCCCAAAAAAGCAGGACAAACAACATAAATAAACTAATGCCAATAATGGCAAACCATTTTGTAACGGCTTTCATAGGGCAATCCTCTCGTTAGCCTCAGTAACAGCTTTTTCATAAAGCTTGTCGCTTTGTTTTGGTGCGGGAACTTTTGAACGGGCAGAAAAAACATCATCTTTGAAATACAGGATTTGACGGCCATAAATGGCCGGATAGCCAGCCACATAAATAACCATGTCGCCACCTTCACTAATGCGGCCCTCGCTATCTTTCTTTGGCCCAGGCATACGCAAGCATTCATCTTCTGTAAGCAGTGGCCTGCCGGTTTCAGTCATCGTTACAGACACTTGGCCAAGTAGTGCAGACGTCCGGCGTCCGCTTGTTGTGATCTGTTCTTTAACGATTGTGGTTTGGCCGGTAAGCTTTGATAAGTGCTGTGCTGTCTCTACACGGTTTGGCGGGTAAGCATTTTGCACATGGCAGTTTGATGTAATGGTTTCATCTGGCCCGTAGCCCGTTTCACGGGATTTGAGCTGGTTAATATCCTGGCAGATCAGGTAGCACTTAATACCGTAACCGGCTAAGAACGCTAAGGCTTCTTGCAGAATTTCAAGCTTGCCTAAGCTTGGAAACTCGTCAAGCATCATTAATAAACGGTGCTTGTAGTGCGCTTTTGGTGCGCCCCCTTCAAAATCCATCTTGTCAGCATTGAGGCGGATAATCATGTTTATCATGATCCGCACCAATGGCCGTAAACGGGCCTTGTCGTTTGGTTGTGTGACAATATAAAGCGATACCGGAGAATCGTAGTTCATTAAATCTCTGATTTTAAATTCAGAGCTGGACACGTTACGGCTAACGATGGGATCACGAAATAACGACAGGTAGCTTTTAGCAGTAGAAAGAACTGAGCCGCCTTCCTCTTCTGGCCTGTCCATCATGTCACGCCCTGCAGAGCCAACAACAGGGTGATTTTCCCCGTTAACATGGCCGTACTGCGTCATTTCCATCCACAATTCAGCGGTTGAACGGTTAGGATCAGCAAGCATATTGTCTACGCCTGGTAACGTTGCTGTGCCGCCTTCGTTTTTGCATTTGTACAGCAAGTGCAAAATGCAGCCTACCAATAGCGCCTGAGAAGTTTTCTGCCAGTGGTCGTTAAGCCCCTTACCGTCAGGGTCAACGATAAGCGTTGCCAGGTTCTGAACGTCCCCTACTTCGTTTTCCGTGCCTAAACGGATTTCATCTAGTGGGTTCCACTTAATTGAACCATTTGCCGCTGCTGGTTCAAATTTTAATACCTTGTTGTTAGCGTACTTTTGACGCCAACCGGACGTTAGCGCCCAAAGCTCGCCTTTTAAGTCGGCAACAACCGTACTTCTTAACCAGCTAAGCAGTGTCGGGATAACCAGACCAACACCTTTACCTGAGCGCGTAGGTGCATAGGTTAAAACGTGTTCTGGCCCACTATGACGCAGATAAATCAGTTTACCGGCCTTATCAAGCCAGCCGCCAACGTAAACCCCTTCATCTTCCATTAGGCCAGCTGTCTGAATATCTTTCTTCTCGGCCCAACGGGCTGAGCCATGCAGGTATTCGTTAGCTTTGGCTGTGTTCGCCTGGATCATCTTTGTAATGACAATACCAATCAAACCGACACCGGCAATCAGAATGCCGATGCTACCAGAGCGCATAAAGGCGTCTGTGTGGTCGCCATACCATTTAGACGCCCATACTAATATTTCCCAGGGAAAATACAGGCCGTTGTAATTTGGGCCTAATACGTTGTGATAGTTAAAACTGCTTGCAAAATGCTGTGTACTTGCCCATAGCGCACCCACAACGGCTATTAGCGCCAATATCGCATGTAACCGGCTGGTTGTTTTTTTCTCCCTGATCTGAGGGCCAACCGCATTATTTCGTTTCATTTTCTTCATCGTGATCTACCTTTCACAGTTACATTCCCGCCTTTGGCTATCGTGACGGTGGTGCCAACTTTTAAGCGTGATAAACGCCCTGCAGTCTTTGCATCCACGGGCATAACCAGCATTTGATTATCTTTTGCCAGAAGCGCTAACGCTTGGCCGTCAACGTGTCGAATACCGTTGTATATAGCTATACCAGTGTCGAATTGAGTATATCCCCTGTGGTGCGATATATCGAATACTTTTTTACGGGTTTCGTTTCTCTCGTTAACGTATTTATTAACTGCAGCAACTTTATTATCTAGTCTTGGCCCAGATACATTCCGTCGCACGCTGTTATCTCGCTGGGTTTCTTGCTGTCCCACGACACTAGAAACATTACTCGGCAATAGCACCTCACTTCCTCTTTGGTTGAGAACCAAACCGCATTCGGACATTGGTCGCAAGCGGTTCTGGGCTGTGGGCGGCGGGTTTGTTCCAAGTCGCTTAATGTTGGGCTGATATAGTCCTGGTTCGCTTCCATCATTACGCTGGCTTGTTGTTCCGCTGGCAGATTGCTTTGCTGCTCCGGTTCGTCCGGCTTGTCCAGGGCTTCCAGCATTGCGGCTAAAATCTCTTCCTCGTTGTTGTGATCGGTCATGGTATTTATCCTTTGCATTTGGGTTAGTGATATAGGTTTGTTTCAGCTTTTCTAACGCTGGATCATCAAACGTGACATTTAACTTATTTGCTGCCGCTGTACGCGCTACAGCTGTTTTAAACTCGGCATTGCCGGTTATGGTGAGTTTGTTGCCGAAGCGGTGCATGGCCATGTGCAGGCTTGCTAATAAGCCGTTACTTGTTGGCCACCGACTCACTTTTAATGTGCGTCCGTCATCCCTGATAGGGGTATCAGCCAGCTTGTAAACAACAGCCCCTTTAGAAGTGACATTGTTAATGGGTGCGCCAGGTATGTTGCCAGGCTTAACGGGGTCTGTTTGTGAATCAAAGCCGTTGGCTTCGTATTTTTGACGCTCTTTGTCTTTACGATTTCGCAGTAATGATGCAGCCGCTTCATTGCCTGCTAGTGCTTGCTTTTTTAGCCAGTCTTGCCACACGGGACGGGTGTAAGTTTGATAGATTTGCGCCCGTTTTTTTGTTTGCTCCTGCTGGGCGGCTTTAATGCCGTCCATCAGGTCTTTTGATATTTGCCGGTGCGCTAACCGCTTAACTAGCCCAGGCGGGGCGAACTTTAACGCCGCACGTTTTAGGGCTGCAGTTTTTTTCAGTAAGTCAATCTTGGCTGTTTGCTCGTTCTTCACTCTCTGCCAAGCATTCTTACGGGCGATTGCATACGTGTGCCGTTCTTCTGTGTATTTCGCGTATAACGAGGGGACAGCCTGAGCCTCTATAACTGGCTTTTTAACGTATTGCCGTTCAGGTTCTACGGTTTTACCTTCCGGCCCCTGAAAAGCCCCCAGGCGGCTTTCTAGGGCGTTTTTCGACAACGCCCTATCGACACTTGAGGCTTTAATAACAACATCGCCTGCAGCGATTACCAGACCGGCCCCTTGTGGCCGGATCTCAAGTCCATTTTTTTGCAATGTAGTATGCAGTTGTTCCCAGGTATCAGCTGCTTTAAGGTCATCTGCAATAGCTTTTGAATAACTCAGTAAGCTTTCAAGGCCCGCCATGTTTTCCATGTCTGCCGCCCTAGCCTGCCCTGGTGTTTTACGTGCTTTATGATTGTCACGGGCAAGGCCATGCTTTTCTTCCAGCATTGCACGCACTTCATCACGGGTTCGGTGATCTCGGTAAGGTTCATGCAGGGTGTTGGTAACAGGATGGATTTTATTAATCGCTATGTGCATGTGTACGTTATCTGTATCACGATGCACAACGGCAATACGCTGGTGTTCAGCGAACCCCAGCGCATTTGCCATTTGTTGCTCTACGTCTTTTAAAACGTCCGCGCTTGGGTTTTCACCTTCACGAAAAGACACTATCAAATGATAGGTTTTATCTGATAGCGCCCGTGTGTTCATTTCCTGTGTGGCTTCAACTTCCAAAGCGGCCCACACTGGATCGGTTGAATGGCAATTGCTAATTAGAATATCGCCAAGTCGTTCAAGTTTGCCTTGCTCGTCAATCAGGTATTTTGTCAGGTTGCCAAAACTGCTTTTCCTTGGCGTCCGCATTGGCACTTTTTTGCTTATCATAGAATCACCAAATTTTAGCCGCTAAAGTTTTTCAACTTTATCGAGTAGCGTTAATTGCATCTGATAAATCTTTTCTAAAACGCCTTCTATGGTGTCGATGATTTGCGCCTGGTTAAATTGCGCCAACTTCCTATCATCTGATAGCCACAGCTTTAATAAGCCTCCTAGCCGCCCCTGATCAGCGTTCAGTTTGGCCAGCTCCATCACCAAGGCTTGATCTAATTTGCCAGTGACCTGAATGCCCAGGCCCACATTCCGCAAAAATGCGGAAGTGCTGAGGCCGTGCAATCTGGCATTGTCTGTTATGGCCTTTTTCTCTGTGGGCGTAACCCAAACCTTTATCGGGGTATGCCCTTTTCTTGTTTCGTCTTGTGTTTGCATCTTGTTTTCCTTGTTGCGGCGGTAGCCGCTGCCTCGCAGAGCAGGACACCCGTTGAGCAGAATGCGAATAAGGAACAGTGAAGAGATCCACCGCGTAGCGGTGGGACTACTTCACCTGTCCTGCCCTTAAAAGCAAGTTTATAACACCATGAAAGAAAATGCACTATACCGGCAAGTCAAGTTTAAATTACTTAACAACGTGTAAAAACTTGGTAATATGATTAAAATAGCGCTAGAATCCACGTTATAGCGGATTTATGGCCGTTAAATATCGTTAGATTCAACTTACAATCAAGATGGAATCAACATAATGAAAAAAAGCTTGTCACAGCGCATAGCTGAGCGTGTGGCACAAAAACAGCCTAATCAGAAGGCTAAAAACAGGGCCGCATTTCTGGCTAACAAAGAAGAGATCGAACAAGCGTTGTCAGATGGTTGGTCGATGAAACTGGTTTGGGAAACGCTAAAAGAGGAAAAGCGCATTGGCTTTTCTTACCAGGCGTTTACACGGCATGTTAAGAAAGCGATCAAAAAAGCAGGCGTTGAAAGTGTTACTGCTGAACCTGTTAGCGGTCAGGTTGAAACAATTTTAGCGGCTAAAACCGAGCAAGCGAAAGGTGAGACTGAGCCAGCTCAAAAACAGAAACCGGCTGAAAAAGGGTTCACGTTTAACCCTAAGCCGAACCCCAAGGAGTTATTGTAATGGCAAAAATACACATGGTTTTACAGGGCAAAGGCGGCGTTGGTAAGTCTTTTGTTAGCGCTATTATTGCTCAATACAAAGCATCAAAAGGCCAAACCCCGTTATGTATTGATACTGATCCTGTCAATCAAACGTTTACCGGCTATGCAGCGCTTAACGTTAGAAAGCTCGACATTATGGATGGTGACGAAATTAACCCGCGCCATTTTGATATGCTGATCGAATGGATAGCCAACGCAGAAAACGACATTGTAATAGATAACGGCGCGTCAACATTCGTACCGCTGGCCCATTATCTGATCAGCAATGAAGTGCCTGAATTACTGTCATCTATGGGGCATCAATTAGTTATTCACACTGTTGTTACGGGTGGCCAGGCTCTACTTGATACCATCAGCGGCTTTTCGCAGCTGGCTAACCAGTTCCCACAGCCAAGCTTGTTTGTTGTTTGGCTAAATAGTTATTGGGGCGCTATTGAACACGAGGGCCGCTCTTTTGAACAACTCAAAGCGTACAAAGAGAATAAGGATCGCGTATCGGCCATTGTAAACATCCCCCAGATGAAAGAAGAGACATTTGGCCGCGATCTGAGTGACATGCTACAAGAGCGCCGGACATTCTCTGAGGCTATCGAGGATGGAGCGTTACCCATTATGACAAGGCAGCGGTTAAAAATATTTAAAGAAAAACTGTTTGGGCAGTTGGAAGCGGCGGCGGTGCTGGGATGAAAAAAGATATAAACGACATTATCAAAGAGATAGCGTTACGTAACAACGTAAGGCTATCCCAGGATGATCCGGTACTGATTGTTTACACGTTGCACGAAATGCTGTTGCAAGAGCAACAAGAACAACAGAACCGGCTGTTAGAGGGCTTCAAAAGCGAAATGGAAGCATTAACACAACGTTGGTCTGATGACACCAAGGCTAAGAGTGAAAAAGTCTTGCAAGCCTCATTAGACGCCAGTAAGCAAACGATGGTTAATGTGATGCAGAAGAACGCCACGGAAACGGCTCAGGCGGTAAAAAATGAAGTTCAGAAAGTGCCGGTGATGATTGCTGACCAAATGAGCCAGGCTAAAACGTTAACGTATGCAAACATAGCCGCCAGTGTCGTTACACTGGCTTCGGCTTGCGTGGTAGTTTATGGCCTATTTATGGCTTGATCTCGCGTCCTGGATAAAGACTGGCCAACTGATTGACGTTTGGCCAGCTCCTTTTCTTTCTCTAGCCGTTCTCGATGGCTGTGGGCGCGTTGAGCCTGTCGCATCTCGTCGTACTCTTCGGCCAGCTCAGGCTGCTC
>Ga0100394_1000303_pt1 | contig 40775 bp, 40 predicted proteins | sample CryGeymeta201518_FD_81549 | JGI IMG/M metagenome (GOLD analysis project Ga0100394, IMG submission 81549) | Groundwater microbial communities from Crystal Geyser aquifers in Utah, USA - Crystal Geyser metaG 2015-18 | ecosystem: Environmental > Aquatic > Deep subsurface > Groundwater | place: USA... | reverse complement strand
ACACCTTTAATATCGCTGCTAATGGCTTGAAAGCGTTGTGAGTGGGCAATGCTAAGCAAGGGCATCTGTTCGGCGAGGTATTGTTGTGCTGCCATATAGTAACTACGACGTTGCTTTTGATCTGGTGTCAGTAATGCCTGGCTAATAAGCAGATCAAAATTAGCATCGCACCAATTTGCTCTATTTGAGCCCGTTAAGGCTGCGCTGCAACTTAGCAGTGGCCGGAAAAAATTGTCTGGATCAGCGTTGTCAGCAGACCAACCAATTAGTACTGAGTCATGCTCATAGGCACCCAGCTTACGGCGAAAGCTGTTCCACTCGTAAGAGATAATGCTAGCTCGGACACCAATTTGCGCTAAATCTGCTTGCATTAGTTCTGCCATTTTTAATGCATTTGGATTATACAAACGTTGCACCGGCATGGCCCAGATATCCATGCTAAAGCCATTTGGGTAACCAGCTTCCGCCAGCAATTGTTTAGCCTGCAGCGGATCATACTGTTGTACTGGCAAGTTAGGATTAAACGCCCAAGATGTAGGTGGTAAAACTGAGTTGGCAGCTGTTGCATGGCCAAAATAGACGGCTTGTAAAATTGCATCGCGGTTAATGGCATGGGCCAGAGCCTGACGTACCTTTACATTGTCAAACGGAGCTTTGGCGGTATTAAATGCCCAAAAACCTATGTTCATACTGGTACTTTCTTGCACACTTACATCTGGGCGCTGACTGATTAAGCCCAGTTCCGATACTCGCGGAAAGGCGACAACATCACATTCATGCGTAAACAGTTTGGCCATCCGGCGGGCATTATTCGGCACAATGTCAAATACTAATTGTTCCGGTTTTGCCAGCTCACGCCAGTAGTTCTTATGGCGGTAATAACGTATCAGTAAGTCTTTTTGATATTCTTTAAACCGAAATGGGCCGGTACCGATAGGTTTGCTATCAATTAGAGCAAGTTCACCTGATGTGACTAGTTGTTGGCCATACTCAGCGGACAATATTGCGGCAAAGTCTGTAGCGAGATTAGACAAAAATGAACTGTCTGGCCGACTTAACTCAAACTTTACTACATTTGGCGCTTCTGCTGTGACGCTGGTCACCAAATCTGCCCAATCAACACTTTGAAAAAAAGGGTAGTTAGCACCGCCTTGTTGGTGAAATGGATGCTGACTGTTCATTATACGGTTAAAAGTGAACACTACATCTTCTGCGTTCAGAGGCCGTGTAGGGGTAAAGTACTCTGTTTGGTGAAACTCGACGTTTGGGTGCAGAGTAAAGTGATACACCTTACCTTCGTTACTCACTTGCCATAGCTGTGCTAAACCGGGTATTAGCTCACCATTTTCTGGATTAATATCCAGCAGCCGATCGTACAACTGCTGGCTGATCGCATCTATAGTAGTACCGGAAGTAACCAGTTGTGGGTTGAATGTTTCAGGTGAGCCTTCAGAGCAATACACTAAACCACTGCGCACAGTTTGCGGCAGTTGAGGTTGGCAGCCAACAACAGCAATAATTGTGCATAGTAGCATTGGTAATACACTATGGGTTGCTCTCATTGTAATTGTATGGCCCAGTGTAAGTTTCATGTTTGCTGGCTTTCAAGTAGTTGGTATTTTTTCATATAACCACGTAGCTGATGATAGGTCAGGTTTAGGAGTTCAGCCGTTTTTTTCTGGTTGTATTGGCTTGCTGCCAGTGCCTGTTTTATCAAACTAACTTCAAAATCCTGTGACAAGGTTTTAAAATCTTGAATGTTGCTAAAATCAAACTGGTTAAAACCAGTCGTGGGGGCTTGCACAGAGGCTACCACTGAATTGGGTGGTAAGTCAGCAACCATAGCTTGCACCGGTTGCTGTATCCTTTTAATACGTTGTTGTGGGCGATAGGGCGATTCAAACGGATCCAGTAAGATATCATGTACCGGGACATAGGCATTGTTTGTTCGATAGACGCTGCGTTCTACCACGTTTTTTAGCTCTCGTACGTTGCCTGGCCAATGATAATCCAGCAAGATATGCTTGGCTTTTTCACTAAAACCGCTGAAAAGTTCAAACCCAAGTTCGCGCGCCATATTAATCGCAAAATGTTCTGCTAATAGCATAATGTCTTCACGTCTTTCACGCATTGGCGGTAAGGTGATAACGTCAAACGCTAATCTGTCTAGTAAGTCAGCGCGGAACTCTCCCTGTTCGGCCAACAAGGGTAAATCTTCGTTAGTGGCGCAAATCAAACGCACATCGGTTTTAATCGAACGGCTACCGCCAACACGCTCAAACTCGCCATACTCAATTACCCGCAGCAATTTTTCTTGTACCAGCCCAGGGGTGTTGGCTAGTTCGTCAAGGAACAGTGTGCCACCGTGTGCGCGCTCAAAACGTCCTTCATGGCGCTTACTTGCCCCGGTAAATGCGCCAGACTCATGACCAAACAGCTCGCTCTCTAGTAAGTTCTCATTTAGCGAGGCGCAGTTTAAGGTTAAATATTGCTGATCCCAACGTTGGGACAAAAAGTGTAGACGGGCTGCGATGAGTTCTTTACCGGTACCCCGTTCACCGATAATTAACACCGGCTTGTCCAATGGCGCGATTTGTGAGACCTGATCCAGCACATTTAGAAAGCTGTTAGACTGGCCCACCAGATTATCTTGTTTGAATTTTCTGCTCATGGCGTGCTATTAGTTGGTTAAATTGGCTAATTAATAGTGTATTTCATAATAGGTGGTAGCAGAAGCATTAATGGAAAATAAATAAAAATTAATTAAAAACAAATGCTTATATTGTTTTGAAAAGTTGGCAAGGAAACTGAATAGGTTAGCTTGTACTAAATCAGTCAATAACGAGGTAAATATTATGGGTATTTTTTCACGCTTCTCAGACATAGTGAATTCAAATATCAATTCATTGTTAGATAAAGCCGAAGATCCGGAAAAAATGGTGCGCCTGATTATTCAGGAAATGGAAGACACCTTAGTCGAGGTGCGTTCTTCTTCTGCTAAAACCATTGCTGAAAAGAAAGAGCTTCAACGTTTGGTTAACCGTTTGCAGGAAGAAGTGGCTGATTGGCAGGCTAAAGCGGAATTAGCGTTGAGTAAAGAGCGGGAAGATTTAGCGCGTTCTGCATTGATTGAGCGACAAAAATCGTCTGATCAAGCTGATGCCGTTGCAGCAGATATTGCTAATCTGGATGAGCATATTGGTAAGTTACAAGATGAAGTTGCTCAGTTGCAAGAGAAACTAGCCGATGCCAAGGCTCGCCAAAAGTCAATGTTGATGCGCCAGAAAACGGTATCTTCGCGGCTTGAAGTTAAAAAGACACTGGATAGCAACCGCATTAACGATGCCATGTATAAGTTTGAGCGTTACGAGCAGAAAATTGATACATTGGAAGCTCAGGTTGAAGCCTATGATTTAGGTAAGAAAACCTTGAAAGACGAGTTTGCTGAACTGGCTGCGCAAGACAAAATTGATAACGAGTTAGCTGAGTTAAAAGCTAAAGTTAATCAAAAAGATAAAAACGCCTGATTTTCAGGTGTTTAGGAGCGAACATGGAATTTTCAGAAGTTATTGGTATCCCGTTTATTTTGTTTATGATTTTTGTGGCGCCAATCTGGGTCATAATGCATTACCGTAGCAAAAATAAAATGGGACAGGGGTTGTCTGACCAAGAGCTTACTCAGTTAAATGACTTGGCGCACCGGGCAGAAAAAATGGCGGATCGTATTAAAACACTTGAAGCTATTTTAGACGCAGAAAGCCCAAAGTGGAGAAATCAACATGACTAAGCCCAAACGTGAACTACTTCGCGACGATGCAAATGGCAAGATAGCCGGCGTTTGCGCCGGTATTGCTGACTACTTTGGCTGGGAGCTTTGGTTGGTAAGAATTATTACCGTATCAGCGTTTTTTCTCGGTGCAGGTGGTTTGGTGTTAGTGCTATATATCGCCGCTTGGGTGGTGCTGGAAAAAAAGTCCAAGGCCGTTGTCAAAGCTTCCACAACGGCTGATTTAAGCCCTGCAACAGAGAAAGCTGTTGAGGTTAAAATTCGCATGTGGCAACGTGGTGAAGCTCCAAAACAAGCGCTACAGCATTTAGCCAATCAGTTTGATAATCTGGAGCTTCGGCTTAGAGGCATGGAAAGCCATGTTACATCAGCGAAATTCCAGCTGAACCGTGAATTTAATAACCTCTAGGGTGGTACACCTTAGCTTATGAAGCTACTCGATAAGATACAGCATCAAGGGCGCGAACTGACCGGACGCGCTCTTGATCGTCATTTACGCTTAGGGGTTACAGGCTTAAGCGGTTCAGGTAAAACTGCGTTTATTACCTCACTCGTGCAACAGTTAACGATGGGTGACCAAAGCGCCAACTTGCCGTTTTTTGATGTGGTGCAATCACAACGTTACCTGGGCGGACGTCTTGCCAAACCGCCGTTGGATGTGCCGCGTTTTCCGCTAGAGCAAAATTTACAGGCACTGCAACAAAGTCCGCCGCAGTGGCCAGCGTCAACCCAAGGCTGGAGCCAATTAAGTCTAACTTTGCGCTACAAAGCGTCAACCGGACTGCGGGCGCATTTGCAGTCGCACAGCGAATTGGCGCTGGATATAATCGACTATCCAGGGGAATGGCTGCTGGATTTACCTTTGCTGGACATGAATTACAAGCAGTGGTGCGAATTTAGTTGGCAGTTATTTAGCAAGCCCCATCGCGTTGATGTAGCCGCACATTTTAATCAGCAATTGGCTGCCATTAGTTTAGATAATGCCACTGAGCTGCAATTGCAAACCTTGACTGACAGTTATAAAGCACTGTTGCAGCAGTTTCATCAAACCCCAGGCGCTTATTTAAATCAACCCGGAAGATTGTTGGTACCCGGTACCTTAGCGGGGGCGCCAATGTTGCAGCTATTTCCGCTGTTGCCACATCAGGTGTCGGCGGATTCCGCGTTAGCTAAAAAGCTAACGCAACACTATGAAAGTTACTGTGCGCATGTGATTAAACCGTTTTATCAAAAGCATTTCTCTGGCTTAGATCGGCAAGTCATTCTCGTTGACTGCTTATCTGCGTTAAACGCCGGATATGCTGCTATGACCGAGTTACAGCAAGCATTGCAGCTTATATTGAAGAGCTTTCACTATGGACCAGCCAGTTTATTAGGCCGGTTATTTAGCCCAAGCATAGATAAAGTGTTATTTGCAGCCAGTAAAGCCGATCACGCAACGCCAGAACAACACAAGGCATTGACGCTGCTATTGCAGCAATTTCTACAGCAACCGTTAAAACATAGTCAGTATCAGGCAGCAAAAACTGAAGCCATGGCTATTGCGGCTATTCGGGCCAGTAGCAGTGGCTTTGTTCAGTCAGATGGGCTACCACAGCCTTGTATTAGTGGTACAAGCCTCGAGCAGAAAGCGGTAACTTTCTTCCCCGGTGATGTGCCTGCTCAGCTGCCAACAGCGAAGATGTTTGCTCAGCATCAGTTTGCTTTTATACCACTGCGTCCGCTGCCATGGCAGGACTGTAAACCTTTACCTCATGTGCGAATGGACCATGTATTGCAATACCTACTCGGAGATAAATTACGATGAGTGAGCTAAAGCAAGCCCGCCATTTTGAACCACAGCAATTAACGCCTTTACCAGAGTTAAAAGCAGCGAGTCATTTTGACAATGACGCTTTTGTAGCGGCAGATAATGCGGCACCGGTGGCACTAAAACAGCCTATACGCTGGTGGTGGCGATTAGCCGGGCTGACACTCGTTGCTATTATAGTGCTGTCTGTCTGGCAATGGTGTCAAACCCTGCTGCTAAGCTGGCAGCAAAACGTGGTGTATGGCATATTCCTAAGTTTAATTACTGCCGCAGTAGGGGTGCTGTGTGCCACGGTATTATGGCGTGAGGTTAAACTTTGGCGACGTCTAGCACGAAATAGACGTTGGCAACACAACGCAGACCGTATTCGCCATAGCGTACAATATGGCGAAGCGGGTGAGCTCTGTAAGGCAGTTGCCGATAGTTTACCAGCATCACCTGCTATTACAGCCGCCAAACAGCAATGGCAAAATGCGCTAACCGACGCACATAGTGATGAAGAGCAATTACAGTTGTTTGAGCGCTTTGTGCTTGCTGAGCTAGATAAGCAGGCGCAGCAACTCATCTATCGGGCGGCTACAGATACCAGTCTGGCCGTGGCTATCAGTCCTTTTGCTTTAGCTGATATGCTACTTGTGCTGTGGCGTAGCAGCCGCCTTGTACGTGAGTTGGCCCAGCTCTACGGTGGCGCCATTGGCCAATTACGCAGCATGTTGCTGCTCAAACGTTTGCTGGGAGCATTATTATGGGCAGGTGGCTCAGAGCTGGCATTGGATATGGCATCTGACGTTTTAGGCAGTGAGTTAACCTCGAAACTTTCGGCCCGTGCCGGGCAGGGTATCATCGCAGGATTACTGGTCGCCCGTTTGGGTAACCTGGCGCAACAGCAGCTAAGGCCGTTACCTGCAAGTGAATCCGCTAAAGTGAGTATTAAATCACTCAGTACCAGTTTACTGTCTCGCTTTAAAGCTGCAGTGCAAACTAAAGCTGACAATAAAGGTTAAACTTACAGGGTACCGCCAGACTGCAAGATGTCTGGCGTGCTTCCATTAATTACCAATTCTGTTATTTGTTACTGCGAAATTAACTATAAGTAGCAGTTTAACTATGCATAACAATAATAAAAATGCCGAGACGTTGTGTATTCACGCCGGTAAAGAAAAAAATCAACACGGTACTTTAGCAACACCTTTATATCAAACTTCAACCTATATTTTTGACAATGCTGAGCAGGGGGCCGCGCGCTTTGCTGGCGAAGCTGAGGGGTACATTTATACCCGGCTTGGCAACCCCACTACGCGTGAGCTGGAGTTGAAAATTGCGGCGTTAGAAGGCATGGAAGATGCCGCAGCAACGGCTACCGGAATGGGAGCTGTCGCCGCCAGCACGATGGCTTTTTTGCAACAGGGTGATCATTTAATCGCCAGTAAAGCAATCTACGGATGTAGTTTTGCCCTGTTTAATCACATGTTTGCTCGTTATGGTATTGACGTCAGTTTCGTTGATATGACCGACCACGCAGCAGTAGAGCAGGCTATCAAACCTAATACAAAAATGCTGTTTGCAGAAACGCCAATTAATCCCAATATGGTGGTGCTGGATCTCACCTTTCTGGGTGAGTTTTGCCAGCGGCATCAACTGATTTCGGTTATTGATAATACCTTTATGACCCCGCTACTGCAAAAGCCTGCGGAGTACGGTATTGATATCGTTATTCATAGCGCAACCAAATACCTAAATGGGCATGGTGATGTGGTCGCAGGTGTAATAGTGTCTGATGCCGAGCGGATAAAAACCATTAAACTCACCACGCTAAAAGACATGGGAGCGACGATAAGTCCGCATGATGCCTGGCTTATTATTCGCGGTTTAAAAACGCTGTCGGTAAGGTTAGAGCGCCACTGTAGCAATGCGCAAAAAGTTGCAGAGTTTCTTGAAGCTCATCCGGCGGTAAAGGAAGTGTATTACCCTGGTTTGCCATCTCATCCGGGCTTTAAGTTTATTGGTACACAAATGAAAGCTGCCGGCGGTGTGCTGGCGTTTGAATTAGAAGCCAGTTTGGATGACGGCAGATTTTTTATTAATCAGGTTCAACTGCTCAGTCTTGCTGTTAGTCTGGGCGATGCTGAATCACTTATTCAGCATCCTGCATCGATGACTCATAGTCCTTACACGGCTGAAGAGCGGCAAATGGCGGGCATTACTGATAGTTTAATCCGGCTATCCGTTGGCCTGGAACATGTTGATGATATTATTGCTGATTTAGCACAGGCACTGGACAAAATGCAGCAACGTCAGCGCTAACTGTTTGTGTTGTTGTAAGACATTCTTTACGCAAAACGTATCAACTTTAGACGACGGCAAGATTAACTCTTGCCGTCGTATCGCTTAGTATCCGCTCTAACTAATTATCTGCGCCCATAATTATTCCAAGCTAACAGCAGATAAACGGGACACTCCCGTATAACAGATTAATTAACAGGTTGTTTATGAGTAAGTCGAGTAAGTATATTTCCCGTCAGTCTGATGATACTGGGTTTATTGCCTGGTCAGATGAAGACAATCAGATTTGGCATGAATTAATTACACGCCAGTTAAGTGTGGTTGAAGGCAAGGCATGTGATGAGTATATGGCCGGATTGGAGAAGCTTCAGTTGCCAACCGATCGGATACCGCAATTAGAAGAAGTCAGCAAAGTGCTTCGTGCTACGACAGGCTGGGAATGTGCCGAAGTGCCGGCCCTTATTAGCTTTGACAAGTTTTTTGAGTTGTTAGCAAATAAACGTTTTCCGGTGGCGACCTTTATTCGTAGCCGAGAAGAGTTTGATTACTTGCAAGAGCCGGACATTTTTCACGAAATTTTCGGCCATTGCGCCATGTTAACTAACCCTGCATTTGCCGAGTTTACGCATATTTACGGTAAACTGGGCCTTGCTGCGAGCAAGCAAGACAGGGTTTATCTGGCCCGACTGTACTGGTTTACTATTGAGTTTGGCTTGCTAAATACGCCAAATGGTTTGCGTATTTACGGTGGTGGTATTTTGTCATCCCCGGGCGAAACGCAATATGCCTTAGAGTCTGATATACCAGAACGTAAGGCGTTTGATGCCGTAGATGTTCTTAGAACACCTTATCGGATCGATATTATGCAGCCTATTTATTTTATGATAGAGCGTATTGACCAACTGTTTGATATTGCGCATCTGGATATGATGGCTTTAGTTGAACAGGCCAAAGCCTTGGGGCTGCATGCGCCAAAATTTCCACCAAAAGAAAAACAAGCAAGTTAGGAATTAAACATGTCTGAATTAAAAGCAATGCAATGTGAAGCTTGTCGAGCTGATGCGCCGAAAGTCAGTGACGCTGAGCTTCCTGAATTAATGCGTCAGATACCAGATTGGACGCCAGTGGTTCGTGACGGTATTTTACAATTAGAGCGTGAATTTAAGTTTAAAAATTTTAAACTTGCTTGGGCGTTTCACCATAAAGTCGCTGAGTTAGCGGAAGCGGAAGGTCATCACCCAGCTTTGCTGTTAGAGTGGGGAAAGCTCACCGTAACCTGGTGGTCGCACTCAATTAAAGGCCTACACAAAAACGATTTTATTTGTGCAGCTAAAACAGATTCTCTTCTGGCGAATTAACGCCTTAATATCGAGTGGTGGTGTCGCCACCACTCGATATTAGCTATCTCTCTGCTTTTTGTTCATATTTCTTTACAAAATTACTGGTCTCAGTTGTTAGTTATACCGTATTATGCTGCTCACGATTTGGTTTCGGGGTACTTTGCGGTATGCGTTTAGAAATTCAATGCCAGAACAGACTTGGCCTGGCGCAAGAAGTATTAAATGTCTTAGTAAGTTATCAGCTAGATTTGCGTGGTATTGAAGTTGTACCAAGTTTAAGCCGGATGTATGTCTCTTTTCCGACAGTTAATTTTGAAAAGTTTCAGGAGCTGATGGCAAAAATACGTCGTATTTCAGGTGTGGAAGATGTAAAAACGACAGCTTTTATGCCATCGGAACGTGAGCATAATGAATTATCAACCTTACTGCGTACCTTGCCTGATGGTCTAATCGCCATTGATGTCAAAGCTAATGTCACGGTAATAAATGATGCAGCGCTAGAGGCGCTATCTGTAGAACGTGATGCAATAGCCGGACAATCCCTGCATGGCATGGTTAGAGGCTTCAATTTCCAACGTTGGCTGGAAGGGGATGATGTGCTGGCACAGACTCGTCGGCTGGAAGTGCAAGGCAAGCGCTTTGTTGCTGACATTTTACCCGTTATGGTGCCTGATGACACTGGCGAGGAGATCCTGGCCGGTGCTGTGATTAACCTTAAATCAGAAAGCCGTTTGGGCCAGCATATGGTGGCATTTAAAAAGGGCGATCAAGAAAGCTTTAATACTCTGCAAGCACATAGCAATTTAATGCGTAAAGTGGTGCGCGAAGCAAAGAAAATGTCGCAGTTAGATGCACCTATTTTAATCATGGGTGAAACCGGAACTGGCAAAGAATTGCTCGCCAGAGCCTGTCATGCTGCGAGCAGTCGTTCAGCAAAACCGTTTTTAGCATTAAGTTGTGCTTCGCTGCCAGATAACGTTGCTGAGTCTGAGTTATTTGGTTACGGCGCAAATGCTTTTGCCGGGTCTGCAGAGGGTAAAAAAGGTATTTTTGAGCAAGCCAACGGTGGAACCGTCTTTCTGGATGAAGTTGGTGAAATGTCCCATCAGTTGCAAACTAAATTAATCCGGTTTTTGCAGGACGGTAGTTTTCGGAGGGTTGCCGATGAAAATGAAGTAAAAGTGGATGTTAGGGTTATCTGTACCACACAGAAAGATTTACCCGGTATGGTGCAGGAGAATAAATTCCGCGAAGACCTATTTTACCGCTTAAACGTACTGACACTGGCATTGCCGGCATTGCGTGAGCGCAAACAAGACGTTATTCCTCTGGCAGAGTTCTTTATTGCTCGTTTTTCAGTACGGTTAGGGCGAAAAGCGCCTAAGTTAACTGACAGCTGCGCCAGTTTCCTGCAAAGCTATCCATGGCCTGGCAACGTAAGGCAGCTTGAAAATGCACTATATCGTGCCATTACGTTGCTAGATGGTTATGAGTTGGACCGCGAGCATTTACAACTGCCAAGCTATAACAACGATTTTGGTTATCTAGAGCAGGATTTTGACGGAACACTTGATGAAGCCGTTAAACGGTTTGAAGCCAACTTGTTACGGAAGTTGTTTCCGGCCTATCCAAGCTCACGGCAATTAGCCAAAAAGTTAGGATTAAGCCATACCGCGGTTGCAAATAAGCTGCGTGATTATGGTATTAACCGTAAGAGTGTAAAGATTTAGCTACGCTTTGTGTTTAAAACTGTACTCTCTAAGGGCCGATAAGGTGATAAATCGGCCCTTTTTGATCGGTTTTTTAGCAATAGCTGTTTTCGTACTGCCAACTTTACAAAACTGCATATTAGTCTTCACCTGACTGTCGCGTGCTCCCCCCTTTCTTTTTTTTACGGCTAGCGCATTATTAGCGCCATCGAAGACATAGCATGGAATACACTGATGTTAGATTTAACTAATCCACTGGGCACTGATGGTTTTGAGTTTGTTGAATACACCGCCGCAGATGCCGACGGTATTCAGAAATTAAAAGACTTATTTTATTCGTTGGGCTTTACCGAAGTGGCACAGCACCGTTCTAAGCAAGCATGGTTATACAAGCAGGGTGATATTAATTTTATCATCAATGCAGAGCCAAATTCGCAAGCAGAAGAATTTGCTCGTAATCATGGTCCAAGTGTATGTGCTATGGCGTTTCGCGTAAAAGACGCAGCGTTGGCGTTAAAGCACGCTATTGCAAATGGCGCCAAAGAATATAAAAACCAGGTTGGGCCAATGGAGCTAAATATTCCAGCGGTATATGGTATTGGTAGTAGCTTGCTTTACTTTGTTGACCGTTATGGTGCCAGCTCTGTGTATGACATAGATTTTAAATACTATGACAATTGGCAAGTAGAGATGGCAAAACATGGGGTTGGTTTAGAAGTGCTGGATCACCTGACGCACAATGTCATGCGCGGCAATATGAATGTCTGGGCGGGCTTTTACGAAAGTATCGGTAATTTCCGTGAGATCCGCTATTTCGATATTGAAGGTAAGCTTACCGGATTAGTCTCTAAGGCAATGACAGCTCCGTGCGGTAAAATTCGCATTCCAATTAACGAGTCTTCAGATGATAAATCGCAAATTGAAGAATTTATTCGTGAGTACAAAGGCGAGGGTATACAGCACATCGCTTTAACCAGTGAAAATATTTATGAAACCGTGCGCACATTACGCAACCGTGGCATGGATTTTATGCCGACACCAGACACTTACTACAACAAGGTTAATGACCGTGTAGTGGGGCATGAAGAAGACTTAGATTTGTTGCGCGAGCTACGGGTTTTGATTGACGGTGCGCCAATGAAAGACGGTATTTTACTGCAAATTTTCACCAAAACGGTAATTGGTCCGGTATTCTTCGAAATTATTCAGCGTAAAGGTAACGAAGGTTTTGGTGAAGGTAATTTTAAGGCGTTGTTTGAATCTATCGAAGAAGATCAAATTCAGCGCGGAGTGTTAAGCAATGCGTAAATGGGCATCGTTTCCATTAAAGGAAGGTGATGTATCACGCCAGGCTCATGCTGATTTTCCCGAGCAGGCTATTTATGAGCGTGAAACTGGCCGTAGTGGTTTTTTTGGTCCGGCAACGCATTTTCATCACAGGCATGCACCAACCGGTTGGAGCGATTGGCAAGGACCGCTTAGGCCTCACCTGTTTAACTTCAACGAAATAGGTAAGGATAACGCGAATTCGCCCTGGGCCGTGCCAAGCTTGTTGTTCAATGCGCATTGTAAAATGCGTACCTGGCGCTTAGCAGCCAATATGAGCAAACTGGCACGTAACGCTGATGGCGATGAGTTGCTGTTTATCCATGAAGGTAGTGCCGATTTATATTGTGATTATGGCCATATGACAGTGCGGGATGGTGACTATATTGTTATTCCGCGCTCTACCATGTGGCGTTTAGAGCCAAAAGAACCGATGTTTATCCTGTTAGTTGAGGCTACGAACGACAGTTATCAACTGCCGGAGAAAGGCCTTGTGGGTAATCATGCTATTTTCGACGCAGCCATGCTGGATACGCCAAAAATAAATGATGCTTTTAAAGCACAATACAGCGAAGACAGCTGGCAGGTAGAGGTTAAGCGTCATGGCGAGGTGTCGGTTATTACTTACCCGTACAACCCACTCGACGCGATTGGCTGGCATGGCGATTTAGCTGTTATGCGTATTAACTGGCGTGATATTCGCCCGTTGATGAGCCACCGTTACCACTTGCCACCTTCGGCTCATACTACTTTTGTTGCCCAGCGTTTTGTGGTGTGCACCTTTGTGCCTCGGCCAATAGAGAGTGATCCGGGCGCGTTGAAAGTGCCTTTTTATCATAATAATGACGATTATGATGAAGTGCTGTTTTATCACGCCGGCGATTTTTTCAGCCGAGACAATATTGAAAAAGGCATGGTCACGTTTCATCCCGCCGGTTTTACGCATGGCCCACATCCTAAAGCATTCGCTGCAGGGCGTGAATACAAGAAAAAATTTACTGATGAAGTTGCGGTAATGCTAGATACTCGTGATGCACTGGAAATGGGCGAGGCAGCATTAGCAACGGAAAATCCGGATTACGTTAACAGCTGGAAAGTAAAAACCTAAGCGCGATGGGTTAAGGATAAAAAATGAAGTTAGCAAGTTTAAAAAATGACAATCGTGATGGTTTACTGGTGGTAGTAAGCCGGGATTTAACGCGCTGTGTAGCCGTGCCTGCTGTCGCTGCCACAATGCAGCAATTACTCGATAATTGGGCGCAGTTAAGTGTCAAACTTGAAGAAGTCTATCAAGCACTGAACAGTGGGAAAGTGGATGGTGAAGTGCTTTTTGATCAGGCGCAATGCGAGTCACCGTTGCCACGTGCTTATCAGTGGGCTGATGGCAGTGCATATGTTAATCACGTTGAACTCGTGCGCAAAGCGCGTAATGCTGAAATGCCGCCAAGCTTTTGGACCGATCCGTTAATGTATCAGGGTGGGTCGGACGACTTTATTGGCCCTTGTGATAATATTGACGTTGTCAGTGAAGACTACGGGATTGACTTCGAAGGCGAAGTCGCTGTGATCACTGATGATGTGAAAATGGCATCTACGGCTGATGAAGCGCGCAGTAAAATTCGTTTGTTAATGCTGGTAAACGATGTGTCACTGCGAGGCCTTATTCCAAATGAACTTGCCAAAGGCTTTGGATTTTTTCACTCAAAACCGGCATCGGCGTTTAGCCCTGTTGCAATAACCCCGGATGAGCTGGGCGATAAATGGCATAATGGTCGTGTCCATCTACCGTTACTTTCTACCTATAATGGCAAGCTATTTGGTAAACCTAACGCGGGTATTGATATGACCTTTGACTTTGGTCAGTTGGTAGCGCATGCCGCTAAAACCCGAAACTTAGGTGCAGGCGCTGTTATTGGCTCTGGTACCGTGTCTAACAAGCAGGGAACTGAGCACGGTACTTCTGTAGGCGAAGGTGGAGTAGGTTATAGCTGCATTGCTGAAATCCGCATGATCGAAACTATTCGCGACGGTAAGCCATCCACATCTTTTATGAAGTTCGGTGATACCATTCGTATGGAAATGCTTGACGAGCAGGGCAATAGCATCTTTGGTGCTATTGACCAGAAAGTGGTGCAATATAAAGCCTGACCATTAGCAAGCGAATGCGGATGTAGTTTTTCTGCGACAGTTGAAGGGCCGGATGGCCTGAGGCGATCCCCCAAGGATGGGGTTACGGCGTGTCGCTGAAAAATGTACGCAGCCGCTGCGTATTCGAAGTTTCGTACGTTAAGGACCTGCAATGAAATTTTACGGTTATTGGCGCTCTTCAGCAGCCTACCGGGTGCGCATAGCGCTGAATTTAAAACAGCTGAGCTTTGAAAATCTGCCGGTACATCTGGTAAAAAATGGCGGCGAACAACACAGCGACAGTTATAAAGCGTTGAACCCGGCAGAGCTGGTGCCAACTTTGGTAGATAGCGATATCAGCCTGAATCAATCACTAGCTATTATTGAATATCTGGACGAGATGTATCCACAGCCGGCGCTATTGCCGCAGGAACCTGCTGCCAAAGCCAAAGTACGGGCGCTGGCGCAAGATATTGCCTGTGACATTCATCCGCTTAATAACCTGCGTGTATTACAGTATTTAACGGGGACATTGGCATTATCAGAAACTCAAAAGCAAGAGTGGATTATACATTGGTTACATACTGGATTTGCGGCATTAGATAAGCGGCTTAGCCTTACTGCGGGGCAATTTTGCTTTGGCAATGACATTACATTGGCCGACTTATGTTTAGTGCCGCAGGTATATAATGCTCAGCGCTTCTCTTTAGATATGCAATCCTATGAGCATATTAATAACGTTGTACATCATTGCAATCAAGTTGCCGCCTTTGCGTTGGCTGCGCCTGAACAGCAGCCTGACGCACAATAAGTTAGCTAAAATGCTGTATTGATAGTGATCAATGACAGCATTTATCATATCCCCCTAGACGATTGCTGATAGTCGCCTATGCTTAAGCAATAATTTCTTTGTTCTGCTATAGATATCATTGCGTTGCTCGAAGCAACATGTTGTAGTGTATGTAATTAGCGATAAATTGTTCATTAGCTAAGTCAGCCCCTCAGAGGTAGTGCAATATGAGTAAATTGATGGCCTCCGTAAATCAGCGGACAAATCTGGTTGGTAATAACCGGCTTGAGTTGCTGTTGTTTCGACTGCATGGTTCTCAACCTTTTGGTATTAATGTGTTTAAAGTGCGGGAGGTGTTACAGTGCCCTGAGCTGACCGAAATGCCTGGTGCTAGCGCGCATGTACGGGGTATTGCCCACTTACGTGGCGTACCGGTAATGGTCATCGATTTAAGTCAGGCAACAGGTGGAAAGCGAATAGAAGATTTATCCACGTCTTACGTTTTAGTTACCGAGTACAACCGCCATACACAGGGCTTTTTAGTTAATAGTGTCGACAGAATAGTTAACACCAATTGGGATCAAATTCTACCTCCACCCAAAGGGGCTGGCGCTGGACATTATCTGACCGCCGTTACAGAAATTGACGGTAAGTTGGTACAAATTATTGATGTTGAAAAAGTGTTCTCCGAGATTACCCCTGTCAATGAAGACGTTAGCGATGCGGTTAAAACTAAAGCGTCTAATCGAGACTTTAAAGATGTTATCGTATTAGTAGCTGATGATTCAGCGGTTGCGCGCAACCAGGTTAAACGCGCGCTAACCTCTATTGGTATTCAGGTCGAACTGGTTAATGATGGCAAACTGGCACTTGATTGGTTAAATGCCAAGGCTGCAGAGCTCGGTGGTGACATATCAAGCAAAGTACCGTTACTTATTTCTGATATTGAAATGCCCGAGATGGATGGTTACACCCTGACGGCTGAAATAAAATCGGATCCAGATTTACGCAATATGCATGTTGTGTTGCATTCATCATTAAGTGGTGTTTTCAATGAAGCGATGGTTAAAAAAGTCGGTGCGGATCAGTTTATTGCCAAATTTCATCCGGATGAATTAGTCTCAGCTGTTCAAAAATGGATGAGCGAAGAGTAAGATATTTGCTAATCTGCAGTGTGGGCACTGCAGATTACGTTTAGTTTAGCAACGAGGGGCATAAAAGTGTTTTCTTTTCCTAAAAGGCCAATTAACAGAGCCTTAGTATATGCAGGGTTATTTGGTATTGTATTTCAATTAACCGCAGCGTGTTATGCCTTGTGGCATGGTATTAGTTTACAAACAGGTTGGGTTATCACGCTTATTGCACCGTTGCTATGTATTGCGTCAGGCACTGTATCTGCTTTGCAACTACAAAAAGAACAAAAGCAATAAATTAGCGGCGTGGTTTAAACATACCTTTGACGTTTACATCTTTAATACCTTCCTCGGAAAACAAAAAATTGATTTGCCCAGGGCCGCTGCTAAAGTAATAGTTTTCATCGTTTAGCTGTAGCACGAAATTAGCTTTATCTGGGTTGGTTTCCGTATCCTGATACAGCCTGATGGTGTAATTTTCGATTTTTAGTTCGAAACCAACGAGTGGTTCGTTAATAAAGTCGGGAACCCAAACGTGCTTATCGTTTTGAAGTATTAATGCGAGGGCATATTTTTCCGGTACAGTTTGTACAGTTAAATTGTACCGGCCCACGATAAACCTATAGCTTCCTTCACGACGAATATAGCTAAATCCGAAGTCAAACTCTTGGCTTGCACCTTTAACCGGATACAACTTACCTTCACCAGTAATGTCAAACTGTGCTCTACTGCTGATACTTACTAGCAGTAATAAGCAATACAGCGGCAAATACTTCATCAGGCTATTTCCTCGCTTGATTTGACGTTTATACGCGTTTGACGTCAACAACCAGCTTTAATTTCTGTCCAGGCTGCAAATAACTGCTTGTATCTATATTGTTCCATTTTACGATATCCGACACGCTGACACTAAAACGCTGAGCGATACGCGCAAGGGAGTCACCCTTGCGTACTTTGTAACTGACCGTTCTGGAAATCGCAGTAGCATCGGCGATTTTGTCTTGTTGCCAAATCGCTAGTTTTTGCCCGGTTTTCAACGCTGAGCGCTGTGCTATGCCATTCCACTTAGCTAATTGGGAAACAGTTACATTATATTCGCGGCTGATATCCCATAATGTATCACCCTTTTGGACAGTATAGTCCAGCTTCGTACCCGCGATATTTTGCTGTGCGGTTTCAACACGATTAGGAGCGCTTAGCTCGTAGTCAGCATTATCCAGTGCAGCTATGGGGATCAGTAATGGTTGCCCCAACCTAATGGTGTTGCCGCTAAACTTGTTTATACGTTGAATGGCACTGATATTAGTATTGTGTTGTTGGGCAATTTTGCCCAACGTGTCGCCTTTGCTAACGATGTAACGTTTCCAGCGGAGTCTATTATTGCTTGGTGTTTGCGCTAACTTTTGCTTAAACGACATTGTGTGTGTAGCTGGAAGTACCAGATAATGTGGGCCATCAGGATCGGTTGCCCACTGATTGAAACCAGGATTAAGTGCTTGAAGTTCTGTAACATCAAGTCCGGCCAAATTTGCCGCTATAGCGAGATCAACTTGACTCTCAATATCGACTACGTCAATTTTTACTTCATTGGCAATAAATTTCCAGACAATCTCAAATTCATCCGGTCGTTTTAATATATCGACTAAGGCTAGTAATTTAGGCACATAGGCTGTGGTTTCTGCCGGTAAATCTAATGACCAGAAGTCTGTAGGTAAGCGCTTTTTCTTATTACGTTTTATTGCCGACATGATTCGGCCTTCACCAGAGTTATATGCTGCTATGGCATTTAACCAATCCCCTTCTAGTGTGTCGTGTAGATACTGTAAATAGTCCAACGCAGCACGGGTTGACGCGATAACGTCCCTGCGCCCGTCGTACCAATAATTTTGTTTCAAGCCAAATCGTTTACCGGTAGCGGGCATGAACTGCCACATGCCGGATGCCGCAGCGTGAGAGTATGCAAATGGATCGAAAGCACTCTCGACAATGGGTAATAAAGCCAATTCAAGCGGCATATTTCGTTTTTCGATTTCTTCAACGATGTAATATAAAAATGGCTGTGCCCGACCTGCAACGCGGTCAAGATAGGCTTGATGACTGGCGTAGTAGTTACGTTGTTCTACAATAGGGCGGGTTTGTGGTACTTCAAATGTTAACTGCATCTGAATTCGCTGCCACAAGTCTTCTAATTCTGTGACATCTACCGGCGTAACGTCTTCGTTAGCGCGTGCTGCCTCAGACCATAGATGCTTAGCAATCTGCTGAGCATTTGCTGCGTTTTTATGAACGTCTGCGGGCTGCGTTTTAGGCGCAGTTTCAGGCTGTTTGGTTATCTCGTCAGATGTATCGTTGCTTACGCATCCAGCGAGTAAAACGGCCGCAGCCAGTGCAGAAATTCTTATAAACATTAGGGTGTTCCACAGTTAAAAATACGAATGTTACCTTTTCGGCATCCGATTGCAAGTTAGCCTTTAAATTGATCTTTCGCTGCCCTTAATGCTGTAAATAGCGTCTGAGCAGAGTCTTGCTGCCATTTTTTCTGTAAGGATTTGTTTTTACAGCGTAAAAATGGATTTATTGCTTTCTCCAGTTGCATCTTAGATGGCAGTGTTGGCAGGTTTTTCTCACGTAAATGCGTACAATGGCGGGTATATTCGATCAAATCCGAATTACTTGGTTCAGCGTGTAAGGCGAACTTTAAATTCGCTAAGGTGTACTCATGTGTACAATAAATTTGGGTTTCGTCGGGTAACGCCATTAGCTTTTGTAGTGATTGCCACATTTGCTCAGGGCTACCTTCGAACAACCGACCACAACCAGCGCTGAATAAGGTATCACCACAAAACAAAACCGGCGCTGAATAGAATGCAATATGGCCTAAGGTGTGTCCTGGTAAACTTATAACCGATAATTCAAGATTAAACTGAGGCAATGCTATTGTGTCACCTTCTGTTACGCTCTGCGTCAGACCTGCTATGCGATATTGCTCAGCAGCAGGCCCAATAACCTGAATGCCTGGGAAATGCTGACGTAAAATGTTAATGCCTGCAGTATGGTCGGCGTGATGATGAGTAACGAGTATAGTATCCAGCACTAACTGGCGTTCAGATAAATACTGCAGCACACTGTTTGCGCAGCCAGGGTCAACTATCAGACATTTAGCTGTGGTAGGCTGACATAGTGCCCAAATATAGTTATCCTCAAAAGCCTGTATAGGTGTAATCTCTAGCATAGCGGTCATACTTTAAATGGATCCGGATAGTAATTTAGCATGAAACCGGCATTAAGCGAAAAAGAGCAGACATTTCCCACCCACTGGCGTCAGTTTAATCAAGGCGATGCGCTTGCGCGGGCAATTAGTGTCGAACTGCAACCTTGGTGGCAGCGGATATTTGGCTATTACTTGCTCAAAATAGGCGATTTAAGCTGTCAATTAGATACTGGTGGTTGCAAGGTACAGCACCATATCAATGTTGGTTTGTGCAGTGAAAATGTCATGTTGCAGGCAGAAGCGGATGCACTGCCTTTTAGCGATACTAGCATCGATGCGATATTGTTAAGCCACCATTTGGAGTTTAGTCACGACCCGCATCATGTTGTTCGTGAAGCGCATCGCGTTATGCGCTCTGATAGTTATTTAATCATCACCGGCGTTAACCCTTATAGTTTAGTCGGCATATTAAAATACTGGCCTTCACTGCAACATCGCTTCCCATGGCAAGGGCGTTTTTTTAGTGTGTCACGAATTAAAGATTGGTTGCATTTGGTCGGTTTTGAAGTGTTGGCTGAACAGCGTTTTTTTTGTTCGGCTATGTTAGCTAAAGATTATCATCAGAGCCGATTTCAACAGTTTTCTGAGAGTCATCTTCACTATTTTGGTGCCAGTTATATGTTAGTTGCCCGTAAGAGAGAGCTGCCACTGACGCCCATTAGGCCTAAGTGGCAACTGAATCCCACTTTTGAACCGCAGGTTAAAGGCGTTAGCGCGCGGCATCGAACAGATAAGGTTTAACGCTGTTGGAGCAGAAGTGCAGCATTGGCTGCTGACAACATCATAAAATACAGTCTGGCGTTTTCCGGTTCAGGCGGCTTACGGATTGTAAAGCCTAAACTTTGATAACACTGTATCGCAATAACGTTGTGGCGATGCACATAAAGTGAAATATCGCGTTGTTGTTGTGAGAATGCCTGCTTAATTAAATTTACGATCAACATCTTTGCTAGCCCCTGGCCTCGATGTTCAGGGCAAATAACAAGCCTGGCTAAATGGTGGCAACTAAAGCGGTCACAAATTTGGCCAAAACCTAATAAGGGATCTTCAGCACTTTTTCTTAAGCTAAAGCTTTGCGTGCCAGGGCGATTTAGCTGTTGCAGAAACCGCGCGGCACTGCAGGGAAAATCAAAATTATCACCACCCCAGCTATGTTGCTGCTCAGCCGATTTAAACCAGCTCTGCAACTGATGCATCTCCTCGACAGTGGCTAATGCGATATGAGCTTGGCAGGTGAGATTGCTGCACGTTGGTGTTACCACATTAAATCGTCCGGTATTTTGTAATCTGCGTAGGGATCATCTTCATCCAGTTGTTGCTGTTTTACATTTAATACAACGATACTGTCACTTTGGCGCTGGCTTATTTTTTCCGCAACGTTTGCAGGAACAAGAAAATACTGTTCATCTTGCTTGGCAATGGCTAACAAGCCTCTACTAAGTTCGTCGTGCTGCTTTTTGCTGACATAAAGTCGCTTTACCAGTTTGCTATCAGTAAAATTATACGCCACATCGCCAAGCGCCTTAATGGTATTAACATCAATAAGTTGTTTAACCTGTGCCGCGATGGCTTTAATTTGCAACGCGGCTTGCTTTTGCTGATTTAACAATCGATCGCGTTCAATTTGTTGTTGCCGTGTCTGTTCTGCTAATGTGCTGGCTTCGTTAACAATTGGCTGTTTCTTACCTGCCTGTACTTTTTGTTTATGTTTTTCTTTTTTAACCGCTTTTAGTTTTTTAGCATCAGCCAAACCGGCCTTTAACAGTTGCTCTTTTAATGCGTTGCTCATTTAAAACCTTGTCCAGTTTGTCGGCGTAGGCCGTGTTGAATGGAGGCGCTATAGTAGCGCAATCGTATAGTGTTATTAAATCAAACTAACTCAAATTGTCAGCATCGGTTATTATATAGCGGTAATTTAAGGTTTAAGAGGTTCACTTTGCCATTTAATGATCTATCGCTTGACCCACGCTTAATGCGTTCCGTGCAGCACCTGGGGTTTGAAAAGCCTACTGAAATTCAGCATGAAGCTATTCCTGCTGTGATGGTAGGGCGGGATTTAATTGTCTCATCACAAACAGGCTCTGGTAAAACGCTGGCGTATTTATTACCCATGATGCAGAGATTATTAAAAAGTCGTCCGTTATCTAAACGCGATGCAAGGGCACTGATACTAGCGCCGACAAGGGAGCTTGCCAAGCAGGTCTACGCACAATTGCGCTTGTTTGTAGCGAACACGCCGTTGACCTCGGCGTTGATTGTTGGCGGTGAGAATTTTAATGATCAAGAAAAAATATTAAAACGCGAACCCAATATCATCGTTGCAACACCAGGAAGATTTGTCGATCACCTGGAACACAAATCAGTATTTATTAACGGTTTAGAAATGTTAATTCTGGACGAAGCCGACCGTATGCTTGATTTGGGTTTTATGCCGCAGTTGACCGTTATTAATAAGTCGGCGGATCATCGTTTGCGTCAAACTTTATTATTTTCTGCAACGCTTGATCACGCTGAAGTAGACGAATTGTCGCTGGCGCTGTTAAAAAATCCACACCGTGTCGCGGTTGGTGCTTCGCACTTGCAGCATCAAGATATTAGTCAACGTTTTTATCTGGCAGATCATTTAACCCATAAAGAAGCGCTGCTGAAACACTTTCTGCAGCAGGATGCGTTAAAACAGCTCATTATTTTTACTGCAACACGTGAAGACGCTGATCGTTTGGCACTATTGTGTGAGCAATTGGGTAAAGGCGCTGTTGGGCTTAGTGGTAAATTGTCACAAAGTAGTCGTAATTCGGTGATGCAGGCCTTTGCTACGGGTAAGCACCAAGTATTGGTGACGACTGATTTAGCCTCACGTGGTCTGGATTTATTACAGGTATCGCACGTGATCAATTTTGATTTACCCCGGCACGCCGAAGAGTATGTGCACCGTATTGGTCGTACAGGGCGGGCGGGTGCAAAAGGCGAGGCTATTTCACTGGTTGGGCCTAAAGACATTCCTGCATTGCAGCGTATTGAAGCGTTTTTAAGGCAACCTACCAGCTTTAGTGAAGTGGATGGCTTAGCGGCGAAATTTGACGGTAAAGTCAGCGTCGCTAAAGCAACGTCTAAACCTGTGACAAAAAAGCAAAAACGTCCGGCTAAAACCCATACTAAGACAGACGCGAAAGAGGCAGTAAAGTCAGCACCTAAATTTTTTCTCGGTGGTGATGATGGTTCTGCGCCAGTAAAGCGTAAGCAAAAATAAATAGAGTGCTGATTATTTTTTCATCAGTATTGCTGCTACACTAAATTAGTTGTTGATTAGCAGGTAAACAACAGGGTAATCAGTAATGTGGCACATGTTGCTGATACGGCTAGAAAGAAATTATTTTCTGTGCAGCAGGCAAGGTTATTGACCCCTTACTATGGCTTAAATGATAATAAGGGTGAAAATATATACTCGTCAGCTGCTATGGCCGGTAATATTTAAGTCGCCAGCGAGCTGGCAAGTTTAGTTAAAGTAAGAGAGTGTTATGTCACAGTTAATTTCCGGTTCAGTTAAGTGGTTCAACGAAGAAAAAGGTTACGGTTTCCTGGAGCGTGAAGGTGGTAAGGACGTTTTTGTTCATTTCCGCGCTATCAATGGTACCGGCCGTAAAACTTTAGTTGAAGGTCAGAAAGTTACTTTTGAAGTAACTGAAGGCCAAAAAGGCCCACAAGCTGAAAACGTAACTGTTATCGGATAATTCCGGCCAGGCTTGCATAAAACCGGCTTTCGCCGGTTTTCTGTTATTTAAAATCAGATAAATGCTGTGAAACAAGTTTAGAAAGGTAAAGCCAGTTGTTGCAGTGCGTCTGTTTTAAAACCAATCTGTAGCCCGATAAGTCTTACCCCTTGTTGTTGCCGACGTTGCCACGCTTCAGTAAGTAATGGCAGTAATTTGTCCAATTGCAGTGGTTGGCCTTGTTTTTCAACTGTAGTTTGTCGAAAGTCACTAAACTTAAGCTTTATGCCTACTTTCTGAATTGGGGTTGTTTTACCAGCAGCGGTATTAGCGTAATGCTCTAATCGACGCTGTAGCTGAGGCAATAATTGGCTTAAAGTTTCCACACAATCCGTGTAATGCAGTAAGTCATGCTCTAGTGTGCGCTCGACACCCAGCGACTTTCGTTGTTCATTATTACACACCGGTCTGTCGTCAATACCCTGGCTACGTTTTAATAAGGTGTCTGTTAATCCGCCAAAATGCTTTAGCAATACAGGCAATGGTGCATCGGTTATGTCGGCACAATAGTGCAAGCCAAGTTGATTTAAACGGGCGACTGTTTTAACGCCAACACCGGGCAGTTTTTTCAAAGGTAGCGTTTTAACAAAATCGGTTACCTGAGCGGGTGTAATAACAAAAAAACCGTCGGGTTTATTTTCATCGCTGGCAATTTTAGCCAAAAACTTGTTTGGGGCTATGCCTGCTGATGCGGTAAGCCCGGTTTCAGTGAAAATACTATGACGAATGTCATTTGCGATGCGCGTTGCGCTTCCCTGGAACAAAGTAGACTCAGACACATCAAGATAGGCTTCGTCTAGCGACAACGGCTCAATATGGTCTGTGTATCGGCTAAAAATAGCGCGGATCTGTTTGCTAGCCGCTTTGTACTTTTCCATATTGCCATTGAGTAGTGTTAGCTGAGGGCACAGTTTTAGTGCCTGGCCCGTTGGCATGGCTGAACGCACACCGAAAGCCCGCGCAGGGTAATTACAGGTTGAAATAACGCCCCGGCTTTGTCTGGACCCACCAATCGCGATTGGAATATGCCGCAACGTAGGGTTGTCTCGCATTTCAACTGCGGCAAAAAAACAATCCATATCAATATGTATTATTTTACGCACTGCTCATCCGCCTGATAGTGTGCTGTTTGTATATACAGTATATTAGGTGGCATTGATCGTGCTGTAAAGAGTTCATCACACTATGGCGGGTTGAAGTAATAGGCTAATTGTCGCTTCGGCCATTTAGATGGCTAAATTCTAAGTGCACAAAACGCAATTAAGCGGTAGAATAGCCAGCAATTTTTGTCAGCCAGTTTTGACTTACCGTAATTTAATTAAGACTAAGCGTAAAACCGCGCCAGGAGAGAGCATGTTAAAGCGTGATATGAATATTGCCGATTTTGATCCCGAATTATGGCAGGCCATAACAGATGAAACTGAACGTCAGGAAGCGCATATAGAGCTTATCGCCTCTGAAAACTATGCTAGCCCACGTGTATTACAAGCTCAAGGATCTCAGCTGACCAACAAATATGCTGAAGGGTATCCGCACAAGCGCTATTATGGCGGCTGTGAGTATGTAGATATTGCAGAAGATTTAGCCATTGCTCGTGCTAAAGAATTATTTGGCGCAGATTACGCTAACGTGCAACCACATGCGGGTTCACAGGCTAACTCTGCGGTGTTTCTGGCGCTGTTAAACGCAGGCGATACTATTTTAGGTATGAGCCTGGCTCATGGTGGTCACTTAACGCATGGCTCGCACGTTAGTGCATCAGGTAAGCTTTATAAAGCCGTGCAATATGGCCTGCACCCTGAAACAGGTGTTATTGACTACGATCAGGCCGAAGCGTTGGCGCTGGAGCATAAACCAAAACTTATCATTGCAGGTTTTTCTGCCTACTCAGGCATTGTTGATTGGCAGCGTTTTCGCGATATCGCTGACAAAGTTGGTGCTTATTTGATGGTCGATATGGCCCATGTTGCTGGTTTAGTGGCTGCTGGTTTATACCCTAACCCGGTATCGGTTGCTGATGTAGTAACCACAACAACGCATAAAACATTAGCCGGTCCGCGTGGTGGGTTAATTTTAGCGCGTAAGAACGAAGAAATTGAGAAAAAGTTAAATTCAGCGGTATTCCCAGGCAGTCAGGGTGGCCCGTTAATGCATGTTATTGCAGCCAAGGCGGTTGCTTTTAAAGAAGCGTTGCAACCAGAATTTAAGGTGTATCAGCAACATGTGCTGCAAAACGCTGTGGCTATGTGTGATGCGATGATGGCACGTGGTTATAAAATTGTTTCTGGTGGTACAAAGAATCACCTGTTTTTGATGGATTTGATTGATAAAGACATAACAGGTAAAGAAGCTGATGCCTGGTTGGGCCAAGCGCACATTACGGTGAATAAAAACTCTGTGCCTAACGATCCCCGCTCACCTTTCGTCACGTCAGGTTTGCGCATTGGTACGCCAGCCATTACCCGTCGCGGTTTTAAAGAAGCTGAAGCGCGTACAGTAGCAAACTTGATTTGTGACGTGCTGGATAGCCGTGGGGATGCGGGTGTAATTGATAGCGTACGAGCCCAGGTATCTGAGCTGTGTGGGCGTTTCCCAGTTTATGCGTAAGCATTAATTAAGTGCTATGATGGCCGCTATTGCGGCCATTTCTTTATCTGGCTTTTCTCTTTATTCAGCTGTTGGTGGCTTAGCAGGATCTCGAATATGTACTGTCCGTTTTGTAATGCAGACGATACCAAAGTAATAGACTCGCGTCTGGTCGCTGATGGCCATCAGGTAAGGCGCCGACGTGAATGTCTTGCCTGTCATGAACGTTTTACTACCTTTGAAGCTGCAGAACTTGTGATGCCTCGCATTATTAAACGCGATGGCTCTCGTGAACCTTTCAATGAAGATAAACTGCGCAGTGGCCTGTTGCGTTCACTGGAAAAACGACCGGTGGCGACTGAGCAAATCGAGCAGTTGATTAATAAAATTAAATCACAGCTGCGCGCTACCGGTGAGCGGGAGATTGGCAGCCAGCTACTGGGTAATCTTATTATGGACGAGCTGGTCAAGGTTGATAAGGTGGCCTATGTGCGTTTTGCTTCTGTTTACCGCTCATTTAAGGATATTCGTGAGTTTGGCGAGGAAATTGCGCGCCTGGGAGAAAAATCCTAATGTTTAGTGCTGCAGATACTGGCTTTATGGCGCTAGCCTTACAGCTCGCAGAGCTTGGCCGCTATACGACTAGCCCGAATCCGAATGTCGGTGCTGTAATAGTGAAAAACGGTCAGATCGTCGGACGTGGTTATCACAAACAAGCCGGCGGTCCTCATGCAGAGGTGTTTGCGTTACAAGAGGCCGGCAGTGATGCCCGAGGGGCAACCTGCTATGTGACATTAGAACCCTGTAGTCATCATGGTCGCACGCCACCCTGTGCTGAAGCATTAGTGGCGGCCGGTATTTCCCGGGTGGTAATTGCGATGCAAGACCCTAATCCGCAGGTTGCGGGTAAAGGTGCAGCGATACTGCGAAATGCCGGTATGCAGGTAGATATAGGCTTATTGGATACACAAGCTCGGGCATTAAACCTGGGTTTTTTAAGTCGGATGGAACGGCAAAGGCCGTATGTCCGGCTAAAGTTAGCCGCTAGCCTCGATGGCCGCACGGCTTTGGCTAATGGTGACAGTAAGTGGTTAACGGGTGAGGCCGCTCGTGCAGATGTGCAGCATTTTCGGGCGCAAAGTTGTGCCGTGTTGTCTACCGCGACTACGGTATTGGCTGACAATGCGCGTTTGAACTTGCGCGCTGAACAACTACAGCAAGATATTGGGAGGCTGGACAGTGGTGAACTGCGCCAACCTAAGCGGGTAATTTTGGACAGAAATGGTTTGTTGAAGCATGATTTGGCCATTTTTTCTGACGGTGGCGAAGTGTTATTGTGTGTCAGAAAGCTTGAAAATGACCGACAATTACCCAATATTGCCAGACAAATCCATTGTCCGCTGAATAATGATGCCCAGTTTGATATTGCCGCCTTATTACAACATCTGGCGTTGCGTGAGCAAGTCAATACATTATGGGTAGAGGCGGGTGCCACGTTAGCGGGCACTTTGTTGCAGTTAAAATTGGTAGATGAACTTATTGTTTACCTGTCACCCAAGTTGCTAGGGAACGCTGCGCAGCCGCTAGCGGTATTGCCACAATATACTGCATTGACGCAGGTTCCAGAGTTAAGCTGGAGCGATATACGTTTGGTAGGGCAGGATATCCGCCTTACTGCCAACTTACTCTAATCTCAGTGGTACAAGAGAGAAATTATGTTTACAGGTATCGTTGAAGCCACGGGTACTCTTACGGAGATCGTGCGTCAAGGTTCAGATCTTACGGTGACGATTCACAGCAATAGTTTAGATTTTACCGACGTTAAGCTCGGCGACAGTATTGCCAGCAATGGAGTATGTTTAACCGTAACCCAGCTAAGCGAAAATAGCTTTTGTGCTGACGTGTCGTCAGAAACCTTAGCCAATACCTTATTCGGCCATTATCAGCGGGGGCAGGTTATTAATCTGGAAAAAGCGATGTTGCCTACAACACGCTTGGGTGGACATATTGTCAGCGGCCACGTTGATGGGGTAACAGAGGTCGTTCGTATTGAAAGCGCTGGAAGGTCCTGGCATATCTGGTTGGCGTTGCCAAACGGATTGGCGCACTACATTGCAACTAAAGGCTCGGTTACCATTGACGGTGTTAGTTTGACGGTCAACGAAGTAAATAAAGACGCCTTGCGGCTAACAATAGTGCCTCATACCGCCACACAAACTACAATTTCACGCCTTAAAGTGGGCACTAAAGTACATCTGGAAGTCGATGTTATTGCCCGCTATTTGGAACGTTTACTTCACAAGGATACCGACAAAGCCAATGGCGGCGTTAGTATGGCGCTGTTGTCTCAGCGCGGTTTTTTATAAATAGGGTTGGTTATGCAGCTGAATACGCCTACAGAAATAATTGAAGACATTCGTCAGGGGAAAATGGTTATTCTGATGGATGATGAGGATCGTGAAAACGAAGGCGACTTGGTGATGGCCGCCGAGTATGTCACGCCCGAAGCCATAAACTTTATGGCCACACATGGGCGCGGATTAATTTGTTTAACCCTGACCAGAAAACGCTGTACGCAATTAGCATTGCCGCTGATGGTAGATGCAAACAAGTCGCCTTTTGCCACTAACTTTACCGTGTCAATTGAAGCCGCTGAAGGCGTAACAACAGGAATTTCTGCTGCCGATCGTGCCCGCACGGTGAAAGCCGCAGTTGCACGGGACGCCAGACCTTCAGACATTGTACAGCCAGGCCATATTTTCCCATTAATGGCACAGGATGGCGGTGTGTTAGTGCGGGCTGGCCATACTGAAGCCGGTTGTGATTTAGCGCGGTTAGCGGGTCTTGAACCTGCTGCTGTTATTGTTGAGATTCTAAACGACGATGGTACGATGGCGCGTCGGCCAGATTTAGAAGTTGTTGCCAAAAAGCATGGCATAAAAATTGGCACCATAGCGGACTTAATTGAATACCGGAATTTAAACGAAACCACCATTGAACAAGTCGCCCGTTGCCAGCTTCCTACAGAAGTGGGAGATTTTCAGCTGGTAACCTTTAAAGACACTATCGATAACCAAATTCATTTTGCCTTGATAAAAGGTGACATTAGCGCGGATGAACCCACGCTGGTTAGGGTGCACTTACATGATACGTTCAGCGACTTATTAATGGCGAATCGAGCGGCTAATCGTAGCTTCCCGCTGCATACAGCGATGGAGCGGATTGCCCGTGATGGTGGCGTATTAGTGTTGTTAGGTAAACATGAAAGTACCGACGCCTTGATACGAACCGTTCAGGGTTTTGAGGCAGAGGATAACGGCGAAAAACCAAAAGCGACGCCATGGGCGGGCACCTCTCGTACAGTTGGCGTTGGGTCTCAAATACTCGCCAGTTTGGGTGTAAAGAAGATGCGCCTGCTTAGCCAGCCGAAAAAGTATCATGCATTGTCGGGTTTTGGTCTTGAAGTGGTCGATTATGTTAGCGAGTAATGGCTAGCAGGCGATTAATTAAGCCAGTACTGGCGTGATAAAGACTATGCCGGTTTTATGAGTGTTGTGCTATTATGCACGGCTAATTTTGAGCGGTCAGATTTTAAGGGCATCTTATGCAGGTAATTGAAGCGGGATTTTCTGCCAACGGTAAAAAGTTTGCGCTGGTTGTTGCGCGGTTTAATAGCTTTATCGTTGAAAGTTTATTAAGCGGTGCGGTAGACACATTGCAACGTATTGGTAATGTGGCTGAGCAGGATATTACTGTTATACGGGTACCGGGTGCCTTTGAGTTACCATTGGCAGTGCAGCGTGTGGCTGCCAGCAAAAAATATGATGGCATTATTGCACTTGGTGCGGTGATCCGTGGGGGCACACCTCACTTCGAATACGTATCGGGTGAGTGTACCAAGGGTATTTCGCAAGTCATGATGCAACATGACATCCCGGTTGCCTTTGGAGTGTTAACCGTTGATAGTATTGAGCAAGCCATAGAACGTGCCGGCACAAAAGCTGGCAACAAAGGTGGCGAGGCTGCTATGTCTACGCTGGAAATGGTTAACCTGCTAGCTAAGCTGTAACAGGAAGAGACACAGAAATGAAACCTAATGCCCGTCGTCAGTCACGGTCACTTGCAGTGCAGGGTATCTACAGTTGGCATGTCAGCCAAAACCCGATTGCAGATATTGAGCAACAATTGTTGCTGGAAACTAATGTAAAACATCTTGATGTTGGTTATTTTCAGGATGTTGTCCGCGGTGTGGTAAAAAACTACGCAACGCTGGACGAGGCGTTAAAGCCTTATTTAGATAGACCATTTGATGAAATTGATTTCGTAGAGAAAGCGATTCTTCGTGTATCTGCCTATGAACTTAAATACCGATTAGATGTCCCTTATAAGGTCATCATCAACGAAGCTATCGAGCTGGCAAAGGCATTTGCTGCAGACGATAGTCATAAGTTCGTGAACGGTATTCTAGATAAAGCCGTGCGCGTTCTGCGTCCAAGTTGAAGGAGTGCCGACATTTGTCGGCTTCTTAGTTTTATGGGTGAATTCGAACTCATTGCTCAATATTTCTCCAAATGTGGTACTGCGCGCTCCGATACTGCTGTTGGCGTCGGGGATGACGGTGCCGTGTTACAGGTTCGTGATAATTACGACCTGGTTGTAACCACGGACACCATGGTTGTAGGGACACATTTTTTTCCTGATGATGATCCGCGGGCCCTTGGTCATAAGCTTGTTGCCGTTAATGTCAGCGATTTAGCTGCCATGGGCGCTGAGCCAACTTGGTTATCGTTAGCATTAACCTTGCCCGTAGTTGATGAAGCCTGGGTTTCGGCCTTCGCGGCTGGCCTTCATGAAACAGCAGAATATTATAACTGCCAATTAATCGGCGGTGATACAACCCGCGGCCCTATGATTCTCACGATGATTGCTAAAGGCATTGTACCTCGTGGCAAGGCTCTTACACGCAGTGGTGCTAAAGTGGGTGATTACATCTACGTTACGGGGACATTGGGAGATGCCGCGTTGGGGTTGCAGTTGTGTCAGGGGCGGCATGACGTCAGTAAGAAACATCAAACCCATATTTTACAACGTTTTCATTATCCTTCTGCCCGCGTAGCGTTGGGGCAAGCTTTGCGCAATATCGCCAGCAGTGCGATGGATTTATCTGACGGTTTATATAGCGATATTCAGCATATTTTAGCCCGTTCAGGCGTAGGAGCCAGTGTTGACGTTGCTCGAATTCCTTTGTCGCAAGCAATTAAAGATAGCTGTGACACTGCCACGGCAATGCAATTGGCATTATCAGGCGGAGAAGACTACGAGTTATTGTTTACCGTACCAGAGGCCAAGAGAGGCTCGCTGGATGTGTTGCTATCGCCTTATGGCGTTGCGGTTAGTTGTATTGGCCGTATAACCGGTGTAGCGGGTAAATTAGAGCTTAAATATGGTGAGCAGGCATTCCCTTATCAACATACTGGTTTTACGCACTTCGGATGAATAAAGTGCAATTTGATTTAACAAAATGGTATCAGTTCCTAGCTCTGGGTTTTGGCAGTGGCTTGTCGCCTAAAGCACCGGGCACTATGGGGACAATTGCCGCTATTCCGTTAGTGGTGTTGTTGTTGTGGGCAGGAAACATTTATTTGCTAACCTTTGTTGTGCTTGGTAGCGCGCTCGGGGTTTACTTGTGTGGTCAGACTGCCCGTGATATAGGTGAACACGACCATGGTGCTATCGTATGGGACGAAATAATTGGTTTAGGTATCACGATGTTGTGGGCGCCACTTCATTGGCAAACCCTACTCGTTGGCTTTGTGTTGTTTCGACTGTTTGATATTGTAAAACCCTGGCCGATTAGCGTGTTGGACAGATCTGTTCATGGTGGTATTGGCATTATGCTGGATGACATCGCGGCGGGTTTGGCTGCATTGGCTTCGTTGCAACTTTTAATTCCCTTTTTACCGCTGGGTTAACCTATTAGAGAAAGAGATGGCCGCAATGAAAAAAGCCGTACTGTTGTTTTTATTGTTGTGTTCTCTAAATGTGCCTGCGTATAACCAACAATCTGTCTACGATTTTGATATCAAACATTGGGGCAGTGCAGAAGGCTTATCCAGCAATTCTGTGCGCGCGATTAGTCAAGACTCTCAAGGCTATATCTGGCTTGCAACACAATACGGTCTTAACCGGTTTGACGGAACGCAGTTTGAGCATTTCAATAAAGAATCTCAGCGGCATCTGGCAAGTAATGCCGTTACCCGATTATTGAAAGATAGTCACGGCTACATGTGGGTAGGAACAAAATCCGGATTGTCTGGTTTTGATCCCGTAACCTTAAAATTTGATCGCTATCAGATATTGTCTGAAGTGACAGCAATTGTTGAGATCCGACCAGGCGAAGTATGGGTGGCAGCTGATTTACTGTACCGGGTACGGGATGGGAAAGTAAGCCGTGTAGAACAAATCCGCTCTCAGGTAAGTCAGCTGGAATTAGTTGACAATAAAGTATGGGTTGCCAGCGCCGAAAAATTATTTCGTATTGATATTGACGGAAATACCGATAACTTTCCATTACCTGCAGAGCTAATGCAAACACCAATCTACGATTTATATTGGGATGATGGCAATTTGTTTATAGCTGGTGAAGCTGGATTTTATCATCTTGATAGCGCTGGAAACGTTACAAAATGCAATTTGCCGGATAAAAATAATACGGCTGTATATAAGCTACTGCGTGACAGCCGGGGCAACCGGTGGATTTCGGCACATCGAAAATTATTTCATCGACATAATGAACAGGCTTGGCAACACATCACCGGCGACGAGCTTGGCAGCTATCCGTGGTTTAGCGATATTTTTGAAGATAAAGATAACAATATTTGGTTAGCCAGTTTTAGTGACGGTATATATCGGGCTTCGGTGGGTAATATTCGCCGTATTGTGCCAGCTGACGCCGACCCAGTGATCCGCAGTGTTGCTGTCTCGCCAGCGAATACGTTGCTTATTGCTGGACAGTCTGACATAGGCGAGCTTACCGCAGAAGGACAATACACCCGGTTGTTAGATGCTGCACAACTTGGCGCCAGCACGGTGCATGATCTGTACTGGCCGGATCCGGAGCAAATGTGGCTAGCTACTGATCACGGCGTTAAACGGTATCAGCGCGGTAGTGCAAAATTGAGCAACCAATTTGACGAGTTGACCGGTTTTGCAGTTCGGCTGTTACAACCCGATGACACTGACGGACTTTGGATAGGGACGGTAATGGGGTTATACCATTACCGTGACAATGTACTCTCGCCTTTTGTCGAGAATGATGTATTAGAATCGCGAAATATTACGGTGCTGCAACAACATCAAGGTAGGGTCGTATTTGGCACGACGCGGGGTTTATACCAGTATCAGGACAGTAATTTAAGTCGTCTTGGCGTTGGTTCAGCACTTTACAATAGTTACATAACAGCACTGCTTGTACTGCCGGACAACACTATTATCGCTGCCACACTGGATGACGGTATTTTTATCTCGCAAAATCAAGGTGGCTGGTTGCAATGGCACTCTGGAAATGGTTTACCGCATAGTCCTGTTGTTAGCCTGATATATGATATCGACTCAGCGACGGTGTGGGTAAGTAGCAACAAGGGTATTTTTCGTGTAAATGTCGCTGAACTACCTAACTTAGCCACAGACATAGTCTTAGCCGATGAGATACTTGGCCCGTATGACCGTCAGTTAGGTACCGTTCCTGGACGATGTTGTAATGGGGCTGGGCATGCAAAAGTAGTGCGCTGGCAAAATCAATATTGGTATCCGACACTCAAGGGGGTGGTTGCAGTACCGCTTAAGTTGGAGCGAAAACGAGCAGGGGATTTGTTGCCGGTTATTAAAATGGTCCAGGGCCAACGACAATATGTCATTGAAAATCAACAATCGCGCTTGGTGTTGGATCTTGATGATCGTAATTTTACGGTGAAATACTCCGCGTTGGAATTTATTAAACCTGCCGCGTTACAGTTTCGTTATCAGTTGGAAGGGTTTGATCAACAATGGCACGACGTCGCAGAGCGCCGTGAAGCCGTTTACACTAACCTGACTCCGGGACATTTTGTCTTTCGTTTACAAAGCCGGTTTGATAGTGGTGTGTGGACTGATAATCAATCCGCACAACTGCAGCTTATTATTCCAAAACGTTTTGATGAAACCCTGGTTTACCGTGGTTTATTGCTGATCCTTATTTTATTTTGCTTTTATGGTATTTTGTGGCTGCTACGGCGCAACACCGTTAATCAGCAATTGCAGCTGGAACGTTTGGTAAGGCAGCGCACGCAGGAGCTGGAAAACAGCAATCTTAAACTAAACGAAGTCAATGAACAGCTAACGCTGCTAACGCACAAAGACAGTTTAACCGGACTACGTAATCGTCGGTTTATGTTTGAGCAGCTACCTAAAGATATTGAGCATTTCCAGCGTAACAGAGAGTCTATGCAGTCTCAGGGAAAATGCGTTGCCTTAATTCATCTCGATTTAGATAACTTTAAACAAATCAATGACCAATATGGAAATAGTGCCGGTGATAGCTGTATTCAGCAAGTGGCCGCATTGCTTATTCGTGAAACCCGGGGGTCAGATTATGTGGTGCGCTTTGCCGGTGAAGAATTTGTATTGGTATTGCGGGATATTCAGATAGAGCTGGTTCCGCAGTTTAGCTTTCGTTTAAATGAGCTTATTGGCAAAACCGTCTTTAGTTTGCCTGATGGACACCGTACCAGGCTCTCCTGTTCGGTGGGCTATGCAGTGTATCCACTAGAATTACTTGGCGGCCAGCTGATTAACTGGGAAATATCATTACAGCTAGCAGAGATGGCACTTTATCATGTCAAACATGCTGGTAAGAATGGGGTGGCTACTATTGTGTTTGACCAGCAGGTTGACGCCTTTGAGTTTGAAGATTCGTCACATATTGAAGCGCAAGTTGAGCGACTTTTGGCAGCAGGTTTGGCACACTTTGAACTAAAAAATTCGCTTTTCTGACACAAAAAAAGCCCGCTTTAGCTGCGGGCTTGGTGTGCTGTCTACGTTACTTTTTTATTTAAGCCGGTGTTGGATACTGGCGAGAATACCTGTGCTGTCTAAACCCAATTCGGCATAGATTTCTTGCTGGCTACCATGTTTAATAAACTGATCTGGCAAGCCAATATTCAAACAGCTAATGGCCAATGTATTGTTAGCGACAAATTCGTTTATCGCAGAGCCTGCACCACCCATAATGGCATTATCTTCAACCGTAACAAACAGCTCATGGTGTCCGGCAAGCTCCGTCAACAAAGCTGCATCCAGCGGTTTAACAAAACGCATGTCGACCAAGGTGGCGTCAAGTTGTTTAGCAACGTGCTGGCATTCGGCTAGTAAAGGCCCAAAAGCCAGTATAGCAACACGCTTGCCTTGATGAACGACTTTAGCTTTGCCTATGGGGATTAACTGCATGTTTGACTGTGGCGCAATGCCTGTACCTGAACCGCGCGGATATCGTACTGCCGCCGGACCATTAAACTGATAACCGCTATATAACATCTGCCGGCACTCATCTTCGTCAGATGGCACCATAATCACCATATTGGGGATACAGCGCATAAAGCTAATATCAAAGGCTCCCTGATGAGTAGGGCTGTCTGCACCGACAATGCCAGCTCGATCAATGGCAAATAATACATCCAGGTTCTGTAAGGCAACATCATGAATAAGCTGATCATAGCCTCGTTGCAAAAAGCTGGAGTAAATGGCCACTACTGGTTTTAACCCTTCAATCGCAAGCCCGGCAGCTAGCGTTACCGCGTGTTGTTCGGCGATAGCAACGTCAAAATAGCGTTTAGGGTAGGTTTTAGAGTAACGAACTAAGTCTGAGCCTTCACGCATGGCAGGTGTAATGGCTTGCAAGCGTTCATCTTGAGCTGCCATGTCACAAATCCAGTTACCAAAAATATTCGAAAATGTTGGCAAGCTAGCTTTTTTTGCCGGCTGTTTTTCATCGGCCGGGTTAAATTTAGACACTGCATGATAACCAATAGGATCCGCTTCTGCCGGAGCATAGCCTTTGCCTTTTTTGGTTACAATATGCAGCAGTTGAGGGCCTTTTAGATTACGCATGTTACGAATGGTATCAACCAAGCCCAGCACATCGTGACCATCAATTGGGCCAATATAATTGAAGCCTAATTCTTCAAAAAACGTGCCTGGCGTAACCATACCTTTGAAGTGTTCTTCGGCCCGGCTAGCCAGTTCATGCAGCGGAGGCACGCCACGAAGTATTTTTTTACCGCCTTCACGTAAACTGGTGTAAAAGCTACCGGATAAAATTCTGGCAAAGTACCGGTTTAACGCGCCGACGTTTTCGGATATCGACATTTCGTTATCATTTAAAATAACCAGCATATCCGGGCGTACTTCACCGGCATGATTTAATGCTTCAAATGCCATACCTGCTGTGATAGCGCCATCGCCAATAACGGCAACGACTTTGCGGTTATTGCGTGCTTGTTGCGCTGCAATCGCCATGCCCAAGGCCGCACTTATTGATGTACTCGAGTGACCAACAGACAGCACGTCATATTCGCTTTCTTCGCGATAAGGAAACGGGTGCAAGCCATCTTTTTGCCGAATGCTATGCATACGTTCTGCACGTCCGGTCAGAATTTTATGTGGATACGCCTGATGACCAACATCCCAAATCACGCGATCGAACGGCGTGTTATAGACATAATGTAAAGCCACTGTCAGTTCAACAGTACCTAATCCCGAGGCGAAATGTCCGCTGCTTTGGCTAACGCTTTGCAGTAAATAGCCGCGAAGTTCCGCACTTAACGCCGGAAGTTTTTCCTGTGGTAACTGCCGTAATTGCTCGGGTAAATTAGCCTGAGCCAATAACGGGTAATCGTTAATATCTAACGCCATAATCCATGCCTGTGTTAAAACTTGCGTTCGATAATATACTGCGCAAAAGCGCGTAATTCATCAGTGTTATACGGTAAGCTAGCCAGAGCGTTCAGTGCTTCTTGATATAATTGCTGAGCTTTGGCTTTGGCATTCTCCAACCCCAACAATGCCGGGTACGTTGATTTGTTTGCCTTGCTGTCTGAGCCTTGTGGTTTGCCCAGCGTGGCCGTGTCACTTTCAATATCGAGAATATCATCCTGCACTTGAAATGCCAGCCCTAACGCACGGGCAAAGCGCAGTAATGTATCTAATTCTGTTGTTTGTTGATTGGGGCTGCATAACCATGCCAACTGCACCGCGCACTCTATCAGGGCACCTGTTTTCAGCCTGTGCATCTGTTCAAGCTGCACTAAGTTTGTGCTTTGGTTTGTCTGGGCTAAATCAATCGCCTGACCACCACACATGCCACTGTAGCCAGACGCTTTTGCAAAACATTGCACCATATGCAATATCGCTTTAGGTGTGCAGTGTTGATAGTCGTGACTACTTAAAACCTCAAAAGCCAGGGTTTGCAAAGCATCACCCGCCAGCACTGCAGTGGCTTCATCAAACGCCTTATGGCAAGTGGGCTTTCCGCGACGTAAATCATCGTTGTCCATTGCTGGTAAGTCATCATGTATCAATGAATAACTGTGCAGGGCTTCCAATGCGGCGGCAGGGCCGTCTAAGTCGTGCAGACTTGCACCTAACATGGTGCCGCAACTATATACCAAAAAAGGCCGGATACGCTTGCCGCCCAGCAATAAACTATATGACATAGCCTCAAGCAGCCGCGGTGAGGTTTGCTGACGTGCAGTTAGCAGTTGTTGCAGATGCTGTTCTACCCGTTGCTGATACATCGGTAAATTGGCTGGTAACACCTTAATCCCCTTGATCAGCTTCAAACGGTAGCAGTGATTCCTGTTGCTGTTGTTGCATCAGAATCTGTACTTTTTGCTCAGCCGTTTGCAGCAACTGCTGACTTTGGCGCGCAAGGGTAATACCACGCTCAAATTGGGCTAAAGATTGATCTAAAGAAAGTTCTCCTTGTTCCAGTTGTTGTACTATCTGTTCAAGTTCAGACAAGGTTTGTTCAAACTGGCTCAAATCAGCTTTTTTTTTGCTCATACTACCCCCGGAAAAAGTGTGCGCAAAGGTACCTTAGCAGGCTATTATGGTCAATCGGAAAGCACAAGTGAAAGGCTAAATAGATAATTTCACATAAATTATACTCAAACATTGTGCTGTATTGTCGATAAACAGTTATTGTCTAGAATAAACCTATAATGACAATGCCCCGGTTGATGTAGATTTTAAGGAGATAAGAGTGGATATAGCTACCCTCGTTGGTATGTTAGGCGCAATTGGCTTTGTTGTGATGGCCATGGTTTTAGGTAGCAGCGGTAATGTCGGTATGTTTATGGACACCGTATCTGTTCTTATTGTTTTTGGTGGCTCAATTTTTGTTGTTATTTCCAAATTTACTTTGTCGCAGTTTTTCGGTTCCGGTAAGGCGGCAGCAAAAGCCTTTATGTTTAAGATTGAAGCGCCGGAAGAACTGATTGAGAAAGCGGTTCAATTAGCTGACTCTGCTCGCAAAGGTGGTTTTTTAGCGCTTGAAGAAGCTGAAATACCCAATGCTTTTATGCAAAAAGGTGTCAACATGCTGGTAGATGGGCACGACGCCGATGTAGTGCGGGCTACCTTGTTAAAAGATATTAGCCTGACCGAAAAGCGGCATGAGACGGCGATAGCTATTTTTAAAAGCTTGGGCGATGTGGCTCCGGCGATGGGCATGATAGGTACTCTGGTTGGCCTCGTTGCCATGCTGTCTAACATGGATGACCCTAAAGCCATTGGACCTGCAATGGCGGTTGCTTTGCTTACAACCCTTTATGGCGCTTTTGTTGCAAACGTTATTGCCATTCCACTGGCCGATAAACTAGCTATTCGAAATGTGCAGGAAAAACAGAATAATCAATTAATCCTGGATGCGATTTTAGGCATCCAGGATGGGCAAAATCCTAAAGTAATTGAAGGCATATTGCGTAATTATTTGGCGCAGGGTAAACGTGAACCGGCTGCGGCGGAGTAAGATATGAGTGATGAAGCCGAAGAGTGTAAATGCCCACCGCCGGGGTTGCCAGCCTATATGGGCACCTTTGCAGATTTAATGGCACTGTTAATGTGTTTCTTTGTACTGCTGCTCGCGTTTTCCGAGATGGATGTGCTGAAATTTAAGCAAATTGCCGGCTCCATGAAATTTGCTTTTGGTGTCCAGAATAAAATTGAAGTAGAAGATATTCCCAAAGGCACCAGCGTCATTGCGATGGAGTTTCGGCCAGGGCGGCCTGATCCTACGCCTATTGAAACCCTGCAGCAGCAAACAATAGAAATTACGCAGCAGATGATTGAATTTCAAGCCGGTGAAGAAGACTCTGCTGGCGGTCGCCAGGAGCAACGTGAAGATTTAAGTGGGGGCCAATCAGTTAGTAACGCCGAAGAAATCATGGACGGCGAACAAGCCAGTGCCGATGCGCAGTCTGAAGCGCAACAAGAACAAACCAATGAAATGGTTAAAAAGCTGGCCGAACAACTGCAGAAGCAAATTGTTGATGGTGCTATTGAGCTTGAATCACTAGGGCAGCAAATTATTATCCGTATTCGCGAGAATGGTGCTTTCCCCTCTGGGTCGTCGTTTCTCCAGCCCCGGTTTAAGCCCATTATTCAGCGTATTGGTAGTCTGTTGAACGATGTGCCGGGTGAGATTACGGTAACCGGTCATACCGATGATATTCAGGTTTCTGACGAGCTGCACAGTAACAATTGGGACTTGTCTGCAAAACGTGCTGTTTCTGTTGGCTCTGAGATGATTAAAGCAGACGGATTCGATCGCACTCGTCTAGTCGTGGTTGGCCATGCCGATACTAAACCTCTGGTACCTAACGATTCGGAACTCAACCGGCGGCGTAACAGACGGGTAGAAATATCCATTATGCAGGGTAAGGCAAAAGAGTCGGATCCTATCAGTTTGGAAGCGCCAGCTCAGTAAACGAAGTGACTAACGTAATCGCGCAGATTAGGTCTTTAACCAGAGATCCGCTATAATCTGCGCCACTTTTTTTCTGCTGATACTGTGCCGCTAAGCGATGATTGAATTTATTATTAAATTGCACCCGGAAATTGCCATCAAAAGCAAATCGGTGCGTAAACGCCAGACATTATTACTCGAACGCAATATCAAAACGATTGTGCTTCGGGTAGACAGTAATATTGACGTTAAAAATAGTTACGACCACCTCACTATACGTTATCCCGGAGACGAGCTGGCAATAAAACAGCAGCTTGTTGAGCGGTTAAGTTGCATTCCGGGCATTATGCAATTCTCTGAAATGCAATCGAGTAGCTTTACCTCTTTGCATGACATTTACGAACAGGTTGCTTTGGTTTATGCCGATCAGTTAGAAAATAAATCTTTCTGTGTGCGGGTAAGGCGTGAAGGCAAGCATACTTTTTCATCAATTGAAGCGGAACGCTATATTGGTGGTGGGTTAAATCAGCTTGTTTCTACCGCGCGGGTACAGCTTAAAAAACCTGATGTTGTAGTAGCGCTGGAAGTCAGAAAAGATGTGTTGATCATGGTGCGTCGGCAGTATCAGGGCATGGGCGGTTTTCCGTTGCCTTCCCAATCCGACGCCTTATCGCTTATTTCTGGCGGGTATGACTCCGCAGTTGCCAGTTACTTAATGATCCGTAAAGGGGTTAGAACCCATTATCTGTTTTTCAACCTGGGTGGCGCAGCACATGAAGCGGGTGTGCGGGAAATGTCTCATCTTATTTGGCAAAAATACAGCCTGTCGCACAAAGTGAAGTTT
>Ga0100394_1000293_pt1 | contig 41454 bp, 39 predicted proteins | sample CryGeymeta201518_FD_81549 | JGI IMG/M metagenome (GOLD analysis project Ga0100394, IMG submission 81549) | Groundwater microbial communities from Crystal Geyser aquifers in Utah, USA - Crystal Geyser metaG 2015-18 | ecosystem: Environmental > Aquatic > Deep subsurface > Groundwater | place: USA... | reverse complement strand
CGTTGTCCCCGCTGGTGAGATTCTCAATACCCTCCAGAGTGGACGGCTCAATCGAATCTTGTCTGGTACACAGCATTACTAATATGTGCCAGACGCGGAGTTTGGAGAGTGTTATACACTCTCCAAACTCCTCTTCATACGAATCATGAAAATAAAATCAATCATTTTTTATATACTTAATCGCCACAATTTCATTGTTGGCATTTTTACCGTTGTCTGTATTGGATTTACTGTCGGTTTGATAACTAATGTTGTCGACATCAAGTTTGCACACGCATGTTGCGTTATACCACCTCCACCACCACCTCCACCACCACCACCACTACCTCCTCCACCACCTCCACCACCACCTCCACCTCCTCCTCCACCACCTCCTCCACCCCCACAACCACTACCTCCTCCACCTCCACCCATTATAATTTCTGGCTGTACTGATTCTTCAGCGACTAATTATAATCCAAATGCAGCGGTAGATGATGGATCATGTACCTATCCGCCACCCATTCCACCTCCTCCTGCACCAATCATAATCTACGGCTGTATGGATTCAATTGCTACTAACTATAATTCAACCGCCACTAGTCAAACTGGTGTGACATGTACGTATCCAGAACCGCCACCACCGCAGCCAGCCGAGCCAACTTGTACTATCATCGCCTCGCCGACGTCCATTTACTCGGGTGACATCGTCGAACTTACCTGGGAAACGACACATACCGAAACTTTTTCCATCGATCATACAATTGGTTCCGTCACTTCTGTCGCGGGTGGATCGATACATTTGGAAACCATCACGGAAGAAACGACATTTACCGGTACGGCTACAAATTCATCCGGCCATACAGCGACCTGTACCGTGACAGTCTCAATACATCAGCATACCGAGAGCGTCCCATCTTGTTCACTCTCTGTAAGTTCGACAAGCATCCATTCTGGCGGTTCAGCGACGCTTACGTGGTCTTCCGATGATGCAGTTTCGTTCAGTATCGATAACGGTGTCGGTTCCGTCTCACCTGTAACAGGCGGTTCAACCACCATCTCGCCTATCGCAACCACAACTTACACCGGCACCGCGATTGGAGTTGGCGATAAAACAGTTCAATGCACGACAGAAATTGCCGTGGCCGCTCCACCTCCGCCGCCAACCGAGCCAATCTGTACGCTCATCGCATCGCCGGCATCCGTCGCATCAGGTGACGCCTCGACGCTTACTTGGACAACGGCGAACGCATCCTCCCTCGCTATCGACAATGGCATCGGCTCGATGACGCCGGTGGCCGATGGCGCTACCACGACTCCAGCGCTTACAAGCGACATGACCTTCACAGGTACGGTCATAAATTCATCCGGCCATACAGCAACCTGCACTGCGGCCGTTTCGGTAACTCACGGGGGCGGTGGTGGAGGCGGTGGAGGAGGCAGTGGTAGTAGCGGTGGTGGTGGGGGAGGAAGCGGCGGCGGTTCACCTCCGCCGATCATTGCGCTTATGACACTTCCGCACGTGAGCTCACAACCGCTCGCATATCTCTATCTCTCGCAGATTCCGTACACTGGTCTTGATCTTGGACCGGTTGGCACTGTGATCTACTGGATCGTGCTTGTCGGATTCGCTCTCGCGCTTGCTTACTTCGTGCTCTTTGGTGTAGCGCCGTTCGTGAATCGCCTTCTATGTAATTTTGGCTCACGCGTCTCGACGGCTCTTAATACACAGCCACTTGCCCCTGCACCTATACTCCATAACGAAACCGTACTGCCAGAAGCGCCACGCGGGTATTCATCGTATGATGGTTTCAAGTCTTTTGCGCAAAACGGCGCGCTCTCGATCGAAGATATCGTGAAAGGCCTCTCGCAGAAACATCCCATAGTGGCCAATGTTGAACCTATATATGAAAATGTCGAACCGATATATGAGCGTGTTGAACCAATTGCGACCAATGGCGCCGCCGAATATAATTCGGTAACGCCAGATGTCCGTGGCTTCGCCGCCGCACTTGTTGGAGGAGACCGAGCGGCTGTTTTTGCCGGTTTGCGACAATACATCCGAGGTTCGGGAGAACCGGGAAAGCTCCTTTCAGCAACAGCCTGTCTTATCGATGACGCATATCGCGTTCGCGTCGACGGTACTGCCTGTGATCCCGACATCGCGCGGCTGACCGCGCGCCTCTCGACGGCGACGCTCGAGAAGCTTATCGCCGCGCTCGCTACAGCTATCGACTCGAGCTATTCGACCAGTGTGACCGGCGCGAAGCTCGCCCTCACACGCGCCCTCGCTGTGCTTGGTGCGTAATGAATATCAAGGCGAGGCCTTGCTACTTGCTATCATTTTCTGGATGCTCAATGTAATAGGAATTCGCATCATCAACCATTTCTTTTAATGTTGGAATTGTGTCAAACAATTCGAAAATAGAATTGCCAAGGATTTTCCGTTCTGGACGTTCGTATCCTAGGAAGTCAGAAAGACTCGAATAAGGATATTCAATCAATCGCTTTTCTATTATTTCAATATTGCCACGGCCATCCTTCCGGTGAGGGCCAAAAAGCTCAGTTGCATTTAAGTGGAGATACGAAATAAGTTTTTTGATGTAACGATCATCAGCGACATGACGTGACTTAAATGGTCCTGCGAAAAGAGCCCCAGTCCGTTCATACTTCTTGTTGAAATACATTGTAAATGCGGTAAAAATGCGTTGCATAAATATCGCGATTCCGCCCTCTCTAATTTCTTTAAGAAGTAAATGAAAATGATTCGGCATAAGAGTATACGCACCGATTTCTACCATCGGTTCTCCACGTTCCATCGATATGTCTTCGAGTACTACGTGTATATTTTGATCTTTAAGATTTGCTATGTGAAGCGGGACCGAACCATTTCCCAAGTACAGAAGTAAGAGGAATCGATTGTAGTCACCGGTATTTTCAAATACGGTTCTTTTATCGACACCGCGATTATAGCAATGATACCACTCATCGGTAGCGAATGGGCTCCGTTCAGCCATTTGATAAGTATAGCAAGGCCTCGCCTTGATGAACTTTTGATATTATTTCCGCGAGCTGATTTCTTCTGTTGCACGTGCAATAAAATAGGCAAGCGATGCTATGCCCAGTTTTCCGTGATCGCGGCTCTCGATTGAAATAGTTTTTGCTGCAACTTCCTTATCGCCAACGATGAGCAAATAAGGAACTTTTTCCATCTTTGCGTTGCGTATCTTTTTTCCAAGCGATTCGTTTGAGTCATCAACTTCAGCGCGAATGTGTGCGACTTTGAGCGCACTCGCAACTTCGCGTGCGTATGTCGCGTGTTTCTCCGATACACTTAACACCTTAGTCTGCACCGGCGCGAGCCAAAGCGGAAAAGCACCCGCATATTTCTCAATAAGAAACGCCATACTGCGTTCGATGGCACCAATAGATGAACGGTGTACTACAAAAGCACGATGTTTCTCACCATCTTCGCCAATGTACGAGAGATCAAATCGATCTGGCATACAAAAATCGTACTGGACAGTAAAGGCGGTATCTTCCTTTCCGTTTGCATTCTTCATTTGTATATCTATCTTGGGTCCGTAGAACGCGGCTTCATCTTTTACTTCCTCAAATCTTGAACCACGTTTCTGCATGAGATTTCGCAACAGATCTTCTCCTTTTTCCCATCCAGCGTCATTTTTATAATATTTTTCCGTATTCGCACGATCTCCAAGCGAGAGACGATAGCGATAATCCACGTCAAGCTTAAGACCAAAGACCGACGTGACGTATTCAATAAGATCGAGTGCCCCACTGATCTCATCAACGGCCTGTTCCTCGTTCGCGCAGATGATGTGTGCATCGGCTAGACAGAACGTCCGAACCCGCTGGAGGCCCATAAGCTCCCCCGATTGCTCGTAGCGGTACATTTTCGCAAGTTCAGCGATGCGCATAGGAAGTTCCCGATAACTCACCGGTTTGCGCAGGTACAATTCGAAATGATGTGGGCAGGTCATCGGTCGGAGCATGAACTGCTCATCATCTATCTCGATTGGCGCATACATTGAGTCTTTATAGTGCGGGTAATGGCCGCTTTTTATGTATAAATCGAGTTTAGCAATGTCTGGCGTATAGACATGGAGATAGCCGCGTTTGATCTCCTCATCGACAATAAAGCGCTCAAGTTCTCGGCGAATCACCGAACCTTTAGGGGTAAAAAGCGGCAACCCTTTGCCGACCGTATTTGAAAACGAAAACAAATCAAGCTCCTTGCCGAGTCTCTTATGATCTCGTTCTGTATCCCGCGGCATGTCCATATCTGCTGAATATACCACAACTTTTCTTATAGCGGTTTCAGTTCTTCTATCACGAATGTAACATCGCCGTTTCTGATAGAGACCTTCCCTTTGGCAAGGAAACATGCACCCGTGACTATACTACTCGCATGTTCTTTAAACAATTTTGGAAAGACTACCGCCTCGATGGAGTCAGTCGTGTCTTCTACCGTGATGAACGCCATTTTCTCACCGCTCTTGGTGAGAATGCTTCTCACTAAGGTTACAAGAACCGGCAGGATGATCGATATTCCCTGCTGACGTTCTTCTTTAATCTTAGTGATAGATAACGGCGATTTCTTTGTGACCATGGCATATGCATCAAGCGGATGACCGCTCACATAGATACCGAGCAATTCTTTTTCCCAATTCAATTTTTCACCTATTGAAACAGGCCTTCCAGTCGTAGGGAGCTTTAGATTCGGTGGTTCCGCAAAAGCTCCAAAGAGTGAATCTTGTGGCGAGACGGTAGTCGCATCACGATGGAAGACAAGCATAGTCTCAATATGCTCGAGTAGAGCGCCTCGACTCCCTCCTCCCGTATTCAGAGAATCCAGAGCCCCGCTCTTAATGAGCGATTCAAGTGATTTTCTGTTTAGATTCTTGGATCCGACGCGCGAAAGAAAATCTGAAAGCGTTTTAAATGGGTCGTGTGCTTCGCGCTGCGCGATAATCGCCTCTGAAATCCCATCGCCAAAGTTTTTAATTGAGGAGAGTCCGAAGCGGATAGCGTCTTTCTCTTTACCTACAACCGTAAAGTCGCTCCCGCTTTCATTCACATCAGGCGGTAGCACCTTGATACCCATCCGTTTTGCTTCGGTGACAAAAATAGAGATTTGGTCGGTATCGCCCGAATCGGCGGTGAGAAGCGCCGCAAGATACTCCACAGGATAATTCGCTTTCATATAGGCGGTCTGATACGCTACCTTTCCATAACTCGCGGCGTGCGCCTTATTGAACCCATAAGCAGCGAACGGCTCTATCAGTTCCCATAATTTTTCCGCGAGTGATTTGGAAAGTTTCCCATATTCAATAAAACCCTTCGTCAATTTTTCTTTTTCCGCCTGCATAACCTTCGGAATTTTTTTCCCCATCGCCCTGCGGAGCGCATCTGCTTCCAGCCATGAATACCCGCCGAGTTTTATTGCTGTCAGGAGCACATCGTCTTGATAGACGAGAATACCGTAGGAAAAATCGAGATATTCTTTCATACGCGGATCGAGATACTGAATGAGCTTTGGATTATGCTTCCGCTCAATGTAATTTGGAATCGTTTCCATAGGTCCCGGGCGGTAGAGGGCGACCATCGCGTTGATGTCGTGTATTGAAGTCGGTTTGAGCTCTTTGAGCCAACGGGTCATGCCGGAACCGTTCAATTGGAAGATTCCTTCCGTCTCGCCGCGCGCGAGCATCTTAAATGTTTTAGCATCATCAATAGGAACATTTTCGATATCTATAGTAATATTTCGAGTTCGCTTTACGCGTGCGACCGCGTCGGCGAGAATAGAGAGATTTTTTATGCCGAGGAAGTCGAATTTTAAGAGCCCGACACCGCCATATTCGTCGGTGATTGAATACATATCATATTGAGTGATGAGCTTCCCGGTGCCTTTCGGGTCCGGTTGAATCGGTGTCCACTCGACAAGAGGAGTCGGCGCGACTACGATACCCGCCGCGTGGACACCGACATGCCGCACGCAGCCCTCGATGCGTTTCCCGAGGTCAAGGATTTCTTTTATGTCATCGTCTTCGTCATATAACGCTTTCAAATCCGGTTCGAGTGTGAGCGCGCGATCGATAGTCATAGGGAATCCTTGAGAGCCCATCGGAATGAGTTTTGCAATTCGATCGCCGGTGGTGTAGGAGTGACCGAGTGCGCGTGCGACATCGCGCACCGCCGCGCGCGCCATCATCGTTCCGAAGGTGCCTATCTGCGCGACATGATCCTCGCCATATTTTTGCTTTGTATATGCAATCATCTCGTCGCGGCGGTTATCGGCCATGTCCATGTCGATATCCGGCGCCTTCGGGCGTTCAGGATTGAGGAATCGTTCAAAAGGCAGTTTATAGAGAAGTGGATTTACGTTCGTGATGCCGACCAAATAGGCAATCAAACTCCCTGCCGCCGATCCGCGCGTGGTGGTAAGGATACCGACGCGACGCGCGAACGCAAGAAGGTCGGCGACGATAAGGTAATACACCGCGAATCCCTTACCGATAATAATCTTCAATTCATACTCGATGCGATCAATAACTTCTTTCGACTTTTCGAGTCCGCGCTCTGCGATGCCCGCGTATGCCTTGGCTCGCAATTCCTCATCATGATTTCGGAAACCGTTCGAAACGGGAACGGACGGGAATGTCCATGTTCCTAGTTCAAAAGATACGGTACAGCGGTCGGCGATACGCCGTGAATTTTCCAGCGCCCCGGGGATATTCTTGAAGATTTTTTCTGCGGTTTGTTCTCCGATAAAAGAAAAATCCTCATCCTCATTTTTCCCGCGCGCACCATGCTGGATACGGCGCATGATTTCAGTCGCCTCGCGATCGGCCGGCTTCAGATAATAGACATCGTGCTGGGCAACAAGCGGCGTATGACTCTCTCGCGCAAGCGCAATTATCCGAGACATCAGCGCCTCATGCCCGTCAACTTTCGGATGGTGTGTTATTTCGAGAAAGACATTTTCGGCTGAAAAAATGTCCTTAAACTCTGCGAGCGCGGCCGCGGCGCCGTCGGAATCGCCTGCGCGCAGGAGCTGGGCGACATCGCCCGCGAAGGAGGGGAGAATCGCGATGAGTCCGCGGCGGTGTTCGCGGAGCAGTTCCTTATCCATACGCGGACGTTCATAAAATCCTTCTGTCCACGACTTCGTGATGAGCGCAAGAAGATTTTTATATCCTTCATTATTTTCTGCGAGGAGTACGATACGCGAGCGCTTTGCATCGATGTTTGGGTCTTTCTCATGTCGCGAACGTGGCGCGAGATACGCATCGACGCCGAGGATCGGCTTTATGCCCGCCATCTTCGCCGCTTTATAAAATTCTATCGCACCATGCATATTGCCGGCGTCGGTGAGCGCAAGCGCGTCCATGCCTTCTTCCTTCGCCTTCTCGATTAATTCTTCGATCTTCGGCAAGGCCTGTAGGAACGAGTAGTGGCTGTGTGTGTGCAGGTGGATAAATCGCGATGCCATTGGAATTAAGAATACCAGGATTTTGCCTTATACACATATTCAGATGAACGCCGTTTACAATGCGAATGTATGGTATAATGCATATTATGAAGTATTCCTGGCTCGCAAATCTCGTTATTAAAACCGGGCTCGCCGCCGATGACGCCGGAGCGCAAAAGGTTCTGCTCGTCGTCCTGATTATCACAATCGCAGCGATTATAGCTGTGTGGACAGTATGAAAGTGCGCGGCTTCACTCTCATCGAGTTATTGGTCGTACTTGCCATCATCGGGCTCTTGTCGAGCATCGTGCTCGCGAGCTTGAACACCGCGCGCGCGAAGGCGCGCGATGCAGTTCGGAAGTCCCAGGTAGGCGAATTCGAAAAAGCGCTGGAGTTGTATTTTTCGGTTAATGGACATTATCCGTGCGGAAGAATGTCCTGTCTACCACCCAGAGCCGTCTCTCCACTAACTTCGGATCAGATGAGTAATTCGGGCCAAGCGCTTGTTTCAGGTGGATTCATCTCATCCATCCCGAGCGATCCTATTTATCCGCCTGGTACACCAAATATGGCTGCAAGCTGTAATACAAAAGATGGTGCTGGTTATTGTTACTGTAGCGATGGAACAGATTCATATGTACTCACCGTCAATACGGAGGATGATAAGGGTGGTTCAGACCGTTGCTATATTCGGGTAGGTCCATCAAGCGCCAACTTTTGTACAGGTCACCAGTTTCCTGGCACATGGGCCCATCAAGATTGTTCAACGCGATTTTAACTAAATATGCGATGCGTGCTTGGAGTGGATGAGGCGGGACGGGGGCCTCTGGCGGGGCCGGTGACAGTTGGGATAGTTGCCGTGCCTGAAGGGTTTGATGTGGCGCGGGAGTTCCTGGGTGTTGCTGATTCTAAAAAACTTTCGGAGAAAAAACGTGAAAGGTTTTTTAGAATGCTGGAAGCGCGCGTCGCCTTTGGAGACGTGCGTTTTACAGTTGAGCTCGAAGATGCCGAGATGATCGATAGGGAAGGTATTGTACCTGCCATACGCCGCGCGCTCTCGCGCGGCGTGAACAAGCTTGTAAAATATGGAAGTCAGACTTCAAGGAATTTTCAGAAGTCTGACTTCCATATTTTGCTCGACGGCGCGCTCCACGCACCACAAGAATATATGCAAGAGACCATCATCAATGGCGACGGGCTAGTCCCTGTTATCTCGCTTGCTTCCATTGCGGCGAAGATAACTCGCGACAGACTCATGGTTGAACTGGCGGAGCAGTACCCACTCTATGGTTTCGAAAAACATAAAGGGTACGGTACAATGGCGCATTACGAAGCGCTCAAGAAGTACGGACCTTGCGTTATCCACCGCCACTCTTTCATACACCTGAAGAGTTAACACCTTAACGCTTTGTTGTAAGCAACAAGGTCCGATTTCGTCCGTGGAGGCATCTGATTGTAGCTTCCAGAGGTAAATAACCCCACAAACAACACAAGCGCCACCGAAAGGATGGCGCTTCTCATTTTGTCAGCCGCATGCTAGGGTAGTGTCTATGTCAATTCGCATGCGTCATACCAGAGGCCATACCGGTAATCGCCGGTCGCATCATGCACTTAAAGGCATTCAAGCGATACAGGATAAAGAAAGCGGCAATCTCCGTCTCCCGCATCGTCTCGATGAGGCAACTGGCATGTATCGTGGCAAGCAGATTTTTACGCCCAAAGTGAAGACCAAGCATGAATCAAAAGCAAAAGGTCCTTCTACTGCGCCTGCAGAAAAGCATGCGCATGAACATGCACAGGAAATTCATGCAAACGCAGAAGCGGAAAGTTCAAAAGGGATTTCTGGCAAGGTCGCGACCGGCGGCCGGCCGAAAGCTCGGAGCGGTTTCGGCGGCGGTGTTTGATTTTAACGTGGCGGTTAACGTGGCGGTTCGACCGCCAAGCAACTTGGCGGTCGAACCGCCACGTTTTTTGCACATGCGCAGTTTGCGCAGTCACTTGGTCTGTTATACTTACTCCACACAGATCTTTCCATGGCGAACCGACATTTAGCGCGCTCCGTTGTTCTTCAGACGCTCTTCGAATGGGACACTACCCATGCGAGTGAGAAGGATACTCAAACGATTCTCGCGCGCAACATCGCTGAATTCGGCGGCGGCGATGCCGATCAGCCATTTATAGACAACCTCCTCTCGGGCGTCCTCGCGAAACGGAGCGACATTGATCTCGTTATCGAGAAGGCCGCACCGGAGTGGCCCCTCGAGCGCATCGCACCGATCGATCGCAATATCCTGCGCCTCGGACTTTACGAACTCCTCTTCGCCGATCGCGCGCAAGTGCCGGCGAAGGTTGCCATTAATGAAGCCATCGAGCTCGCGAAGACTTTTGGCGGCGATTCTTCGGGTCGTTTTATAAACGGCGTGTTGGGCGCGGTGTATAAAGAGCTCGGCGAGCCAGGGAAAGACGAACAGGGGATAAAAAAGACGAAGCGTGAAGATTTGCCTGTAGAAAAAATGGGAGGCGCGATCGTATATGCCACACATAACGGGCAGTATTATCTGGCACTTGTACACGATGTTTTCGGCCACTGGACGCTCTCAAAAGGCCACATCGAAAAGGATATGACGCTGGAGGTCGGCATCGCGCGCGTTATCAAGGAAGAACTCGGTCTTACTGCTACTATAGGGACCAAAGTCGGCGAGAACGAGTACGTCGCTTCGCATCCGGAAAGGGGAAGGGTGCGTAAGCATGTATGGTTCTTTCTCGCCTCAAGTAGCTTCGAGCCAATCGTACTCAAGAAAAGCGGCGGGCTTGATGATGCGAAATGGTTCCGTCTCCAAGACATTATTGATCTCAACTTTTATGATGATATGCTTCCTATCGTTACAGTAGCCGTTCAAAAACTCCTCGACGCATATGCCTGATTTTTCTTATTGTGCGCGCATACTCGGTCTCTCATTCAATAATCTTAATCTTTTTATCGAGGCCCTGACGCACCGCTCCTATCTCAACGAACATCGCGACTACGCGGGAAAACATAACGAACGGCTCGAGTTTCTCGGCGACGCTGTCATCGAGCTCGCTACCACCAATTTCCTTTTCAAGAAGTTTCCTGCCACATCCGAGGGCGAACTTACCAGCTATCGCGCCGCTCTGGTAAACACCGCCTCTCTTGCCGAAAGTACGCGAGCGCTCAACATCAACGATTTTCTATTGCTCTCAAAAGGCGAAGCGAAGGACACTGACCGCGCACGCGATGTCATACTCGCAGACGCTTTTGAAGCGATCGTCGGCGCAATCTATCTCGATAAGGGATTCGAAGCGGCTGAAACATTTATTGCGCGGAACCTTTACGGCAAGATCGATGACATCATCGCGAAGCGTTCCTATCAAGACGCAAAAAGCCGCTTCCAGGAAATTGCGCAGGAGAAGCGCGGCATAACGCCAGCGTATGAGACGATATCCGAAGTCGGTCCCGACCACGAGAAACTTTTTACCGTCGGCGTGTTCATCGGAACTGAAGAAATAGCTCGAGGGGAAGGGCAGAGCAAGCAGGAAGCGGAACAAGCAGCCGCCGAATCCGGGCTCACGACGATGCGGTGGTGATACAATACATACCAATGTTGAAGCGACTAGAAATAGTTGGGTTTAAATCGTTCGCCAGGAAAACAGTCTTGGATTTTTCGAGCGCGACCACCGCGATTGTCGGACCGAACGGTTCGGGGAAAAGCAATGTCGCCGAAGCGTTCCGTTTCGCGCTCGGCGAGCAGTCGATGAAGAGCATGCGCGGCAAGCGCGCAGAGGACCTCATCTGGGGCGGTTCGCATTCGGTCCCGCGCGCTTCTCGCGCGGCGGTTGTCATCGTATTCGATAATTTGTCGGCGCGCGGATCGCGTCCCTTCAAAATTGACTTTGACGAAGTCGCGATCGAGCGCGCCGTCTTCCGCGATGGAACGAGCGAGTACTCGATCAACGGTTCGCGCGTGCGTCTGCGCGACGTTGTCGAATTGCTTGCCGGAGCGAATATCGGCGAGACGGGCCACCACATTATTTCCCAAGGGGAAGCGGATCGTATACTACTCGCGTCGCCACGCGATCGCCGAGCGATGCTCGAGGACGCCCTCGGGCTTCAGATCTACGAATTCAAGAAACATGAAGCGGCGAAGAAACTCGAAAAGACCGAAGAGAATATTGCGCAGGTCAATGCTCTAAGGAGAGAATTGACGCCGCATGTGCGCTTCCTCGAAAGCCAGGTAAAGAAACTTGAACGCGCCGATGCTCTGCGTACCGAACTCATCGACCTCGCGCGAACGTACTTCGCGATCGAGGATGTGTATATCACGCAGGAACAACTGAAAATTGTTGAAGAGAAACGGGCGACAGAGGAGCGACTTGTCGTCGTCAGTACCGAGCTTGAACAGATTGCCGACCCGAAATCAGCTGATCGCGAAACAGTGCAACGCACCGAAGCCCTGCGAAAGGCAGAACATGAAGTTTATGAACTCTCCGGTATGCGGACGGCGCTCTCGCGTGAGATAGGCCGCATCGAAGGAGCACTCGCCGAGGTACAGCGCCGCGCTTCTGTGGTCGTGAGCGAGCCATACGCGAAGGTGCCGCGCGAAGAGCTCGAAGCGCTGCATACCGAGGTCGAGACACAAATCAAGATTCTTGCAGGCGGGAGTATTGAAGCGCTCCGCGCCGCACTCACCGCCATCCATACAGCGATAAAGATATTCTTTACTCGGCACAGTATGCCGCACGATGAATACCTCTCTGACGAAGAAGATGCCGCACACAAGCTCGAAAGGGAGCACATCACGCTTATTGAAAAATATACAGCTGTTTCTGTGAGACTCGAAAAGGCTGAAACTGCACGAGCGCGCTCGCGCGAAGATATGATAGCGCTCGAAGAAACCAGCCGAGAAATTCGGCGGCGTATCCTCGATGTGGCTCAGGCAAAAGCGCATGAGGAGGGAGAGAGAACGAAAGCGGAAGCTCGCGAATTCGAGCTCACACTTCTTGTCGAAGCGCTTGAACGCGACAAGCAGGAAGTTGTCGTCCTGGGCGGTACAGAAGCCATGGCCTACGTAGCTCTTCCTGCGGCGCCACACGAAGAGCGCAAGATGCAAGAGGATCGTCACCGAACACTTGAACGTTTAAAGATTCGCCTAGAAGAGGCGGGCGGTACTGGCGAAGATATACGAAGGGAACATAAAGAAGTTTCCGAACGCGAGGCTTTCCTTACCACCGAACTCAACGATCTTGCAAAGTCGGCGGCGGGTCTTGGAGCGCTCATCCGCGACTTGGACACGGAACTCGCGAAGCACTTTTCTGAGGGACTCGAAAAGGTGAACACATCGTTCGGCGAATATTTCGCGCTTATGTTCGGCGGCGGGAGCGCGCGTCTCGCACTCGAAGAGCTCGAGACCGACAAAGAGGAAGCCGAAGATTGTGAGAAGTTGAACAATGTACCACAAGAAGAACAAAGACCCGGTATAGAAATCGCGGTCAATCTGCCGAAGAAAAAAGTGCGTTCACTCATGCAGCTCTCTGGCGGCGAGCGAGCGCTTACTTCAATTGCTCTCATCTTCGCGATGAGTCAGGTAAACCCGCCACCATTCCTTATTCTCGACGAGACCGATGCCGCGCTTGACGAGGCAAATAGCCATCGTTACGGCGATATGATAAAAAACCTCGCGAAGAAGTCACAGCTCATCGTCATCACCCACAATCGCGAGACCATGAGTCGCACAAACATTTTATACGGTGTTACCATGGGCGGCGACGGCGTCAGTAAGCTATTGTCCGTCAAATTCGACGAAGCCATCGTGGTGGCGAAATAAATTTCTCGGAGATTACACTTCCACTTATTATTATGCGGGAATAAAATCTAATTCTTTTTCTGGAATACGGGCAGCGATTAATTTCACGCGGATGGGGTTACCGAGCTGGTAGGTCTTGTGCGTGCGACGACCAATGAGGCGATAATGCTTCTCGTCGTACTCGAAATAGTCATCGCCGGCATTACGTATGTTAATCATACCGTCGGCATGCGTCGTTTTTTCTTCAACATAGAGACCGTGCTCGGTAACGCCAGAGATGACAGCATCGAATTCTTGCCCGATTTTGTCGGCCAAAAATTCGACTTGCTTCATCTTAATCGAGTCGCGCTCGGCGTCGGATGCCGCGACTTCGCGTTCTGAAGCATGAATCGCGAGGGTGTCAAACGTCTGCATCTCTTGCGTCGTAATTGGATCGCCACCAGAATGCGCTTTCAGGAGGCGATGTATAACGAGATCTGGATAACGACGTATCGGGGAAGTGAAGTGGGTATAAAAGTCGAATGCAAGACCGAAATGGCCTATATTGTGCGTTGCGTACACAGCCTTACTCATCGAGCGGAGAGTCGCCATCTTCACGAGATATTCCTCTGGCTTGCCCTTTACCGCTTCAAGAAGTGTATTCAATTCCGCACCAGTAACGTTGCCGTTTCCAGAAATTTTCAAATTATAGCCCATAACGCGCAGAAGATTCGCCAGATTTTCAATGCGGTCGGCATTCGGTGCATCATGAACACGATAGAGTGAATAAAAATGCGGCCCACCGTTTTTCGTTAGCTGTGCTAGATACTTCGCTACCGCTTCATTCGCAAGAAGCATAAAATCCTCGATGAGAAGATTGGTGGCTTTACGCTCTTTCAGATGAATGGCGATTGGCGTGCCGACCGGATCAAGCTCGACCTTCACTTCGGCCGTATCGAATTCTATGGCGCCCTTCGCTGTTCGGCGCGCACGGATCTTCTTCGAAAGTGTGGAAAGGAGCGAAAGTTCTTTGTGCAGAGTACCGATACCCATGTCAAGAACCTCTTGCGCATTTTCATATGTGAAGCGCGTATTGGAATGGATGACGGTTTCGCCAAACCACACATCTTTGACATTCGCCTCGCAGTCGAGTGTGAAGACGGCGGAAACTGCAAGACGGTCTTCCCCCTGTTTGAGTGAACAGAGGTCGTTCGAGAGAATTTCAGGGAGCATGGGGATAGTACGATCGACAAGGTACACGCTTGTCGCACGTGCAGTGGCCTCCTTATCGAGCGCACTACCCGACTTCACGAAGAAGGAGACATCAGCGATATGCACGCCAACTTCTATCATACCGTCGACGAGTGCGCGCACCGAAAGAGCGTCGTCGAAATCTTTTGCATCGAATGGGTCGATGGTGAAGGTTGTGACTTCTCTGAAATCACGACGCAGTCCGGCCTTGACGGATTGTGTAGCTTCCGTGGCGAGCATTGTGGCACCGTTCTTTTCAAGATTCTTCGCATCAGCAATGACACCAGGAGGGAAGTCGCTCGAGAACCCTTGTCCGAGCGCGAGCGCGCGCATCTCGGTCTCGTGCACGCCGGCCTTGCCGATAACTTGTTCTATGGTGCCGAGAGGGTATTCTTTTCCCGCGTCCCAACTCACGAGGCGCACAACGACTTTATAACCAAGTGGTGTATTATCTCTATCCAGTATGACAATCGGCACATACATCTTTTTATAATCAGGAGCAAGAAAGGTGAGGCCATTTTCCTCTACAAGAGTACCGACGAATGTTTCGCGCGCGCGCGAAACAATCTCGATGACTTTTCCCGCTTCTCGCGCTGGTATGTTCCCAATAGACGTGTCGCTATACTTGCCGATCGAAACGACTTTTACAATATCGCCCGAGAGCGCGTGATTAGTCCATTCTGGAGGAATGAGGAGATCCTCATGGTCTTCATCAATAGAAAAAAAACCGAAACCCTTCCGGGTCATCGTTATTGGGCCTTCATATGTGGCGTTCCTTGTCATTTTTCGTACTCTAGCAATATTATCGGGCTTCTGCTATAGTCGTTCGTATGTTGATGATTCGATTTCAGCGCATTGGCCGGACCAATGATCCGGCGTTTCGCATTGTTGTTTTAGAGAAAGAACGTGCGGCGAAGGCCGGCTCCATCGTCGAATTACTCGGTACTTATAATCCGAGAAGTAAGGCACTCACACTTAACGAAGAGCATGTGAAAGAATGGATCGCAAAAGGTGCTCAGCCGACCGATTCAATTCACAATCTCCTTATTAATAAAGGCGTCATTACAGGTAAGAAAGTAAATGCGCTGCCGCGGCGAACGCCGATTACATCAGTCGAAAAAGATGCTACAATAAATGTAGTGGTAGAAGCGGAACCGGAACCCGCGCCGGTGGCACAATAGTTCGATACGACTCACCATAATATGGAACCGGACCAAGCCTTTCTCGAATATACAGTGAAGGCGCTCGCCGACCACCCCGAATCGGTTGAGACGACTCGCACTATCGATCAGATGGGCGTCCTGCTCACGCTCACCGTCCACCCGGAGGACATGGGAAAGATTATCGGCAAAAGCGGCAAGACCGCGGAGGCATTGCGAATTCTCCTGCGTGTGGTGGGGATGAAGGGGAACGCACGCGTGAATCTCAAAATAAATGAACCGGTCGGCGGGAAGAGGAATGTGGAGATGAAGACGGTTGATCAGGTAGTTGAAGAATTATAAAAGTGACATTTCATTTCATTACACTTTTTAAAGAAGCTTGTGACGCATACCTAAGCGCGTCGATTATCGGACGCGCTCGAAAAGGAAAAAAAATTGAAGTCAAGTATCAGAACCCACGCGATTTTACAGAAAATAAATGGGGCAAGGTAGACGAGCGTCCGTATGGCGGCGGCCCAGGAATGGTAATGACTGCACAGCCAGTCATACGGGCAGTGTCCCGAGCTTGTCGAGGGACTGTGAGAAGGAACAAAATAATCATCTGGTTCTCTCCATCAGCCAAGCAATTTACCAACAAAGATGCCGACATACTCGCCACATATCAAGATATCATCTTGATATGTGGGCGCTATGAGGGCATTGATGAACGCGCTAAGAAAATCCTCAAGACACTCGCACCGGTAAAAGAATTCGCTATTGGCGAAGCTATCTATACGGGTGGCGAAATTCCGGCGCTCGCAATTGTTGATGCTGTCACGCGTCGCTTACCTGGTGTCCTCGGTAAAGATGCGTCAGTCGAGGAGCGCCGCATCGCCTCCCACATGGTCTACACTCGTCCCGAAACTATTGTATATAAAGGTAAAAAATATCGCGTCCCGAAAGTCCTTCAAACTGGCCATCATGCAAATATTGACAAGTGGCGCTCTTGTAAGTAATTTCCACTTCTATTTTTTATCCACACCTCCTCTTGCGCAAAAACAGGCGGTCTGATATACAGAGGAGTATAGATACGAGTGAGTAATGGAGTGCGGGGCGCAAAAATTCATACGTGAGTTGAAGAAGAGCGCAAAAGCGAAGCAAATCTGCGTGTGTTTGCGTGTTTACATATTCCGACCTTTATTACTTCACCGCCACATCACATGCGCAAAAATCTCGTCCAAAAGACTTTCGGTGCATTTCGGGCTCCTTCAGTCCCATTTCCGGACCTCGTAGGGCATCAGCGCGGTTCGTTCGACTGGCTCTTAAAAGACGGTCTCACCGAGCTTTTTAAAGAATTCTCACCAATCACCGATTATTCCGGAAAGAAATTCGAACTTCAATTCGAGAGTTTTGAAGTCGGCGAACTGAAGTGCGATGAGGAATTTGCGCGCGAGAATATGCGTACCTACGAGGCACCGGTAAAGGCAACTGTCAAGCTTATTAACAAGACGTTCGGATCGGAAAAATCGCAGGAGATATTCCTCGCGGATATGCCGATGATGACGCCGCACGGCTCTTTCATCGTTTCGGGCGTCGAGCGCGCCATCGTTCCGCAGCTCGCGCGGAGTTTCGGAGCTTTTTTCATCTCGGATCTCGTGCGCGGCAAGTCATTTTTCGGCGCTAAGATCATTCCTCTCCGCGGCGTATGGATCGAATTCGATTCGGAAGCGAGTGGCGCCATTTTTGTGAAAATCGATAGGAAACGGAAATTTCCCATCACTCAGCTCCTGACGGTTTTTGGTGGTGGCTTGGGCGAGGCGGTTGCAAAACATTTTGCCAAGGATCCACCCGCGCTCGCGGCGGTACAAGCGACGCTCGCACATGATGAAACAAAGTCCGTTGAGGAAGCATATGTCGAAATCCATCGTCGCATGCGTGACGGCGACCTCGCGACGCCCGAGAATGCAAAAAACTTCGTACAATCGCTTTTTTCAGCCGATCGCTATGACCTCGGGAAGGTTGGCCGTCATCGCCTGAACGCGCGTTTTGGTTTCCCGGTGACCGAGAAGGCGCTCGAGAAACGCACGCTCGGACTCGCGGATTTCGTCCATATCATTTCGGAAATTACGAAACTGAACGCCGATCCCTCGGCGCGCCCTGATGACATCGATCATCTTGGATTCCGCCGCGTGCGCTTTGTCGGCGAATTGCTTCAAGCCCGCATGCGGGTAGGCATGAGCCGGATGAAGCGGAATATTCAAGATCGCATGTCGACTATCGAGAGCGAAACCACGCTTCCGATGGCGCTCGTCAACCCGCGCCCTTTTTATGCCGCTGTGCATGAATTCTTCACCGCCAATCAGCTTTCGCAATTCATGGAACAGCAGAATGCTCTCGCCGAGCTCGAAAATATGCGGACGCTCTCGGCGCTCGGCCCCGGTGGGCTCACTCGGGAACGAGCGGGCTTCGAGGTGCGCGATGTGCATCCGAGCCATTACGGGCGTCTTTGTCCCATACACACGCCGGAAGGGCAGAATATAGGACTTATCCTACGACTCGCGATTCACGCGCGTACTAATGACTACGGCGTTATCGAAACGCCGTACGTCCGCATAAAGAATGGAAAAGTGACGAACGAAATCGTGTATCTCAACGCGCTTGATGAAGAGCTCGAAATGGTGGCGCATGGCGCGACCAAGCTCGACGAGAACGGCCGCATCATTCCTGATTTCGTCGAGGCGCGCCATAAAGGTGATCCGATCATCATCCCGCGCGATGCCGTCACTCTCATGGACGCTTCGACCTACCAGATGTTTTCCATCGCAACTTCCATGATTCCCTTCGTCGACCATGATGATGCGAACCGCGCGTTGATGGGTTCGAACATGCAGAAGCAGGCAACTCCTGTTCTCATCCCTGAAGTTCCGCTCGTCGCGACAGGTATCGAAGCGCACGCGGCGCGCAGCACCGGCCGCCTCGTATTAGCTGTCGAAGCAGGTGAAGTCGTATACGTCGATGCGCGGAAGATTGTGGTGAAAAATAAAGAAGGGAAGTCAATGGAATATCATCTCCAAAGACTTACTCAGACCAATCAGAACTCGGCGTTTATGCAACGTCCCTCGGTCATGCTCGGTGATAAGGTAAAGAAGGGAGACATACTCGCAGATAATTCATCCACCGATCAAGGGCAGCTCGCTCTCGGCCAGAATGTGCGCGTCGCGTTTATGAGTTGGAATGGCGCGAATTACGAAGATGCCATCATCATCTCAGAGCGGCTTGTCGAAGAAGCGAAGTTCACGACGGTGCATATCGAGGATTTCGATTGCATGGTGCGCGATACGAAGCTCGGTCCAGAAACAACGACACATGACATACCGAATGTCGGTGAATTGCGTTTGAAGAATCTCGATGAGGAAGGGGTGATCCGCATCGGCGCGGAAGTGCGCCCCGGCGATATTCTCGTGGGTAAGGTGACGCCGAAGGGCGAAACGCAACTGACGCCGGAAGAACGTCTCTTACGCAGCATTTTCGGCGATAAAGCGAAAGATGTGAAGGATACCTCGCTTCGCATGGAAGGAGGCAAGCGCGGTCGTGTCATCGGCGTCCGGATCTTCTTGCGCGAACGTGGCGACCAGCTCGAAAGCGGCATCATTAAGAAGATCGTCGTCACTGTCGCGCAAGTGCGTAATGTTTCAGTCGGCGATAAACTCGCGGGACGCCATGGTAACAAAGGTGTCATCAGCCGCGTACTGCCGGTTGCCGACATGCCGTATGACAAGGACGGCAATCCAGTCGATCTTATTCTCACGCCGCTCGGCGTTCCTTCCCGCATGAATCTCGGCCAGATTCTCGAAATGCACCTCGGGCTCGCCGCGCACACGCTCGGCTATCAGGCAATCGTTCCGCCCTTCGCAGGCGCGACTGCAGACGAAATCCGCAACGAGCTTGAGGCGGCAGGTTTCTCAAAGACTGGTAAGATGCAGCTCTATGACGGACGTTCGGGTGATGCATTCGCACAAACGATTGCGGTCGGTTACATGTATGTCCTCAAACTGCATCATATGGTAGAAGACAAGATCCATATGCGTTCCATCGGCCCATACAGTCTCATTACCCAGCAGCCGCTCGGCGGCAAAGCGCAAAATGGCGGCCAGCGCTTCGGCGAAATGGAAGTCTGGGCGCTCCTCGGGTATGGCGCCGCCTATACATTGCGCGAGATGCTCACCATTAAGTCAGATGATATTCAAGGTCGTTCCGCCGCCTTCGACGCGATTGTGAAGAATGAACCAATCAGTCACACCGGCACCCCCGCATCCTTCGCAGTTCTTACCAACCAGATTCGTGGCCTTGCACTTGACATAGAACCCTTGAACTTGCCGCCACTCTCGGAATAGGATTAATTATTAATATATATGGCATTCACTTCCCGCAACAGTTTCTCCTCGCGTTTGCCTGCCGGCAAGCAAGATACCTGGAATAGTCTGCGTCTGGTACTCGCTTCACCAGAGCGCATCCTCGCATGGTCTTCTGGCGAGGTGACCAAACCAGAAACCATCAATTACCGCACTCAAAGGAGCGAAAAACACGGGCTCTTTGATGAAAAAATCTTTGGTCCCGAGAAAGATTACGAGTGTTACTGCGGAAAATATAAAGGCATCCGGTATAAAGGCATCGTGTGCGATAAGTGCGGCGTTGAAATAACGCGTTCCATCGTTCGGCGCGAGCGCATGGGCCATATCGAGCTTTGCACGCCAGTCGCACACATCTGGTTCCTTCGTTCAGTACCGTCGCGCATGGCGCTCCTCCTTGGCGCATCCGCAACCGACATAGAAAAGGTTGTGTATTTCGCTGGTTATATCATCACCACAATTGCGGGCAATGAAAAAAAGCGCCTTTTCGCCGAACTTGAGAGTGAATATAAGTCTAAATATAAATCGCTCGGAAGCGACAAAGATCGTGATGCGCTCAAGGAGAAGATGACACTCATGAAGTCCGAGATTGACGGCATCGTGGCCGGCAGGGTTCTCGACGAACTCGAGTATCATCGCTTCTCGGTAAAGTATGGCGGTCTCTTCGAGGCGCGCATCGGCGCCGAGGCCATTTACGATATATTCTGCAAAATAGATCTTAAGGAGCTTGAGAAGACGCTCTCCGCGCGCTATGAGCGCGCTGGCGCCGCCGAGCGCGAGAAGCTCGTCAAACGCCTCTCTCTCATCGCAGGGCTTATCGCCTCGGGCGTACGTCCCGAGTGGCTTTTCCTGACGCGGATTCCAGTCATTCCGCCGGCGCTTCGGCCCATGGTTGCGCTTGAAGGTGGCCGTCATGCGACTTCTGACGTGAACGATCTCTATCGCCGCGTCATCAATCGCAATAATCGTCTCAAAAAACTCATCAATATCCACGCTCCGGAAGTCATCCTGCGTAATGAGAAGCGCATTCTGCAAGAAGCTGTTGATGCGCTCCTCGACAATTCAATCAGGAAGAGCGGTGCCGCCGCCGGTGCCATGACACTCGCCCAGCGCCGGCCGCTCAAGTCGCTCGCCGATTACCTGAAAGGGAAGCGGGGGTATTTCCGCCAGAATTTGCTCGGCAAGCGCGTTGATTATTCAGGCCGTTCGGTCATTGTCGTCGGTCCCGATTTGGAGCTTGACGAATGTGGCCTTCCGAAGCATATGGCGCTTGAACTTTTCCGTCCATTCGTCATTGCCGGACTTCTCGAGCGTGAGTTCGCGTTCAACATTCGCGGTGCGGGGCGCCTCATCGAAGACGGTGTTCCGGAAGTATGGGAGCTTCTTGAAGAAGCCATTAAAGGAAAATATGTACTCCTCAATCGTGCGCCAACCCTCCACCGTCAGGGCATCCAGGCATTCCGCCCGCGTCTTATCGAGGGCAATGCTATTCAACTCCATCCGCTCGTTTGTAATGCATTCAATGCGGATTTCGATGGCGATCAAATGGCGGTGCACGTGCCACTTTCAGAAGAAGCGCAGTGGGAAGCGGAGAACATTATGAGCGCCAACAAAAATATCCTAAAGCCGGGTTCGGGCGAAATGATCGTACTCACGGGGAAACCGCTCGATATCATCCTAGGCGTCTACTGGCTCACGAAAGCAATCGACGGGGCCAATGGCGATGGAGGATATTTTTCTTCGCCGAACGCGGCGATTCTCGCATCCGAGTACGGCGCTATCGATCTGCGCGCCACAATAAATGTTCTGCCGGTCGTCGAGAAAGAAAAGTATGCGGCGTTCGATGGACATCCGTTCCAGACGACTGTCGGTAGGCTTTTCTTCAACACCGTGTTGCCCGCTGACTATCCGTTTATCAATGAAACTATTACGAAGAAGGTGCTCGCGCGCATCGTTACTGACTGCATTACACGGTATGGAATCGATGCGGTACCGGATATCGTTAATAAGGTAAAACGTTTCGGTTTTGATTATGCGACTCGATCAGGCATCTCGTGGGCTATTGACGACATCTCCGTGCCTGAACAGAAGTCGCGCATTGTCGCCGAAGCGGCAGCAAAGGTCGTCAAAATACAAGAAGATTATACAAACGGCCTTCTCGCCGAGGAGGAGAAGCGACGCATGGCTATTGAAACGTGGCAGGGCGCGAAACAGGCGGTCGAAGAGCAGGTCGCTCTCGAACTCGACCCGATGGGTTCCGTCGCTGACATGGTACGCTCGGGCGCTCGCGGTACACTCGGCAACCTGACACAAATGGCTGGAATGAAAGGCCTCATTCAAGATACGTCCGGCGTGACGATTGAAGTTCCTATTATTTCCTCGATGATCGAGGGATTAAATCCGATCGAGTATTTTATGTCGACGCACGGCGCGCGCAAAGGCCTTACCGATACGGCACTCGGTACCGCCAAAGCGGGTTATCTGACTCGCCGCCTTTTTGATGTTGCACAGGATTCCATCGTAACCGAGAAAGATTGCGGCACCGATCGCGGCGTGAAAATACATCGCATAAGCGCATCCGGCATCCACATCAATTATGCTGAAGTCCTTCGCGGCCGCGTGCTCGTTGAAGACGTATCTATCGGAAAGACCGTTCTTTTCAAAAAAGGACAATATCTTTCTGCGGAAGATGCCGGAGTACTTGCCGCATCTTCAGTTTCCACTGTCGTTGTTCGCTCGCCGATGTCCTGTGAGACGCGCTATGGGATCTGTCAGACCTGTTATGGCATGGACTTCACGACCCAGGAGATCGTCGATGTAGGAGAGGCGGTCGGCACAGTCGCCGCGCAAGCCATCGGCGAACCGGGAACGCAGCTCACCATGCGCACCTTCCACCAAGGCGGTGTTGCCTCGATTGGCGGCGATATCACGAGCGGTCTTCCGCGCGTTGAGGAAGTGTTCGAGAAGCGCTCGCCGAAGCATCCGGCAGTCATATCGAAGTCTGACGGGCTTGTTATTGAAATGAAAGAAGCAGGCCGCGAGAAAGTAATCGTCATAGCACCTTTAGCTGGACAGGGGAAGAAGGACGGTTCGTCATATGACTATCTCGCACCATATCCGCGCGTTCCCTTGGTAAAAGAAGGTGATACAGTCGTAAAAGGCCAGATTCTCACCGACGGTTCGGCCGACCTCGACGATCTCTTCGAATATGCCGGCCGTGCGGCGGTGCAGGAATATATTATTACCGAGGCATCGAAGATTTATGAACTGCAAGGAGCATCGGTGTCACGCAAGCATCTCGAGGTCATCGTGAAGCAGATGTTTTCGCGAGTGAAGATTACAGATGCTGGCGATACCGATTATTCAGTCGGCGATGTCGTGGAGGATTGGGAATTCGCCAAGGCGGTCGCAGATATGGAAACGGCCAATAAGATAGCGCCGAAGGCGCGAGAAATTGTGCTCGGCATCAAAGAGAGCGCGCTCTCGCGCCGGTCGTTCCTCTCGGCTGCATCTTTTGAGCAAACGACGAAGGTTCTCATCAACACAGCTCTTCGAGGAAGTATCGATCATTTACGCGGATTAAAAGAAAACGTTATTCTCGGTCGTCTCATTCCGGCCGGCACCGGCTTCGCCGGAAGCAAGAAATACGCGAGCATCAAGAAGCTTCAGGCAGAACGTCCTGCTCCGACGCAATCGTCCACACGAACAACATACGCTCAACGCTCTCCCCGCGCGCTCTAAAAATATTCCGTGGTGACCAGACTTCAAAAAGCGGTACAATCAAACGATGTCGGACACGGTACAGCAGATAAAAGAACGCCTGAACATTCAGGACATCATCAGCCCTTATGTGAAGCTCACGAAAGCAGGGAAATCCTTGCGCGGACTGTGCCCCTTCCATAAAGAGAAGACGCCATCCTTTTACGTGAGTCCGGAACGCGGGGCGTGGCACTGTTTCGGTTGTGGGCTCGGCGGAGACGGATTCTCTTTTATTGAAAAAATAGAGGGAGTGGATTTCAAAGGAGCTCTAAAGATTCTTGCCGAGATGGCTGGTGTTACTGTCGAGTATGCTCAAGGCAGACGCGACGAGGACACGTCAAAAAAAGAACGACTGCGTGAGGCAATGAGCCGGGCGGGCGAATGGTACGCCGGCAAGTTTCTTGGGAGTCCTGCCGCGGCGTATGCGAAACAGCGCGGCCTTTCTGATGAAACGATTACATCGTGGCGTCTCGGCTACGCGCCCGACGTGTGGCGGGGGCTTCTCGAAGCACTGACCGCCGAGGGGTTTACGACAGATGAACTCCTCGCCGCCGGATTGATAAAAGAAGCGGACGGGAAACCAGGCACGTATTACGATCGATTCCGCAATCGACTGCTGTTTCCAATACGCGACGCCGCCGGTCGTGTTGTCGCGTTTACCGGCCGTATTGTATCCTCCGAATCCTTAGTGAAGGATGGCACGGTCGAAGTAGCAAAATATCTCAATAGCCCGGAGACCGAGCTGTATCATAAATCAGAAATTCTGTTCGGTATAGATAGGGCGAAGAATGCGATTCGCACGCGCGGGTTCACCATGCTCGTCGAGGGGCAGATAGACGTAATTCTTGCGCACCAGGCGGGTTTCGCCAATGCAGTGGCGCTTTCTGGCACAGCGCTCTCCGAACGCCATCTCGCGCTTCTGAAGCGTTACAGCGAGAACCTCATGCTCGTTCTTGATGCCGACCCCGCCGGACTGAAAGCGACAGCGCGGTCTGCGGTGCTCGCCTTCCACGCAGGACTCCGGGTGAAGGCGGCCCGGCTCCCGAAGGGGAAGGACCCGGCCGACTTGATCAGTGAGGATGCAAAAGATTTTTCGCTCCGCGTTGCCGCCGCAAAACCTATTGTCGAATTCTTTCTAGCTGAGTTCGCGGAGCTAGAACGAGACCAACATCGGTTCCAACGTCTTGTTCAAGAAATAATATACCCACTCTTAGCCGCCATATCAAATTTGACGGAGCGCGGGTATTTTATAGAGAAAACTGCCAGATATCTTCCGGAAGTTCCCATCAAGGATATTCATGAATCGGTTAGGCGTCTGCCGAAACAGCCAGTTGTCAGGGAAGTCGTGCAGAAGAGTTCGATTCTGACGGCGTCGCCACGCTCACCGTCGGAAATTCGCTCTGAACAGCTTCTCGCTGTTGTCCACGCGTATCCCCACACGCCACTTGCGGAGCGCGTCATATTGGAATATTATCGAATTACTGAAGCTCAAGAACTGCCGCCTGTCTCGCTTCCGGAATCGGTTTTGTTCTCTATAGAACAGACATTCGGTGAGGATCCGGACGAGAGAGCGGGAGACGAGCTTCTCCGCGCCTTTGAAGAAGCGGTCATCCGCGAGGCGTATCAAGAAGCAGTAGCGAATTTACGCAGAGCCGAGGCCTCGAAAGATGCCTCTCGTGTTGCTAGTGCGCAAAACCAGTGCGCAAAACTCTCTGTGCGCCTCGCTACATTCGGCAGCTGATTTATTTTTACATGGCACTATCTACTACAAAAAAGAAGAAAAAAACTCTTCGACCCTGCTCGAGGCGCGTCGCAAAAAAGCGGATAATGAATTCGGGACGCAAAAAACCAAAGCGTACGAAGAAACAGATCGTGCGTACCGCCGCGCGCGTGTTGAAATCAAAGGCGAATTCGCAGAAAGCGCTTTCGGCTGAAACGCTCATCGAAAAGGGGAAAGAACGCGGATATGTCACCTATAACGAAATCCTGAAATCGTTTCCGTACGTTGAAAATGATGTACATTTCCTCGAGTCGCTCTACGAGCGATTCAGTATCGCCGGCGTTGACGTGCTCGAAGGCGGTATGCTCGAGGATGCCGCCGACGAATATCTCGCGACGCGCAATATTAAAGACCGCCATTCGACCAGCTATGACTCCATCCAGATTTATCTCCGCGAGATCGGACAATATCCGCTCCTGACTGCTGCCGAGGAACGCGAGCTCGCGAAACGCATCGAGAAGAGCGACGCGGAAGCGCGCAATATCCTCGCGCGCAGCAATCTGCGCCTCGTCGTTTCCATCGCGAAGAAATATGTCGGCCGCAGTCCCGATCTCACACTCCTTGATCTTATCCAAGAAGGGAATCTCGGCCTCTTTCGCGCGGTAGACAAGTTTGATTGGAAGAAGGGATACAAGTTTTCAACCTATGCAACATGGTGGATTCGCCAAGCGATTACGCGGGCGCTCGCCGATCAATCGCGCACGATTCGCATCCCAGTTCATATGGTAGAAACCATCGCGAAATATAAGCAGGTGTCGCGCCGTCTCTCACAGGCACTCGGCCGCGATCCGCAGGCAGAAGAAATCGCAGTAGAGATGGGCGTCGAGCCGGAAAAAATTTATCAGATAGAGAAGATAAATCAGGATACACTCTCTCTAGAGAATCCAGTCGGTTCGGACGACGAGAAATCAACTCTTGGCGATTTCATTCCTGATGATAAGATCCCGTCGCCGGTGCAAGAATCTTCTGAACGTATTCTCACAGAGCAGGTGCACGCGATTCTGAGCGACCTCTCGCCAAAAGAGCGTAAGATTCTGGAGATGCGCCACGGTCTTACGGACGGCATCTACCACACGCTTGAAGAAGTGGGCAGGGGATTCGGCGTAACACGCGAACGCATACGCCAAATCGAAGCGAAAGCGCTGGGAAAAATCCGCACGCACGATAAAGCCCGGCATTTGAAGTCGTACTAGTTCGAAACCAAGACTGTCGCTTGGGAAGTAACTTAACGGTTACATACGTAAGTTAGAATCAACATGAGCAAAAGCCCGCTTATAAACGCGCTCGGGGCGATGGCGTACATCACCGTTATTGTTTCGGTGTTGTATTATGGCCCCGGGAAATCTTTCGCGATAGACGGGATTATTGCCCCCATTGTCTTTTTATCCTTATTTGTCCTCTCCGTCGCCACGATGGGATATTTCTTCCTCTATCAGCCCGCCCAGCTCCTTTTTTAAAACAAACAAAAGGAAGCAACGAAACTCTTCCTAACGACCGTGATAATCTTTGCCTGCGTTACAGTGGCGATTCTTCTCTCCTGGATTTTTCTAAGCATTTTGCTCCAGTAAAGAAGAGGCCCATCTCGCGATGGGCTTCTTTAAGGTCATTCCGTCTTATTTAATCGCCGGGGTCCCACATTTGAACGACGGTTAAGTGGCTTCCGGCTTTTCGCTGTCTTTGTGGATCCCGCGCGTATTTCTTGACGCCTTCGCATAGGAAATGAGCATCTCGATAACAGCAATTATCTTTTCTGGTGTCATAGTGCATCCCTCTCAAGTTCGATCTGCCATTACTTAAGCATTTCAAATCAACAATTGCAATTTTGCCCTATATAGGCCAGAAAATATTTAAACTTATTTTGCAGATGTTCGGTAAATGAAATCGTTCGTCGGGTTCGGATCCTCGCATTTAGTAAATCCATTCTTAATCCAGAAATTCTCACTTGGTTCTTGCACTTGGACGGCACGTATATCTTTGAAATTATTTGCGGCCCATGACAAAACGGACTGAAGAGCTTTACTTCCAAAACCCATATCTTTCTGGCTATCTGGTAACGTTGTCATGTTTGTTATGATCACATCAGCACCGCCATAATCATTCAGAGCAATTCGTATCGTTACGACTGCATCTTCATAAGAAAATGTAAGTCTGTAAGCATCTACCGTTGGTTTATCTAGTTCGACTTTCGCCCCGTATTTCTCCAAAAAAGCTATTCTTGCATCAATTGACTCCTTTTTCGATTTTAAATTTTCAGGACCTGGCGGCGAATTAAACATACGCTCATCATATCAGGTTCCGACGCCTTATCTTCTTTTTCGCTATACTGGCCTCATGGCAAGGCAGAAGAATCAGGCAAGTAGGGGAGTGAAGCCGCTCATCAAGCACTGGAGCCATTCTTCGCTCATGGCGTACCTGCGTAATCCGCTCGCCTGGTATAAGCGGTATGTCGAGGAGATATACGATATGCCCACGACGCCCGCCACTGTTGTCGGCAGTGCCGGACACCGGGCGCTCGAGCATTTTTACAATGGTGCGCCCAAAGATATCGCCGTACGGAAAGGACTGGAATATATCCGTAACATCGGAGACTTCGAAATCGATTTCGGCAGGGCGAAAACGCGCCGTGCGAAAAAGAAAAAGCGAAAGATGATGGAACAGGAATATCTGCGCGCAATTTCGTTTTACCTGAAGCGGCCACCTCGTCACACGGTACTTGGTGTTGAAGTAAAAGGTATCGTAGAAGTAGAAGGACTCCCGTTACCCATCAAAGCTGTTTCGGATCTCGTGGTAGCATCACGCGTTGAAAAGGGCTCGGTAGACATTGTGGACCATAAGTTCGTCGCGTCGTTCAGCAAAGTGGGCGCCTCGAAAACGCTCTTCGTCATTCAAGCGATTTTCAATTACTATACCGTCAAAGAACTCTTCGGGAAGCCGGTGCGGCGCTTCATCGTGTATGAATGCAAGAAAACGAGGAATGCCGACGGTAGTTCGCAAGTGCGACGGTATGAAATAGATTTCTGCAATCGCAAAGAGGATTTTGCGGTCTTCCACCGCCTTATCAATGATGCGACAACGGAAATTTCTCGGCGACGCATCTATCTGCCAAATCCATCCGATATGTTCGAGGGCGAAAACTCTTTCGACATCTATCGGCTCGGTCTGGTGGATGAGTAAAATTCGCCAGTAAGCAATAAAAAGCAAGTGCTCACTTATTTGTGAGCGCTTGGTCGATAAGTTGTTTTACGGCATCGTAGGAATAGGCACCGTCCATAACAACTGGCAATTTCCCTGCGACGAGGATGAGCGAATAGGGCGTGCCGCGCGCCCCTACATCGAGCGCATTCTGACGATCAGCACTCACGCGCGCATCAATCGTCGTTGAGGCGCCAGCGAAGCAGACAGCGAAGGCATCGGTGCCCAACACCCCCGCCGTCTGTGCGAATTCTCCATAGCGCAGAAGATCAATCGGCTGGTTCGCGAAGAGAACATCTGCGAATTTCCAAAATGCGTCGTTACCTGCGACCTGCGCGACGCATTCAGCAGCTCGCGCGTTAAAGAGCGCATTCGGATGAATTTCAATAAGCGGGAATTCGCGGAATACCCATGCCACATTGCCACCCACTCCCTCGTTCGCGATAATCTGATGCAAGGTCTCATGAAAACCTTTGCAGAATCCGCAGTCGAAGTCGGAATATTCTACGATGACAACTTTCGCGGCCGGGTTCCCGAGGATGTGATCGTTACTGCCAACAGGTCGCACTAAAGATGGATTGTCGGTGTGTGAGCCCACTGAAGGATTCTTCGCGACCGAAAAGTATATCGCACCCGCGACGATAACGCCGCCGATCGCGATTGCGACAGGAACCACGAGAGAAGATTTCATAAAGGAAGTATATGAGTCATTGCAGGTGCAACAGTTGTCTTTGTGCCCCAGAGCGAGGTGTCGAGCTTGATATCGCGGATATCGCGAAGATCTTTGTATTTGAGTACGCCGTGTTTCAGCGCATAGTCATAGAGCTCTTTCGTCAGGCGTACGTCCTCGATGCAATATTCGCGCACTTTGTCGACAAGCCCATCCTGCCACCACATAACCGCCTTTGTGCCGTCCCCCTTTTTCCCCTTGCCGAGCGTCGCCTCGGCGAGAGACTGGAGGCGAATGCGCCGACCGAGGACTTTTTGCACTTCTCTCAAGAGATCAAGCGATTGTACGCAAGTCAGATCGCCCGGATAGTAGCGATTCAAGAGCGGGATATCGAACGTATCGGAGTTAAAGCCAATGAGGAGATCGGTATGTTCGAGAAGCGGCCAGAGCCGCGGCAATTCTTCTTTTACATACGACGTGTAGGAATTCGTTTCTGAATTGTACGCACCGACCAGCGCGAGATCAAGATGTTCAATATCGGCGCGCGCAAGACTCGGGAACACATTCGCGGTTTCAATGTCGAAGACGATGTAACGCATAACCAATATGCCTAACGGCCTGAACGAAGTCGTTGTGGAAGTTCAGAGGAAGGGAGAGTAGCTTCTTCGCCGGTTGCAAGTGTTTTCAGCCGTACGGCGGTATTCGCAACTTCATCCGCGCCATAGGCAACGAAGAGCGGAATGCCGCGTCTTACTGCATCCTTGATTTGATCTCCAAGCGCGCGATCGGTGAGATTGACGAAGATCCGAGCTCCTTCTTTACGAAGTGTTTCGGCGAAAGATTGTGCTGAGGGAATATCATTTGGCGATGGCGTGCCGAGATAGAGCTGCGACGTACCTGCATTCACGTTCGGCATAAGCGCGTGCGTTTCGAGGAAATCTGCGAGCGTTACATCGCCGAGCGCGAAGCCGACTGCGGGAACCGGTTCGCCACCTCCGGAGGGCCAGAGTGAAATCAGGTTATCATAGCGCCCTCCGCCAAAAAGGGCCCGCGGATTTGTCGAGTTGGTATCATACACTTCAAATACCATACCGGTATAGTAGTCGAAGCCGCGCGTAATGCTTGGATCGAAGACAGCAGTACCAACACCGCGTGTTTTGAGTATCGTAATAAATGTTTCCATTGCTTTCGGCTCAATAAAAGACAAAGGGTCTGTTGCTGAAATAGTATTTCGCGCTTCAGTAAAAGCTTCCGATGTCATTTTTGACTTTTTATCAAGGAGGCGTAAATATTGTCGGACAGCATCGCCCTTGAGTCCTGCCGATTTGCAAGCGGCGTTGAGAAGCGAGCGCGAATTTATGCGAATAACGAAATCTTTTTCAGTAGCCCCAAACGCCTTCAATATCTCCGATGCGAGACGAACAATCTCGATGTCCGCTTCACCCTCGGGAAGACCGACAAGGTCGATGTCCGCCTGATAGAACTCGCGCAAGCGGCCTTTCTGTGGCCGTTCATAACGGAAACGATTGCCGATAGAGAACCAACGCAAAGGATATATGAGCTCACGACGCTTGGCCGCCACCATCCGCGCGAGTGTCGGCGTCATTTCGGGCCGTAGCGTCACGCGGCGATCACCGCGATCGGTGAAGGTATACGTTTGTTCGTTGACGATTTCTTCTGATGTCTTCGCTTCGTAGAGTTCGGCGCGCTCGAGCGGAGAGGCGTTGTATTCTTCATAGCCCCAGAGCGCCAGCGTCTGTCGAATACACGCATACATCGCCTCTTGCTTTGCCCAGTCGGTTGGATAAAAGTCACGGACGCCCTTATAAGGGTCTGCAGATGAAAGTTCGGACATAGATTTTGATTATATCAGACACCGGTACTTTTCGTTTCGACTGAGACATACTTAAGAATAAGATCGCGCATGTGCTCAGGACGCGGGATGCCATGCATAATAAATTCAACATCTTCGCCGGCGCTCTGCACCTTGATAGTGCCGATATTGAGCAGAGAGGGAAGTACCCCCATCACCTCGGTTGTTACATCCTGTACGCGCGAGAGAAATAGACTCGAAACTTCGCGAGAGAAAAATCCGCACTGTTTAATATCCACAATGCGCTGACTGGTAAGCACCCATACATTGAGGAAATATTTGGTACAGGCGCCCCATGCACTTGTCCACATTATGAGTAGCCAGACGCCAAGTATGGCACGAGCGAGAGTTGTGTGATAATCAAAAATTGTTGCATACGACGCCAGAGGCGGTACGAGTGCAAGGAGTTTTGGAAGCGCGAAGGGAATGACTGCGAGAATGGCATAGGGCAGGAGCTCGGCAAGAAAAAGGAACCAATGTTTCCTCGCTTCGAGTACGACATGTTCGCCAGGCTCAAGTTCAAATTCTTTCATACGTTGATGGTGCCCGAAAGCGCGTATGCCATAAGTGCGAACGATATAAAGAGGTGCGCCGCAATCGCGGGGAAGGCGACCCACGACGCATGAGAATACTTCAACCAATGATAGATAGCAACAAGCGTATAAATCGCCCAAAAAGCGAAGACGATATACAGCGCCCATTGAACCAAGGTGCCGATCGAGATACTGTTCGGTAGGAACGCGATTAAAGATGCTGGTGGAGAAAATGGATGTAACGGCTGGTCAGTCATGGGGGGAATGATACTACGATACTACGCTGGGCGCCGTACTGGTCTGTGCGTATCTCGGCATTAAAACCGTGTGACTCGAACAACATTCGTGCGGTTTCTGCGTACATATCGTCACACTCAATCCACGCAATACCATCTCGAGTAAGATGTTGTGGCAGTTCCGTCGCGATGCGGCGAATATTGGCGAGGCCGTCTTCTCCGGCATAGAAGGCGCTTGCCGGTTCATAGTCGGCGACGCTCGCGGGAAGTGTGCGGCCGGCGGGAATGTAGGGCGGATTTGCGGCGATGATGTCGAACCGCATGTCGCCAAATGGTTTGAAGAGATCGCCGATACGGATATCAGCACGCTTGCCCGCGCAGACAGGCGATTTGTTCAAATCATTTTCGCGTATATTTTTGAGAATAGTCGCCTCATGCGCCGGATCGATCTCGCAGAAATACACTTGGGCGTTCGGTAGTTTCGCGAGCGCCGCACAGCCGATAGCACCCGAGCCAGCACATAAATCGAGAAATCGCCCGTAGGACGTACTACGTCCTACATGCGCCAAAAGCTGTTCTGTCCACCACTCTGTTTCAGGCCGCGGAATGAGCGGTTTCGAGTCGAGAAAGATTTTCAGGTCGAGGAACGGCTGCCAGCCAATGACGTAGGCGAGCGGCTCACTTCTGGCGAGCCGCTTCTTGTCGGCTTCGTATTCGAGCGTTTCTCTTCCGCCATATTTTTCCTCCAAGAGCCACTGTTCGTCTTTAGTCATATGAAGAACGCTAGCACATCTATCTGCCGGCAGAAAACAAAAACGTCCATCAATTGATGGACGTTTTTGTTTTATAGAACTGATTAGTAGCCGCCGCGACCGTAGCCGCCGACATTACCACCGCCATAGCCGCCGCGATCACCGCCGAAACCGCCTTCGCGGCGCGGAGGGCGATCACCCTGCGGGCGAGCGAAAGAGACCGAAAGCGTACGTCCATCCATCTCCTTCCCATCCCAATGATCGATAGCCGCTTGAGCTTCCGCTTCAGTAGCCATCTCGACAAAACCGAAGCCGCGCGAGCGGCCAGTCATACGATCGCTGATAATGCTCGTGGACACGACATTCCCGGCCTCGCTAAAGACCTTCTTCAAATCGTCTTCAGTCGAACGATAAGGGATGCCGCCCACATACAACTTATTTCCTTGCACCGAACCTTTTGGCTGTTGATTCTCCATGTATTAGATCTAGCCGATTAACCTCGCCGAAACTGAACACTTGCGGCTGTTTTTGGTCATCGACTCTGAGAGTCTCAGACTCGAACGAGCCGAGCGAAGCTCGAATACTCTGCGAGTGTAAACAGTATGCCAGAAATGCCTATAAAAAACAAGTGAGGGATGGGGATAGCATTGTTCATTAGCGTATGCCGGAAACGAGAGCGGGGAAAAACATCCCGATCATACCGAGAGCAAGCAAGACGACGATGGTAATTGCCAGAGCTCGTCTCATGGTTCTAGTATATCAGAATCAACGTGATACAGTGTCCCAATGACGCAAGGCGAGGCGCTTACCATATTGAAGACCGGTGCGAACGTGTATCTAACTGGAAGTCCGGGGAGCGGAAAGACGCACCTGATAAACGAGTTCATAGATTGGCTGCGCGCTTTAGGCATCGAGCCGTCGGTAACTGCCGCGACCGGCATCGCGGCGACTCATATTTCCGGCATGACACTCCACTCCTGGAGTGGCATCGGCATCAGCGAGTCGCTTTCTAGAGCCGACGTGGATCGTATTGCCAGCAAAGAACATATTGCGAAACGGATACAGAAAGCAAAAGTGCTTATTATCGAGGAGATTTCAATGCTTTCAGCGACAACATTCGAGATGGCGGATGCGATCTGCCGCGAGGTACGCCGCGTCGACAAGCCATTTGGCGGGCTCACCGTCACTCTCGTCGGCGATTTCTTTCAACTTCCTCCAGTCTCAAGAAACCATGCAGTCGAGTTCGCGTACGTATCAAAAGTATGGCGCGATTTAAACCCGATTACCTGCTATCTCACCGAACAGTATCGACAAGACGATACCGACTTTTTGGATGTGCTTTCTGCGATGCGCTCTGGGCATATTGAAAAAATGCATCATGAACAGCTTGCCGCGCGGCAGATGTCTCCGACTGAGATACCGAGCATGAGCAAGGTACCGAAACTTTTCTCACATAACATTGACGTTGACCGCATCAACGCCGACGAGCTCGCGAGACTTCCCGGGAAGTCAAAGAAATTCCGCATGAGTTCGAAGGGAAAAGATTCGCTCGTCGAAGGGCTGAAGCGTGGCTGTCTATCGCCAGAAATTCTAGAGCTGAAAGAAGGTGCGGCAGTCATGTTTACCAAGAACTCTCCGCAGGGCAGATTTGTAAACGGCACGCTAGGGCAAGTGAGCGGTTGGGGTGCCGATGGATTGCCGATTATTGAAATTAGCAGCCCTTCGACGAGCTCTGGGCATGGGCTCCGCGTAACTACGGAGTCCATGGAATGGCAACTTGAGGAGCAAGGGAAAGTGCGCGCAAGTATCTCTCAGATACCGCTCCGACTCGCATACGCCATGACGGTACACAAGAGCCAGGGGATGAGTATGGATGCCGCGATTATAGATCTCTCCAAAGCGTTTGAATATGGGCAGGGATATGTTGCGCTCTCGCGTGTACGGCGGTTCTCGGGCCTCTATCTTACTGGTTTGAATGACCGCGCGCTCGAAGTGCATCCGGAGATTGTAAAGAAGGATATGGATTTTCGCGCCGCGTCTGACGCGGCGCGTGAAGCATTCAGTATCGAGATGTCGGAGACAGAAGTGGTCGGCATGCAAAAAAAATTTGTTAAAGCGATGGGCGGAGCATATCCCTCGCCTTTGCTCGGGACGACCAGGAAGTCCGGTAGCGCTAGACTCCCTATTCGGTTAGCGGAAACATTACAGACAGTACGAGACGCGAAAAATCTAAAAGACGCTGCGAAGTCTCGTTCGCTCTCCGTCTCGACCATTGTGAAGCATTTAGAAGAATTGGCAGAGATAGGAAAGCTTGTTCGAGTTGATTTCGCGCATCTTATACCAATTACTGTGATTGATGAAATTCACGAAGCGCTCGCAGAAAACGGTAGCGAGCGCCTCTCTACCGTTTTTCATGCGCTCGGCGGTCGCCATTCATTCGAAACAATCCGCCTCGTCCGCCTCATGCGTTCCAATTGAAGTTGTATTGAAGTCAGACTTCAATACCTTCAATACACACGTGGTACAATACATGAATGAGGAAGGAATCATTCGGTGTAGGGTCCTTTGTACACGTCTTTAATAGAGGGAATAGGAAGCAAGAGATCGTACGTGACAATAAGGATCGATGGAATTTCCTGCAGATGCTGTATTACTTCAATAGCGATTATTCACCGCTTAATCCAATGCAAACTCTCAAGAAAGTATTGAAGTCTGACTTCAATACAAAACTGATCTGGCCTATTGGATGGCCTGAGAGGAAACAGCTGGTGAATCTTCACGCATTTATTTTGCAGGACAATCATTATCATCTAGTTTTGGAGGAATTGGTAGAAGGAGGGATAGCAAGGCTGATGCAGAAACTTGGTACGGGAATGACTAATCGATTTAATAAACGGCACAGAGAAACAGGGAGACTCTTCCAAGGCGCATATAAAGCTCGGTTGGTTAATGACGATAATTATTTTAGATACCTGTTCTCCTATCTTCATATCAAGAACGCTTTCGAAATGTATCCAGGCGGTTTAAAACGAGCAGTTGCAAATTTTGATATGGCCTATGATTTCGCTATCAGGTATCCATATAGTAGCTTAAGGTATTATGTATTGAAGTCTGACTTAAATATGGAGAGATTGATAGGGAATGACGAGTTATTTCGGGAGGCGTTTCCTGATCCGTATGAAATGAAGGAGTTCGCCAGAAATAGTATAGAATCGATGACATTTGATGAGAGGAAATGTTTACTGGGAAACCTAGACTGACATGGATTGAAGCCTGACTTCAATCCATACAATAAAAACAGAGCTCTTCGTGCAGAGTGCTGTTGTGAATCACCTCCTTTATGAAAGATCAAAGTCCTTGGTGTTACTTGCAGACACCGGCGAACCACAGATCTGGTCCATGTTCACACTTATAGCGGCTGAGAAATACAAGACGTTCGCCTTTGTTGTACTCTCATTGCGGCATTGTATTAACCACGTCATCGATGAAGTCGTTAAGATAGACTCCAAGTCCAGCTGGGTCCGAATTCTATAAAAATGGCTTAAAATATGGCTTTTTGGGCTATGCGCGCAAGTAGTAATTCGATAAGTTGTGCGGTTTCGAGAGGGTCTTTGACACTTCGCGTCTGCACTGAGGTTTTATATATCGCCTCATCATTGCCACCAGATTCTAGCTCGTCGCCGACGTAGAGCGCGTCTGGCTCGCTTATATGAAGTCGTTCGCAGAGCTTCCGGACACCATACGCCTTGTCGACGCCGCGCTTGGTCACGTCGATACTCGTCGCGCCGCCGATGCCAACAGAGAATTCCGGCAATCGTTCTGCAATTTCCGCCTGGAGCATTTTGCGCTTCGTATGATCTGGGTCCCATTCTTTTTTCAAAGAAGGCGGTGCCTGCTGTCCGAGCGCGGAGAGGGTTACCTGGCCACCGCGATATTCAATGCGCTCTCCCCATGCTGGCTTCGAGAAATCAATAAGATCGGTTTCTTCTGCCGCGGCTCGTATTGCAGTTTCGATTGTGTGTGCTTCTTTTTCTGAAAAGCGTTCTTCATATATTTTTTTCCAATCGCTATTTTGAAATTCATAAAATGCGGCGCCGGAGGTCGGCAGGAGATACAAGTTTGAAAGATTTACACCGTTTTGGAGCTGTGTCACCACCTGTTTTAAAAATTGCGACAATGCGCCGCCAGAAATAACCGCGACGCACGTCTGATCGATGAGACGCGAAAGAAGATCCGCCATCTCACTCGTGAGCGACTGTTTGCTCTCTGCGAGTGTGCCGTCAAGGTCGAAAATAATAAGAGGTGCCATTATGAAAGAGCTTCAATTATGTGCGCGAGCGATGCGGTAGCGACCCCAATGACTTTGTCGGCCGCTCCGTAATAGATGAAGAGCGTGTCGCCACGGACGATGGCGCCACAGGAGAAGACGATGTTCGAGATTTCTCCTTCTTTTTCATATTTCTCCAGAGGTTCAAAAATCGGGTCGGCGGTGCGCGCCAAGAGCGAGGTACCGGAGGAATCGAGGAGCGCCGCACCGAGACGGTAGGTCGCGTGGCGCGAAACGCCATGATAAATCATGAGCCAATTATTACCGACCTTGATCGGCGGCGCCGCGCTACCGACCTTCGATCCGTCCCACATACCGTGCCGTGGCGCCATGATCTCGATGCAACGGCTCACGCGTTTCCCCGCGGCAATGTCCGGAAGAAGATCGGCGCAGATTCTATTATTGATGCGATGATAGAGTAAATAATTTTCATGTATTTTTTCGGGAAGCAGAACAAGGTCCTTGTCGTCGACGCCGTCTGGTGTCAGCAGGAACGGCGCACTCCACATCTCGAATCGCCGCGCAAGGAAATCATCGACGCTGATCGACGAAACAGCGCCGGCGGGCGGATGCACGCCGTCGTACGCGGTATAGGTCATCAAGAGCGCGTCATCAATATGCACGATGCGAGGATCTTCGCAACCGGAATTGCCGGTCGGACTCCCGCGTTTCGCTTCGAAATCGGCGCGTGGCGCGTATATCGGCTCAGACAGACGTTCTTTGATTGTGACGCCGTCTTCGGAAACCGCGAGTCCGATGGTAGATGTATTCGCCCTGTCCATTGCGCGATAGAGGATATAGATCGAGCCGTTCAGTTCGATGGCGGCGGCATTAAAGACGTCGCGACTCTCGAATTCTTCACCTCTCGCCGCGAGAATTGGATTCTGCGGCGCGCGCAGGAAGGTGCGCGCGGGCCGCTTCGGATCGAGTGCGCGCAAAAGATCGTGGAGCCTTACACTCGCCTTGGCGCAGACGGTGTCGGCCGCGCCATACCATATGTCAAGTTCTCCATTATTGCCGATGCTCGTGCCCGTCGGGAAGACGATATGCGGAACGAGACCGTATTGTTCATAGATTTCTTCGGGGACTAATATGGATTCGGTGCGTGAGATAAGCTTTTGCGGATTATCAAGCTCGAGAAGCGCGGCCTCAATCGAGAAGATACGTTCCCGCTCGTTGTAATAATCCTGGATATAGGAATAGATGAGCAGCCAGCCACCATCGGTTCGCAGAGGGGAGGCGCCGACCTCGATATGATCGGCATCGCTTCGGCGCAGTTCAGGAAGTGCGTAGTCGGCGAGATTCGCATGCCACGTTTGCCAATAGACGGGATCAAAAAAGTCCTCAATCCGTTTCGCGCGTGCGAGCGCGATGATCGGTTGTGGATATTCTTTTGTCCAATCGGTGTGTGCAGTGAGGAGCAATATGACATCGCCGTTGATGCGTTCGGGGAAAAGAGTCGCGGCTTTCGCGTTAAACGGCGTAATGAGATGCCGTTCTGTGAAGTGGTCAGGAGCGTCGCCGACAGCGAGCGCTACCTTGATATTATCTGGGCCGAAAGGGTAGCCGCCAAGCGCAGTATAGAAACAGTACCAGCGACCCTCAAAGAAAGACACGCGAGGATCTTCACAACCGAACATATCCCACGATTCTTGTGGGGCGATAACCTGTTGTCGCCCATTGAAATTAATACCGTCTTCGGCGAAAGCGGTCCCTATACTCGAGAGACCGACATAGGGTGTCTGAAGAGAGCTCGGAGAGCCGAGCGCGCGATAGTAGAGACGCACGCCGTCTTCGGTACTGACCGCCGACGGGTTATAGGTAGCGACCGCTTCCCAATGGTGCTCGTGGCGTGGCGAGAGGATAGGATTATGAGATTCTCGGCGGATGATGAACATGTATCAAGCAGTTTGCGCGGGATTCATTGTTGCAAGCGACGGTTGGCTACCAGAGATGAGTTCATCGAGAAAAGCATCGAGCGGCGCGGTCGCAACACAGATAACCTTGTCAGCGCCACCGTAATAGACGAACAATTTCCCACCTCGTACGACGGCACCGCAGGCGTAGACGATACCAGGCTTCCCATTATTTTCGTAGTGTTCGTCTGGCGAGAGGACGGGCGCCGATGAGCGATGGAGTACTTTCGTCGGATCGGAGAGATCAAGCAACATCGCACCGAGCTTGTAGCGACCAGGGTCACGTTCATCGATCGCGTGATAGAAGAGGAGCCAGCCGCGGCCGGTTCTTACTGGCGGCGGTCCGGCCCCTCGGACGAAACTGTCCCAAGAATCTTCGCGCACCGGGAGATCATTGCGAGACCCGACCCAGCTTTGGATAAATGGCTCAGTAGTACCAATATCTTCAATAGAATAACGATAGGCGACTTCTATCTTTGGCGTGACACTATGGAGGATGGCATATTTCCCATCGATCTTTTCCGGAAACAGGACCCAATTTTTGTGAATTTCTCCCGGTCGCGACAGGATATGCGGTCCGTCCCATTTCCAGAATTGTTCTTTCATGAAATCATTCTCAGCAATTGAAATTGCGGCAACGCGGATGAAATCCCATCCATCGAACATATTAAAAATGACATACACGCGTCCCTCTATGACGACCATGCGCGGATCTTCGCAACCGCCCCAACTGCCGCCAGATGGATATAGAACAGGAGAATAGCGACGCACACGGCCGGGGAGATTGCGCGGTTTCTGCGCAACATAAACTGGATAGGGAAGCCGCTTGTCGAAGACAATACCATCTGCACTGCTGGCGTAGCCGAGTCGAGAAACTCCATCCATGCCGATGGCGCGATAAATAAGATGCGTGCGGTTGTCGATGATTGCTGCCGCTGGATTGAGAACCGCTTCTGCAGTCCACGGGTTAGTGCCAGGTTTAATAATCGGATTGTGGAGAGATTTATCGAGTATAAGGAACTTGAAACGTTTTAAGCGTAAGAGCGCTACAAGTTTCTTTCGTATCGGTTTCGAAAAGACGGCACCAAGAATCGCCCCAGCAACGAAAAAGGAAAAAAGCAGTGCGATGATGTTTACTAAAAATGAAAAGTCCATAAGGGAATGACCCTTACATAATAGCATGCATATGATGCATACGGTTGTGATATATTCGGCACATGTTGGCAAATGTCTGCATCGCAAAATTACACCACGCATGAAGTTATGGATGGAATAAACTTAAAAGATTTTCACCCATCGGAGCGACATATGCCTCGGGAGTCAACTCCTGTAGCAGTGCCATCGTAAGAAACGCCCCGTACGGTGCAGACTGGAATAAATTCTTTTTTAATGAGAGGGAAATATTTTTTGTATGCTGATATGATGGTCTATGACGCATTGGCGGATGCATAAGTTCAGATACATTTGGCACTCCTCATAACTGAGGAAACATGCGGCAATTCAATAGGTTTCGGGGCACCAAGGGCTGGTTGTATATGTGGGAAAGGACGATACGCTTCAGGACAATGGGAAACATTCCGCTGGCAGGCGAAGCTTGAGAAGCAGCAAGGACATCTTGATGCTCTTGATCCTCAGAAGACGATACCGAAGACACTGAGGAAACGGAACATCCTGCCAGAGGTTGAAACGTTCATCATCGAACAACGCACGGCGCATCCACGTCTCGGCAAGAAGAAGTTGGCGGTTTTTCTTAAAGAAGATGGATACAGAGTATCGGAGTCATATACCGGCGCGGAGGTTCGCTTTTGCTGGTGCCTATACCAGCCACTCGTCTGCAAGTGTCGCCGACTTCCTTCGCAAAGTCATTGAGGTCTGTCCGTTCATCATTGACGAGATTCAGACTGACAATGGGAGCGAGTTTGCCGAGCATTTTGAATCAGCCTGCACCTCTCTCGGCCTCGCACACTTCAACACTCACCCACGAAGCCCGAAAGAGAACCCTTTCATCGAGCGATTCAATCGGACGATCTCCGATGACTTCATCATGCTCAATCGGCCGCTTCTGCGTGACAACGTCAGTGCCTTCAACGAGAAGTTGGTTGACTGGCTGATCTGGTACAACACCAAGCGCCCGCATGAGTTACTGGGCATGGTGTCTCCACTGAGCTATATTGTGTCGACATTAACCGTCGGGGAGTGCCAAAAGTACTGGACGCGTACACGGTGTTGACAACATATTATCAATATGCTAACATACAAAATAGCGAGACAGTTGCTTGCTGTTTCGGTAACTAAAAAATATGACAATCTTAGGAGCCCTTATGGGCTTTTTGCTTTTATCGGGG
>Ga0100394_1000275_pt1 | contig 42266 bp, 34 predicted proteins | sample CryGeymeta201518_FD_81549 | JGI IMG/M metagenome (GOLD analysis project Ga0100394, IMG submission 81549) | Groundwater microbial communities from Crystal Geyser aquifers in Utah, USA - Crystal Geyser metaG 2015-18 | ecosystem: Environmental > Aquatic > Deep subsurface > Groundwater | place: USA... | reverse complement strand
TGGCCAGGATAACAGCAGAAACGGTAACTATTAGCGCAGATTATAAATATGCTGAGCTTCCATTAAAACAAGAAGAAGAAAAGATACTGAAAAAAAGACAATTTTTTAGCTGGGAAGAATATGATATTTCGGGAAAAGACCTGCGGGAAAAAGGAAAAAAACTGCTGGCAGGACTGCAAGACCGTTCCCGTTCTTCCCGCTTTGCCGAGAATTTTAGGACATATCTTGGGGAGTTCAAAGACGATCCGGATGTATCCGAAGCAGCCCAATTGGTAGTCACCAGTCTAGCACATCTTGGTCAGGCTGACTACAGGACTGCTTTAGCGGCTGTTTGGGCTGCTATTGAAAAAAAGGGTTATTCCTCCCTGCCGGTAAAAGTGAGAAATCTTCGTCATGATGTACGCGTTTTTGCCCAAATTCTTCCTTTTGTTCCTGCTGACAGACAGGAGGAAACCGCCCTCCATTTATTCGATATCGCCTGCAAGTTCTGGCTGGATGAAGCAGGGGAGGCAGACAGGTTGTATCTTGAACAGCTTGCTGGTCAGCTGGGTTGGGGAATGCCTGATAGAGTGGATCTTCTGAAGCCGCAGGAAGAGGTAGTTTTCCGATATCATACCGGCAGGGAAAGAAGAGAAGTGGCTGTGACCGCTGATAATCTTACAGGACGGGTAATGGATAGAGTCATTCTCGATGAGGTTAAAAGAGATCTTACAGGAATAATCAGATTTCTTACTCCACCCGTTCCACCGGAAGAAATAGCCGAGCCACCTGAAGCTCCACCACTGATCGAAGCTCCTGTAGTATCCGGTGCTGCAGAGACGAAGCCTGTTTCACCTGGGGAGGTACTAACACCCATTCCAGAAAAAACGGTTCTGGCGGACGAGGTGCTCGTCGCACCAGCCGCATCGCTGGCTGTACCTTCGGTTGAACCTCCTGTAGTTTCTGAGGTTTCGATGGCTCCGGCTATACGCCTTCCTGATGCTATGGAGGCAGAGGTGGTAGCTCAACCTTCGGAGGCTGAATCACCTGCATCTTCCCAGACAGGACTCCCGGTGATTGATTTTACCCAAGGAGAGAATATTTGTCGTCCCGCTGCCGGTTTAGTCGTCGTTAAGGGGAGGATTCCTCCTGATTTGTTCAGGAGAGAACAACCGGCTGCAGTGAATATGTATTCCCAGACAGTACCGGGAACAATTCCGCCGGGAGTCACTGTTTTCTTTCAGAATAATATTATTGGTGGAAAAGCAAGTTATAAAGTCAGAATTGGAGACGGCGCAGCGATGGTGGTTAATGATAGCGAGCTGTATAACAGGATAAAAACTGAGAGGACTAACAGTTTATTTTTAGCATACGGTCTTCCTGTTTTGGAAACAGATATTAAAGCTTTGCCAGAGGCGCCGGGTATCCATAAAATAGACTACTTTCTTACTGTCTATAATGCTGAAAAAGACGGAAGAAAACGGCGGTTTGCCATATTGAGATCAGATACAGCGGATCGGGAAACTGAAGGAATATTTGTTTATGAGTTGTGTACTATTAAAACTTCTTCCGGTGAAAGACCTGCCTTTGTTGGAAGAGATGGCGGGGTAGCTGGAGATGCGGCGTTTTTTGATAGGCTGAAGGAAACTATTGGTCTAGCCGAAGATGAGCTGGATAAGCTGATGGAACTTGTCTGAAGAATAGATCGGAGGGTTCGAAATCATTAGGATCATTTCAGCAAGAAAAGCTACCAAAAAAGAAAGGAAACAATATGAAAACTACTGACGAAGAACAAAAATTCCAACTCAAAAAGGAATATGATTTTTCAAAAGGAATCCGGGGAAGATTTTACCAACCCCGTAAAATCCAAAAAACCTTAAGATTGGATGATGACATTATCCTCTATTTTCAACGTCTAGCAGTGATAAGGAAGGTTGGCTATCAAACCCTGATTAACGAAACTCTGCGCAAAATTACCAACCACAGCCTTGAAAATTTATGAAAAACGAACCTTCTGTCCCCTAAGGTCCGTTCTTTAAAGTAATCTTTTCTGTCTAAAAAAAAGTTTAGCGGGGTTTTCTTTTTGTCCGGCGATAAAAACTTTTAATCCCCTTTTTTAAGGGCCTTCTTTTTACTCCGCTTACCTTTTCCGCTGCTTCCTTTTTTGCTAACGTTTCAGGCTCGAGATTGGTTACTCCTTGTTCTTCCTCAACTTCGGGGTTCAATTTTTTTTTACTATAACCCAAGTTTTCTTTTTTCTCTTCCAAAAAATCTGAGATCTTCTCCACTTTTTCGGCAATCATGCCCGGCAGATCTTCTTGCTTTTCAGCCAAAGTTTCGGAAAAATCAGCCGCTTTTTCCTTCAAATCTTCCATTTTCCTTCTTACAATTCTTCTCGTTTTTTCTCCTTTATCAGGTGCAAAAAGTACTCCCAGAACTCCTCCGACCAAAGCCCCTAATGCCAATCCTTTGACAAAACCCTTAAAACTGTTTTCGTTTCGATCATTACTCATGGGAGTCCTCCTTTGTCTTGGTTCTGTTTCCCTTTTGAGGAAAAAAATTCCTGACTGTTTTGACTAAACTGACAATGCCCCCAATGGGCTCAACTACGTTTTGAGTAAAAAAATCAGCGGCTTGGGAAACCTGGCTGGTGGTTTTTTGGGCGGTTTCCAAAATATTATCAAGATAGGTTTGCTCGCGGATGACGTTATCCAAAATGGTTGGAAGTTTTTTAACGCTTTCGCGGATCTCTTTCAAAACCAAAGCCACATAAATACCAATGACGGCCAATACAATAGTTAAGATGGTTACAGAAAAGGCAAGAAGAACTTGAGTGGTGGACATGGGCAGTTTCCTTTATTAAAATTTTAATTTCGGAAACTCCATCTTAGCCACAATTGAGTTGGGGTGGGATAGAGGTTTTAAGCGTGTCTTTATTATTCCGTATTTTTCCTCTTTAGTCAACCCGTTCAAAATATATCAAAATCTACCTTAGCCGGGTCTACTTATTTATGTGTGACATTTTGTACGACTGTCTGTGTGAATAGGCATCCACATAATGTCGAGTGTTTCGTTCTCTGTCTGTTCTATTATCTTCTTGCTGAGGAATGTCTTCCGATTACCACATACCTTCCCTTCTGTCTCTGAAGTTCAACTATATTTGCGTGGGCATCTTCATGATCTGCCTCCAGAATTGTTAGTGTTAGTCCATTTAGATTATCAAAAGTTATAACGTCACTCGAAGCGCGTAATGCCTCGATCTGTGCTTGTGTAAATACGGCTCCTGGATGAAACATCCTCTCTACGTCTTGTATCGTGGGATTTCTGGGTAACCCGGCTTGTTGTTCGGCAGCCGCTGCTCGTCTTTGCGCTTCCTGTGCGGTTTGTCGGAATTGAGCTGGCGCCTGATCCGGTCTTTTTACTACCATCTCTCCTCCGGTTGATAATCCCGGCTGCGCTGCTTGCGCTGGCTGTCTTGCAGCTTGCTGTGGCCGGACATCAGACCTTGCCGGTTGTGCACCAGTCACTTCCTGATATGTCCGCTCTGCATTAGATAAAGCTGCCTGTACCATCTCTACGTCAGATCCTTTATATGCTCCTGCAGCTTGCTGCAGACGTGCTAATTCCTGCTGTGCGGCTTGTGTCGTTATTGTACCTTCACGTAAACCTCTCCGAAAAGCAGCCATGGCCGCTATTATCTCTCCATATGTCTTCAAACCACCCTGTTGTTCTGCGGCCCGAGCCACATCTGACCCTGCAGCTGCCGGACGCTGATTTATAAAAATCTCGGCTGATTGCTGGGCTGGACCTGCCGCTTGGGCTGGCTGTGGTGGTGCTTCAAATTTTGGCCTCACTCCATTCTCTGAACCAGGGTCCAAAAAAACTAATTGTTTGGTGCCTTGCACCCTCGCTAATACACAGTGAACTCCTCTTGAGACAGTCCTATCATCTAAACTTAGAGTTGTTTTTCCTTGAGGTTCTCTTCCCACCACTGTTCCATTAAGCCTAGTTAAAGCTGTTCCTTCCTGTATATCTCTGATTGGAGTCTCTTGACCGTCGGGGCCGACCAAAATAAGGTTTGCAGGTCCTTTGTCCACCTCTCTTTCTTCTATGGATAGAACAACTGCTCCTACCCCAATTTGAGCTCCGGGCGCATACTCGACTTTTGTGGGTACGCCGGCAGGGAATCGATATCCCTTTTCTTGCGCTGCCAATTCTGCAAAAGTTGGAACTCGTTGAATGGCATCTTCTCGACGCGCTTCCATTTTTCTCCTTTTTATCTCATAGTCTCAAAAGACTATTTTTACATAAATAGTCAGATTCGTCAAACTTTTGGAAAACAGTCTTCAAAATTATGGTATGATTTAATTGTGATCTAATTGAGGTAATGCGTAATTACGGCTAAAAGTGTCATCCCGCCCGCCCCCGCCTGCCGGACGGGCAGGGAATCGGCGGGATGCGGGATCCGTTTTTGGCTACTTTTAGATTCTGAATACGCCTACCGACTCGGCGGGCTTACCAAAATGACGCAAAAAAGGAGACTCTTATGCTTTGTCCAAAATGCGGCAGTAATTTGCCCGAACAAACCGGTAATCTTTGTCCACACTGCGGTAATCAGGTTATACCGGCCGCGGAAGTAAAAACACCGCCGCAACCGCAACCGATACTCACCCAGACCCCGTCTCCGATAACTGCTCAACCTCTACCCAATCAGCCACTACAAAACCAAAAAAAGGGCAAATCAAAATTGCCGCTTATCCTGATCGGATTATTGCTTTTACTTTTACTGGTAGGTGTTGGGCTTTTTGCAAACGGATCGTTTGATACAATTAATCCCTTCAAATCAGAAATCGAAGAGCCGATAAATCAACCCACCTCTTCGGCTCAAGAAAATCCTATCCAAGAACCCACTACTTCCGCCACTCAAGAAACCACTCCCTCTGCCTATACCAAATATTTCACTGACGCTGACCAGGATAAAATTGCGGATTTTGTTGAAACCGCCATTGGGACTGATCCTGCCAAAAACGATTGCCTGGCTCAGGCCGGCTGTGGAGAATCACAGGTTGATCCTTTTAAAACAGAAGTAAAAAATGTTTTGTTTATCCTGGATTCCTCGGGCTCAATGGCGCAAACTTTGAGTACGGGCGAAACCAAAATGGAAGCTGCCAAAACCGCCTTGAAAAATCATATTGCCGGAATTGATCCAGACTATAATGTAGGTTTGGAAGTCTACGGGCATCAGGGTTCAAACAATACCACCGACAAGCCGGTTTCCTGCGCCGGCATCGAAACCCTGTATCCACTCGGTGCCATTGATAAAGACAAGTTCAACCAGTCTGTCGATTCCTTTTCACCCACAGGCTGGACCCCGATTGCCGGCTCATTTTTGTATGCCAAGGATAATATTTTCAAGGGCAAAGAATATGATAAAAACTTTCTGGTTTTGGTAAGCGACGGAGAAGAAACCTGCGACGGAGATCCGGTGGCGGCAGCCAAACAGTTGAAAGACGCCGGGGTAACCGCAGAAATTGATGTCATTGGTTTGGCGGTTGACGAAAATACCAAAAAGCAGCTGGAAGCGATTGCCGCAGCCGGCGGCGGAAAGTATTATAGCGCCAGCGATCCGGTGGAACTTTCCAATGCCCTGGCCGAAATCGATACCGAAAGAAATAATATTATTGCCAATATGGGTTGCGTTTTTACCAACCAGATTGCTTATGTTTCCTGCATCCAAAATATCCAACTAAAATTCATCAACTGGGCCCACCAATACTTTTTTGATCTCTATAAAAAGGACAAGGCAGAAGCCATCTTTTTCCGCGATGAATACCGGCCGGTGGTCAACAAATATCTCAATGAACTGGTCAGAATCAGCAATAAAGAGACTAACGAACAGATCCAGAAGCTGGAAGAAGAAATGAAAAAGCTGCAGGAAAAAAGTAAACAGGCAATTAATTAAACATTAATCTTGATCCTGATCACAATTTTTTTGGACTCACTTGGGATTATCCTTAAAGTCCTTTACTTTACCGTCACGCTTTTGGCCAGATTGCGGCAGTAATCCGGATCAAACCCGCGTTCTAGGGTTAAATAGTAAGCTAAAAGCTGGACAGGAACAAGATTCAGAATCGGTGAGCCGAATTCCCCCAAATCCGTAACTTTAATAAATTCCTCAAACAAAAAATTATTCTCCGGAGCAATTCCAATAATCCTTCCGCCGCGCAATTTGATTTCAGCAGCATTGCCCAAAATGGCCGCCTTGGTCTCGTCATTAGGTACCAAAACAATTGTCGGAACATACTTTTGGATCAAAGAAAGCGCATAATGTTTCAATTCCGCGCCGGCAATTCCCTCGGCATGAACACAAGCCAGTTCCTGAAGTTTTATGGCACACTCCAAGGCCGTGGGATAAGAAATTCCCCTGCCGATGATATAGATGTTTTCCTGCAGTTTGATCTTTTTGGCCAGTAATTTGATTTTTTCGATCTCATCGGAATCTAGAAATTTTGCCAGCCTAAAACTGATCTTTTTAATTAATACCTCCCCTTTTTCTTTCTGACCGGCCATGTTAAAAGCCAAAAGAGTCAGGAGTGCAATCGGAGTTGTGGTGGCTTTGGTGGAAGCCACGGCTTTTTCAATTCCGGCGTTCATCGGAAAAGACCAATCCGATTCCCGCATCAGCGATGAACCGGCTGCATTGACAATTGACAAAATTTGAGCTCCTTTTCTTTTTGCCTGTTCGACCGCTTCAAGAGTATCTGCCGTTTCTCCGCTCTGTGAAATGGTAATGAGCAAAGATTTTTGATTGAAGAAAGGTAGATAGGTTGCAAATTCCGAAGCCACAAAAGCTGTATTGAAACATCCGGCGATTCTGGACAACAATTGGGAACCTAAAACAGCCACTCTGCCCGCGGTTCCAGCACCGCATAAAAAAATTCTCTCCGCGTTATTTACCAATTCCGCTGCCCTGTCGATATTCCCCAGATTACTTTTCAGGGATGTTAAAAGAGCTCCCGGTTGTTCTTTTACTTCTTTAATAAAAAAGTGGGGAAATCCTTGTTTGGTGATTTCTTCTTCGCTATAATCCAGGAAGGTAATTTCCTTTTTGATCTGCTGGCCGTCAACTGCCGAAAAAAACCGGAATCCGCCAGGAAGAACTTGTGCCAATTCATTATTTTCAAAAAAAACCGCCCGTTTGGTTTCCGCAAGAAAAGGACTGAAATCGGAAGCTACATAAATCCCATCATTACCTATTCCCAAAAGCAGCGGCGATCCGCCCTTTACCGCCCAAACGGTTTTTTCAACACGATCAAAAATCACGAAGGCGTTACGGCCTTGAATAATCTGGGTGACGGATATCAAAGCATCAACCATGTTTTGTTTTTTTGTCATTTCATACTCAAGCAAATTAACGATAACTTCAGTATCTGTCTCGCTGACCGACCCAATTCCGGCAGCAGTCAATTTCCGCTTCAAATCTTGATAATTTTCGACAATTCCGTTGTGTACAATTACGAAACGCCCGCGGCATGAAAAATGCGGATGGGCGTTCTTTTCGCTAACTATTCCCTGTGTTGCCCAACGGGTATGGCCAAGGGTAATTTTACCTTTGGGGAGGTTCTTTCTTTCAGAAAAATCATGGATTTTACCTACTCTTTTTATAACCTTTACCCGATTCCCGGAAAAAACTGCCATTCCCCAGGAATCATAACCGCGGTATTCCAATTTTTTCAAACCCTCAAAGACCCGGCCGGAAGCAGAATTATCATGACCGATATATACGCAGATTCCGCACATTGCAGTTCTCCTTTTTAAATTTAACCCCGAGATTTACCAAACACAAAACTCAACTAAGGGGTTTTTGAATTTAGATTATTTAAATGGGAAAACCGGGAAGAGATTCTCGGGGTTGTGCGCTTATCTCTTTGTTATTTTAATTACTTAAAAGTTTTAAAGACAAGCATTAGGTATTGGAGAACAACCGTCCCCAGGAGGTTTCCGCAGATACTTTCCGTTTTTCCGGAAGTCCGATCCCCCCGCCTCCACCGATTGGTAGATTAGCAAGGGCCTCCTCCTCGTATCCCCCGCCGAATCGGCGGGGGCCACACGCTTTTTTAATTTTATAGAGATTGCACCTCCTTTCTGGTTTTATCTACTTATCCTTTTTTCCGGTTGACCAAACTAAATATAGTTTCTTCTTAAATCCTCCTCTGTCAATCCTTTTTTTCTTCTGATATTTTCCAATCTCACCAAAAGGAATGTGGTAATAAGAAGCAATTGATTTTAAAACTTCTAAAACATCCGCCAGTTCATTCAAAAGTCGGTTGGATGGCGCCGATAACAATTCCTTTGATTCTTCAACTAGTTTCAGTTTAAGCTCTTGGATGAAATTTTTATCGCTTAAGGTTTTGGCCTCAAAGTCTCCACCCTTGGCTTCAATAATTTCAACTATCCCATCGCGGATAAGTTTCTTGTGATAGTATTTCTTGTACATTATTTGGTGTCCTTCCTCAATTGCATTATCATCTACGGCTTCTGCAGATGTTTGATCCGGATTCGACTGTTCTGTCATATATTGCTCTGTCTTAAAACGTTCAATCTTTTCTGTATTCTCTTTCTGCCGGATCGGGGCTCATACCCATCAAACCCATGTCTTTACCGTTGACCGTCACTCTGGTTGAATCGGCTTTGCCGGTTCTGATCTTGACTACTTCTTTGGCTTTAAATTGTCTTTTGGCTCCGGCGGACAAAACTCCTTCGTAGGTTTTGACTCCATCCTCCTCTACCGACAACCAGGCAGCTTCCGGATCAGCCAAGACTTCCACTTCAACATCTGAATAAACCTGCGGGCTTTCTTGCTCCACCAAGGAGGCTGAAGGCGTGGTTTCCTCCACCCAGACTTTTCTTGTTTCGACGCTTTTCCGACCGAGTTTGTTGGTAGCTGCAACTTCTATCGTATTTTCACCCGCCGCCAGATCAACATTCACTGCAAAAGCTCCGCTCTCAACCACTCTGATTTCCTGGCCGTTGATGGTCACTTTGGCCTCCGGATCGGTCCTGCCTACCACCTCGGTAAAAGGAACTTTGAGTCTCTCAGAATCTAAGGGTTTGTCAATGATTAAAACCGGAGAAAGGGCAAAAGAGCTGTATTGGGAATAGATATAGATTAAGAAACCTACCACTCCGATGATTGCAAAAAGACCAACGATCAGGCCAGGGGTCAAAATCACTTTGACTTTCTTTAATGGCTGGGGTGGGGTTTGAGCTCCTTTTTTAAAACTGGCTTTCTCGTCATATTCGCGTCTCCAAAAAGCAATCACCTCGGTTTCCTTTAAACCCAGAAAACGAGCATAAGCTTTCAGAAATCCCTTCATGAAAACCGGTGCCGGAAGATGGGCGTAATCCGAAGACTCCAAAGCCTCAAGATAGCTTTTGCGGATCTTGAGGGCTTTTTCGATTTCTTCCAGACTCAAATTTTTTTCCTGACGGGCTTTTTTTAAAATTCCACCCACTGTTTTCATGAATTTTCACCCCACTTCTTTTCCAAAATATTCATCCGCGCTTTTAATCAAAACATCTCTGGGTTTGGCTCCCTCGGCCGGACTTACGATACCACGGGCTTCAAGCTGATCTAAAATCCGGGCTGCTCGCGCATACCCGATACTCAGACGTCTTTGCAGTAATGAGGCCGAGGCTCTGTCGTGGGAACAAACCACTTTTATTGCTTCAGTAAAAAGTTCGTCTTCTTCGCCGGAGGTTGTTTCCAGTTTTTGATAAGCATAGGTGGTGACTTCCTCGTGATAGTCGGGTTCGACCTGGCTTTTTTTGAGAAAGCTAATCACATTTTTAATTTCCGGGTCAGAAACGTATACTCCTTGGATGCGAACCGGTTTGGCGGCGTCCGGCGGCAGATAGAGCATGTCTCCCCGTCCTAAAAGTTTTTCTGCTCCCGGCTGATCGATAATGACGCGCGAGTCGACCTGCGAAGTCACATTAAATGCAATCCTGGCCGGAATATTGGCTTTGATAAGACCGGTGATGACGTCCACTGAAGGACGCTGAGTTGCCAAAACCAGGTGGATGCCGGTGGCGCGCGACATCTGCGCCAGCCTGCAGATAGTCCCTTCCACTTCGGTGGGCGCATAGGCCATGAGATCCGCCAGCTCGTCTACGATAACTACAATAAAAGGCAGCGCCTGAAAACCTGACATTTCGTTATATTCATCAATGTTTCTGACTGCACCAGTTTCGAACAAATGGTAACGCCGCTCCATCTCGGCAATCGCCCACTTAAGAGCCGATAAAACTTTTTCAGCCTCAACAATCACGGGAGTCAAAAGGTGGGGAATGCCATTGTACTGAATAAGTTCGACCCGTTTCGGATCAACTAAAATCAGTTTAATCTCATAAGGTGAGGCGCGAAAAAGAAGGGTCGAAATAAAAGTGTTTAAAAGCACCGTTTTACCTGAACCGGTGGCGCCGGCGATTAAAACGTGCGGCATTTTAGCCAAATTTGAAATCACGGGTTGACCGGCCACGTCATGACCCAAAGCCACCGTCAAAACCGACTTGGAGTTGCGCATCAAATCAGAAGCCAGCACACTTTTAAGATTAACCAAAGACGGTGAATAGTTGGGAACTTCGATGCCGACTAAAGATCTGCCGGGAATCGGAGCCTCGATGCGCACGGTCCCCGTAGGCGCAGCCAAGGCTAAAGCCAGATCATTACCGAGAGCGGTAATTTTGGAAATTTTGGTGCCTTCAGTTAACTCTAAGGCGTATTGGGTCACTGCCGGGCCGCAATTAACCTCGACCACCCGCGCTCTGATCCCAAAAGAATCCAAAGTTTTTTCAATCCTTTGGGCGTTGACTTTCACATCTCCACGATTGGCTTCGGTGGGGGGGTTATCTGAAAGCAAAGACAGCGGCGGATATTCCCAAACGCTCTCAGAAACCGGAAGGTTGACAAAGGCTGTATCTTGCCTGCTTTGAGTGGTAATTTCGGTTTTGATTTCTCGTTTATTCGGCTCGATTACCTCCATTTCTTTGGCTAAGTTTGTTTTGTCAGTCAACGGTTGATGCTCGCCTGCCTTGCCTCCGCCATTGACAACCAGCGCTGGTTTTTTAGAGTTTGATTTTGCCAAACCCGCGGAAACGAGGTTTTTCAGAAATCCGACTGTTTTGTCGGTGGCGGTCACCAACACGGCAATACTCTGGTCCAGGGAAGCGTTAAAAATAACCAAAAGTGCGATGAGAAGCAAACACAGCAAAACAACCCCCGCTCCAATGGGCGATAGAAGACGAACTAAAGCATCAGTCAGTTGTGCTCCAATTATTCCGCCTCCTTCCGAAGACGTTTCCGAGCCGGTAGACGGAGGGGCAAAAAGTTGAACGAAGCCCAAAAATGAAAATAAAAAAAGGAGTAACCCCAGCCAGACGTTGGCCCTTCCAATCCGCCATTTTAGGCGTGTCAAAAAAAGACCAAAGGTGAAAAGGATCGCGGAGATAAAAATAGTTCCGCTTCCGAAATAACGATTGAGTACGTCTTGAAAGAGATTGTTGGCGATAACCTGCCCAAAAAAAGAAAGACTTAAAAGAGCGGAGAGACCAAGAAAAACAACCGCCAAAATTCCTCTCAGGCTGTCTTTCTTGAGTTTCAGTTGCATGGACCCTTTGCGTTTGCGGTTTCTGCGTCGAGCCATGTTTAAATCCTATTCTTTAAATTCTAAGTTCCAAATAAGCTCTAAATTCTAAATCATAAACTAAAATTCATTTTGTTTAGAATTTGGTGCCTTGATGCTTAGTATTTATTTGATGCTTAGTATTTCGAATTTAGTGCTTGATTTATTTAAAGTTCAATAATCACCGGCAAAACCATGGGACGGCGTTCGGTCTGGCCATATAAAAATCGTTCCAGTCCGTCAATAATTTTACGGCGTATGAATCCCTTTTCTGCTTGTTTTTGACTATGTTCGGCAATCACTTGCTCGACAATTTTTTGTGAGCGCGCAATTAAATCCTCTGATTCTTTCATGAAAACGAAGCCGCGGGAAATGATATCCGGAGGATGAACCAGCTTTCCTGTTTTCTTGTCCAGGTTGATGATCACCACAAAAATTCCTTCCTCAGCTAAAACCTGCCGGTCGCGCAACACAATTTCTCCCACATCACCGATACCGGTTCCGTCAACCATGACGTCCGAAACCGACACTTTTTCCGCAACTTTAGCAGCCCAGTTTGGGCCGAGCTCGACCGCGTCTCCTTCTTTGAGAATGAAAGCGTGGTCTTTGGGCATGCCCATTTCTTGTGCCAGCAAAGCCAGATGTTTTTGATGTCGCAAAAGCCCCCCGATCGGTATCAGATATTCAGGCTTGGTTAAACCCAACATCAGGGCTAACTCCTGTTTGGAGGCATGGCCTGAAACATGCACGTCGTCAGTTATTTCACTGTAGATGACATTGGCTCCCTGGTCACTTAGGCGGTCAATTAAATTATAAACCCCATCCGAATAACCCGGGATCGGATCAGAGGCGAAAATAACCGTGTCGCCTTCTGTGATTCTGACAAAACGGTGGTCGCGATTGGCAATCCTGACCATGGCTGAACCGGATTGACCCTGGCTGCCGGCAACAATCAGCATCAATTTTTGGGGAGCGACGCCTTTGATTTGGTCTACTTTAACCAAAATTCCTGCAGGAAATCTAAGATAACCCAGTTTACGCGCTACCTCCACGTTTTGTTCAACGCTTCTGCCTACCAAAACCAAATACCGATGATGTTTGGCTGCCACCTCGGCCGCCTGTTGAATCCTGGAAATATTGGAGGAAAAAGTGGTGATCATTACCCGACCTGAGGCTTTTTCCGTTTCCCTGTCAAAGGCCTCCCCGATCGCTTTTTCAGACAAAGTGTAGCCTTCTTTTTCAATCCGCAAACAATCCGAAAGCAAAACTTTGATCCCTCCCTGTTTTTTAAGGATGGCCAATTTTTCGACTTCAAAAGTTTGGCCGTCAACCGGAGTCCAGTCAAACTTATAATCCGCGGCGTGTACTATTATCCCGACCGGCGTTTTTAAAATAATTCCCATGGCGTCTTGAATGGAATGGCAAACCGCAAAGAAACTTAAGTGAAAATCTCCAAGTTGTAACTGCTGATCCATGTTCACCGTCTGCAAACGCACCTTTTTCAGCAACTGGTGTTCTTTCAGTTTAACTTCAATGAGTCCCATGGTTAGTCGCGTCCCGAAAACCGGGACATTAAGCTGGGGCAAAATATAGGGCAAGGCGCCCATGTGATCTTCGTGGCCATGGGTGATGACAATCCCGCGCACTTTTTTTCTTCTCTCTAAAAGATAGGAGATGTCCGGGATTACCAAATCTACGCCCAACATGCTTTCATCGGGAAATCCCATGCCGCAATCGACAACCACGATATCCTTCTCACTCTCATAAACAAACATATTTTTGGTAACCGAACCTGCTCCGCCCAGGGGAATGATTTTTAATTTTTGGTTTTCGTTTTTCATGTTTAGTTTTTACCTTTCAGATAAAACCGGCATAATTCCGCCAGCAGCCAGAAACTTTTATTTTTGACTTTTAACTTATTTTCGCCAGATGCCGGCAGCTAAAAGTGTCATTCCCGACCTCAACCGGGAATCCACGCAGTTGTTTCTAGATTCCCGCTTTTGCGGGAATGACGATACGGTAAATTATGCGACTCTCATATTAAGTATATTATAGCAGATGCTTCTCATAAAACTAATACGGCGAAAGTTTGAAGGATTTTAGAACTCATTTCATAAATAACCAGTTTTCGTTGTCATTCCGACCCGCCGATTCGGCGGGAGGAATCCCTTGGGGAATGAGAAAACCCGAAGGGATCCCTCTCCGCCAGCTGGCGGACTCGGGATGACCAAGGCCTAAAATGATACTAAACCGAGGAATTATGAAATACGCTCTACAATCTTTGAGGGTAAATTTCACCATTGAGGTAAAAACTCGGCGACGTTATCTTGGGTGATTCTGAAAGTTTTACCTTCTCCCATCACAATCTTTCTGGCCACCTTACCGCAAACCTCTTGAATGGTTCTGTCCAGAGTACGCACTCCCGCATCGAATCCCAAAGGTCTTATAATCTGACTCCACACATCATCTTCAATCTGCAACTCGTCCTCGGTTAAACCCGAATGTTTCAGTTCTTTAGGAAAAAGATAGCGTACGCCAATGACTATTTTTTCCTCGTCGGTATACGAAGGCATCTGAATCAATTCCAACCTGTCTAAAACTGCGTTGGCAATCCCGCCGGTATTGTTGCAGCTGCAAATAAACATCACTTCGGAAAGATCCAAAGGAAAGTCGAGATAATAATCGGTAAAGGCCATGTTCTGCTCCGGGTCCAAAAGCTCCAGCAAAACCCCCATGATTTCGGCCCGGGCGGAATCAGCTACCCGGTCAATTTCATCCAACAGTAAAACCGGATTCTTATAACCGGCACGGATAATATTTTTAACCACCATTCCTGGCTCCGAGGCCGGAAATCCCCGCGCGCGTCCACGCAGTTGGGAAGCTGAACCCATCCCTCCCATGGCAATCCGCACGAACCTCCGGTCCATAGCCTCGGCGATGGAGTGTGCCATGGAGGTCTTGCCTATCCCAGGCAACCCCACGAAACATAGAACTGAGGCGCGAAATGACTCGGCTTTCACCGGAACAAACGTTTTGGTTTTGACTACTTCTGATTTTTCTGGGGATCTGCCGTTGCGCCGGCGCAGAGACAAAATGGATAAATGCTCCAAGATCCTGTCCTTGACGATATCGATACCATAATGGTTTTTATCCAGAATCTGATGGGCTATATTTAAGTCTAAATTGTCAGGCGAACGTTTATTCCAAGGAATGGAACAAACCAGATCGACATAGGAGGCGGTCGACTCAAAATCGGTGAGGTAAGCGTTGGTCCCAACCAGCAGATTTAATCTCTCAACCCGGATTAAGAGCCGCTCTTTCAATTCCAAGGGAAGATCGCCCATCTCAACTTTGGCTTTGAGCATCTTTAAGCTCCGATCTCTGATCTCCTCATCTTGATTTGAAATGTTTGACCTGTCTTCCTGATTCATGTTAACGATATTTGTTACTTCTTTCTTTCTGGACAAAATTGCCCCGTTTTTCAAAACGCGGATTCGGTCTTTGGGTCTCATCGTTTTCCACTCTGTCTAATCTTAATGTTAAACCAATCTTACCGGAATCGTCAACTTTGAGAACTTTAACTTTAACTTTTTGGCCCAAAGATAGTTCATCTTCCACTTTTTGAATGCGATAGGGAGCAATTTCAGAGATGTGAACCATGCCGTCCTTGCCTGGGAAAAATTCAACGATGGCTCCGAAAGGCATAATGCGGGTAACCGTTCCTTCAAAAATCATTCCGGGAGCAATTTCCTCGGTGATGCCTTTAATCCAGGCTACGGCTTTCTCAAGATTCTGTGAATCTTCGGCGGTGATACTCACCTTTCCGTCGTCGTCAATATCGATGGTGGTTTTAGTAGCTTCAATAATCCGGTTGATAATCTTTCCTCCCGGACCAATTACCTCACCGATTTTCTTGGGATCAATCTTTAAGATTTCAGCCCGCGGGGCGTAAACAGAAAGCTCCGGCCGCGGTTGCCCCAGAACCTTAAGCATGGCTTGTAAAATAAATTCCCTGCCTTTTTTGGCTTGGTCTAAAACTTCTTTCAAAACTTTAGCGGTGAGGCTTAGGGTTTTAACATCCAGTTGTAAAGCGGTAATTCCTTTATCTGTTCCGGCCACTTTAAAATCCATATCTCCATAAAAATCTTCTAAGTCTTGAATATCGGATAAAATTTTATAATCTTTGTTTTCCACTATAATCCCCATGGCGATTCCGGCCACCGGAGACTTTAAAGGAACGCCGGCATCCATCAGGGCCAGAGTCGAACCGCAGACCGAACCCATGGAAGTCGAACCGGCTGAAGAAAGCGTTTCTGAAACCACACGCACGGCATAGGGAAATTGCTCTTCGCCGGGAATCACCGGAAACACGGCTTTTTCTGCCAAAGCTCCGTGGCCGATTTCGCGGCGCGAAGGAAAACCCATTCTTTTAGCCTCACCCACTGAATAGGGCGGAAAATTATAATGGTGCATGTAACGTTTGGTTTCTTCTCCTTCCATGCTTTCGATCAATTGCCCCAAAGAGGTCGAGCCCAAAGTAACAATGGTCAAAATCTGGGTGTCGCCGCGTTGGAAAAGAGCCGATCCGTGAGTCCGGGGCAAAATTCCCACCTCCACATACAGTTGTCTGATTTCATCCAGCTTGCGGCCGCCAACTCTTTTCTCCTCTTTGAGGATTAACGCCCGCATTTTCTGCTTGAGCACTTCTTCATAGAGTTTATCCATCTCTTCTTTGGCGAGCTTGCCTTCAAAGGCAGCATACAGGTTTGCCTTAAAAGTTTCGATTTCTTTTTTGCGGTCTGACTTTTCGATTTCGAAAAAGTCCGGGGTAAAATTTCCTTGAATATAGTCCAAAACCTCTTTTTTCAGCTTCTCATCCAGTTGTTTCACCTCGTAAACTTCTTTGGTTCTGCCGACTGCGCCGGCTAATTCTTCAATAACGGCTACGATTTTGTCATTCTCCTTTTTGGCATATTCTATGGCTTCCGCCATCTGTTCTTCTGAAACTTCGTGAGCCGCCGCCTCAATCATCACCACCGCCTCCTTGGTCGCCGAAACTACTAAATTTAAACTTGATTTGGCGAGTTCTCCATTGACCGGATTGATAACCAATTGATTGTCTTTCAGCCCAACTCTCACCGTACTGACAGGTCCTGCCCAAGGAATATCGGAAATAGATAGAGCGGCCGAGGTTGCAACTGCTGCCACCACGTCCGGATCATTTTCCTGATCAACCGATAAGATGGTGACAATCACCTGTACTTCTTTTAAATAGTCTTTGGGAAACAAAGGCCTGATGGAACGGTCAATCAGTCTGGCGTTTAAGATTGCATTATCGGAAGGCCGCCCTTCACGTTTAATAGAGCGCGTAGTTTTGATTTTTCCTCCGGCATATAATCTTTCTTCATATTCGACAGAGAGGGGAAAATAACCGAGGCTTTCCTTGGCTGGTGCGGAGCAGACTGTGGCTAAAACAACTGTGTCGCCGTAACGGCCTAGGACAGCGCCGTTGGCCTGTTGAGCTAAAAACCCTGTTTCAAGGCTGAGTTTTCGATTTCCGATTTCAATTTCTTGGACGATTTTGTTCATAAAAATTTACCTCCGTTGCCTTTCAATAGGCAATGGAGGTAACAAATGCTACAAAAGCGGCTTTCATAAAAAGAGGCCTTTGTGCCATTTGCAACCTCATTACTTTGAAAGGCCAAGTTGACTAATAATATTTTTATAACGCTCAGTATTTTTTCTCATTAAATAAGCTAAAATACGGCGTCTTTTGCCAACCATCTGAAGCAATCCCCGACGCGAATGTTTATCCTGCGGATGGTCTTTGAGGTGTTGCGAAAGCTTCTCTATTTTTTTAGTCAAAAGCGCAACTTGAACCTCAGGTGAACCGGTATCACCCAGATGTTGCATATAATCTTTGATTAAGATAGCTTTCTCGTCTTTAGTCAAAGCCATGAAAAACTCCTAATATCTGACAACTAAATTTGGCTGCTGGCTTCTAGCAGCTAGCTTTTCGCCACCAACTTCTTTAGAGAAACTGATTCCAAATTGTCCATTTAATTTTTTGGGGGGAGCTTTAATCAGTTTCTCGTGCTAGACATACCTTATGCCTACTTTTAAATACGTTTGTCTATTACTCCTAAATTCATTGTAGCATAATTTTTTAGAACTTTGAACCTCAAGATTTTATCTTTGACTTTCATAAACTGCGAAAAATCTTGGGGCCGGAGAAAGAATTGTCTTTCGCCTGAGGTTCGCCGTGTGGTTTTAAAATCGGAGTCGGAAGATGATATTCCTCTAAACGACTTTCCTCGCTTTTAGTTGCTGGCTCTTGCAAAAGGTTTTCCACAACGGCTTCCCTGGCAATTCCTTCTTGATCAGCTGTCTGGTCTTCAATTTCTGGAAGTATCTCTTCTCGGATTTTCTCTCCTTCCGCCATCTTTTCTGCTCCGGCAATGTCTTCTTGTTTTCCAATCTTTCCAACTTTGCCCACATTTTCCAAAACCGAATTCAGGTCAGCTCCCTTCTCTAGAAGACGGGCGACACCCAAAAAACTCTTAAGACTCGTGGTCTTGCTCAGAAAATTCCGGCTTCCGCCGTAAATTCCGGCTAAAAAGGTGGTAGCTAAATTGTGGTCCCATTCAATTTGAAATTTATCCGCCAGGGATAAAATGATCTCCGAGGTGGATGAGCAACTGTTATCGATGAGATTGATTTTTCCATAGCGCGTATTTTGGGTGTGCCGGTCGATATTGATGAGGGGTAGGCTTTGGAATTCCTGGGCGTAAGTTTCCACAATTTCCCCCAAGCCGGTGAGACGGATGGTATCTAAAACAATTAAAAGATCGGCCTCGAGACTGGTAAATGAATATTGGATTTGTTCCGGCGTTAAATTATCCTTTTGGGGAGTAATCACCAGATTAAAGTTGTCTCCCTGAGTGAAATAGGAGACCTTCTCGACCATGTCTTTACCGCCTTTAATTTCGATGATTAAGTTTCTGGGGCCAAGCTGGTGATTGATCTTTTCAACACCTTTTAAAAACTGAAGTTCGGCAGGAACAGCCTCAGGAGAAATCAAAACGAAGTCTTTCTTTAATTTCTGAAAGATTTGCCCTAAAGATAAAAGCGCGGCCAAACTATCCAGCGATAAATTTTTATGGGTAAAAACAGCGATTTTACGCGCTTCGGCAATGAGATCCTGAATTTGACTGATAGAGGCTTGAATTTCCATAATGGAAAATTTATCCTTTCTTTCCTTTTAAAGCATATATTCCCACAGGCTTTGCGCCGTGGTACTATTTTCTGAAAGAAAACAAACTTGTTTATATATTTCGCTTCGCGAAAATTTGAAAGCTTCGTCCCTGCCTACCGTCAGGCAGGCACGGGTAAAGTAAGTGGTCTTCGCTCACGAAATATAAAATTCTATCATGTCCTATAGTCTTGTGTCAACCCCGGGTAATTTCGAGGATGTCTCGCTTTTCGAAATTAAAATCGGGCTCGATGGTTAAACCGCATTCCAATCCTTTTTTAACTTCGCGCACTTCTTCTTTGAGATGTTTGATGGTTTTTATTTTCCCGGCGTGGACTTCTGCTTCATCCCGATAGATTTTGATTTTATCGTTTAAGGCTATTCTTCCCTCCGAGACTTTCACCCCGGCAATCGTTTTTCCCAAGCTGCTTTGGAAGAGACCGACCACTTCAGCCCGACCCAAGATTTTTTCTTGTACCTCATCGGTGACTTCGCCCCATAAGGCTTCCTCAATTTCCTCCAACAACTCGTAGATTAAAAGGTAATGTTTGATCAAGACTTTTTCTTCTTTGGCCATTCTTTCCATTACGGGAGGAACTTTAAGCCTGAAACTTAAAACCGAGGCCCCGGCAGTTTTGGCCAGCAGAACGTCTGATTTATTAACTTCACCCACTGCCGCATGCAGGATTTTAAGTTCGAACTGATCGGAATGTATATTTTTTAATGAAGAAACTATCGCCTCCAAAGACCCTTCACTCTCAGCTTTGATAACCACATTTATTCCCGGCTTCTCGATTTTAGGCTCCAAAAAGTCTTGCAGGGTTAATTCTTTGTAATCTTCTTTCTGGAGAATTTGGGGCGCTTCCCTGTGTTCCATTTTCCCTTTTGACTCATAAACTTCTGCCCCCAAGGCAGGAGCATCTTGGAATCCTACCACCTCAACCGGCGTTGAAGGCAAGGCCGAAGGAATCTGTTTGCCCCATTCGTTGATTAGGGCTCTAACTTTCCCGCGAACACCTTCACTGCTCAACGTCTGGCCGACCTTTAAAGTCCCGTTTTTGACAATGACCGAAGCCACCGGACCTTTATGGGAATCGGGGTGAGACTCGACAACCACCGCGGAAAGCGGGCCCTGCGGATCGGCCCTAAGCTCCAACATTTCGGCCAGCAAAACAATCATTTCCAAAAGATCGTCAATCCCTTTTTGCTGTTTGGCCGAAATTAAAACCGCCACTGCCTCTCCGCCCAATTCTTCTACCAAAACATCTTCTTTGGCGAGTTGACTTTTGACCTTTTTGATGTTGGCTCCCGGCAAATCGATTTTGTTGATGGCCACCAAAAGTGGGACTTTGGCCTCTTTGGCGTGGTTTATAGCTTCCACGGTCTGAGGCTTAACCCCGTCATCAGCCGCCACTACCAAAACCACCAGATCTGTCACCTTGGCTCCGCGGGCGCGCATGGCGGAAAAAGCCTCATGCCCCGGAGTATCAATAAAGGTTATTTTGTGGGAACCTTCCTTGGATGGAAACTCAATTTGATAGGCCCCGATTTTCTGGGTGATCCCGCCCTCCTCTTTGGCCGCCTCATTGGTCTTTCTGATGACATCCAGAAGCGTGGTTTTGCCATGGTCAACATGCCCCATGATAGTCACGATGGGAGGACGAATCTCAGTTTTGATTGATTTACTTGCCTTCTTTTTTTTCATAAGTCACGATCCCAATCTTTTTAATTTTACTTCTGAAAGCTTTATTAAAAGCCCTTTTTTGACCAGCTTTTTCAAGACAGGCGGGGTTGGCGTGAACCTTTAGATCTTCTTTTTTCTTCAACCCTTTTTGCACGGCTTCAATCTCCCCGTCGGTTCGGCAAAGATAAGCCCCGCGGCCGGAAAGCCTGCCGCTGACATCTAAAATTATACTTCCCGTCTGATCTAAAACCACCCGGGCCAGTTCTCTTTTAGGACGGATGGTTGAGCAGCCGATACAAGTGCGCAGGGGTATTTTTTTTAAAGACATGTTAATTAGCTCAAAATTCAAAAGTAAAAAGTCAAAAGTCAAGATTAAAACAATATAACTCAAAACTTATAACTTAAAACTCAAAATACCACACATTCCAAAGGCACCCTCTTGTCATCCTGATCCCGTCTTGACGGAAGAAGGATCTAGCAGCAAAGATACATTTCGCTAGATTCTTCCCCCACCTCCGCTTATCTAGCGAATGGCGGGTCGAATAATAAAAATATTATTCTTCGACTAACCCCGCTGAGCGGGGGCATGGAGAAGTACAAATGAGAAAGGAAGTTCTCCACGTTGGTCGAACAATAAATAGCTGACTACTAACTCCCCAGCGCCTTGGTAATCTCTTCCAGCGACTTTTTGCCCAAACCCTTAATCATCTGCAACGACTCTTTTTTCTGTTTCAAATCCTTAAGGCTTTTGATTCCTTCTTTATTTAAAAGAGTTACCACCCGCTTAGAAATGCCCGCTATCTCCAATTTTTTAGTCTGAGTTTCAGTTTCTTCACCTTTTTTCGTTTCCTTACTTTCTTTCTTTTCTTTATATCCTTTGATATCAATTTTCCAGCCTGTCAAGCGCGCCGCCAATCTGACATTCTGGCCTTCCTTGCCGATCGCCAATGAGAGCTGATCTTCATTGACAAAAACTTTGGCTTCTTTGTTGGATCTTTTGATTTTGATCTCAACCACCCTGGCAGGCGAGAGAGAAGCCGCAATAAATTTTTGCGGATCGTCGCTATAGGAAACGATATCGATTTTTTCATTAAAAAGCTCTTGGGTGACGGCTTGAACTCTCACTCCCTTTTGCCCTACACACGAGCCTATTGGATCCACTCCCTCGCGATTGGAGAAAACGGCAATCTTGGAGCGCGAGCCGGGTTCGCGGGAAATGACCTTGATTTCGACTGCTCCGGAATGGACCTCCGGCACTTCGATCTCAAACAGTCTTTTAACCAGCTCGCGGTCGGCGCGTGAGAGGATAATCTCATAACCCCGATTGGTTTTTTTAATCTCTTTGATTAAAACCTTAAGCCTTTGATTAAGACGATAATACTCACCTCCCACTTGTTCTTGGGGCGGCATAACGCCGGTGGTGCGGCCGATATCTAAAATGACATTCTTATCCTCAAATCGCTGTACCATGCCAGAAACAAGGTTGCCGACTTTATTTTTAAAGTCATCTAAGATCGCCTCTTTTTCGGCTTCACGGATTTTTTGTAAAATAACCTGTTTGGCAGTTTGCGCCGCAATTCTTCCAAAACCAACCGGAGTCACGTCTTTTCCTTCCTGTAAAATTTTTGCTTCGCCGGTTTCCCTGTCCAACTGAACTTCTAAATCTTCGGCCACTGCCCCATAATCTTTACGGTAAGCCGCCAAAAGTGCGGTTTTTATGGTTTCCAAAACAACTTCAGGTGTGATGCCGCGCTCGGAACAAATTTGGTTGATGGCTGCCGCAAATTCTGTCCGGATCATCTTTTTTCTCCTTTTTTAACAACCAACAAAAAAGTGGGTTTTTCTTCCCACTTCGCTTTAGAACAAACATTTGATTATAAAACAAATTTTAACACATTCTGCTTTTTGAAGTCAAGTTTTTGGTGTGAAATGAAAGGTTGGCATATTCTTTGATATCTGGTAAGATATTGGGTGTATTCAGTTTTAATTCAATAAAGAATTGTAAAAAAAACTTTTGTTTTCTTTATCATTAGATTGAAATTTTTATTTGGAAAATAAAGCCTATGCAATCATTATTTAACAAAAAATTTGTAATCGGCGAAAAATATCATGAGAACAATGATCTCACTCTTTATTTAGGAGATTGTATGGATTTGCTCAAGCAAATTCCTGACAATTCGGCTCAGTTGGTTGTCACTTCTCCACCCTACAATATCGGCAAAGAATACGAAAAAAGGCAAAAGCTTCAAAGCTATCTTGATTTTCAAGAGCAGGTCATCAAAGAATGCTATCGTATCCTAAAACCAGAAGGCAGTATTTGTTGGCAAACTGGGAATTATGTTGATAATGGTTCGATCATTCCTTTGGACATTGTTATATATCCGATTTTTAACAAACTTGGAATGAAAATGCGCAACCGCATTGTTTGGTATTTTGGGCACGGCTTACATGCTTCCAGACGTTTTTCAGGGAGATATGAAACGATTGTTTGGTTTACCAAAACAGATAATTATTTTTTCAATCTTGATCCTGTTCGTATACCACAAAAATATCCTGCAAAAAAACATTTTAAAGGAGATAGGCGGGGTGAACTTTCGTGCAATCCTTTAGGTAAAAATCCAGCGGATGTTTGGGATATTCCAAATGTAAAAAGCAATCATACTGAAAAAACCGAGCATCCTTGTCAATTTCCCGTAGCTTTGATCGAAAGACTTGTTTTATCAATGACGCAAGAAAGTGATCTAGTTTTTGATCCTTTTATGGGAGTTGGTACAACTGCGGTCGCTTCACTTTTGCATAATCGAAAAAGCGCCGGAGCAGACATAGAACAAAAGTATTTAGATATTGCCAAAAAGAGAGTGAGCCTTTTATCTTATGGACAACTTAAAACAAGACCAATGAATCAACCTATCTACAAACCAAAACAAAATAATCAACAAAGTCTTTTTGTTGAATTTGGCGATGATGTTCGCCTTGCTTTAATCAATTAATACCATGAAAATTGCTCAAAAATATTCACATTTAAACGGCGAAGAATATCTCATTGTCCATCATAAAAAACTCTACCATGAGATTATCAATACTATTAAAAGCATTAGTGCCGACAAATTCATGACGAAACAAAGCAAGGAAAAAACCATGAAAGGCAAAATGCTTTACAGCCCCGTTGATATAAATAAAGAATTTAACAAAAAGTTTAATGCAAAAAATTGGCACGAAAGTCGTTATCAATATTACATTACAACTGATCCAAAACTAATGAATAAGTTAATTGTTTTACCTTATACGAAACAGAAAGATTTCTTAATCAAACATGGGAACAAAGAGCCAATTTCTTCATATAAACAAACCGACTTTGTAAAAGATCGGATCGCAATTGAAGTACAATTTGGGAAATATGCTTTTGTCGCATTTGACCTTTTTGTGAAGCATTTGCTATTTTATTCTGGCGGTGTGATCAACCTTGGTATTGAAATTTTGCCAACCAAGAAAATGCAATTACAAATGTCTTCTGGTGTGGCGTATTACGAAGGCGAGGTTTACAACGTTCTTCGTCATGGTCGTAATAATCCGCCAGTTCCTCTTTTAATCTTAGGCATCGAACAGTAAAAATATGTCATTCCCTATAGGAATTTCATTAGTAGGTAATAATCTCTGGGATGAAAAAATTGCCTAAAAGAAAAAAATAGTTTAGAATCAGAGGATGAAAATCCTAGCTAAAAAATATCTCCTTCTTTCTTCTTTCCTGGAATCGCTTTTAACTGTCACCTATTGCCTGGGCGTGGGTCTTTTGATGACCTATCTTGGAGCCCACTTTTCCCAACCCAATCAAATTGTAGCCTCTCTACTCTTGCTTTTGCTTTTTATCGTCTCGGCTCTGATTACCGCCACTCTAGTCTTAGGCTATCCCATCTATTTCTTTCTTCAGAAAGATCTTAAAACCGCCATCCAAAACTTGATTTTGAATGTTGTCTGGCTTACAATTTTTATTATCTTTATAATTCTTATTCTTCTCTAGTAAACTACGATGCAGTTTTTTAAAACCGAGGGATTATTCAACCGTCTTTTTAAAAACACCCACAAGGTGGGCGAACTTAAAGATAAGGTCTTCAAAAAGACTAAGCCTTTTGTTGCCCCAACCTTATTGGTTATTGTAGCCGGCGGAATCTTTTTCTTTCTTTCGAAAAGACTTACCCGTCAACTGGATAAAATCAAACGGCACGTTGATCATAACTCGCTCAGGAAAAATCAGCCTTGATGTTTAAAAAAATTCTCGTCTTTGCCAAAAACGATCCCCTTTCGCGTTCCCTAGCCTCTCAGATTGCCGAAAAACTCAAGGCGACTTTCGTATCTGAAGCTGCCATAAAAAGACGCTTTCAGGCGGATTTAATCATTGTGATCGGCGGCGATGGAACGGTGATTAGGGCTGAACGTCTTTTTCCTTCCGTTCCCAAATTCACTTTCGGCTCCGGAAGACTGGGTTTTTTAAGCAGCCTTAAAGCCCAGGATTGGGAGGCGGGAATCAAAGCATTTACAACTCAAAAGTTTATCCTTGAAGAACGGCTCAAACTCTCATCTCCGTCGTGTCCTGCGGCTCTGAATGAATATTTAATCAAGGGGACTGAGGGAAAAATGTTTGAAGCTGAAGTTTGGATTGATAAAAAGCCGATGGGTGGAATCCGCGGCGACGGAATCCTTGTCTCTACCCCCACCGGATCGACCGCCTATGCCCTTTCTTGTGGCGGACCGATTGTCTATCCGACTGCCAAAAACATAAGCCTTATTCCGGTCAACCCTTTCCAGTTGGGCAGCCGGCCGATCGTGTTGGCGGATACGGCGACCATTCAAATTCAACTCATGACACCGGGGCGTCTTTTTGCTGACGGCGAATTTCTCAAAACGGTTGATCCTAAAAAAACGGTTACTTTTAAAAAAGCCAAAAACACAGCCCGGTTTGTTCTTTTACCCCAATCGTCGAATTTCTTTGAAAAATTGTCGCTTTTACGTTAAAATGTATCTTTTCATTCCCCGCTGACTCAGCGGGTTGGTTGAAGAATAATCTTATCGTTCTCTCCGCCGATTCGGCAGAGAGAACCACTTTCGGTTTTATTGTTCGATCCGCGGTGGAAAACTACATCTTTCTTTTATTAATTGTACTTCTCCATTCCATCCTTCGACAAGCTCAGGATTCCAGTCGAAGAATATTATATTGTACAACTAAAATGGAGAACCACCTCTCTATTTTGACTTTTAACTTTTAACTTTTGACCTTTGACTTTTACTTTTAACTTATCTTTATGATCGAACTAAAAAACATCACCAAATCCTATCTTTTAGGAAAAAACAAAATCTTGGCCCTTGATAACCTGAGTCTGACCATAAAAGAAGGCGATTTTCTGGCGATTGTGGGCCCATCTGGCTCCGGCAAGTCAACGCTGCTCCATCTCATCGGTGGCCTGGACAGGCCCATAAGCGGCACGGTTTTTGTTGAGGGGGTGGACATCTACTCCCAGAAGGATAAAGATCTGGCCTTTTTCCGCAATCAAAAAGTCGGTTTTGTTTTTCAAACCTTTAATTTGCTTCCCACTTTAACTGCCTGGGAAAATGTGGCCCTGCCTTTGACGTTTAGCAACGTTCCGCCCAAACAACACAAACTAAAAGCCTTGCAGGTTTTAGAAAAAGTGGGTTTAGGGCAAAGGGCTTCGCACAAGCCCAGCGAACTTTCCGGCGGAGAAAGCCAAAGGGTGGCAATCGGAAGAGCTTTGATTAATAACCCCCAGATGATTTTGGCCGACGAACCCACCGGCAACCTTGACTCCAAAACCGGTGGGGAAATTATGGATCTTTTTCAAGAATTGAATGTAAAAGAAAAAATCACGATTATTTTAGTTACCCACAACCAAGAAGATGCTAAAAAAGCTAGAAAAACTTACCGTATTTTGGATGGAAAAATTATCTAAAGAGGAAAAAGATGAAACTTTTTGATCCGGTTAAACTGGCGGCCCGTAACTTAACCCGCCGCAAACTACGCTCTTTCTTAACCTCCTTTGCGGTTTTTATCGGGGTGGCACTTCTGACCGTGATGATCTCTTTGGGCCTAGGGGTTAGAAAATGGATGGTGGACCAAATCACGGGACAAGTGGAATATACCCGGATTACGGTTACTCCCAAAGGCTCTCTGGGGATGGGAAGCTCACTTTTGACGAGCGGATCAGGAAGCCTTTCTTCTGATAGCCAGGAAGAAGAGATTAAAATCATCGATGACGAAACGGTCAAGGAAATTGGAGATATCAACCATGTCACCCAGGTACAACCCATGTTAATGATGGTCGCACAAAAATTAAGAATTGAAGGTCAGGAGCAATTTTTGAAAACCGCCATCGGAGCCGGGTTCGACATTATAGAGAACGACGCCTACAACAAAAAAACTCTATCTGGCAGTCTTGCCGGCTGGTATGAAAAACCCGACAATATTCTTTTAACCAATCGCACGCTTGAAAATTATAAACTGACCGTGGACGATGTTATCGGCAAAACTGTACAACTCTCTTTTTCCAAAACTTTGGGCGGTTTGCAAAACTTTACCCAAACCAAGGCTGAAGAGTTTTCTTACGAATTCAATCTCGCGGGAGTAATCGACGTCGGCAGTGACCAGGCCAATTTTTTGATTCCGGTTAATGCCGCAGCCGAAATTCAAGCCCTCAGATTAAACATGGATAATACCGACGAATATATAAAAAACGCGGGTTATCCTTTTTTGTATGTCAACACCGATGATCTGAATAACACGCCGGAGGTGGCGCAAAAAATTAGTGACCTCGGATATCAGGCAACCACCGTTGAAGACCTGATCGGCATGATCAACCGCATCTTTTTTGTGGTCCAGGGAGTTTTGGCAGTTTTCGGGCTGATTGCTTTGGGAATTGCGGCTTTGGGAATCATCAACACCATGGTCATGGCCATTTATGAGCGCACCAAAGAAATTGGCATTTTGAAAGCGATCGGCGCCACCAAGAGCGATATCAGAAAGATCTTTATGGCCGAAGCCGGCATGATTGGTTTTTTCGGTGGAATTTTTGGAACAGCCGGAGGCTTTCTTTTCAACTTTTTGGCTAACAAAGGATTGAATGTCTATCTGACCTCACAAGGTGAAGATCCCCAAAATCTTTTCAGCTTTCCCCTCTGGTTAATCTGCGGAAGCATCGTGTTTGCCGTCATCTTAGGAGTTTTGGCCGGACTTTACCCGGCAGAGAGAGCCGCCAAGTTAGACCCCATCGAAGCCTTACGTCACGAGTGAAAAGTAACCCAAAAGTCAAAACGAACAAACGGTGTCATCCTGAGGAGTCCCGCTAGGCGGGACGACGTGAGGATCCCGTTGGATTTAGGATTAAATACGAGATTCTGCGAAAATTAAGGAAGGAGACTTTGTAGCGGCGATTTTCAAATCGCCATGGTTTAATCCCTGGAAACCTAAAGGTTTCCGCTACGGCAGAACTTGTATTATGGTTGTCTCGTAGCGGCAACCGTAAGAATTGCCATCTATAAAACCTCACCTAGCCTCTCCTGCAAGGAGAGGGAAAATGTCGTGTCTTCCATACGTCACCGCTGTCATCCCGAGGAGTCCGCCGAGTCGGCGGGGCATGGAGAAGTACAGCTAAAAATCATTCACAGGAATTAGGGAAGGAAAGAGTGGCGCTTTCCGAGGAGCTTTTGCGATAGTCAATTTTGGTAGGTTTGGGTTTTTCGCGGCTGAAAAATTGGTAATAACCCTGCAGACAGGCCCTACCCGAATCTACTTTTTCAACCTCGTATCGCGTTACTTTACACGCAGCCAGTTTGTCTTGCCGATATTCGGCAATGGCTTGGCTGACAACTGAAATATATTTAGGATTAAATGAACCTTCAATTTTATATTCAGTTACACAAAAAAAAGGGAAAAAATAAATTCCCCAGATAATCAAAATGCCAACCACAAAAAAGCCAGCCGTGATGATAACCCCTTTATGCAAAGGCTTCTGGTTAACTTTCGACTGTCGGCTCGGTGGCGGCATCTGGTGTTCCTGATGTTGAACTTGCAGCTTCTTCATGTTTCTCTTTTAAAGCCTCGACTATCTTTTCTTCCGGTAAGCCTTGTTGCCTTAATTTTTCAGCGAAATCTTGATCCGCTGCTTTTTCCTGACTTCCCAAAACCGAGGGGTCGCCCTTGACTTCAACTTCTTTGACCAGATTTTGGGCTTGAGGATCTAAATCCAGTTTATTAATAAAATCATGATCTGAAACCGCCATGGTGCGAACCTGAGGCGATGCCGCGCTCCCCGCTCCCTGACTACCGGTTGCTACGGCTTGACTCACCGCCTCCTCATTTTTAGGTTGAACAGCCGAAAGTGGGGCACTGCCTTTGGATAAAAACGGTGGTTCCTTTTTTGCCGGCTCAAATTGATCACCCGGAATCGCAGTTCTTGCCAACGGCTCTTCTTCATCCACTTGGCTTGGTGGACGATTTTGTGTTTGGGCAGTTGAAGTTGCCGGTTTATCGAAAAGAACCGAAGTTTCCGATTTTAAAGGCAATGTTTCGTCAATCATTGGAGTGGTTTTTTGAATTTCTTCTATTTGTTTATCAACTTCTTCCTGAGGAGAAGTAACTTTTCCGCTGTCACCCTGTTGAGATTTTTCTTCCGCCTCAACCAGGGGCTCTAATATACTGGTGGTATCTGCCATCTTGGGAGTTTGAAGAGGTGATGTCTGAACCTGGGAGACTTCTGCCGTAGTAATGCTTTTGAGTTCCGCTTCCGGGGAAGATTCAGGCAAAACCGGTTCTGGTTTTTGAAAGTCAGCTGTTGCTTGAGTTTGCGCATCCGGCGTTTCCGCAACCGGTTTTTCTGCCAGCGGTTGGGTTTGGGACGTCGGAGACGGCACAGATGGTTGTTGTCCCAAATCGACTTCTTCCACTGCTGCTGTTGGCAGCGGTTGGGGTAAGTTGTCGGCAACGGGCCGGATTGGTCCAGCCAAAGGAACAATCGGACGGACAATTTTAGGTTTGGCACTCTCGCCGGCCATTTTGGTTTGGATTACTCTTTGGGCGTCATTTTGGTCTTGGAGATTTGGACCAATCGTCTGAGGAGTAGAATCGTCGGTGAGGGAATTGTTGTTATCAAAAACCATCGCATCTCCTCTATAGAAGGTTTTACTTAAACTTTATCATAGCAAATTTCAACTTCAAATGTCCAGTCTGACAACTGCAACTTAACACTCCTTTTCCACGGAATCTCTCCCCAGCTAAGGTAGTAAGATGACAGCCCATTCACCCGAAAAACTTTTTCCAAAACGCTTCCGGGCTTTCTTCTTTTTTTAATTCATTGAATAACTCTTTTCCCCGATTGCTTAAACGGCTTGGGGTTTTGACGATCACCTTCACATACTCATCGCCGCGACCGGTACTATGCAATCTTTGTATCCCTTTTCCTTTCAGTCTAAACTGAGTGCCGGTTTGGGTGCCGGCTGGAATTTTTAGTTTAACCGTTTCCTTAATCGTCGGCACTTCTACGACATCCCCCAGGGCCGCTTGGGCAAAACTAATCGGAATCTCAAGATAAACATCTTCTCCTTCCCGCTTGAGGAAAGAGTGCCCGCTCACTTTGAGATGCAGGTATAAATCTCCATAGCCTCCTCCCCGTTCGCCGGCGTCTCCTTCTGAGGCATAGCGGATTTGACTGCCGTTGGCAACTCCGACCGGGATTTTAACTTTCATCTGGTGGTTTTGAGCCAAAACACCTCTGCCGCGACACTCCGGACATAAGTTTTTAATAATCTTTCCCTCACCGTTACAACGGGAACAGGTAGCAACCGTCGCAAATGAGCCGAAAATCGTACGCTGTACCCTTTGCATCTGCCCGCTTCCGCCGCAAGACGGACAGGTTTGGACAGACGACGTATCAGCCGCACCGCTGCCTTCACATACCCGACATTTTTCCAGTCTACGATAGGCGATTTCCTTTTCCGTTCCCAGAGCCGCTTCGGAAAAAGAGAGGCTTAACTCATAGCGCAAATCCTGTCCCTGTCTTGAACCTGCACTTTGTCTTTTTCGTCTGCCGGACCTTTCTCCAAAATCAAAAGGGGAAGATGAGCCAAAAAATTGCTCAAAAATTTCAAAGGGGTCCGAAAAACCTCCGAAATCAGAATCGAATCCCGCCCCCGGTTTCCCGGTATAAGTCCGATATTGGTAGGCTCCTCCGCCCGGGAAACCCGAGGCCTGGTCAAAAGCCGCGTGCCCAAATTGGTCATAAGCCTGACGCTTCTTGGTGTCTGATAAAATTTCATAGGCCTCGGTGACTTCTTTGAATTTCTTTTCAGCCTCAGGGCCTTTGTTGCGATCCGGGTGATATTGCAAAGCCAGTTTCCGATAGGCTTTTTTAATCTCTTCTTTACTGGCGTTTTTGGCAACAGCTAAAGTTTCGTAATAATCACGTTTGGTGGCCAATGGAATGCTCCTTAATCTATCCTCTCTCTTTTGGAGAAGGTATCTTGTCTTTGATTTTTTGCTGAAACAATCCTCACATTCGCCGCTACGAGACAACCGTCATGCAAGTTCTTCCGTAGCGGAAACCTTCAGGTTTCCAGGGGCTAAACCATGGCGATTTAAAAATCGCCGCTACATTCCTCTTCTTTCCTGTGTCATTCCCGACCTGATCGGGAATCCAGTCCGTCCTACTACTCTCCAACGGGATCCCGCATCCCGCCGATTCCCTGCCTCGCCGGCAGGCGGGGGCGGGCGGGATGACACTGGTGGCGTGCGGGATGAAACTGTTTTTTGAATTTTAATTGATTTAAGCTTTGAATTCGAAGCTTAGAATCTATGATTTAGTGCTTACCCAATAAGTAAGAGATTGCTTCGTTCCTCGCAATGACGCTCTTTTTCAAGTTTCAATTTTCAATTTTAACTTTTCTTTAATAATACCAAAGCCCCGGAAAAAATCCGAGGCTTTGTCAAGTATTTTTTCTTGCAGAAAACTTACTCCTCAACCACTTCCCCTTCTTTGGCTTTGCCGTTGCCGCCTTGAGATTCATCGTTTCCCTCGTCGGTTTTGGCTTCTTCCTGGGTTGAACCGGAAGCTTTCTCACCTCCCGGCTGTTTTTGGTACATTGCCTGTCCGATTTTTTGGATAGCCTGCGAAAGCTCGTCTGTCTTTTGCTTTAATTCCTCGGCCTCAGCTGTTTGGAGAACCTCCCGCAAGTCTTTGACTTTTTCCTCGACTTCCTTTTTAACCTCAGCCGACACCTTGTCCCCGGCGTCTTGCAAACTTCTTTCGGCTGAATAGCAAAGACTGTCAGCCAGATTTTTGGCTTCAATCTGTTCCTTTTTCTGTTTATCTTCCTCAGCGTGAGCTTCGGCATCTTTGGTCATCTTCTCGACTTCATCCTCTGCCAGGCCGGTCGAGCCGGTGATGGTAATTTTCTGTTCTTTACCGGTGGCTTTGTCTTGAGCCGAGACATTTAAAATGCCGTTGGCGTCGATGTCAAACGAAACTTCAATTTGAGGAATACCGCGTGGAGCCGGCGGAATGCCGTCCAAAATGAATCTCCCCAGGGATTTGTTATCCGCGGCCATTTCGCGCTCGCCTTGCAAAACGTTGATTTCCACCTGCATTTGGTTATCAGCGGCGGTTGAAAAAACCTGCGATTTGGAGGTCGGAATAGTGGTATTGCGCTCAATTAAGGGAGTCCTCACCCCGCCCAAAGTTTCGATGCCCAGAGTCAAGGGAGTGACGTCTAAAAGCAAAACGTCTTTCACTTCTCCGCCCAAAACTCCGCCTTGGATGGCAGCGCCTACCGCCACCACCTCATCCGGGTTGATTCCCTTGTGCGGCTCCTTGCCGAAAAACTTCTTGACAGTCCCGACGACCTTCGGCATTCTGGTCATCCCGCCCACCAAGATCACTTCGTGAATATCTTTGACTTCTAAACCTGCGTCTTTTAAGGCTGCCTTACAAGGTCCGATGGTTTTTTCGACTAATTCGCCGACCAGCTGCTCCAATTTTGCACGGCTCATCCTGTAAGAAAGGTGTTTAGGTCCGGCTGTATTAGCGGTAATAAACGGCACCGAAATATCCGTTTCCTGCGAAGAAGAAAGTTCGATCTTGGCTTTTTCAGCCGCATCGCGCAATCTCTGCAGGGCCTGCTGGTCGGAACGCAAGTCAATCCCGTTTTCCTTTTGGAATTCATCCGCCAGAAAGTTGATAAGCAACTGATCAAAGTCGTCTCCGCCCAAATGGGTATCCCCGTTGGTGGATTTGACTTCGTAAACGCCCTCTCCGAGCTCCAGCACCGAAATATCAAAAGTGCCGCCGCCCAAGTCGTAAACCGCAATCGTCTGCGCTTTTTTCTTGTCCAAGCCATAAGCCAAGGCCGCGGCCGTAGGTTCGTTGATGATGCGCTGTACCGTTAGTCCCGCAATTTCTCCGGCTTGTTTGGTGGCTTGGCGCTGGCTGTCGTCAAAATAGGCCGGAACAGTAATCACCGCTTCTGTAACTTTTTCGCCAAGGTAAGCCTCGGCATCGGTTTTGCATTTCTGTAAAATTTTGGCCGAAATTTCCTGCGGTGTAAACTGCCGACCTTCAGCCTCAACCACTGCCATGCCGTTTCTGCCTTCTTTGATGTCGTAAGGAAGCCATTTGATATCGAATTGGACAGATTTGTCTTTATACTTTCTGCCCATTAAGCGTTTAATCGAAAAAATGGTGTTTTTGGGATTAACCACCGCTTGCCGTTTAGCTACCCGACCCATGATGTTTTTAATAGGGTCAACTACCGAAGGAATGATATTTTCTCCTTCGGAGGAATGAATGACTTTCGGCGCCCCACCCTCCATGACGGCCACGCAGGAGTTGGTGGTACCAAGGTCAATTCCAATAATTTTTGCCATATAAACCTCCTTAAATAAAAATTAAAAATGCAAAAGTAAATAGCTATTGGCTTCTAGCTACCAGCTACTGGCCTTTTTAGTTGTACTTCTCCATTGCAGTCGAAGAATAATCATTTTATTGTTCGATCCGCCGAGTCGGCGGAAAGAACTACTGTTCATTGTCTTATTGTTCGAGCGTAAGTCGAGAACTACAATTTTGCATTTTTACTTTTGAATTTCTACCGCTTGCTTTTTCCCGACCTTCACTTTGGCCGGCAGAATAACCTTATCTTGTAATTTATATCCTTTCCCCAAAACTTTGGTCACCTTGCCCTCCCCACCTTCTTCCACCTCAATACAATCATGGATGTGGGGATCGAAGTCTTCGCCTTCCGCCCCAATTTCTTCTATCTTATATTCCGCCAGTACCTTTTTAAACTGGTTGACGATCAATTCTAAGGCTTGGTCTTTGAAATGAGTAGCTGCCTTTTCCAGGTCTTCGAAAAGCGGCAAGATTTTCAAGAACAAATCCTCATTGGCATAGCGTACGAAATCCGTCCTCTCTTTGGTGGCACGCGCCTCGAGGTTACGGTAATCCGCCACCGCCCGTTTGAGTTGATTTAAAAACTCTTGGTTTTCTTTTTTGAGCCTTTCAATTTCCTGTGTTTCTTCTTTTTTGATCTTCATTTTAAGCATTTTGAGTTTTGAGTTATTTTATGGTACTTCTCCATTTCGTCCTCCGAATCGGAGGACTCCAGTCGAAGAGTAATTCTATTGTTCGACTTTGATGGAGAACGACCTTAATTTTGAATTTTTACTTTTGAATTTTGAACTGTTATTTACCATTCAATCTTAAACAATTTCTTTAACCCGAATTCAATTAACCATAAAATCGAGGCTGCCAAAATAAACCAAATTGCAAAATCTAAAATCCAATTGCCTATCTTCCAAAAGGATAGCGGCAGCCAGGAAGGAAAGGGTCCGCCGCCACTCCAATCGACAAAAGTTCCGGCAAAATAATAACCCAAGGGAAAGCCGCGCCAAATTCCATAAGCCGCGCCATTTTTCAAGAGCTCAAAATTAGCAAAATTGAAGCTGGTAACGGTCAGGGTGGCCGCTACTCCCAAAACGACAATTAACTTTATTAGTTTTAAATAATTGCTCATTGAATGCTTAAACTAAAATCTGAATGATTGAGATTAACAAATGAACCTTACCAATTCCCGCTTAATTCGGACATCAGGTCACTGATAAATCTCACCCACGGAATAATACGAGGATAATCCATGCGTGACGGACCAAAAACTCCCAAGTTGCCGGAAATGTTACCCAGATCATAGGGCGCATAAACCAGGCTGCAGTTGCCGAAAGTTGGCATGCCCAAATCGTCACCAATTAAAACTCGCACCGGGCTTTCGCTTGTTACCCGTGAAAATAGATTGAGCAGTATTTCGTGCTGGTCTAAAAGAGAAAGCACGGATTTCGTGAGATCAATATCGTAAAATTCCGGGTAGTTCAAAATATTTGAGATGCCGGAATAATAAACCGGGCCTTCCTCAACGGTCGCCATTGATAGCTCTCCGGTCTTGTCAGCTAAAACTGCAACCGCTTCGCGAATTAACTTCTCCCTTTCAAATCTTTTCTCCCAGAGGCGCTGGCGCAAAGAAGTTTCGGAGACCACCGGAATGCGTTCTTCTTCCATTAAATCCTTGATAAAAAACCGCAGGGCCATCGCGCTTGGAATTCGTCCCGCCGAAGTGTGAGGTTTTGATAAAAAACCTTTGCGGGTCAACTCAACCATTTCATTGCGCACTGTAGCTGGCGATACTTGAAGATTGTACTTTTGCACAATAGCCTCAGATCCAACCGGTTCAGCCGTTTCAACATATTCCTTGATGATAGCCCCGAGCAGTGCAATCTGTCTTTCGGAAAGATCGGTCATGGCAAGATCTCCTTACTAAAATCTCACTTATATCTAGCACTAATTATATTTATCTGCTAATGTTTGTCAAGTCTCTCTTTGGGGAAGAAGTGATTTTCAACCACGTTTTCTTGTTATCCCACCCGCCGAATCGGCGGATCGGCGGGATGCGGGATTCCGAAGGAAGGAGACTCTGTAGCGGCGACCGCAAGAATCGCCATGATCCGAGAAAATGGAAACCTAAAGGTTTCCGCTACAGTGATAAATTGCAGGGAATTTTACTTTAAAATCAGCTATCACTTGCCTCACTTTTTCCATCTGTTCTTGGTTGCCGATTGCAATCCTCACGAAAGTGTCATCCAACCCAAAATTGCTGTTACCGTTGCCGCGGCTGACAATGATATTCTCTTTTTTAAGATGTTCAAAAAACTTGTAAGCGCAATCTGCTGCAGAAAATTTTAGCAAGACCGCGTTGATTTTGGAGGGAAAAACCTTAAAGTTCAGACCGTGGAGAAAGGCGGCCAATCCCTCTCTGCTCTCATTGATTTCTTCCCGCATTTTGGAAAAATATTCTTCATGCTCCAAAGCTGAAACCGCGGCCCCAACTGCAAGATAGGAAACATTCGACCACTGGGTTTTGTTTTTGACTTTAGCAATAATTTTCGGGGAGGCGATGATGTAACCTACCCGCACGCCAGCCATACCGTAGGCTTTGGAAAAACTGCGGAAAACCGCCAGATTCGGGTAATTTTTTACTTCATTGATGACTGACAGATGGGCGAATTCGCCATAGGCTTCATCCACCACCACTATAGCTTGACTGTTGTTTCCAACAAGTTCTAAAACTTTTTCTTGGGCAGTAAAACCCAGGGGGTTGTTGGGATTAGGCAAACAAATCAGGGTGGCCTCGGGCAGATTTTTGGTTTCAATCACAAAATCCATGCCCCGTATGGAAAACACTGTATTTAATTTTTTTCCGTACTCCAAAACGTCGCGATAGACTATATAGGTTGGGGTAAACACAAATGTATTTTCCCCATAGGCTAGAATAAACATCTGGATCGCCTCGTCAATGCCGGCAGTCAGATAAATCATTTCGCAGGGCAGATGATGTTTTTTGGCTAATTTTTCTACCAGGATTTTGGGCTGCGGCTGATAGAGGTTGATGTTTTTGACAAAATCGCGCAGATCCCCATAAATAAAATCCGGCAGTGCGGTTTTGATGGTGGTATATTGCAGGTTGATGAATTTATTATTCATAGGTTTAATACAACGTTTTCCAAAACAGTTGGTCATCCCCAATTTTCTTCCTGTCACTCCCACAAAAGTAGGAATCTACAAAATGTTCTGGATTCCCTCCTTCGCCTACGGCTTCGGCGGGCAGGCCCGATCGGGTCGGGAATGACATGCATGGTCAAAAGCGACATTCTGTTTTTAAGGGACTATCGGTTTTTAGTCGTCTACTAAAGGATCGATTTCGTCCAAAATGATTAAGGTTTGCAAGGCAGAGATAAGAAAAGTCGCTCCTATCACCATGGCGACAATCAAAAGCATCACTTCAAAGAGAGTTAAATAGTGGCCCGCAATCGTAACTCCCAAGTCGGGTTTCAGGACATAGAAAGTCTGGAAAAGAACCAAAATAATGCGCGTTTCCGTAGGACCCATGATCCCGTAAGAAAGTTTTAAGACTTTGGCGACATAGGTTAAAAGATAGGCATACATCGCCAAAAGATAATAGGTGATCAAACCTGCCATGGCCGGAATCAAAGACACAAAAGGCGAAAGCGCCAGTCCTGTAAAAACGAAAAGAACGCTTAACATATCCAAAAGATGGTCCAGGTAAAAACCGTACCGCTCGCGCCCGACATTGCGCACTCGGGCAATCGTCCCGTCTAAGGCGTCCCCGAACCAGGTGATGAAAATCCCCAGAGAAGCGACGTGTATCCACCACAAAGCCTGATTGGTCATATAATAGGCAAAGCAAGCTAAAATTGAACCCAAGAAAGCGAAGAGCGTCAGGTGGTCAGATTTAATCCAAGGCGGCAATCTTTTGGCAACCGCGATCAAAAAATGTTTTTCCAGTTTGGCAGTTAAGGCCTGGTGGAATCTTTCTGCCGGAACAAACTCTTTTTGTCTTTGAACACCCTGGACAACTTGATGCTTAAAACTTTCCATAGTTAAATCCCCTTTCTGTCCATCTTAAAACTCCCGCTTTCGGTCATCTAGGCGCTTCGTTCCATTAATTCCCATGTCATCCTGAGGACCCCGCTTAGCGGGGGACGTGAGGATCCCGTCTGCTTTACCACTCTTCTACGGGATCTCTCCCCCGCCGAATCGGCGGGTCGAGATGACAGGGAGGCAAACCAAAATTCCAATTTCTCTCTGGCTATTCCCGCTCCAGAACCGCCAAAAAAGCCTCCTGCGGCAGATCGACTTTCCCGATCAGCCGCATTCTAATCTTCCCTTTCTTCTGTTTTTCTAACAGTTTCCTTTTGCGCGTGTAATCTCCGCCGGACATTTTAGCCAACACATCCCGCCGAAAGGCAGGGATATCTTCGCGCGCGATGATTTTGCCGCCAACAGCCGCCTGCAGCGCCACTTTAAATTGCCGGCGAGGTAAAACCTCTTTCAATTTTTTCACCACCACCCGACCGATTGCGGGAGCCTTTTGGCTAATTACAATCTGGGTTAAAGCATTTACCTTCTCCTCTGCGATTAAGATTTCCAGTTTTACAACTTCCGTGTCTCTAAAATCCAAAAAATTATAATCCAGCGAGGCATAACCCTGAGAAACGCTTTTGAGTTTATCATAAAAATCAATGATCAGTTCGGCCAAAGGAATTTCATAAGAAAGCCTCACTTGTGAGCCTAAATATTCCAGATTCTTAAAGAGCGTACGTTTCCCCTCGCATAACTGCATAATGCTGCCAATGTATTCCTGGGGAGTAAAAATCTCTGCAATCATCCAGGGCTCTTGCACTTTTAAAATGGTCGCGGGATCGGGAAATTCCACCGGAGTTTGAATAGAGATTTGACTACCGTCGCGCAGGAAAACCCGATATTCAACATTAGGCGCGGTGGTAATTAATTTTAGACCATATTCACGCGCCAGCCTTTCTCTCACAATTTCAGCATGTAGTAGCCCCAAAAAACCACACCTGAAACCGTTGCCCAAAGCTTGAGAAGATTCGGGCGCAAAATCCAAGCTGGCGTCGTTGAGTTTCAGTTTTGCCAAGGCTTTTTTCAATAAAGGAAAGTCATCTCCCTGCAAAGGATAAATCCCTAAAAAAACCATGGGTTTCAGGCTCTGATAACCGTGGAGAGGTTTGGCCTGAGGCAAAGTCGCCACCGTGTCACCCACCCGCGACCAAGCCACCTCTTTCAAGCCGGTGGCCAAATAGCCAACCTCGCCACTGCCAAGACTGTCGCAAGCTTGCATCTGAGGCACAAAAATACCCACTTCCAAAACCTCGGTTTGCGCTTGGGAACCCAAAAGAAAGATCGACTCTCCGGCAGCCACCTGGCCATCAAAAATCCGTACGTAAGCCACCACTCCTTTGTGGAGATCATACGAAGAGTCAAAAATCAAAGCCCGCAGGGGCGAGCCTGACTCACCGGCGGGTGGAGGAATGCGCAGGATGATGGCTTGCAAAATCTCATCGATTCCGATCCCTTCTTTAGCTGAAGCCAAAATGATCTCTTCGGACTTAAACTTGAGACTGACAACGAGATCTTTTTTTACTTCTTCTATCTGAGCATTTTTTAGATCGATTTTATTAATAACCGGAATAATTTTTAAACGCTGACCTGCAGCTAAGTAATAATTGGAAAGCGTCTGGGCCTGAATGCCTTGAGTGGCGTCGACCACCAAAATAACCCCCTCGCAAGCCGCCAAAGAGCGGGAAACCTCATAGGCAAAATCAACGTGCCCCGGAGTATCGATGAGATTGAGCTCGTATTCCTTTTCCTCAAAAATATATTTCATTCTGACTGCCTTGAGTTTGATGGTAATCCCGCGCTCGCGCTCGAGCTCCATATTATCCAAGACCTGGGAACGCATCGCCTGCGGTGGAATGGTGTGGGTTGCCTCCAGCAGACGATCAGCCAGGGTTGATTTGCCGTGGTCAATATGGGCAATGATGGCAAAATTACGAATGTTTTGAGAATCAGGCATCGTGCTCCGATCCTTCTATGATCTTTTCTTTGATAGCTTCTTCATCTTTAAGCTTAAAAAAAATACTGGGCCAGTTTCTGATTCTTTTCAGAATATCAATGAGGATACGCAGCTCTTTTAAATCAAAAAGATAGGCCAGAAAAATGTAGGTCATCAGGCCAAAGGAGAAAACCAAAAGTGTTAAGACCAAAAGGTTGGCCACATAGCTGGTATCGATAAAAACCTGGTCTAGGATTTTTACCGGCAGGTAAGTAACCAGACCCATAATGGTGGCAGCGGTAAAAATTTTAGTGGCAGGCAAAATCAATTTTTTTCTTTCAAAGCCACCTACTTTTTTGTCTAAAATATAAAGCAGAAGCCCGGCATTGACGAAATTAGCCAGCGAGGCCGCCAAAGCCAGCCCTGCCACCTCCAGCCGAGTGTGGAAAAGGATCAGGGCGGCCACAACGTTAATCCCCACCGAGATTAGGCTTACGACAACCGGAGTTTTGGTGTTATGCAAAGCATAAAAAGCCCGCGCCAAAACATGCACCAGGCTTTGAGCGCAAATTGAAAGCGAAAAAAGTCCCAGTGTCAAGGCAGTGGAAAGGGTTGAGGCCCAATCGAATTTACCGGTACCCAACACCAAACGTACAATCGGCAGTCTTAACACTAAAAGGAAAACCGAGGCGGGAACGGTTAGAAACAAGATTTGATGGAATGAGTCCAAAAAGATCTGTTTAAATTTATCTAAATTTTTTTCGGTGTACTCTTTGGCTAAAGAAGGCAGGGCGGCAGTTCCGATCGCAAAAGCAAAAACACCCACCGGAAGGCTTTGTAAGTGCAGCGCCAGATTAAAAACACTGATGCTGCCGGCGCCTAGTAAAGAGGCTAAAATAACATCCACGGTGGGATCTATCTGGCTCACCGCCAACCCGAAGGTCCGCGGCAACATCAGACGGATCACCTCTTTCACTCCCTGGTGCCCCAAGTCCAGCTTTGCGGCGTAACGAAAACCGAAAGCGTAAATTAGGGGAACTTGAATGATAAAATGCAAAAAAGAACCCAGAATCACTCCCAAGGTTGGACCATAGATTCCGAGGCCTGGTGACAAAATAACAATTCCGGCGATAATCCCCAAATTGTACATTAAAGGCGCAACTGCAGGAACGAGAAACCTTTGGAACGACTGTAAAACGCCGGTTAAAAAATTAGAGGCAATGAGGAAAAATTGGCCTAGAAGCATCAGGCGGGTTAAGACTACCATTTTGTCAATTTGCCAGGGGGCTAACCCCGGAGCAATCAATTTTCCCAAGGGATAGGCAAAAATAAAAATGAGGCCGGCCAACGCGCCAAAAACCAGGAAAGAGGCGTTTAAAACGGAGTTGGTGATGGCAAAAGCCTCTTTTTCTTTGCCCCGTGAGAGATATTCGGAAAAAACCGGAATAAAGGCTGCGGACAGGGCACCCATTATTATCAACTGAAAAAGAATATCCGGAAGCCTGAAAGCGGCAAAATAAACGTCCAGATCAGCGCTGGCACCAAAATAAGAAGCTAAAAGCCGGTCACGCAAAAGCCCCAGAAAACGGGAAGCTAACATCATCAGGGCGATAACTGCGGCCGCTGAAAGAATATTTTCTTGTTTTTGTTTAAAAAAATTGGTGCCGTTTTTCAAAAAATTGGAAACCATCGCAAAGCCTTGCTTTCGTCGTTAACTTCTGCTAAAATACTCTACATTAAATTTGAATCTATGCGTCTGGCCTGACCTTGAGTAAGGAATCCCGTCCGTTTTGTCTCTTGCCCCACGGGATCCTCACGTCCCCGCCGATTCGGCGGGTCCTCAGGATGACACTGATCTTTCAGTTTTGACTTTTTACTTTTGAGTTTTAACTTAACTATTATGCCAGTTACCAAAACCGCTCGCAGAGCTTTAAGAAAATCTATAAAACAAGCCGAGTTCAACCAGAAAGTACGCCGCAACCTAAAGCGGCTTATCAAACAAAACTCCATTGCAACCTCAGAGACGGACAAACCGTCTCTTTTGACTAAAACTGTGAAAGCGATCGATAAAGCAGCTAAAAGAAGAATTATTCATCCCAACAAAGCCGCACGGATAAAATCGCGTTTAGCCAAACTGACAAAGACTCATACTGAGAACCCTACACCTGTCCCGCTTCGGAAAAAATCTAAGAAGACTTCTCGACGAAAATCAAAACCCAAATCCCAAAAGTAATTTCTAATTTAAAATTTCTAATCAATATTGAATTTTTAATGTTTAAACATTAAAAATTAAACCTGTGTCATTCCCGACCTCAACCGGGAATCCCGTTGTGTTTACTCTGCTTCCCGCTCTGCTAAAGCTTAGCTTTTTAAAAAGCAAAGCTAAGCTTTCCATATTCATTCCCCACAAGACACTTGTTTAGTAGCCAGATGTCAGCAGCTGTCTTTCAGTTTTGACATTTGCGTTTGTCCCGCCACTTGAGCGGGAGAAACCTTTGGCCAAAGCTAAGTGTTTTAAGATTTCCATCTAGATTATGGCGATTCTCACGTTCGCCGCTACAAAACCTCATCCAAAATCAATGTTACCTCCGCCAGAGGCGGTGGTTTGACACCAGCCTGAAAGGCATTATTACTTTAGGTTATCCTTGCTGATCCTTCAGCTGTTGCCATTTGACATATTTGCGTATTTTCTCCC
>Ga0100394_1000265_pt1 | contig 42841 bp, 46 predicted proteins | sample CryGeymeta201518_FD_81549 | JGI IMG/M metagenome (GOLD analysis project Ga0100394, IMG submission 81549) | Groundwater microbial communities from Crystal Geyser aquifers in Utah, USA - Crystal Geyser metaG 2015-18 | ecosystem: Environmental > Aquatic > Deep subsurface > Groundwater | place: USA... | reverse complement strand
TCCGCCGCCGCAATTTCACTGGCTGTACCCTTAAGGCAATACCCCTTAAATTTATGCTCATCAACTGCTGTTAAGCTTGTTTTGTTATTATTCGCGAGATTTTCTCGCGTTTTGCCTTTATAAAGATCCAGAAGATATATAATTCCCTTGGGATCTATTTTTACTATGCCTTTACAGGAAGAATGCGGGGCTGCATTTTTATCTATGGTAGATACAATCACAAAGTTTTGTTTATTAAAAAAATCTATCACATCTTCATTGAGCTTCATATTTTACTTTTTATGAGTTTTGCGAAACTCATCCCGAAATCATAACACGCCTTTTTATCGTTTTCGTCAGGCACATGTTTAACGGATACAGACGGCTGAATAATTTCAAGGCCTAATTCTTTATAAACTTTTTCTATTGAAACTACCGCTCCTCCTGACCAGCCATACGAACCGAATGCCGCGGCAATCCTATTTTTCGGTTTAAGGCCTTTTAAAAAAGATAAAAACCCTGCCATAGTAGGCAACATATCATTATCATGAGTTGATGAACCGATAATAAAACCCTTTGAATCAAACATCTCTGCGATTATTTCCGTCAGGGATGTTTTATTAACATTAAACAACGCGACGTCCACACCGCTGTCTTTTATAGCATCGGCTATTTTTCCAGCCATGATTTCGGTTGAACCCCACATACTGTCAAATATAACAGTTACTTTTTGTTTTGACTTATTTTGCGACCACAACACATACGCGTCTATTATCTTTGAAACATTTTTACGCCATATTATACCGTGGCTTGTTGCCAAAACATTTATCTTTATGCCCAATTTTTTAACATCCTCCAGTTTTTTAAGTATTACAGGCGCAAGAGGCCACAGTATATTAGCGTAATACTTTATCGCTTCAGCCATCAGTATATCCCGGGAAACCTCGTCGTCAAATCTTTCGCTTGTAGCGTAATGCTGGCCAAAAGCGTCGTTTGAAAACAGGATTTTGTCTTCAGCGCAATAAGTAAACATGCTGTCAGGCCAGTGAATCATAGGTACCTCTATAAAATCCAGGTTTCTTTTTCCTATGTTCAGTTTATCGCCTGTTTTTACTACATGCACCATGTCAGAAGGAATATCGTAATTCTTTAAAAGCCCTTCTTTGCACTTGGCTGTGCTGTAAAGCTTTGCCTTTGGGCAAAGTTTAACAAGTTCAGGCAAGGAACCAGTGTGATCTGTTTCAAGATGGTTGACTACTATATAATCTATTTTCGCGGGATCTATTATGCTTTTTATATTGTCTATCCACTCCTTGGCAAAAGGCGCATATACTGCATCTACCAGCGTAATCTTATCATCCATTATAAGATAAGAGTTATAAGTAGTGCCTCTGGCTACAGTGTATGTATAACCATGGAAACGTTTAAGATTCCTGTCGATTGCGCCTACCCAGTAAACATCATTTGCTATTGTTACAGGCTTCATATTATCCTTCCATTACAAACTGATCTTTTCCTGCGCCGCACTCCGGACAAACCCATGTATCAGAAATATTTTCAAAGGCAGTGCCTGGTTTTACGCCGTTATCAGGATCTCCCTTTGCAGGGTCATATATATAATTACAAATCGTACATCTGTATTTTTTCATAACAACTACTTTAATTATGAAATATCAGTTTACCGCCCCAGATCAAAGCTATGCCTAAAGATATAAAAATGAGCTGCTTCAACGCCTTTTTCGGGTTAATCTCTTTTCCCAGCTCAGGCATAAGGTCTGTGCAGGCTATATATATAAATCCGCCTGCTGCAAAACCTAATATATGACTGGTAAGCCCCTCTATTCTGGCAGCAAAAATATAAACAATAAAAGCGCCCAAGAACGCTGTAAGCGCTGTCAAAAAATTGTAGAATAATGCCTTCATCCTGCTAAAACCTCCGTAACACAATATGCCAAAATCACCCAATTCCTGAGGTATCTCATGTAGCAGTATTGCAATAGTTGTGATTATGCCCAATGACCGGCTTGTTATAAACGCCGTGGCTATTATCATGCCGTCTAAGAAATTATGTATGCCATCGCCTATAAGGTTCATATATTTGAATGTATGAATATCACAGTCGCCCTTATGACAATGATACCAAAACAGAAATTTCTCCATGATAAAAAACAACATTATACCAAAAAGCACGGAAACGAAAATATTTTCGCCTGCTACATCAAATGCCTCAGGCAATATATCAAGAAATGCAGCCCCTAAAAGCGAGCCTATGGCAAAACTTACCAGTATAAAAAGGATTTTATCAAGGGATGTCTGCTTTTTTATAAAAAGCGTGAATATGCCTATTAAAGATACAAGGCTTACTATGGATATGCTTATTATTATATATAGGAGGGTCATGGTTAATTATTATACAATGTTACGCGTAAAAATTCAAGCTCAATAACCTTGGAAATTTTCCGTTACAACAGCCTCTGTCGGCATATGCAATTCATTTAGCAGTATATTTTTCATTGCGCTAACCATCTCCGGCGGTCCGCATATATAAAATCTTCTCTCAGCAAAATCAGGTATAGCTTCCTCTATTATATGGCTATCTATTCTGCCTATTTTACAATCTATGCTGCCTGCAGGCTCGCTAAGCACATTTACAAGTTTAAATTGCGGATTTGCTGCTTGCATATCCTCAAAATCCTGCCTGAACACTATATCATCCACTGTTTTATTCACATATAGCAAAGCTATGTTAAAGTCGAGTTTTTTATCAGTGGCGTACTTTATCATACTTCTTATCGGAGTAATGCCTATACCGCCTGAAAGAAAGGCTATTTTCAACGGCTTCTCATCAAGGATAAAACTACCCATAGGATACTCAATAAACACAGTATCGCCTGATTTTAAACCATCAAGCGCTTTTGAAAAATCGCTGCCTGTAAGCTTCTTTGTAACCTCTAAATATCCTGTCTCTGTGGGAGAATTTGAAATCGAAAGATATCTCTTTAACTTATTTTCTCCGATTTCAAGGCGTAAAAACTGGCCTGCCTTAAAAGGCAACTGCTGCTCCGGTAAAAAACGCAGGCTCCTTACATACTCTGCCCTTTTTATTACACTTACAACAATGGCTTTCTGCGGCTTCATATAATTTTAACCTATTTTTATCTCTTTCAATCCCTGCCATAGCCCGTGTATATTGCAATAGCTTGATGCGTATATTGCGCCCGGCTTATCTGTCTTAAAACTAACCGAAACTTCCGGGTACGTATAAATACTGCTTGTGTCAGGCCCCTGAGCTGAAGCGCCATGCGCTGTGAAATCGGCCCTGACTATCTGGTACGGAAACTTTTCGCCTGTTGCCTGAAAATAAACCTCTATCCACGCTATATGATGTTCTGTTTTGTTTGGATGCGCTATACTTTTGCCAACGGTTGCCGTTATTTTAAAAAATTCGCCCTTTTTAATATTTTCCGGCGCGTCTATTACCGGGGCATGTTTCTCCGCCTTCCAGTCTGCGCTCTGAAATAAATCTTTTAATTCCGCCATGGTTAAATCCTCCAAATTTTACCAGCTATCTCGATTTGTAAAATTTGTCCCGAGTCACCAGATAGCACGTTTAGTGACGAGGGACTCATCTTTTCCTACTCAACATCTCTTCTAAGTCTTTTCTTGGGTTTCCTATAAGCCTTAGGTCGAACTTATCCTGCACCACCTGTAAAACATTTTTTGTAAAAAATGCGGGCGGCGTCGGACCTATATACATACCCTTTATACCAAGATACAACAATGTAAGCAATATGGCAACTGCTTTCTGCTCATACCATGAAAGCACAAAGCTAAGCGGCAGTTTGTTTACATCTGTATCAAAAAGTTTTGCTAAAGCAAGGGCTATTTGTATCGCCGAATACGCGTCATTGCATTGGCCAACATCAATAAGCCTTGGTATACCATCTATATCGCCAAAATCCAATTTGTTAAACCTGTATTTTCCGCAGGCAAGCGTTACAATAACGCAATCCTTTGGCACCATCTTGGCAAACTCTGTATAATAACTTCTGCCGGTCTTTGCCCCATCACATCCGCCTACTAAGAAAAAATGCTTGATCTTGCCTGATGTAACAGCAGCTTTAATTTTATCAGCAAGCCCAAGAACAGCTGTATAATGAAAACCTGTAGATACCTTTGTGCCTGCAGTATCAAGTAAAGGCGGCAGTGATTTTGCCATTTTTATAATCTGGCTGAAATCCATTTCTGTTATATGCTTTGCTCCGGGAACACCTGTAATACCCATAGTGAAAAGCCTGTCAAGGTATGTATCCTTATGCGGTATCTGCACACAATTTGTCGTAATCAAAATAGGGCCGCTAAAATATTTAAACTCATCCTTCTGATCCTGCCATGCCCCACCGTAATTACCTACGAGATTCTTAAATTTTTTTAATCCCGGATAACCGTGAGCAGGCAGCATTTCACCGTGAGTATAAATATTAACGCCTTCAGGTTCTGCCTGTTTCAAAAGTTTCTCCAGCGCCAAAAGGTCATGGCCTGTAACTAATATACCTGGGCCTTTCTTTGTGACTATTTCAACTATTGTTGGCACAGGATTTCCAAAGGCCTTCGTATGCGCATTGTTAAGTAATTCCATAATTTTAAGATTAATCCTACCGCAACGCAGCGCCATATCAAGGTGCTGATTTAAATCAAAACTGACGTTGGTCAACGTAGTAAACAACGCCTCGTGCATAAAGGCATCAACCTCTTCATCTCTTGCCCCAAACTCTCTTGCATGATACGCATACGCGGCAATGCCCTTTAAACCATATATTAATGTATCCTGCAGGCTGTGTATATCTTCATTTTTCCCGCATGTCCCGATTTTTGACGCGCATCCTGTGCCGCCTGCGGCTTGTTCACACTGATCGCAAAACATATTTTAACCCCCTGTTAAATCTGCCTTTAAACCGCAACCACCTTTTTTATCTCTGGCACATCTTTTTTTATCGCCTTCTCAACCCCATTAACCATTGTCATCTGCGACATAGGGCATCCGCTGCACGCGCCCTGAAGACGAACCTTAACAACTCCGCCTTCAACAGATACTAATTCTATACCACCTCCATCTGCCTGTAAATGCGGCCTTATGGTATTTAACGCTGCTTCCACTTTCTTCTTCAAATCATCCGCCATTTTCTATCTCTCTTTCCCGGTGCCAGGCACCGCATTTTAACCCATTGAAATTAAACAAGTTACAAACCAAAATATTCTAAAATCGGCTTTATTATAACCACTCCTCGCTTAATACCTTACCTTTCAAACTAACAATCATAGATTTAATAGGTATCTTTCTTTTTGCTGTTTGCGCTGCCTCCTGTGCTAAAGCAACCAGGCCATGGCAGCAAGGAACCTCCATAGTCATAACAGTAAGCGTGTTAATCTTTGCGTCATCTATAAGAGATTTTATTTTTTCTATATAAATCTCTTTGCCCTCGTCAAGCTTCGGACATGCAATCGCCAAACTTTTTCCTTTTAGATAATCTTTATGAAAATCGCCTACAGTATAGGCAACGCAATCCGCTGACAATAAAACATCTGCTTTCTGAAAATACGGCGCTATTGGAGATACAAGATGTAACTGTATAGGCCACTGCCTGAGCTGCGACTGCCTTGTGCCTTCTGCATCCCCTGCGCCTGCTTGTTCTTTTGTAAAGTCCATCATCCTTGAACCAGGGCATCCGGACATACCACCATGAACATGCTTTGGTTTTTCTACTTTCATATCTATCCCTCTTTCCTTTAAAAACTCAAGCGCTTCCTTATAATATTTATCCTGGCCGTGGCTTTTTAAATGTTCTAAGTGCGCCTTAATAGTATTTTCACCGTGCTTTACGATGTTTTCCATTGTTTTTTTCTCATCGTATTCAACGGCTTCTCTTTCCTCTATAGTAATGGCACCCTGCGGGCAATGCCCAAGGCAGGCGCCAAGCCCGTCGCAAAACAAATCGCTTATAAGCCTGGCTTTTTTATCTATCATTTGAATTGCGCCTTCAGGACAATTAGGTATACAAAGCCCGCAGCCATTACATTTATCAGAATCTATTTTTATTATCTTGCGTTTTGCCATACTCAACTCCCTTTTATCAGATCCTTTATCGTTATAGTGCCAAGCTCTTTTTTAACATATACTCCTATCGCATCCAGTTTTTTTTTAAATATACATTTTTTAACATCATGGCACGGCCCAGTTTTAAATGTATGCTCGCAAAGCATAAAAGGCCCCTGAAATACCTGCATGATATCTGTTATAAATATTTTATCTGCCGGTTTATTCAATCTGAACCCTCCGCATGGGCCCTTAAACGACAAAAGCAGGCCGCATTTATTCAGCGCCTGCAATATTTTACGCAAAAACGGCTTTGGTATCTTAAGGCATTTAACAAGATCTGTCACGCAGGCAATATCACCCTTTTTCTTATTTTTTGCTATGCAGCAAAGCGCTCTTATTGCGTAATCAGTATCTTTTGTTATAAGCTTCATGTTCTCGCTTTCGGCGGGGACACCTCTTTAAGAGGTGTCCCCGAAATTTTAAAGTGTGGCAGTTTAATGTCTTGCCAGGGACAAAATACTACAACCTTCTTTACAGTGCGCAACCGGGCGCAGCATATATCTGACAGTCACTTTCATATTACACCTCCAAATTTTACCCACTATCACGGGTAGTAAAATTCGTCCCGAGCCCCTCGCCGCAAGCATTTTATGTGCTGGCGTCTCGGGACGAGGGACTTCCTCTAACTGGCCAGTTCGGCCTTTACCTTGTCTGTATATTTTTTCGGGTCCTTGTTAAACGCTTCTACACAACCCGCACAGCAAAAACCTATCTTCTCGCCATTGACCACAGCATAATATTCTGTGTCTTTTGAAATCTCCCCTCCCATTACAGGGCATGTCCTATTTATAGGCACAAGCGCCGCTGCATCAACCTGACCGCCATTAACATTTGTCTTCTCGCCTGCATAACAGGTGCCGCACACAACGTAAGAAATACCTGAAAAAACAAACATAACAAGCGCTGTTAATGCTACTACTGTCATAATCCTCTTCATAAAAATCACCTCCAATTTTTCCAGTTATCACATCTTAAAAAATTGTCCCGAGTGACCAGCTATCTCGTTTAGTCGCGAGGGACTTTCTCATCTTTATAAATGATACCATATTAGTATCATATTGTCAATAAAAAAATACAAAGTATTTTTTTATTGATCCTGAGCCCCTTTTTTGGGACGAAGGATCTTTTTTAACGCATAAAAATACAAAGTATTTTTTCAAGACGTCTCGCTGCGTTTTCGCAGGCGGCTTTCAAATATAGCATAAAGAGTAGGCACAAAAAGTAAAGTAACCAGGGTTGAAACTGAAAGCCCGCCTATCATAGTAATACCTAAAGGCTGCCATGTCTCAGACCCTTCTCCGCGCGAAAGCGCAAGAGGCAGGAGCCCGGCAAGCGTTGTTATAGTTGTCATTAAAACCGGCCGCAGCCTTTCCTTGCCGCCTGTTGTAACTGCTTCAATCATTGACAGCCCGCGGCTGCGCAAAATATTTATATAACTTATAAGCACTATGGCATTATTGACAACAATACCCATCAACATAATTATTCCCAAAAATGTAATAAGGCTCAATGTTGTGCCTGTTAAAATAAAAGCGACAAACACGCCTGTAAAAGTAAACGGCACTGCAAACATGACTATAAATGGATCAAGTAAAGATTCAAACTGCGCTGCCATAACCATATATACCAGCATGATGCCTAAAAGCAAAAGAAGCGTCAAGTCCCTGAATGCTTTTTGCTGCTCTTCTGCTTCTCCTCCAAAATTTATCATTATATCAGCCGGCATCGTCAGTTTATCAAGTTCTTTTTTGATGTCATCCTTAATCTTTCCTGCAGAGCGGCCGTAAACGTTGCACTCCACCCTTAACACCCTTTCCCTGTTCTGCCGCTCTATTTCAACAGGGCCTGCGGCCTCGTAAACCTTGGCAAAATTTGAAAGCCGCACCTGTTTTCCTGTTACAGGAGAAACTATTGACATGTTCTCTACATCCTCTATCTTCGAACGCGACGCCTCTTCAAGCCGCACATTAATATCATAGGTTTCGCCTTTTTCCCTGTATTTTGTTGCTGTAGAACCTTCTATGTAAGTATTGATTGTAGACGCTACTGTATTCATAGTAAGGCCAAGAAGTGCAGCCTTTTGCCTGTCAACTTTTATCCTCAACTCAGGCCTGCTTATATCCCTTGATATACTGGCGTCAACCGCGCCGGGCGTGCTTTCTATAATACGTTTTACCTTTACGGCAAATGCGCCTGTCTCCAGAAAAGAATGGCCTATAATTTCAACCTGGATTGCCTTGCCGCCAAGGCCTGTTATCATACTGCCTATCGGATTACCAGTGGCAACATCAATCTTCATCACGCCCGGTATCTTCTGTATCTGAGCCCTTACAACCTGGCCCACTTCTTTAACCGAACGCTTTCTTTCTACCTTTGGCAGAAGTTTCGCGCCGCTTCTTACAACATGCTTTCCGGCTGCTCCGCCCATTACCCTGCCCTGGCCCGAGGTCTCTCCGCTTCTGACATAAATAAATTTTGCCTCAGGCACATATTTCTGAAATATGTCCTCTATCCTTTTTGCCACCTTATCCGTTTCTTCAAGCCGCGTGCCAAGGGCCAACTCAACGGTTACACGGATATCTCCGGAATCCTCCTCGGGAATAAATTCATGGCCTATAAAACGCGTTAACAATAAACTTACTATAAACGCTGCTGTAAACGTTATGATAACAATTTTCTTATGGCGCAGGCAAAACCTGAGCGCCTTTGAATAAAAATCTTCCCAGCCGGCAAACATTTTTTCTGACAATCTGTAAAATCCTGTTTTAGAAATAACCCGTCCGGGTTTTAACATCTTAGAGCAAAGCATCGGCGTAAAAGTAGTAGCTGTAAAAAGCGACGCAATAAGCGTAACTGTCACTATAACCGCAAGCTCCCCGAACATTATACCCACAACGCCTGTTATAAAAAACATCGGCAGAAATACCATTACAGTAGTCATTGTAGAAGCGCCTATCGCCAGAAAAATCTCTGATGCGCCTGACATGGATGCTTCCTTGGGACTCTTGCCCTTTTCGATGTGGCGCGAGATATTATCCACGACAACAATGGCATTATCAACAACCATTCCCGCGGCTATTGCCAGAGATGAAAGGCTTATTACATTTATAGTCTTGCCGCTTAAAAAAAGATATATAAACGCGACCAGAAGCGAAAAAGGTATTGTAAGCGCTATTATTATGCTGCTTGAAAGCCTCCTTAAGAAAAACCACACAACAAGTATTACCAAAAATATCCCTATCCATACAGTACTCTTAAGCGACTGCAGAGCGCTTACAATATCTTTTGATGTATCAAAAATTATATACATATTGACATCTGCCGGCAGCGTCTTTTCAACCTGCTTAAGCCGGTTTTTTATCATGGTCGCTACTTCAACAGTATTTGTGCCTGTTTGCTTCTGCGCCATCAGTAATAATGACGGCTGCCTGTTAAACCTGATCTTCATTAATTCTTCTTTAAAACTGTCCTCAACGCGCGCTACATCCTTAAGATAAACATACTTGCCGTCACGCGTTCCTATTATAATCAGGTTTATGTCATCAGGTGTTGCAAATTCACCCGGTAGCCGCACAAGGTAGTCAGTGAGCCCGGACTTTATGCTGCCTAACGGCTGGGTAACATTTTCCTGTTTTAGCGCCTTATCTATATCCAGCACTGAAAGCCCATAACCTTCAAGCCGCTGCCTGTTTATTATAATATTGATCTGTCTTTGCAGCCCGCCAAAAATCTGCACGGTTCCCACGCCCGGCAGCTGCCTTAAACTGTCGCCCACTCTTTTGTCTATAATGTCGTAAAGGTCAGGATAATTCTGCTGGGCAGTAACCCCCATAAAAATAATAGGTGTGCTGGCTGTGTTAAATTTAAATATAAATGGATTATCCATTTCATTGGGTATATCAGGCAGAAAACGCTTGGTAAGCTCTATGCGGTCGCGGATATCGTTAGATGCCTCGTCGAGATTTGTACCCCATTTAAATTTAAGGGTTATTAACGATATGCCTTCTATTGAACGCGATGTGAGCTTTTCAATCCCGGGCGTTGTGGCAAGCTGATTTTCCAATGGCTCAGTAACCTTTATTTCAACATCTTCGGAACTTGCGCCCGGATAAGAAGAAATAACCGTTATTGCCGGAGGTTCAATCTCAGGCATCATATCAATGCCAAGTTTTGTTAAACTGTAAAAGGCCACTATTATGATGCCTAAAAATATCATCAGGTTCGTGACTGGCCTTTTAACTCCAAATTCAGGCAAACTGCTCATATCTCTACTCCTCTGCCTCAACTGCCATACCGTCTTTAAGGCGCTGCTGGCCCATTATCACAACTAAATCTGTCTCTTTCAGGCCTGCGGTAATCTGGACATACGGGCCCTGCCTTACCCCGAGCCCGACTTTTTTAAGCGCCGCCTTATTGTCCTCAACGGTATAAACATAAACCTCCGGCTCTCTTCCTAAAAGCGATTCTTTTAAAACAACCGGCACTACCTTGTGTTCTTGTATAATAAGCCTTATATTGGCAAACATTCCTGAATTAAGGCGATGCTCCTGATTATCTATTGTTATTTCAACAGGCGCTGTGCGCGTTACCATATCAACAATGGGCGTTATTTTTGTAATCACACCTTTAAAGTCTTCGTTGACATACGCGTCAACATTAATTATTGCCTCCTGAGCCAGGGTTATCCTGGGAATATATTTTTCCGGCAAATCAAGGATTATTTTTACCTTATCCATATTAATCGCCAAAGCAATTGGCGTTTGCGGTGAAACACTCTGGCCTATATCAACATAGATCTCTCCCAAAATGCCGTTCATCGGGCTTTCAACTGGTGCCTTTTCAAATTTCAGCCCTACTTCGTCACGATCAATATAAGCCAGCGTCTCGCCCTTTATTATTATATCGCCGTCTTTTTTTAATTTTTCAATAATCTTTCCGCTGACCTTCGAATAAACAACTGCTTCATCCTGCGCTTTTATATTGCCTACATATTCAATGGCCTCGCTAAGATCCCTGACTTGCACCCTGCTTACTTTTACAGGAATAACCTTAAGGCCTTCCTGTTTAGCTGTTTCGGTTTTTTGGCACCCTGCTGTAAACAAAAAAAGAATTAACGATAAAAACATAACTTTTGACTTCATTGTATCCCCCCTGTTGCCTTGACAAAACTTTCACTTGCTATTGTATAATCATATAATGCTTGTTTATAATTAAAAATCGATACGCGATATCCGAGCGATATATCATCCAAATCAAGCGAGCTTAACATACCAACCTTGTATTTATCTTTTGCTGTCTGAAAAGTATCGCGGTATAAATCAACTTCTGCTTTTGAGGCATCTATTTTTACAAATGAACCCTTTAAATCCAAATACGCCTGTTTTAATTCCAACGCTATATCCTTTACTGTCTTGTCCTTAAAAAGCTGGGTCTGTTTTAAATCAGCTATTGCCTGATCAACCTTTGCCTTTGTTGCCCAGCCATCAAATACAGGCCATGAAAACGTAATACCCACCACGCTGTAATCCTGCCAGCCCTTCCCCGGAGTAAATGTTAATGATGCATTAGAACGGCTGTAATAATCCCACGACGCGTATACGCTTGGCCTTGCGCTCGCCTTTGCCACTTCAATGGATTTTTTATCCGCCTGCTCTTGCGCTGTATACTGCTTTATCTCTGGCCGGTCCTGGATCGCCTTAAGAAAGGCTTTGTCAAACGCAAATTCCTTCTCATCATATATAAATTCACCTTCGGGTATTATTTTTGCGTCTTTATCAAGGTATAAAATATTATTCAACAACTCCTGGCCGCTTGCCACCTGATTTAAAGACGCCCGATACGCTTCTTTTGCATTGGCAAGCGATGACTGCACATTAAGTATATCCTGCCTTGATGTCTCGCCTTTATCGTAACGCTTTTTAAGCATAATAAGGTGTTCTGTAGAGTTTGTCAATATAGCCGCATTTAACCTGACGTAATCAAGCGCCAATAAAAGCGTGTAAAAGGCCTTTTTTACGTTTAATACGGTTTCAAGTTTTGTTTTATCAAGCAGCGCCTCTTGCGCCTTTAAAGAATATTTGTCGCGGCTTACCGAAGCAACTGTCTTACCACCTTTATATATATACTGCTTAAGAGTTGTCTGGGTCTTTGTCTCGGGTATACTCTTCGCATAATAATCCATTGTGCTTACGCGGCTTGCCGTAAAATCAAGCGTGGGGAAAAATCCTGCCTGCGCCTCGGATATCTTTGACTGCGCTATTTTTACATCCTCTGCCTTTAATAAAATATCCCTGTTCTGCCTTAAGGCAAGCCCCACAGCTTCATCAATGTTTAAAAGGACCTCTTCTGCCCTGAGATTGCAGCTTGAGCCTGTTATCATTAAAAATACTATGAAAAATAAAATAATCTTTTTCATTATTCGCCTGTAAATTCTTTATCGTTTGTGAGTATACTATGGATACGTGTAATTATCTTTAAATAATCTCCGCGCTCTTTCTCGGATATCATGCCGAATACCTTTATAATAGCTGCCCTGCGCTGTTCTTTTATCTTTTTTACAAGCGCTGTACCCTTCGGCGTTAATTTTATATTTATCACGCGCCGATCTTTTAAATCATATAGCCTCGCCACTAAACCATCCCTTACCATCCTATTTACAATACCGGTCATTGCCGCTGTACTGACGCTCATAAAGCGGGCCGCGTCAGTCATCTTAGCCTGGCCGCGGCCATTTATAAAACCCATCACAAGAAACTGCGGCAATGTAATCTTTCCTTTATACAGCTCCTCGGAATTACGCCTTGAAAACTCTCTTATCAAAACAGGCATAATCTCGTTAAGCTCATCCGCAAAATTGTGTAAGGACATTGGTTTCATGGTCAATTTCATTAACTATATAAACTATTAACTACTATAATTATTAACTACATTAACAATTATACCATAAAAAAGCCGTTTGTCAACGGCTTTTTTACCGGTGCCAGGCACCGCGTTTTAAGTTGTCTATTTTCAATATGTTACAATTGATTTTCTACCGGAATCTCGTTTTTCAAAACAATACGCGAAGTGATCTCTGCCGCCTTTCTACCCGAATAAAGCATACCGGCAAATGTCGGGCCCATACGCGGGATACCCCATACAGCTGAAACTGCCATGCCGGCCACTATTAATCCAGGGTAAACCTCGCCAGTATTATTAACAATTAAATCCTCTGATGTATTGGCATCCATGGCCCCTGTGCCTTTAAGTTTAAGCAAACCTTTTTTCTCCAGGCTCCTTGCAACATACGCATCGTGCCCGGTTGCATCAATAACAACCTTTGCCTCTATTGAAATCGGATCAACACATGAAATCTGCCTGGGAAGCGCTGAGACAGGAGCCCAATTAATAACAATGCCTTCCACCCTTTTATCTCTCAAAACCACGTCATCAAACTTCGTCATGTTTAAAATCCTCGCGCCCGCATCGCAGGCCGCTGAGATAAGCTTGGAACATGCATTGGGCCCATCTGCCGTTAACAAGCCGTCTAAAGTCTTCTTATAAGGTATATTTAATTCATCAAGCATCTCTTCGGCAGGTGAGCGAAACGTAAGCGTATTCATAAGATATCCGCCTATCCAGAAACCGCCACCAAGATAATTATTAACCTCTATCACAAGCACCTTAATGCCTTGTTTTGCTAAATCCCTTGCTGCAACCAACCCGCTCGGGCCTGCGCCTACAATAATTACATCTGAAACAATGTAATCACTAAACCAACTGTTAAATTCGCTTAATATCGCCCTGCTTATCTTTGCATCGCTCACCTCTTTAAAGGATGTCTTAATAAAAAACCCCACGCCAATTTTGGCATAGGGTAAATTAATGTTATCTATTTTTCCTACGCTGGCATTATCCAGATCAGGTTCATAGGGTAATCCGATTTATCGAAACTCTCAGGCCGTCTCACGACCTCCCCACTATTTGATTATATTACAACACACGCAACAATAAATGTCAAATACTATTTACCCGAGAAGTTTTCCGCCAAAACCCCAATTAGATGCGTCAAACTCCTGTATAGATACATATGTGTACTGCTTCGGTTTTTTGGTTACCTTCTCAAGCGTTGCTGAAAACTCGTCTACTATCTTTTCCTTCTGCTCTTTCGTCAACTTACCCACCAATTTCAAATCAACATATGGCATATTTCACCTCCGATTTTTCCAGTAGAATATTTTTGTCCGAAAAATCGTCCCGAGCCGCCAGCTATCACAACTTGCGGCGAGGGACTTCCTTAATATACAGCTTCTTGCTTAACCTTTGACAAAACATTTTCCGAATCCACAAACCGCGATATTCTGTTAAACTGGCTCTGGCCCATCATCGTACCTTCATAATGCGCGCAAAGAAACAGATGTTTTTTGGCGCGCGTAATGCCCACGTAAAAAAGCCTGTGCTCCTCCTCTATCGAATCCTCGTCATCAAGCGAAAAACTTACAGGCAAAACTCCCTCCACCAGGCCCATCAAAAAAACCACGTCCCACTCAAGGCCCTTGGCTGAATGTATGGTGGAAAGCGTCAGCATATTTTCATGGCCGCTGAACGCGCCTTTATCAGGCGAATCAAGGGCAAAATCAGCCAAAAAGTCCGGAGTTGACTTATAATCTGCAGATATCCTTTTTATCACCTTTAAATCATTCATCCTATCTCTGGCGTCATCAAATTTATACTGCATGATAGGATTATAATATTCCAGCAATGCCTCAAACTGCTCTGACACGCTGCCTTCTGCAGCTTGCGCGGTTTTTAGAAAATTTACCAGCTCAAAAAGAGCTGTTGAATACGATTTCTTTCTATTTGCTGAACACAAAATACTTTTCACTGCTTCGTCAAAATTATTGGCATTGTTAATATCTTTCACTATGCCCGACGCTGTTTTTGGGCCTATGCCTTCAAGCAAAGTAAGCATCCTTAGCCATGAAAGCTCATCTTTAAAATTAACAAGCGCCTTCAGGTGCGCCAAAACATCCTTCACATGCGCGGTCTCATAAAATTTCATTCCCCCGAATAACTGAAACGGTATTCTTAGTCTGTTTAACTCAAGCTGCAGCGGAATGGATATATATGCATACCGAAACAGCACTGCCTGATATTTTAAATCCATGCCCTCAGCTGCCATAGATTTTACCTTGCGCGCCATCCAACCCGCTTCAGCATTTGTATTTGTAAAAAATAAAAGCTCAGGCCTGTCGCCATGCTCCTTATTGTAAGAATAGAGCTCTTTTGAATATTTGTTTTTCATATTCTTCAACACCGCATTGGCAACATCAAGTATCGGCTGGTGGCTGCGGTAATTTGTTTCTAATTTTATAATCTTACATCCGGGAAATCTTTCTGGAAAATCCATTATATTTTCATGCGATGCGCCCCTGAATCCGTATATGCTCTGGGCGTCATCGCCTACTATCATTATATTTTTATGATCCCTTGCCAGAAAGTATGTTATATCCGACTGCAATTTATTGGTATCCTGATATTCGTCAACCATTATATATTTATACTGCTCTGACAATTCTTTTCTTATGTCATTATTTTTCTCAAGCAGATTCCTTAAATAAACAAGCAGGTCGTCATAGTCTAAGTACCCCTTGCTTTTTTTATACTTTTTATATTCCTGGCTTATCGCTTCTACCTGAAAACTATATTTTAAAAATTGAGGGTATTCCTTATCCAAAATATCCTCAACGCTCATATTTTTATTCACAACCATGCTGAACACCTTACGCAATGTATCCTTGCGCGGAAATCTCTTATCTTTACCGTTAGTGTCAAATTTCGCAGAGCATATATTTATGGCCTCTTCAGCGTCTGACTCGTCAATTATAAAAAACTCGCCCAATCCTGACTGGACGGAATATTTTTTTAAAATCCTATAGGCAAAAGAATGAAATGTGCCGCCGTGAACAAGGCCGCACCTTACATCATGCCTTGAGGCGCGGCTTAACATCTGCTGCGCGGCTTTTTTTGTAAAAGTTAATAAGAGGATATTTTCCGGCTGGATTCCACTCTGAATAAAATGGAGCACCCTGTATTCTATTACGCGGGTCTTGCCGCTACCAGCGCCTGCAACCACTAGCACCGGCCCATCAATAGTCCTTACAACCTCAAGCTGCTGGGCGTTCAACTCCCCACCCACGGTGCCAGGCACCGCATTATAAGTTGTTTGTTTTGAATTAGTTACAAACGATTTCTTGATATTTTGGCTCATTAGGTATTAGTTTCTTTTTTGGTGAAAATGCACCCTTGTATAAACCATCTTTAAACTTCTTGAAATCTAATTTTAAACCTTCTTTTGTAAAATTTAAATACATAGTAACCTGATTAGATCTGTCAGGCGAAATCATATCCAAAATCAACTCCTTATCCACGAAATCATTTCTAGCTAAACCAATATAATGCCTATAACTGCTCCACTTGTATTCTTCAGGATGTTCAACTAGCCCTACCCTGACAGGATTTAGATGTACATATCTGGTTACTTCCAAAAGATAATTATCTTTGTCTATTAAAACTCCATGAAATCTTCCCTGAAAAAGATGGCCGCTGCGTTTGTGCACAGAATTAAAATGTTTTGTATATTTTCCATTTATATGATGCATTATTTCCGATATCGTCCCTTTCTCAGAAGTTTCAATGACAAAATGAAAATGATTTTGCATCAACGTATAAGCGTGCAACCTAAAGCAAAACTTGCTCTTTGCTTCTTTCAATAAACTAAACATCGCTTTTCTATCCCATTCATTATAAAATATCTTCTCTTTATTGTCGCCACGGCTTGTTATATGATAAAATGCACCTTCAAAACATAAACGAGGATTTCTGGGCATTTTGCGCTATAACTCCTTTAAATACAATATGTTAAAATGCGGTGCCTGGCACCTAACGGCGGCACCTAACGGCTTAAAACGAAATATAGACTTAAAAATATAGGCGTGGCAAGAAGGCTCACCATGTGGCCGAAGAATATTCCGTGGCTTATAAGAAGATCTTTCTTTTTATAATGGCGTATTATAACCGACAGCGACGTGGCAGGTGGCATAGCAAGCTGCATAATAATCAGAGTGCCTATCAACTGAGGCATGCCCAATTTAAGCACCAGCAGCATGCCCACCAAAGGCAGCACAATAAGCTTGGCAACTATAACAAGAGACATGTTTTTTATGCTTATATTTTTTAATTTTACATATGCCAGATTTGCGCTGACAACAAAAATTGCCATTGGCACAGTGCACTCACCCACCATTTTAAGCGGCCTAAATAAAACATCCGGCACTGATTTCGCAAAACCAAGATATATAAAAACAAGACTGAACAATGTTGCTATAACAGGCGGGCTGAATAAACTCGCCATATCAAATTTTCTGGATTTTTCAAAAGTAAGCATATATACGCCGAGAGACCATACGGCAAGATTAAATCCTAGCATAAATAAAAATATATAAACCAGCATGGTCCCAACCATGGCTTCCGGCAAGATGGCTCCTGCTAAAACAAGAGGTATATAGCCTGCATTCTGAAAACCTATCAAACTCATAAATTGTATTTTGGCCTGCTCGCCTTTTATAAATAAACTGAATATCCGACCGATAAAAAGCCCGAACCCCGTTATAACAATGCTCAAAACAGGAAAAAACCACCAGTAGGGATATGCATCAAAACTGAAATCCTTTATAAGCTGGCAGAATATCAAAGCCGGTAACGTAACCACAACAACAAGCCTGCTTAAAAAATTTAAGTTTTCTTCTTTCAGTATATTTGCTTTTACCAACGCATACCCTATTGCGCCGAGTATGATTATCTGCCCTATGGCAAGGCCTGTAACCTTAAAAGACTCAAAAAACATCTAAAACCTCTCTTTAAATAATGCCTGAAACTTTTCTATTTCCCTTTTTACATCTTTTCTGGTAACCACCGCTGATATGGCGCATAAACTATCAGCGCCCGCATCAACAACACTCTTTGCGTTTGATAAATTTATGCCGCCTATAGCAACAACCGGAATCTTAACGCGCTTTTTTATCTTCTTTATAATATCAATACCTGCAGCAGAGCCTGCGTCTTTTTTTGTCCTTGTGGCGAAAACCGGTGAAACGCCCAGATAATCAGCTCCTGCGCGCTCTGCAGCCATTGCCTCTTTGACATTATGCGCGGTAACGCCAATAATCTTATTTTTTCCTAAAATCTTTCTTGCTTTTTCATAAGGCAGATCTGACTGGCCTACATGAACACCGTCGGCGCCAACAGCCAAAGCAATATCCGCCCTGTCATTGATAAGAAACACTGCCTTTTTGACAATCTTTCTTAATTTCAACGCCTCTCTGTACAAAACTCCTGAATCTATGTTTTTATTTCTGTACTGGATTACCTTTACACCCGCCCTAACGGCGTTTTTTACATCACTGACATTGCCTTTACGACTTATACCGGAATCGGTTATAAAATAATAGCCCTTTATCATGCTGTTTTTTGCATCTTGCTGATAGTATCTTTATCCAGCAAATAGATACAATCAAAAATATTCTGCTTAAACTCCATCGGTCCTTTGGATTTAGCCGCTGCGCATTCCGCTGCTATACCAAAGCACGAAAGCGCTGCCGCAGAAGCCAAGGCCAAATCTTTTTCAACTGCGCTAAATGCGCCTATTACAGAAGCTGCCATGCATCCTGTGCCAACCACATGCGTCATCATTTGGTGGCCGTTTTTTACTATATAAACCTTGTTCGGATCAGTTACAATATCTTCCTTGCCTGTTATCACAACTGTGCAATTATATTTTTTTGCCAGGTTTTTAGCAACAATTATCAGATCCTTTTCTACGTTGCCTGCATCAACGCCTTTTGTCATTACGTTTTCGCCTGCAACCCTTGCAATCTCCGAGGAGTTTCCTTTTATAATATCAATCCTGGCTTCATTTAAAAGCTCTAAAGCTTTTTTATCGCGTAATTCAGTGGCCCCTGCGCCGCATACATCCAACACCACAGGGATACCCTTCTTATTGGCGCTTTTTGCAGCCAACTTCATTGCCTCCACAAAATCAGGCGTAAGCGTGCCTATGTTAAGCACAAGCGCCGACGCTATTTGAGCCATTTGAGCAACTTCCTCTTTGGCATGCGCCATAACAGGGGATGCGCCCAAAGATTTGACAATCTGGGCACAGTCATAAATAGTAACCCAATTAGTCAAATGATGCACCACCGGTTTCTGACTCCGGACTTTTTCCAGCAACTCATAAATATTCATATTTTTTTTATTTGGACCTTATAGCTACTACTTTTATAAAATCAGCCGCGTCTTCTATCTTGTCTGTTACACCTTCTAAATATTCGGCAAGCTGATAACTCAAAAGCAATGTCGGCGGGTCAAGCTTGGCATGTATTATACATCCTATCAATATCCTTTTCTGATCATCGGCATTATGTTCAATACGGTCCACTTCTTCACAATCTGTAAGCGCCTTTTTTAAATCATTTTTGATAATACTCTGTATCGCCTCTTTTAATCTTGTTATGGAAGTCACGATCAACTCAGTAGAAACAAAAATATTTTTCAGGATGTCTTCCGAAAGTTTTACTTCAATGAAACCTAAAAGTCTTGCCGAACCGTTTGTCCAGTCAGCTATCTTATCCAGCGTATTTACAAAATGCATAAAGTCTTCCCTGTCAGGCGGAGCTATAAGGCTTTCTGAAAGTTCCCTTACCATTTTTGAACGCAATATATCGGCAAGGTGTTCGCTTTCACCGGTCTTCTCTATAGCTACTGTCTTTGCATTCAGATCGCCTTTTATAAACGCGTTTACCGCGTCTGAAAAATGCGTGACTGTCTTATAGGTTTCGTCGACGTGTTTTTGCGCATCCTGCATTATAGCGTGTTCCTCGGCCATGCCCAGCCATCCCAAAATATTTCTCATCTCTTTCATTTTACGCCTCCAAATTTTTCTAGCTATCTCGATTTGTCCCGTTCACGGGATGCCGTGTTCGGCAAAAATTTGTCCCGAACCGCCTCTAATCACGTTTAGCGGCGAGGGACTATTTAAACAACATTATTCCCTTTAAAACAGAAAAACTCACCACTCCTGAAACAAACGGCGTTGCTATCCACGATATTATTATATTTTTTAGAATCTTTATATTCAAAACACGCAGGCCCCTTACCATGCCTACGCCAAATATTGCGCCTACAATAGAATGGCTTGTAGAAACAGGTATTCCAAACAAAGTATATATATGAACATTAAGCGCGCTTGCAAGCTGCGCTGAAAATGCCATAACAGGCACAAGGTTGGTTATTTCAGAACCAACTGTCTGTATAACCTTATAGCCCAATGTAATTATTCCAAATAGTATTGCCATTATGCCCAAAATAATACTGCTGTTTATGGAAAGTATGCCTGCGCCTGAAATCACGCCTACGCAATTTGCAACGTCATTTGCGCCCCATGTAAAGGCAACATAGCATCCGCTTGTTATAACAAGAAACACTAATATCGGGCGCGCGAACCTTCGCGGCACTATCCTGTAAAATGTATTTTTAACGATGATACATATTACAAAACCCATAATTGCCGCGCCCACAGGCGTCAGGATCCAGCACATAAAAACATCGAAAAGCACTTTCCAGCTTATAGGCGCGTGTACGGCAAGGCCTGCGCCTGCTACAGCGCCTACTATAGAATGACTGGTTGAAATAGGCATCTTCCAATGCGTTGCAAGCGCTACCCACGCGCATGCGCCAAAAGACGCCACAAGAGCCACATATAATGCTATATTTTTATCAAGTTGATCCAAAGGCACGATGCCTTTACCTACGGTCTTTATAACATGCGCCCCGTTAAAATATGCCCCTAAAAAACCGAATATGCATATTAAAAGGATAGCCTGGCGAAATGTCAATACGCGCGAACCAACGGCAACCCCTAAAGAATTGGCAGCATCATTGGCCCCTATGGACCAGCCAACGGCTATGCCCATCAATATTGTTATGGCTATTATAAATAAATGCATATTATTTTATAGTATACATGCCTGCGTGGGGGTTGTCAATTTTATCTTTAAAATTGTAAAAATTTACGCGTATTTTATTTGTTTATGTGGACTATTTTTGCCGGAGGAAAACCGTTGAAATACGTTGATGAAGCGATACTGTAGGCGCCGATATTCTCAGCATAAAGATAATCGCCTATCTCAAGTTCAGGCAGCGCCTCAGCGACTGAGATAGTATCAAACGCGTCACATGTAGGACCAAAAACCGCGCATACCTTTTTTTCGCCATCTTTAAATGCCTTTAAAGGATACTGGCAATGATCAAAAACTATCCCTGAAAACGTATGATACACGCCATCATCCAGGTAATAGCATATCTTTGAATTCCGGATGGCTTTTCCTATAATCCTGGTAACAAGGGTGGCTGCGTTTGCCACCATAAATCTGCCGGGTTCTGCAAGTATCTCTATTGTTTTGGGGAAAAGCCGGTCAATTTCTGCGTTCAATTTCTTGGCAAGCACTTTAAATGACTTTGCCTTGCTGTTATATCTTACAGGAAAACCGCCGCCTATATCAAGTATATTTATTTTGTGCCCTCGGGACTCTGCTTCTTTTAATATAGAGGCGGACAGCTGCAGGGCCTGCATATAATTTTCAAAATTATTGCACTGGCTTCCCACATGAAAACTTATGCCCTCGACCACAAGCCCGGCTTTAAAACTTTCAAGTATAAGATCCACTGCCTCGCCGGGATCAACGCCAAACTTGGACGAAAGTTCCACCATAGAACCTGTATTTGGCACCTTTATCCTTAATACAAGCCCTGCGTGCGGGCAGTATCTTTTTATCTTTTTAAGCTCATAAATATTATCATAGGTGACAAGCGGCTTATACTGGTCAAGCTTACGCAATGTTTCGATACATTTTATAGTGTTGGCGTAAATAATCTTGTCCCAAATAAAATCCTGCCGCCTTTTTTTGCCAAGGCGCTTTATATTCTGATACGCTGTCATAAATTCAGGAAACGACGCTACATCAAAACTGGCGCCCATCTTATAAAGAGTTTTGACTATCTCAGGATTGGAATTAGCCTTTACGGCATAATATGCCTGGATGCGGGGCAGGCTCTCTTTAAACTCTTTATAATTCTGGCGTATCTTTTCATGATCCAGCACAAAAACAGGCGTCTTATGCCTGCGCGCCATATTTTCAAGCCGCCTGAGCCATTTTCGCGAAGTCTTTGCCATAATATGCCTGTTTAGTCCCTGAAAAGGAAATTATCAAAACACCATATATTTTTCTCATCCAGGTATGATCTGGGGTTTTCCTTGAAAAAAATCCGGTAATTCTTAAGCGGCGTCCAGTCCGACGCCTGTGAAACAAGCTTTCCCAGATAAGGTTTTGCTATCTTCAACACGTAGTCATAGGGTAAATCATCGGGAAGGCAAAAACCCCTGTGAGGATTTTCTATCATCCACATAACAGCCGTAACCATCCCTGTCGCGACCTGCATTGTAGTGGCATTCTGATGAGGAACAATCTTTCTTGACTCATCAATGCTCAATATGCTTCCTGTCCACCAGGAATTATATTTGTGCCCCATAATAAGAGCGCCCAGTATATCCTCGCCCTTTGTTATTTCATCGCTCATAATGCGCAGCTTGGGCTGTAACTGGTAATTTTTGGCCCTGAGCTCATACAAAGAAACTAATGTTTCATCACAAGGCATGTAAGCATAATGCACGGTTGGCCTGTAAACCGCTTTTTTGCCTTTCCATACCGTAAGCCTGTTGGAAATACTAAATGCCTCCGCATGCCTTATCACCATACCTATTATATCAAAATTTGGCACCCATGAACGCACCCATGTATTCATCCCCATCTGGGAAAGAAAAATCTGGTTTCTCGGGCCCTCTTTAGGCACATGCGCGTAACGTGGGAGCTTTTTCTCATGCGTGCCCCATCCAAGCTCTGCTGGTGCTGTGCCCTCTTCCCTTAAACCCTCTATAGACCATGTGCCGACAAATTCATCCACCTCTTTCGGCTTGTCGGTTATCTGGGTATCGCGTTCGCTGCAATGTATAACCTTAACGCCCAATTCCATTGCAAGGCGCGCATATTTCTCGTCTGAATGCCCCTGTTTTAATAAATCCTCCAGCGCCTTTTGTGTTTTCTTGCCGGTATCCGAGTCCTTGACCGCCTTTTCGGCTATATCAACAAGGCCTTTTTTGGTAAAATGTGAAATCAGGCCCGGGTTTGCTCCGTGATCTACCACAAACGTCGTTGCAGGCCTGCTGAATTTTGAAAACATTTTTCTCAAAAGTATCTGGCGGAAATAAAGCGACTTTTTATACGGGTCCTTTTTATCAATATCCCGATACGGATCCCATTCTTCAACAGAGGTATTTGCATAAAGCACATTATTGTCATGGCACCATGTTACTATTTCATCGCAGCTTATATTCCATGCCAAATCTATAATAAGCCCGCCGCTGGAAACGTGTTTAGATAATTCCTCGGCCAGATTGCCGGGCGTAATCCTTGTCTGAAAATACTTCACCCCTTTTTCTATCCAGGATTTCAGATCATCGCGCTTGTCGGCGAAATCTATAACCGTAATATTTTTACACGGGATATCAATATGTTTAAGAAGAATTGGAAGAGTACATCTTGCCACTGATCCGAAACCAATTATCAAAACCTTGCCTTTAAAATCCATTCGTTTGCCTCCAAATTACCATAGTTTTTCTAAGTTGTAATTTGTCCCGAGTCCCTCGCCGCAACTATTTGCGTTATGGCGTCTCGGGACGAGGGACTTCCTTTTAAAATTTTAAGTATATTCATTTTACATCAAAAAAAAATTCTCTGCAAGTATTTTCATTGCAGAGAAACAACATTCGAAAAATTTTGCATATTATTTACTAATTATGAAACTTCTGACTCCAGTCTGTTTATCAGTTTCTCTGTTTCCTTGAGCACATCCGAAGGCAAAACTTTGGTTGTCTTAAGCTCGGTTCTTAATGACTTCAACGTGCCGAGCAGGCGCTTTATGACCTTGATCCTTTTTTGTTCCCACGCCTCTTTCGGCTCGAGCTCCTGGCGCTCTCTTATTAAAGTGGTAAGCCCTTTTTTCACCTCGGATGCGTCTTTACCTGACTCGAATAATTTTTTCTTCAGGTCAACGTAATCCTCTTTATCCAAATCTTTTCTCATGCTCGCCCGGCGCAAAAGATCCACTGACTCAACGCTTGGAGCCGACTCAATATACTTCGGCTCTTTATTCTCCAAAAAATAATACGACTTTAAAAGCTTGGTCGCGGTCTGCCTGCGTATGTGGATCTCTTTTGATGTATAAGCATCAAAATCTGTAAAGCCCCATTCTTTATACAACTTATCTTTATATACAGTATAAAGCACCCGGCCTAAATCCACCCATGATGCCTTAAAATCTTTTGCCGCTTTTTGCGCGCTTTCTCTTATATTGTCATTAATCATGGGCTTATTGTACCTCAAATAAAAACCCTCTGCAACAAAAATTGCTGCAAAGGGTAAAATTTTCTTAATTTTAAGTTATATCTTAACTACGTTTGTAGCTTGTTCGCCCTTAGGTCCCTTTTCGATGTCAAATTCGACCTTCTGGCCTTCTTCTAAAGACTTATAACCCTCTCCTTTGATAGCTGTATGATGCACGAATACATCATTGCCATTTTCCGGAGTAATGAATCCAAAACCTTTTTGATTATTGAACCACTTTACTGTTCCTGTCGCCATTACTTGTTACCTCCATTTCTTATGTATTATAGCAAATCGCAAAAAACCGCAAGGTTAGATGTTCGAACCATGCGGTTTAACCTTCTAATCTCTTGATTGCTATAATATTATTATACCATACTCTTGATTTTTGTCAAGTAAAATTTACTTTATTTTATGGCTATAAACTAGTATAATGATCAACATGAAAAAGCAGATTTTTTTAGCGCCTATGTCAGGCGTGACTGATTTAAGCTTTCGGGTTATGTGCCGTAAATTCGGCGCAGAGCATTGTTTTTTTGAAATGCTGGACGCAAAATCAGTGATCTACCACAGGCCAAAAACCTATGAGATGTTAAAAACCATTAAAAAAGATTCGCCCATATCAGTTCAACTACTGGGCACAGAACCCTCTACCATGCTTGATGCCGCGCAAAAGATACTGACGTTTACCAAGGTGTCTTCTCTTGATATAAATAGCGCCTGCCCGGCAAAAAAAGTCATAAAAAAAGGCGCCGGAGCAGCGCTCTTAAATAACCCGGCGCAGCTTGGTAAAATTATAAAAAAACTATCGTCTAAACTTAAAATACCTGTTTCAGTAAAATTAAGAACAGGCTTTTACAAAAAAAATATCCAGGACTGCGTAAAAACCGCAAAGATCTGCCAGGACAACGGCGCATCGGTTATATTCATACACGGCAGGACAATGTCAGAAGGGTATTCCGGAGATATTGATTATGAGTCGATAAGGGCTGTAAAAAATGCTTTGAGCATACCTGTGATAGCAAGCGGCAATATATTTAATGTTGTACTTGCAAAAAAAATGTTTGACCAGACAGGCTCTGACGGCATATTAGTAGCAAGAGGCGCGATGGGAAATCCCTGGATATTTAAAGAAATAAAAAACTATCTTGAAACAGGAAAAATTCCCAAGCCCCAGTCACTTGCAGCAAAGAAAAAAGCCCTAAAGGAACACCTGGGCTTGATAGAAAAATATAAGAATATACCGGCCTCCTGCAAAACAGGATTTATGGCTAAAGTAATGATGTGGTATTTAAAAGGCGTGCCAAATGCGACGAGATTACGCGAAGAGATATGCAGGGTAAAATCCTACAAAGAACTGCTTAAAATACTTAGCTGTAATAGATTAAAAACATAACCCGTAATTATAATAGCTGCTGCTATTACACCGAAAAATATCAGAATCAACTGAAGCCTCATTGCCCTTCTTAACATTATTGCCTCAGGTAAACTCAAGGCCACTACTGCCATCATAAACGCCAAAGCTGTTCCAAGCGGAACGCCCTTATTAAATAACACAACCGCAACAAGCACTATAGCCGCGCAGCTGCCATACATAGGCACGCCCAAAGCTACGGCTATCGGAACTGAGAAAAAACCTGTCTTTGATATTGCAGAATGTATCATTTCCTGCGGAATATAATTATGAATAAAAGCCCCCAGCCCGACGCCTAACAGCACCCAAATCCACAATTTTTTGGTAATGGCAACGGCTTCGCTTAAACCAAAAAAAACTCTCTGGCTCACGCCGCTATAAACCGTTTCTTTGTCTTGGCTATCTGACTGTGAAATAAAATCTTTTACAAGGTATTTTTCTAATCCCATTTTACCGAGAGTGGAACCGTATGTTTTATTAGGTGCTGCTAATGGAGAATTTTCTGAAAAATATAGTGGAGTAGATTTAAAATATGAGACAGAGACTGCGTTTGCCTGGGGCTTGGGAGCAACTGTGCTCCTTAAAGAATTTAACAATGGAATAAGAATTGGTATAGATGGTAGATATCGTCAAGTAGAACCAGATATTGATAAACTTACACTTAATAGTGTCAGCTATTCGCCAGGCGATGTAGGCATATCAAATCTTAGTGCCGAATATAAAGAGTGGCAGGTGGCTTTAGGAATATCTAAGGAATTCGGACAATTTGTTCCTTACGGTGGAATTAAATATAATGATGTTGAGGCGTCGATGAAGGCTACAATTTTAGGCACAACTTACAAGACCGACGATATAAATAGCGATGGCGTAGTTGGCATCTTCGTTGGCTGTGATTTTCTTCCTACCAAAAATCTTTCCATTGGCGTAGAAGGTAGATTTATTGATGAGACCGCTTTCACAGTTAGTGCGAATTACAGGTTTTAGTTCAGAAGTCTTACACAATTTATTTTCTAAGACGCCTCGTTATGGGGTACTTACGGGGCGTTATGGACTCTTTCTATAAAGGAAAAGGGGACGGTTCCTCGTTTCGTAACTCTTTTTGTTGTAATTTATTATAGCATCAAGAAGTCAAATTTTAATATTTTTTTCTGCAATTTCATCAACAAATAGGTCTTGATAGTTAAGCTGCCTGGCTGCTTGGTCAGTATTAAGTTCTAGATAATATGGATTTATATCAATTAAGTCATCTTTCTGGCCAAAGGCATAAAACCTGTAACTTGAAAATTCATAATCCTTAGGGCTCACTGTCAGGCCTACACTCACAGGGTTAAGCTCAATATATTTACCACATTGAAGCAGATAGGGGTAATTTAAAATTAACTTACTCTTATAACGGCCCTGCCAAAGATGACCTGAATAACTACGGTGGTAGCGGTAGTAAAAGAAATACTGCAAATTCACGCGCTTCATAAACCGGGGAAGATTACTCTCTTGGCCTAATGATAGCATAAGATGGTGGTGGTTTCCCATCAGGCAGTAATGATGAATTTGTATTTTATCTTCCTGTTTAAACTCGATTAACAAAGAGCGGTATTTACGTTTATCTGTTGGTGTGCGGAAGAGCTTTCTTCTGTTGTTCCCGCGGCACATAACGTGCAAAAAACCTTGCTGTGGAAGAATACGAGGTTGTCTGGGCATGAAATTTGACTTTTAGCATTCGCAACTTAATATTATATAACCAGTTAGATTTCGAGGAACCGTCCCCTTATGCTTCCATATTCGCGTCTAACATATCGTCCCGTTTTGGTGATGGTTTCAAATTTGATTTAAATGATATTGCAACATAGATTGCTAAAGCGATGCCGATGATCATGCATGACATGTCAAAATATCGAATAACATTTGGCAGATACCCACTTATCTTAAAATGGGAAAATAAGATAGGAAGAAGAAAGACCGCTTGTGCCATGGACCACTCTTTATTCTTCATCCTATTCGTGTTTGGTCTCTTCAGATTCTTCGTGATGATGACCGCCTGTACCCGCTATCATATTATGTAGGCCTTCTACATAATGCGCGTATTCGACATAGGCCTCCACATATTCACGCCCTGCCTTAACGTTTTCGTCTTTATGTTTCTTCAATTCAAACACACGCTCAAACCGTTCCTTAACGCCGTTCGTAAGATGGTTTGACATTTCTTGAGTTAACTCATCAATTGAGCCAGTTTCTAATGCTTTATCCGCCCCTGCGATAATAGGTTCAACAGAACCGCTTGGTTTAAGGCCGGTGAAAGGCGCTCCTTCCCCTGCGCGATGCACGCGTACCAGCGTCGCAAAGAATTTCATATCAGCGGCATCTTGATTTGATTTTCGTTCAGCCAATGTTTTTTTAAAAGCAGCGCGAATTTCTGACTCAGTTTCTTTTTTAACCCATTTAAGCACAGGTGTCACATCGCCTTTTTCCAATGCTTGCTTTGCGTCTTTAACTACCGGGCCATCCAACGTATCGCAGTGTGCGAAAGCAAATGGAATGAAAAAAGACAATAAACTATCCTTAAGGTGCGCAATAGCAAAGATAACGACTGATAAGGTTAAAATGGTAATGAGTTTGTATCTAATGCCCTGCACAAATATCTACCTCCTCCCTTTTTTTGTTACTCCTCATAAGCCAACTTCCTTTATTACTTTTTTTATAGAGTTTGCTGAATTTATTAGAGCCTTTTCTTCCTGCGGGCTTAATTCGATTTCCAAGACTTCTCTCACCCCTTCTCGGTTAAGTATAGCAGGAAGGCTTAGGTACACATCTATTATTCCTAAATATCCGTCTACCAAAGAAGACACAGGTAGAATTGCATTCTCATCGTTAATAATTGCTTCCGTTATCATCACCAAGGTAAGACCAATGCCATAAGAAGTTTCACCCTTCTTCTCGATTATCTTATATGCAGAATCCCTTACCTCAAGAAAGATTTTATTGAGCTCTTCTTTACTTGAGCAGGTATTATTTGTTTTGCAAATTCGACAGTAGTCCTTGAACAAAATTCCTCCGATCATAGCCTTGCTCCAGACAGCAAACTCACTATCTCCGTGTTCGCCTAGTATATAGGCATGGACGTTCCTGGCATCAATATTGCAGTGTTTACTTAAAAGAAATCTAAATCTGGAGCTATCCAAAACCGTGCCTGAACTAATTACCTCTTTTGCCGGCTTTCCAGAAATTTTATAGGCAGCATAAGCTAACACATCAACAGGGTTGGTAACTACCAGAATAATACTTTTGGGGGCATATCTTACAATTTCAGGTATTACCTTCCGGTAAAGTTCAACGTTATCCCTGGCTAAATCTGTACGGCTTTGGCCGGGTTTTTGTTTTCTTCCGATAGTAATCACTACTAAATCCGAATTCTTTATATCAGGATAATCTCCCGCTATAATCTCCACTGGTGAAATATATGGAGCTCCGTGCGATAAATCCATGACCTCGCCTTCAAGCCTTTGCCGGTCAATATCCACTATCACAATTTGCCGTACTAATCCTCGAATGATAAGCGCGTAGGCATAACGCATACCTACATTACCACAACCAATTATGGATACTTTCGGCCTTAAATTTTCCATTTTCTCTATCCTGTCCACCTTTAATAAGATTCTAATTAAAGGATTATCAAACAATCTTTGCAAATTGAGTTTTCGGTACACCGCATACAGGGCAGATCCAGTCATCTGGAAGATCTTCAAATTTTGTTCCTGGAGGATTCCCACTATCAGGATCCCCCACTACAGGGTCATAAATATATGGACACGCTAAACATTGCCATTTTTCCACTTCTTTTCCCCCTTTTTTTCTATTTTCCTGAAAGGCTTAAAAGAATTGCCAAATTCTTGAAATCCGCGCAGGCAAAATAGGCATCATCCTTTTTAATGTAACTAACTCTACCGGAGTCAATCAACGATTTTGACACAAAAGGGTTGAGGAGTTAGTTCGAAAATCGCCCTCACCCTGGCCGTCAAATCCGTCATTTTCGCCATTTCCCGGATTTTCCGTTATCCCACCCTCAAAAGTTTGGCATAAGAGGCCCTCGGAGCCACGATTATCACTCATGCCATAGCCAGGCACCCCTGTTTTTTGGAGTCGATAAAATTCGTGCCGTTTCTGTCTGGCCAACAACAAATTCTCTTTACGCCTTTGTCTTATCGCATTCCCCAATCCCTCATGCTCCTCGTTAGGCCGGACATACCCCAAACTGGAGTGAGGATGGTCATTGTAAAGAATCTGGAACTTTGCTACCCAGTCGGTTACATCCTGCACCGTTTCAAAACTTTCTGGGCATTCAAGGTGATATTTCATATACTTGATGAATGTCTCTATCCAGGCGTTGTCATCCGGCGTGTATGACCTGGCAAATTCAAGCTTGAGTTCCCACTTACCGATTAAGTGTGCCTTGGTACGGCTGCCCTTCATCTGGCCGCCTCGATCGCTTAATACCGTCAACTGATTTGTATCTATGCCTTCCTGCCACAGCGCCTCATCAAATATCCCCATGACATCCTTCTGTGTAAAGGACGTGATCCGTATCCCATAATGAATAAACTTGCGTGAGCCTAAATCAAGTATCAGAAGAACTACTACCCTCAGCCGGCTTATGAGATAAAACTCTGTGACATCATAGCTGAATACCCTTTTGGGTTCCTTCATCAGTTCCCGAACATCAGGTTTGACAGGACGCCTTCTCGTCGGAGTCATATACGGCGCTTGAAGCCTATTCCTGACCAGTACCCGCTGGACGATTGAGATACTGCAATAGTATCTGCCTGTCTCATGTCCGTATACCATGAGGCCGGCCGATCTCAGGTCCACCAATCTCTCATCCTTACCAGCCTCAACAATTGCCGCTTCCTCCTGTGGCATTATGCGGTCCCATGCCACCTTGGGCAATAACGGCTTGCGATGACGCCATCGGTAATACCTCCTGCGACTCAGCATTAACACCCTGCATGCCTCATCCTTACTCAGCTCTTTTACGCCGCCTATTACGTCCATCAACTCATCCCGCATATGCAGCGCGATCTTCTTTCCAGATAATTTGCACAGAGCCCGAGCCCGGGGCGGTCTCTGTCGGTTCTGTCCGTTTCGGAAATTCGCCACGAAGCGCGTTTTTTACCATGGTAAGAATCTCCTCGCTGAAATCCTTTGTCAACATCCACTCCAAATATTTACGGTCCTGTAAAGCTATATCTTTTATATGCTTCTTTCTTGAATATTTACCGAACATAGGATATAACTGGCCACCCCACCAGCAAAATTTACGCTCATTATCAAAGTAATCGCTTGTGCGCTCATAATCAAAGTCCTTAAGCGATTCGATTCCGGTTTCAGCGCTGCCGTATTTTTCAATCTGCGCGCTAAATATCTCAACCGTTGCCTCCGCATCTCCAAGCGCCGAATGCGCATTTTCAAGATGCTTATCGCAGTATAATTTATATGCGGCGGTAAGGTCTCTTTTTTCATGTATGTGATAAATCTTCTGCGCGTCATAAATAACACGCTGACTCCAGTGAAAATTAATCTCTGCCCCATAAAACTCGCGCTCTAAAACAGGCAGATCAAACCTTAAAATATTAAAACCGCCTATATCCGAAGCGCCAATAAAATCAAAAGCCTCTTTGGCAATATCCTTAAAGATAGGCGCGTCTTTAACATCCTCATCTGTAATATTTATTATACGGCTGACATTGGCTGGAATTGGTATCCCGGGGTTGACGCGTTTTATAAAACTCTGTTTTGAACCATCGGGCGAAAGCTTTACCATGCCTATTTCAACAATCTTATCTTTCTCAACCCACACACCTGTTGTCTCAAGATCAAGCACAACTAACGCCCTGGACAATTTCATTTTATATCCTCTTAGTAATTTTCAGCCAATACCTCGTAATACGCCTGAGGATGCCTGCACGCAGGGCACTCGTTCGGCGCTTCACTGCCTTCAAAAACATAACCACAGTTAATGCAATGCCACTTGACTGTTGATTTTTTCTTAAACACCTCGTTGCCGGCTATATTACTGATTAATTTCCTGTATCGTGCCTCATGAAATTTCTCAACCTTTGATATCTGCTCAAAACTCTTGGCAACATCCTCAAAACCCTCAGCTTTGGCTGTCTTTGCGAAATCCGAATAAAGTTTTGTCCACTCCATATTCTCGCCTGCAGCCGCGGCTTCCAAATTACTCTTGGTATCTTTTATCGTCCCGGCCGGATAAGCTGCGGTAATCTCAACGTCACCGCCCTCAAGATACTTAAAAAACACCTTGGCATGTTCTTTTTCATTTTCCGCGGTCTCTAAAAATATGCGCGAAATCTGCTCAAGCCCTTCTTTTTTGGCAGCGCTTGCAAAATACGTATACCTGTTTCTTGCCTGCGATTCGCCAGCAAAAGCGGCTAAAAGATTCTTTTCTGTTTTTGTCCCTTTTATTGATTTAACCATAACGCTGCCTCCTTTTTTTAGTTAATGCCATTATATATTATATATGGAAATATTATATCACTAAAGATTAAATACGCAATACTATAAGCATTAAGTATTTTTGCGGCGGTGTTGCCTGTTATGATTATAGGGTTTTGCATATCTCTGATGGTGATGCCTTTGCGGCGGCGGGGCGCCTTGCATAAACTGCTCGGCGATAATATCGGGGTGCTTTGAAACAGGCAACGTCACCTTTGTAAGTTTTTCTATACTTTTGACGTCACTGCTTTGATCAGGCGTTGCAAAAGAAATCGCGTGGCCCTTTAATCCAGCGCGGCCTGTGCGGCCGATACGGTGCACGTAATTTTCAGGGTCATCCGGCAAATCAAAATTTATAACAAGCTCTATTCCCGTAACATCAATGCCCCTTGAGGCAATATCAGTGGCAACAAGCACCCTGTATTTACCTGATTTAAAACCGTCCAGCGCTTCTCTTCTTTGCGCAAGTGAGCGGTTTGAATGTATCTCAGCTGCCGAATGCCTCATATCGCGGATAACGCGCACGAGTTTGCTGGCGTAGCGCTTGGTTCGCGAGAATAAAAGCACCGGCCCCTGGTACTGTTTCAATACCTTGCTGAGTAATTTCAACTTGGCTTCTTTTTTGACTATGAATAATTCATGCGTTACTCCCTCGGCTGCAGTGCCCGAAGGCGCCACTTCTAAAGAAATAGGCAACTTCATATAGCCTGAGGCAATCTTCATAATTGCCTGCGGCATAGTGGCTGAAAAAAGCATTGTCTGCCTATTCTTGGGAATAGATTTTAGAATCTTTTCAATCTGCGGCAAAAACCCCATGTCAAGCATGCGGTCTGCCTCGTCTAAAACCAGCATCACAACTTCTTCCGGTAAAACATTCCACTGGCTGACATGATCCAGAAATCTTCCGGGCGTAGCTATGACTATCCTTGGATTTTTACGAAGCGCTGTTATCTGATTTACCATTGACGCGCCGCCTATAAGGCATGCTGTTAACATGCCGGATGGCCTGGCAAGTATCCTTACCGCCTCTTCTATCTGTATGGCAAGCTCTCTTGTCGGCGCCAATACAAGGCCTATGCCCTGTTTCTGGGCAAGCCGCTGTACCATGGGAATGGCAAACGCATGTGTCTTGCCTGTGCCTGTCTGGGCTATACCTACAATATCTTCGCCTCTTATTGCCGGTGGAATCGCTTTTACCTGTATGGGAGTAGGAATTTTAAATTTTATATGTTCAAGAGTTGCAAGAATTCCCGGAGCTATACCTATGCCATAAAAATTATCAGTATTACCTGTTTTATTTGTCATGTCTTTTTATTCCTTTCTTTATATCTGATTATGCCCTTCTTTATGCCTAATTATACCCTAAAAAATGCCCCCTTGCAAACAGAAATCACTACAAAGGCCATTTTATTAATGATGTTCTGTATGAAGGTGCGGGTGGGCATGAATCCTGCCATCATGCATATGGCGGTGGACATGGACAAGGTTGTTATCCTTCAAAAACTCACAGTCTAGAAGGATTTCATCCGGAACAGCGCTGCGTATTATTTTTTTATTCCTGCCTAAAACATGCGCTATATCGGAAATCTCCCCGACTATATGCATGTCATGCGTCGCTGTAACAATAGTCTTGCCGGCCATATTTTCCTCCAGAAGTATATCAATGATATCGCGCGTGGTCGCCGGATCAAGCCCGGCTGTCGGCTCATCCAAAAGAAACACATCCGGCTCAACAGCCATTACACAGGCTATTGACACCTTTTTTTTCTCGCCTATGCTTAACTGATGCGGCTGACGGTTGAGAAGATTATTTATTTTCAACCTGTTTGCAATAATATCAACGCCTTTCTTTATTTTATCAAGCTGCACGCCAAGCTGAAGCGGCCCGAACATTATATCTTCTTTAACGCTCGGGCAAAATAACTGCGCATCCGGATTCTGAAACACAAATCCCACGCTTTTACGAAAAACCCTTGAAAACCCCGGCTCCGACATAACCCCGGAGGTTATATTTCTGTCAAAGGCCTTCATGCTGCCTGAGCCAGCAAATATAAGGCCGTCAAGCATATTGAGAATCGTTGACTTGCCGGTGCCGTTGGCTCCGATTACGCAAACTTTCGCGCCTTCTTCAATGGTCAAATTTACGCCGCAAAGTGCGGGAAATTTACCCATATAGGAAAAATAAACGTCTTTTAATTCAAATAATGGTTTTGCCATAAACTTAAACCTAATATTAAAATTGCGGTGCCCAACCAGAACCAATCCTTATATGTAAAATCAAATTCTTCAATAACTTTTGGCTCGCCTGAGTATCCGCGCGAAAGCATCGCCTCATAAACCCGGTTATGCATCACATAAGACCTTTGCCATAACGCTGCTATATTCCACGCTACAACACCCTGGCTGTTTTTTATTCCAAAAACACCTCCGGCCCTGCTTTTTATCGCCATATAGGTATTTTGTATTATCTCGATAAAAAGATAAACATAACGGCAGCACATGCCTAAAGTCATCACAAAAACCTGAGGCGCCCTGAATACGCGCAGCGCCTTGAGCAACACATAATGCCTTGTGGTAACAGACAGAAGAACGCACAGCGACACTGATGTTAAAACCCGCGCGAAAAATATCCCGGCGCTTGATAACCCCTGCTTTGTAATGCTTAGGGGGACGAAAAAAACCTTAAAACTTAAAAACTTTTCTCCCGGGCTAAAAATATCAAACAATGCGGGCAGGGCTATACATAGAGAAAACAAGGGAATAAAAAACCACGTGCGCTTTAAGAAAAATATTATGTTGATTGAAGAAGCCAAAGCAAGAATCACGCAAAACGCGTATATGCCGGCAATGAAAACAATACTTTTTGAAAAAAGCGCTGCCAGAATCAAAACAAATACCATTAACATCTTCAATCTGGCATCGCGGGCCTGCAAAAACCCTTTTTTTAGGGCCTCTTCATCGGCAAATATGGCGTCTTTAAAAAACGACAAGGCGCCGGTAATTGAGCGTTCTACAAACCTGTTGTTTTTCAATATTAATGCCTGCTTCTTTTGGATAATATATGCCCTATGCCAAAAATAATCAATGCCGTTATAGTAATTCCCAAAATAGCCGAAAAGATATAGGCCGCGCTTAAATGAACCAGGCCCTTATCCTCCCAGCCACGGAATGCATAGTCCGGAATTGGGGCATTCCAGAGGTTTGAAAGTTTTTCAAGGCCTTGCGGAATATATCCAACCAATCCTTTAAAAACATCTGTACCCCACTCGCCCCAGGCAGCATCGGCCTTAAAATATTCCGGCAGGATTAACCCTAAGGGAGAAAGCACAATAAAAACCGCCAGTCCTATCCATAGCTTGATTACAGTCTTCATGCTGCCACCTCCTTTTTTATTTTAAGAAGGTCCGGATCCTGTTTTTGCAAATATTTTACAACCAGTACTGTTACAACCGCTTCAACAAAACCAAACACCAACATATGTTCTCCTAACATCACAGGAATAGCGACATTTAAACCATACGGGCAATACAAAGACTGCCCCTGCGCTGTTTTATGCAATAACGGCTGTATGCCAAACATTATTGCCGCCGTCAATGCCGCTATATTTAAACCGGCATAACCGGCAATGCCTGCGGCGACAACTCTCCTGCCTGAAGTTATCGCAGATGATCCGCTGATAATCCTGTAAATATAATAACCGGCAAACACCTCGACAAAAGCCATATTAAAACAATTTGCTCCCAAAGCGGTAATACCTCCGTCTCCAAAAAGCAATGCCTGTACCGCTAGAGCAACACTGATAGCAATACAGCCCGCCCATGGCCCAAGCAAAATCCCTGCCAGCACAGCACCAACAGCATGCCCTGTTGTGCCTCCGGGTATAGGCACATTAAACATCATTATCACAAAACTGAACGCCGCCGCTATTGCCAATAGCGGGACCTGCTTAGCGTTAAGCGTCTTCTTTACTATCTTTGAAGCCAAACCCCATACAGGTAACATGACAGCATATGTCACGCCGCATGTTACAGGCCCTAAATACCCGTCTGGTATATGCATTTTACATCTCCCTTGAAATTTTTAAAAACTACGCACAAATGTCAGAACAACCGAATCATTCGCGTCTGCGTTTGTGCCTGTCAGCACCCTCTGGTAAGCCAGGACCGCCTGGACCTTTTCACATGACCAGCCGATTCCGGGTGAAACGGTAAAATAATTAACATTGGAATCATCTGTCCTTGCGCCATCCTCTTTTTTATCGCTCTGCAGAAAACCATTTGCCTCAAACATAAGATTAAATCTATGGCTTAAAAAATATTCCAGCCCAAAATCATAATTCAAATAATCAGCGTAGCGCGTTTTAACGCCGTCTATCTTCGTTTCAAGCGGCGCGCTGTAAATGAAATCGCAATGCGCCACAAATGGTTTAAACTTCTTGGTAAGGATAATCCCTAATCCCGGATCCCATGAACCTGCGCCTGTCAGGTCCGTACCCAGCCTGCTGTCATCCGCATGCTGGTATTCGCCTGTGGGGATTTTAAGCTGAAATAAAGCGGCTGCATACGGCAAGCTACCTGTTTCTTCCTGCAGGCAATAGCGTAAAAATCCTACGCTGTCCCCAAAGCCGCTTGAATTAGCGCTATCGCCATTCTGGCGCAAAAAATTCTCCTTATATTCTATCTGTGCATCTATCTCAAAACGGTCTGTCAGGCCATACTGCGCAAACAGCTGCTGCAGAAACTGGTATTTTTTATCGCCCGAAGGCAGCGAATCATAGTGGCCGTCTGAATTAAACGTCCCGCGCGTATTGTTATAAAAGAAAAATGGCTGCGCAACCAACTCCCCTTTTGCGCATAAAGGCGCTGTCCAGGTGGTGACAGTCCCGGCTGAAACCGGATCCCACTCATCCTCCGCATTTGCATAATTTAAGGTAAGCGCGCAAAAAATCAAAACTGCTGCCGCTGCATATATATGCTTTAACATATTCCCTCCTTTTCGTATTACTGTTATAATTTTCGTGTTACTAAATACCAAAAAAAATAATACTCTTTAATCGATATTTTTGCCTGTGGTTGACATACTGAGCGTCGCGTGTTTTACGCCTTTTACAACCTTTAACGCGTCCGCCAAAATCTGTATATTTTTTGAAAGGCCTTTTACCGCGATAATCTCCAGGCAGTTATCATGGTCTAAATGGACATGCTGCGTAGAAATTATATTTGCGCTAAAATCGTGCTGTATATCCATAAGCCTGTCCACAAGGTCCCTTTTATGATGGTCATAAATAAGAATAACCGCGCCGGCAACCTCTTTGCCGCCGGCCCATTCTTCTTCTATTAAATCCTGGCGTATAAGGTCGCGTATGGCCTCTGAGCGGTTAGTATAACCTTTTTTTTTAAGCCGCGCGTCAAATTTCCGCGATAAATCGCTATCTAATGATACTCCGAACCTTATCAACCCTGACATATATTCTCCTATTGTTACGATTTTAAATATTATAACACAAAGGTTTATCTCTGTCAAACATCTTACTGAGCTACTACTATTTTCTGATGTTTTGTTCTATATTCTTCAATTTTAAAACTTCTTTTTTCAGGTAAATCACTGCTTTGTCTAATTTATCTGCGGCAAACACGTGCTTTCTGCCCTCGCTTTCATGTATTTTTTCTATAAGCTTAAAACCCTCCGGAGTAAAATCGCTCAATACTATTTTACCGCCGACGGCAAGAACTTTTATCATTTCATCCAATGATTTCTCAGGCCTTAAAAAATGGTGCATGGTATTAATAGAAAAAACTATGTCAAAGTCATTTTTGCCGAAACTTAAACATTCGGCGTTTTCTATCTTGAATTCTACGAGATTCTCAAGCCCGAGATATCCTATGTTCATCCTCGCGTAATTCTGTTCTTCTTCCGAAATATCAATACTAATAAAACGATGCCCATTCTTTGCCAATTGAATAGTGAAATAACCCTTGCCTGTGCCAACTTCCAACATTCTGCCTGAAACAGGCCACGACTTTTCGTAAATAACAGCCCTTTCTTTCAACGCATCGTAGCCGAATTTTTTATAGCATTTTATTCTTTTAAGATAATTTCTGTGATTCTCTTTTATTCGATCCATAGGCATTAATGGCAATCAGTATGGTCACAGGCTGCTTCGGGCGTTATTTCTTTAAGTCTTGATTCTTTATAAAGCTTTGCAATATCCCTGACTGTGCCGGTTGTCGCCCTGTAGGCCCTTATACCGCCTTCGTTTAATTTAATAACAGCCCTGACGCCCATGCCTGAACAAAGAACGCAATCTATGCATTCACTTTCCAGAACTGTCATTGGCTGGCACATGCCATGCGCATGATGCTTGTTTTCGTTATTTATAATAGTGACTTCTTCCTTGTCTGTATCGTAAATAGTAAAATACGGCGCACTACCGAAATGAATATTAACCTTTGCGCCTAACCCTTCATCTGTGTCTGTGGGAATGCAAATTCTTATAATGTGCCCCTCCTGCTCACTCTCCTTGTCTGTCCAAAACCATAACCCTGCCGCCGGCACTGCCTGGCCCGGATGGAATCCGGATACATTTTTACAACGCCTCCCTCTATTTTTAATGCCTTGCCGTTGACCAAACAATCTGCAATTTTCTTGCGCGCGGAAGCAACAATATTTGCAAACGTCTGCCTTGAAATATTCATTTTCTTCGCCGCATCTTCCTGGTACATCTCTTGCAAATCAGCAAGCCTTACCGCTTCCAGCTCGTCCATTGTTAAAATAATCTCTTTAAGTTGATCTATAGGAATGCCTCGCGGTTTAAAATAATTTGAATCCGGCCTGCAGCAAACTTTTCTCAATATAAATGGCCTCGGCATATATCCCTCCTATAATTATTAGCATATGCTAATAATATACCCGCTACCTTAATCTGTCAAGTGAAATATGCCAAAAAACGCCCCCTGTAGCATAAATTGCTGCAAGGGGCGTTCTTGACGTCTATAAAACGCGGCTATTTTTTAACAGCATTTGTTATATATTGCAAGTACTCACTGTCTGTGCTGAGAATCACGGTTGTATCGGCATCGATAGTATTTCTGTATGTCTCAAGCGTCTTTAAAAACGAGTAGAGCTCCGGATCATTATTATATGCATCGGCATATATCTTTGTGGCTTCCGCATCCGCCTTGCCTTTTATCTCTTCAGCTGTCTTATATGCCTCAGAAGTAATCTGGTTAAGTTCTTTTTCGCGCTGGCCCTCTATCTCCGCCTTTTTTCCCTGGCCTTCGGCGCGGTATCTTTCAGCGGCGCGTTTTCTCTCTGAAATCATGCGCTCGTAAACTTTTTTTTGAACATCCACCACATAATTTATGCGCTTAATCCTCACATCTATCAGCTCTATGCCGTACTGCGGCGCTATAAGCGACGCTTCCTCAAGTATTCCGCGCGTCAATTTGTCGCGGCCTATAGATATCTTTTCAAGTTCCTCGGCTGCCTGGTTCATGCTGTCCTCGTCGCCAGACACCTGCACCAAATCCTCTATGATACGATTGGTATCCCTGACTGCTTCAACAAGATTATGATTAGTTACATAATCCCTGGTTGCTGAATCTATGATATCATCCAGCCTTGCCTGAGCGCCTGTTTCATTGCCTACTGACTGCAGAAATTTAAGCGCGTCTTTTATCCGCCAACGCGCCGTGGTATCCACCCATATATACTTCTTATCCTTTGTAGGTATCTGATTTGGATTACCATCCCACTCAAGTATTCTTTTCTCAAAATAATTCGCCTGCTGCACAAAAGGCGTTTTAAAATACAGCCCTGCCTTGTTAATCGGTTCTCCTATGGGCTGGCCAAACTGCGTAATTACCACCTGCTGAGTTTCATCAATAGTATATATTACGCCGCTTGCCAAAAGCATAAAACCAACAATCGCTATCGCGCTGATAGTATAGGCTAGTTTAATCATTTGGCGCCCCCTTCCCTGCCCAAATCAAGAAAGGGCAAGATGCCTTTCTGGCTCGGGTCTATAATAAATTTCTTTCCTGCGGATTTTAAAATATCATTCATTGCCTCAAGGTAAAGCCGTTTCCTGGTAACCTCTTTGGCGTTTTTATAAGCATTCCATACTGCCAGGAATTTCGCGGCATCGCCTTTTGCTATGTTTATTCTCTTTAGCGCGTAGCCCTCTGAATATTTTATGGTCTTTTCGGCCTCGCCGCGCGCCTGAGGTATAATCTTATTATAGGATTCCCATGCCTGGTTTATAACCTTTTCCTTTTCCTGTTTGGCCTCGTTTACCTCGTTAAAAGACGGCTTTACCGGGTCGGGCGGGTTGACATCCTGAAGCTTTACCGTAACTATCTGTATGCCGCAATCATAAGAATCCAATACTTCCTGCAGATGATCCTGCGCTGCCTGGTTTATCTCCACCCTGCGGGTTGTCAGCGCTTCATTAACCGTATGATCCCCTACAATCTGCCTCATCACAGCCTCTGAAATATTACGCACAGTGCCGCGCGGATTCCTGATATTAAACAGAAGCTTGACAGGGTCTTTTACCTTAAACTGGACTATCCATTCCACAACAAGGACATTCAAATCGCCTGTAAGCATAAGTGATTCGTCATAATAATCCTTTTGGGAATACTGCGATACAACGCCCGGCCTTGTTGTACGAAATCCAAACTCTTCCTTGAATATATACTTTATCTTAATATTATCTACCTTCTCAATCAGCGGAACCTTAAAATGCAGGCCAGGCTCTGTGGTCCTGATATACTTGCCAAACCTTCTTATAATGCCCACCTCATCAGGCCCGGTTGAATATACTCCGCTTACAGCTATTATAAATACCAGTATAGCAGGCAATGCAATTGGAATGTATTTTGCGAAATTTAAAAAATTAGACTGCTGATTTTTCAGGAATTCGTCCGGTGTGTTAATCTTGTTAAAATCCATACCTGCCTCCTCTTAATCGATTTATTACTTGTTCTATTTTACCACATAAAACCCGAACCCGCAACGAAAAACTTCGGTCTTTAGCCCATAGATGCCGCTTTTTTTTCAGCCTCAATTAACCTGGAGGATACAAATCTATGAATAGCTTCCTTTTCAAGAAATCCCAAAAGAATTAGTTTTTTATCAACAATCGGCAGATAATTAACATTGTACTTATCAATAACCTCCTCGGCCTCCAGCAAAGAAGAAGCGGTATTTATCCCTCTAAGTACAGCAGTCTCCATAATATCATGGGCAAGAACAAGGCTGCCGATCTCCGCGTGCGCTAACGACTGCCTTATGCTTTCCAGCGTAATGACACCTTTAAGCTTTTTACCTTTGTCTATAACAGGATATGTACGATAATTACTCTTGCTAAAAATATTCAGAATATCCTTTATCTGGATGTTTTCATATACATGGGGCGGGTTTTTATCCATTATCTGGCCTACGGTTGTCTTAAGCAACAGGTCCTCTTCTGTTACATTTAGGCCTGCTTCCTGGGCCCTGATAACGGCATATTTTACGCAGGAAGGCCCCAACAATTGAACTACAAATGTGGTAAGCGTCACGATAACAATTATAGAGCTGCCTATGGCCCCGGGAAAAATCTGTGACGCTAAAATAGAAAGGCCTATAGCCACGCCGGCCTGGCTAAACAGACAATAAGGCAGATAGCGTACAACACTGGCCGGAGCGCCTGAAAACTTAGCCCCAAAATAAGCGCCTGTCATCTTGCCAAAGGTCCTGCCGAAAAGATAAATCACCGCGATAAATACGGCGCTGGCGGTTGTAGCATGTAAATCAAACTTCGCGCCCACAAGTACAAAAAATAATATATAAAAGGGCGTTGCAAATCCTGAAACCAGTTTAAACACCTCTTTGCTCAGGCGTTTTTCATAGTTCACCAATACTACGCCCATTACCATTGCCGCCAGAAGCATGTCTATTTCCATTATCAGCGCCGAACCCAGAGCAAAAAGTATGCTGCACAATGAAAAAACAAGTATTTTATCCTTTTCTACATACCTTCTGAGAAGTTTAACAAGAATAATGCTGAATACCGCCCCGACTATAACGCCTGCGCCTATCTCATAAACAGGCCTGGCGATTGCGGATAATAACGATGCGTGAGCTCCCAGCATTCCCGGGACAATACTGGCTGCTATGGCAAACAACATCAATGCAAGCGCATCATCCAAAGCCACAATCCCCAGTACCGTTGTGGTTAGCGGGCCGCGAGCCTTGTATTCCCATAGG